>Ga0209236_1000580_pt1 | contig 21485 bp, 20 predicted proteins | sample GraSoi013_1_40cm_FD_185819 | JGI IMG/M metagenome (GOLD analysis project Ga0209236, IMG submission 185819) | Grasslands soil microbial communities from the Angelo Coastal Reserve, California, USA - Sample 09_27_2013_1_40cm (SPAdes) (version 2) | ecosystem: Environmental > Terrestrial > Soil >... | reverse complement strand
TTCCTCTACAAGTACGGCTACGATGGACCTGTGTACTGCTCAGAGCCCACGCAGACCCTAATGACACTTCACCAGTTAGACTACCTCGATGTTCACAGCAGGGAAGGCGAACACTCTCCCTACGACCAAAAAGACGTCAGAGAAGTCGTGACTCACACTATACCTCTACGCTACAACGTGGTTACTGATGTAGCTCCCGACATCAAACTCACCTTTCACAACGCTGGCCATATCCTAGGAAGCTCAATGGTCCATCTACACATTGGCGAGGGCCTCCATAACATAGTCTATAGTGCCGACTTCAAGTTCGGACGAACGATGATGCTCGACCCGGCGACAGCGCTTTTCCCGAGAGCTGAAACGCTCATCATCGAGAGTACGTATGGGGGTCCTGACGACATCATGCCCGACAGAGAGGGAGTAGAAGGCAAGCTCGTCAGCATCGTCAACGACACAGTCGAAAAGGGCGGAAAGGTGTTGATACCAGTTCCTGCTGTTGGGCGAGCTCAAGAAATAATGCTGGTCCTGGACGCGTACATGAAGAATGGCGCCCTCAGAGAATTGCCTATCTATATTGAGGGAATGGTCAACGAGGCCACTGCGATTCACACAGCTTTCCCTGAATACCTAGTACGAGACATCAAGGAGCAGATCCTTCACAAAGACATCAACCCGTTCCAGTCTGAATACTTCCACCCAGTAACTCACCCGAGTGACAGGGAGGAAATCATCGCTGGTGGACCTTGCGTAATCATCGCCACATCGGGGATGCTCGAAGGTGGACCAGCGATAGACTATTTCCGACACCTTGCACCCGACCCGAGAAATACGCTTGCCTATGTTAGCTACCAAGTGGACGGTACTTTGGGAAACAGGATCAAGAACGGTCTGAAAGAAGTCTCTCTCTACGCCCACGACGGCAAAATGGAAATGGTGAAGGTGAACATGAGGGTAGAATCCATCGAAGGATTTTCGGGTCATTCAGACAGGAACCAGCTCTTAGGGTTCATCAAGAGAATGTCACCCAAGCCAACTAAGATTATCGTTAATCACGGGGAGAGAAGGAAGTCGGATCTTTTCGCTCAGAACGTCAACCGAATATTCGGAATCAAAACAGTCGTCCCAGACGTTCTTGAATCAATAAGGCTACGATAGCAAGCTAGAACGTTATCGGGTTCCGGGAACCGCTTCGTTCTGAATCGGAGCCGCAGGGATCGCTGCCTCGGACGAGGCGGCTTCTTTCCTCCAGACTCTCACACCTGCAGGTGTTATGACGATCCGCTCTTCTCCGAGACGAGCGATGTCTCCGCCCAACGATTTCGTGTAGTCCGTCAGCTCGGTGATTGCCAGTTTTGTCTCTTCTACGCTTTTCCGTGCCAAGGGCGTTATTCTTACGATGAGAATATTGCCTGTCCGGACTTCCCCTTTTATCGTCTCTACATCGTCCAGCTCTTGAAGAGGGAGGGCTTTCACGTAGATCGTAGAATGCTGCATGGGGAAAGATCAGGCTAGGCTCCGAGAGCTTATCATCGGGCTTGAGCCCGGTTCAACTTTAAACATTTCCCTGACTATTTTCGATAGAAAGCGTCAACTCGAACTTGGCGCAGTTGGGCCCTTGGGCTTTATCACCTCCCAGATCAGGTCCCCAACATAATGGACGTTTTCAACAACCTTACCCTTCTTTGTCGCCGCCATTGGACCCGACCCCATGAGCGCTCTTCCCACTGCGAGGTATTTGCCGTGCTTCTCGTCGACGACCACCAAGAACTGCTTTTCAGCAAACTCTCCTCCGATCTTCCGAATTCCCGGAGCCATGATATCCGCTCCTCCTACTACGTGTGGAACAGCGCCCATGTCGACAGTTATCCTTGGCATGCCGTCGAGAGCAGAGGTGTTGGTTAACACCGGTGCCAAATCGCCTTTCCGCCTAAAGGCAATCGCTGCGCCATCGACAAATACGATCTCTGAGTCTTTGACAGTCTCTATCTCTACTCTAGCTTTGTGGGTGAGATGTTGTTGGTTCGGAAGACGTCGCAACTCTTCAATCAGAGGCTTTGAGTCTCGATCTTTGAGTATTGTTCTGACCGTCAAGACATTTCGGAATCATCAAAGAGAGACAATCTTTAAAAGAGTACCTTCGCCCGACAACCGCAACTCTCCGGTTGAACGATAAATGTCTGAAGTTGCAGCAAAGATCTTCGAAGAGAGCCTGAACAAAGTTGTTCTAGTTCAGCTTAAAGGCGGACGAAGCGTGCGAGGAAGACTATACAGCTTCGACCAGCACATGAACCTAGTACTGGAAGACGCAGAGGACGTCACTAACGCTGAATCGACAAAGAAGCTTGGAACTATCATAGTTCGAGGAGACAATGTCGTCCTCGTATCCCCGCCCCCCAAGCGTTAGAGACTCTAATTTTCCCGTCGTTTCAATACATTTGGTCAGGCTGGTCAACGGGACCGATTTCGGCCCTAAGCCAAGAATTGTTTAACGTTTTGAAGTTGAGCCTATGGTAATAACTCGACATTCTATCGATAATTTTGGCCAATGTGGCGACTCGCATTTCAGATTTTTCACCTTATCAACTTCGAACGCAACTCACAATTCACGCCTTGAGACGGTCCGCATTTTACCAAACTCGAATACGGCGTCTTACAAAGGTTAAATAGAATCCGTCCGGCAGTCGCCGTTTCACACCGTGAAACGTGTTGATCCGGGGGACATTATGCGCAATTCTCATAATCCTATCTCTATTGCCAGCCATTCCTCTAGCTTCCCAGATTACTAATCACACCTCAGGGCACGGAGCCAATTCGGCCCCGATTGTTGCCGGGCACGATCCGGAAGGTTCGCTCATGGCGTTCAACGCTAGTCGAGCCCAGTTCGACCTTTACACACAGCTGAACGCGACGTCCACTCCGGGAACCCCGGTAAGTTGGTTCGGAGGCAATTTCACAAATCCTCAGAATGGGACGCCCATCCTTGGAACGACGTTCGATGTTATGATTCCAAGTGGCGCGCCCCCAACGAATGATAACGTGACCTTCAACAAGGATCTCATTGTGCCAAAGGGCAACTTCTCCTTAGCCACATATCTCAGATTCACCTGGCTGGGAACTTCAGGAAGTCACACGAAAGCGAGTTACTACGTCTACAACGATACAAGTAAGGCGCCCATATTCTCTGATACGAAGAGCAACATGAGCTTCACCGGTGGAGGCACTACTTTCACGTTTGGCAGTCCTCCAGTAGGATGCGGTCTAAAGGACAACTGCTTCGATGTTACAAGATACATGGGATTCAATCTAACCCTAGTCTTCGCGTTCAACACGACAGCTACCGGTAAAGGATTGAGCGTACGGGTAAGCAATGTCGCGATTGCCTCGGCAGACGGTTCGCCGATCAACTCATACTCCCATACGATGAGATTGGACCTAACAGATCCGACGAGAATGACGGTCAATCACAACGCGAATCTAACCACGACATACTTCGCCAACGTAACCTATCCTAGGCCTAACGGGAGTGGCTATCTGAACCATACATGGTCACAAATGATTCTGTCTTATTACTACCCGAATTCGTATACAAGTGTCAAGATAGTCCAAAATGGCACCACCATCTTTCCGACCACTCCCCCTGCTTCCCCTATCTTTGAGGGAAATTGTCCCACATTCTTCTTCTGCAGGGATTCGCATCTCGTCTCCCTGAGCATGTCAGCCGGGATAAAGCGCGCCGGGATTAACATTAGCGCCAACTCCGTTAACCTCAGCGCTGACGTCAAGACCACTCTAGGCGGCGTCCCTACCGCCTACTGGGGGGCAGGTGATCTCCTCCAAGTAAAGGTCAATCTTCGTCAAGGCGTCAATGCCACAGGATTGAACTATGTATCGGCTAACAAGACCGGGGTTGTTAGGCTCACTCAGACATTTACCAATATCAAGAAGGGGATCTCTCTCGAAAACTTCACCAGTCCCCTCCCGCAAGATACCTCTTTGCTGGGACCGTGGACCGTGAATGCCACTTTCATTAATGGTTACGACTACGGGTACAACTCCACTTCGTTCATACTTGAACAGCTTCGAGTCGGTGGATTCACGTATTCTGGAAACAATCAACGCTTGACCACTGGTGGCACACTAACTTACGCATCTAACCCAGCGACAGCGTCAAACGTCGACGGTTTTGTCTTCGCAGTCGACAATGGGGCCGGGGCTGCGCCACTATCGACTCAGACGATAAGGAGCGGTACAGGAATGTACGTTTCCAATATTACATTGCTCAACGGAGTCTTCACATCGGGCCAAAATCTGATAATTACATTCACACTAGTCAACCCGACCGGAGTTGCCTTGAATGCCAATCTTACCATTGACCACGAGTGGGTCAACGGTATTACCCATGGTTCAAACGCGAACATCACAATCCCATCTGGTGACGCGCCATTCTTGCTGAAGCCCGACTACGCCTATCGACTTACCGCGACGCTAACGCCTGGGGGCATTAACATAATCGTTACGGGCCTTTTGAGCGGTAACAGCCTCTCCGCTACCCTACCACCAGGCAATCCCCCGGTGACAAGCCTTCGGCAACAGTCGGGCCTCTTCAAAATAACTGTAAAAAGCAGGCCCGCCTCCACCTCAGCGACGTCCCCCTGCGTCCCGGCGTGCAGCAACAGCTTGGAATCTCCTGCATACGCCTACGCCTTGGTGAACCCGCCTCTCCCAGGAAGACTTCTCGCCTCGGGAAGTTTCAAATCAGATTCGACCGGAGCTTTCTCGGCACTGATTACTTCTGGTGGCATACTCGGGGCAGGCAGGTTGACATTTTTGTCCCTAGGAATAGACCCGAATGGTCTCGCAATTACGGTCCAGGATAAATCGACGCAAGAATCCACGATCCTTGAAGCAAGCGTCGGAAGCATACCAACAGCGACCGAGAATCAGCCCACGACCCTAATCCTTCACTTGACAAGCAACTCAACTATCGTAAACATGAATATCACGATCAGTTTGAACCTTCAAGGAAGCGGAGTGGTTCAAAGCCAATCCGGAATCTACATCCCACACGGTGCGACAAAGGACGTATCGTTCAACTTCAATGCCCCCTCCAGTGCGGGAGTGTATACTCTAACATTCTTCTCTCCAGACTACGGCGCTCCACTCATCACAGGCACTCTTCAAGTATCGGTCTTACAAAGCAGCCTCCAAGTAATCATTCCCGCAATCATTGGACTGGCGGCCGCGATCGTCATCCTCCTGTTCTTCCTGTTCCGGAAGAAACCACGGACGGTGCCAGAGCTCTCTTCAAAGGACAAGCCAGCCGGTGGAAAGGTTGCAAAGCCAAATCCAGGATCTTCAAGCTCGAAATCCTTAATTTGAAGCTAGCACCATTTTTGACAGTCTCGGTTTAGAATTATGGAGTCAGGTCCCGAAGAACCACTAGGAGAACCGCTACCACCGGAAGCTCCGCCGCGAGAACGAAACCCGGGCGGGCTCATCTACGAATGCATAAACTGTGGATCGAAGCTAACAGCTGATCAGCTTGCGATGACGCCCGAGATCAAATGCCCCTTTTGCGGCTATAGGATACTTCGAAAGGTAAGACCTCCGATCGTGAAGCATGTGAAGGCTAGATAACAAGTCCAACCGTCTCTCGTCCGGAAAGCGGATATAGCGAACGTGCTTTATTCTGATCGAGCTCTGAGCCGAGAACCCTTGCAGCAACAAATCAAAGACAAACACAAGCTTTTGTCTGAGACTGCTCGGCGGAGGGGATTCTTCTGGGGCTCATTCGAAATCTATGGCGGCCTCAGTGGATTCCTGGATCTAGGCCCTCTAGGCGTCGGACTGAAGAGACAGATAGAAGATACGTGGCGAGAATTCTTCCTTCGACGTCATGGGTTTGTAGAGGTCTCGACGCCAATAATTACCCCTCACAAGGTGTTGGAAGCTTCAGGTCACGTTGAGAACTTCAAAGACCCCATGACCGAGTGCATTAACTGCAAGAGAAGATTCCGAGCCGACCAACTTGTCAAGGAAGCTACCGGCCTCGAAACCGAGGGCATGAGTCTGGAGCAACTTGGCGCACTCCTGAAGGAGAAACACCTGAAATGCCCTGAGTGCGGCGGAGAACTAGGCCCTCCCCAATACTTCATGACAATGTTCAAGACTAGCATAGGCCCATACGGCGAGGACCCTGCCTACGGCCGCCCGGAAGCGGCTCAGGGAATATTCGTCAACTTCCGCCGAATCCTCGAGACAATGAGGGAGAGATTTCCCATAGGAATAGCCCAAGTGGGAACAGTCCTTCGCAACGAAATATCACCCCGACAGGGCCCTATACGACTGCGAGAGTTCACGATAATGGATTTCGAACTCTTCTTCGACCCGGAGGAGCCCGACTGCCCATACCTAGACGAGGTCGCGTCTGACGAGTTATCGATCGTTACCGAGGAGACTAGAAAAAGAGGCACGGAAATTGCAACCAAAGTCAACGTAGGCGAAGCGGTGAAGAGACACGTGATCAAGGCGCCTTGGGCAGCATACTTCATGGCACTGTCGAAACGGTTTCTAGATCAACTCGGAGTCGACGGGCGACATCAAAGATTCTTCGAAAAACTTCCAACCGAAAGGGCTCACTATTCGGCCCAGACATTTGACCACGAAGTTGAACTGGACCGCTGGGGCTGGACTGAGGTAGCGGGTTTTGCGTATAGAACAGACTACGACTTGCGAAAACATATGGAAGCGACAGGAGAGGACTTGCGAGTGTTCAAACCCTATCAAACACCTCACCTCCAAAAGGTCAAATCGATCAGGCCAAATTACCAAAACATCAGAAAAATATTTCGAGAAGAAACGGGAAGAGTCGCTGATCTGATATCCAAAGACGACCCAGAAAGATTGCTCCGGGCCAAGAAAGCTGGAGAGTCAGTGAGAATCGGAGAGTACACTCTTGCCCCAGACTGTTTCGACGTAGTTGAGGAAGAGGCAAAGGACACTGGGACCCGTTTCGTACCTCACGTAATCGAGCCAAGTTTCGGAGTGGAACGTCTTCTCTACACGACCCTTGAATACAACCTTACAATGAAGGAGGATAGACTCATTCTAGGTCTGCCATTCAACCTCGCTCCCATTCAAGCGTCGGTCTTTCCTTTGGTAAACAAAGATGGGTTACAAAAGAAGGCCACCGTCGTGTACGAAGCTCTCATCGCCGACGGGTTGAGGGTAGAGTATGATGAGTCGGGCTCCATTGGAAGGAGATACGCCAGGGCTGATGAAGCAGGCGTACCCCTCGGAATCACTATCGATTATGACACCCTCAAAGACGACACGGTCACAATTCGAGATCGCGATAGCTGGAGCCAAATGAGAGCCCCTATTGAAGCGCTGGCGTCGAGAATCCATAGCATAGTAAAAGAAGGGTTCAACGCTCCAAATTGACCTAGATTAGACTGCTGCTAGTTTTTTATGGCAAGGATAGCATCACATTGCGAGACGGTGCTACTTGATGACCTTTCCAGTCGAAACCGAAGCGAACATACGACGGAGAATCCTCGACATATGTAGAGAACAGACTAGGAACGTGGTAGAGATAACCCGCGAACTAGCCCTCATGACCGACAACGTTTCGGATGGAAAAGCCAAGGAAGCAAAGGAACACTACCAGAACATGCTGAAGATTCTGGGAGACTTCGAAGGAACCAAGAAGAAACTCCTAGAAGAGGTCGCTTCGTTCGGGACCCTCCTTAGCAACCGGGAGGATTTCATTAGGCTGATTTTCAAGATAGGTGAAGTTGCCGACTATGCCCAGGGCATTGGTTACCGGCTATCTGCGGTAATCGACCGCAGCTGGAAAGTCGACAAGAAATATACCAAGCGGCTTGCGGAACTGAACGCCCTAGTTCTTGAGGAGATGTCCAAGATAAGAGAGACCGTAATGTCCCTCGGGTTCAACCCAACCAAAGCCATGGAGCTGTCCAGAGGCGTCGAGGAAACAGAAAGGAAAGTTGACATGGCCTATCGATCTCTCGACCTCGAAATACTAGATGAGAAGATTCCGTTACGAACTCTCCTTCTAGTCAGAGACCTTAGTGCTCACATGGAGAATATGGCCGACCTAGGGGTGGACGTTGTAGACCTGATCAGGGTAATCGCCCTGACGGCCTAAAAAATCATGAAGTCCACGACCCTTCAAGGCGAAGCTGAACTTATTGGAACCCGTCTCATTGTATGGGATGCCAAGACTGGGCTCGACATTTACCGCTCGGGTTTCTTCGGAAAACCAGTTGGGATACCAAAACCAAAGCCGGACCAAGACTTCGACGTTCCACTATTGCTCGACCTTATGGAAGGGCTATACCTTCTCGAGCATGGCAGGATATCAGTAATCGACGGAAGAACCAAAGAACCAGTTCGCAAATCTCTCTTATTGAGAGAAGCGAGAGAGACGTATCGTGGATTCAGTCAAGCATATCAAGTATACAAGGACCTGAGAAACAAGGGCTACATCGTCACGCCCGGAATAAAGTTCGGCGCTGACTTTGCTGTTTATGAGCACGGACCTGGGATAGATCATGCGCCGTTCATCGTCTCGGTCGAAGATCCAGAGTCCATCATGGGGCCCTTCGAGGTAGTCCGAGCTGGAAGGCTGGCAACGACCGTCAGGAAGCAATTCATCATTGCTATTCCCGACACGAAGCAGAACGAGATCAGATATCTCGTTTTTAGCTGGTTCAAAGCTTAACCCGAGCCATCAGATCGGCCGTTCCCGCTCCTCTGAGCATTCCTGAGGAAAGAAAGAGCAAAGTCACGCGCATGTCGCTCAGTCCCTCTGTGTTTCCTGTCCACATGTCTCAAATGATGGTAAAATTCATGGATCAACACGTAAGGATCAAACAGGTATTCTTCACTCGACATGTAGATAGTCCGCTCCCTATGCACGTAGCATCCGAGCGCCCTTTTCTCGCCTTTCGGTAGACCAACCCTTAGGTCAGGCCTCTCTACGCGGTAGTGCGAGCAGAGGGCGTCGAGCGCTGCCTCAGGGTTCCTCTCGATCGCGATGAGACGAACAATCCTTCCTTGGAAGTTTACCTCGTCGAACGCGTTTCTTGGCCCTGGCTGTGACGGGCTCAAAACCCGTCAACTACGGCCACAACGACTCTTACCCCACGTGTTAGTGCCAAAGTCATAGATGTTTTCTCAATGTAACTCTTTAAGGTTCTTCGGAAGAAAGGCCTCTTTCGACCTTTAATGTGGGGGAGAATCCGGGTTCTCTTTGAGACTCATCCTGAACGGCTACAAGTTGCTAAGTTCCTATTGCAGAATGGACTCTCAGTCAAGGGGCGACAAGATTTACGTCAATAGTGTAGAGGTCCCAACTCTCAAAGTAGCAAGAGCAGTCGGAGTTGATCGCCGGACTGTAAACGAGACGATCCGAACGATGAGCATTGACAGGGAAATCAAGGTGATTTTCTCGAAACTGGAGTCATGCGGACCATCGCTACGGGCGGCAGCCAAGGGATGGGGTTGGGAGTCGTTGAGATAACAGCAGACGATCCGCACAAGGTTGGGATTCTTGCCAATGCGTCCGGAATCTTGGCCGAGCATGGAATTAGCATTGGACAGGCATTGGTCGAAGACCCTGAACTGAATCCCGAACCCAAGCTTACTCTAATAGGGGACAGAGTTATCCCAGGAAAGGCTATTCCGCTAATTCTGAAGATTCTAGGAGTCGCTAAGGTATCAGTCTACTAGTCACTGAGACTCTCACTGTTACTAAGGGTAACATTTATAGCCTAATTCTGTTACCTAGAGTAACAAAAAGGGTCTTTCGGTTGAACCTACAGCTAAGCATGTCCGCAGAAACTCAACGCGTATCCCCTCAAGACATTCTTGACTACAAGATCTTCGCTCGCAGGCACCGAAATCCAACGGAAAAGAATGAGCTCAGGCAATTCGAACGATTTCATGCCGCCAGACATCTGATTTCCCAAGACATGGACACATATCTCGATGCAAGGCTTACGGCCGACGACCCCTCCAGTGCCCTGACTGTTGATGTATGCGGGGTCAAGAACGGAATCCTGACAGCGGTGTTTTGTCAGACTGCAGGTCTGGACGAGCTCCTTGCGAAATCCATTGAGACAATCAACGAATCCCAGAATGCAAGCGCGGTAATTCTTCTGCCGCGGGAATTGGATCAGCCCGCTCTGAAGGAATCGATGCGCGTTGCCCTTGAGAGAGGGAAGGCTACATTGGAGGTACTCGGCTGGTTCGGCGACACGTTTGAAGAAACGTTTCGGGAAACCCTAGGGCTGATAGAGCTCTTGGGAAATGAAACCAGAATGAGAATGCTAGCGCCGCTCCTTGAGAAGTCAGGTGCGAAAAAGGAATATCGGACCCGGATAAACCCGAAACTCGTCTACCACAACATATCCGCTCTTTCCGACGCTGGTCTCCTCGACGAGAATAACGAAGGAACATACGAGTTGAGTCAGTTCGGAAAGACGGTCCTCGCGGAATTCATCACGTTTCTTGAGAAGACTCGGAAGACCCTTGATGAGTCGAAGTCAAAGGAGGTGAAAAATGATTGAGTGAAGATGAATTCTTTTCCAATTGGCTGCGGCGTCGATGGCGATTCCCGACGGCCAACCTCTTTGACGAGCTCGAGCAGGACTTTGAGGAGATGTTCAAGGACCTAGAGCTTCCAAAGGATCTCATCAGAGAGCGAAAGCTTCCGGACGGTGGTACCGTGAGAGAAATGGGTCCATTTGTCTACGGCTACTCGTTCAGCATGGGTCCGGACGGGAAACCGGTGATCAGAGAGTTTGGTAATGTCAAACCCTCCCTAAGGGGAGGACCCTTAGGCGCGGTTAAGCCTCGGCTTGACGTGAAAGAAGATCGAGAGCCTCTAGTTGACACAATAGTCAATCCCGACACAGTAAAGGTCGTGGCTGAACTTCCAGGTGTCGAAAAGCCGGACATTTCCCTCGAATGCGACGGACAAAAGCTGAGGCTGAAGGTGGACACGGACAAACGGCGCTACTACAAGGAGCTAGAACTTCCGGTCGAAGTAGATCCTGATACGTCAAAAGCGTCCTACAAGAACGGCGTGCTGGAGCTAATCCTTACGAGGAAGAAGTCGGGGTCCAAGGCCAAGCAGATAGCCATCGACTGATCTGGAAGTACCACTCCCATCCTCCCTTTTTTTTCGGGGCGAGACTCCCCCTCAATATTTCAGAGTAAAGAATAGTTTTGGTGCGCGAGTGAGACCATCAGGCACGGACCCAAGTCTTAACCACTGATAATTGCAGTCCAATCGCATGGTCTCGGGCGACTTGACCATCAGCCAGTCAGAGCACAAGTCTAGGATCATGAAAATCCGGGATCAATTGAAGGGGTCTAGGTGCGCGGCGCTCTATCTCACGAATCCTACCCGAATTTTCTACGCTACTGGATTTAGCCACATCTCGACGGAAAGACCTCTAGCGCTAGTCATCCCCCAAGACGGTACTATCTTCATGATGGGCCCTCATCTAGAAGAGGACCATGTAGAACAGGATTCCACCCTCATAGAGGAATTCTTCAGCTATCCTGATTACCCAGGCACAACCCACCCGATTCGACACTTTGTCAAGGTGCTGAGACAAAAAGGACTAACAGGGTCGAAAATCGCGACGGATTCTGTTGACGGAGCTGCCGGAGGCTGGGGCTACCGAGGTCCTTCATTGCGAGACTTGCTCCAGCAATCGAGACTGGTTGATGGGAAGGATCTGGTGGACGGCCTGAGATGGGTAAAATCTGAACAAGAGATACGCTTGTTGAGAGAGAGCGCTCGTTGGGCGGAGAAGGCTCACGACATTCTGATGGAAAACATCGCACCAGGAGTACATGATGCTCTAATTGGGATGAGGGCTAGCTATGAGGCTTTGACAAGAATGATGAAGAAGCTTGGGACTAGATATCACCAACTAAAGTGGGGCCTTTCGCCGGTAGTTGTCGGCTGCAGGGGACAGGTCGGACCCGGGTCGGCCGTGCCACACGCCGTCTTCTCAAAGCGCAAAATCCGGAGGGGGGACGTATTGGTTACGGAGGCCGGGGTTGAGGTTGGAGGGTACACCAGCGAGCTGGAGCGGACAGTTATCGTCGGAAGAGCCGGGCCGAGAGAGAAGAAATATTTCGATGCTATGCTGAGAGCCCAGGACGCTGCACTAGGATCATTCAAGGCTGGTACGCCCTGTTTTCAGGTTGATTCTGCGGCAAGGAAGGTAGTTGAAGGTGCAGGTTTAGCGGGCGACCTTCGCCATCACGTGGGCCACGGGATTGGGATTGATGGCCATGAACCGCCCTGGCTCGACGCAGGAGAGAAGACGATAATGAAGACTGGGATGGTGTTTTCGTGCGAGCCAGGGCTCTACGTTCCTAGCTTTGCCGGGTTCCGACATTCAGACACGATAGAGGTCACCAAACATGGTATGGACTTCATAACTCAGTACCCACGTAGCCTGGAAGAATTGACCGTCTAGAAGACCAAACAGGCAGAACCTGAAGCTACGTCCATAAAGCGCTGGGCAGAGCCTTCTCCACCGGTGGAGAAACCTGATGATGATGGTAGGTCTCCCCACAGTGTGGACATTTGAGACTCCTTCTCCACATGCGGTAGATTAGCTTGAGCCCAACGTAGGTCAAAGCGAAAACAACGATACCTGCGACAGCCGACGCGATAGCGGAGTCAACGTTCATGATGAAGATGAAATAATGAATGTCGACCAATTCAGCGGACCCCCAACACGGCGCGAACGAGGTGTGGACAGAGGAGTGGACAAGATTTAGCGCGCATACGCTATATTGCGAAACTGACGGTATAAACCTACCTCAGATGAAAGCGCGCAGATTGGAGCAAGAGGTATCTGTTTATTGAAAAGTATATCCTGCTAATTTATGAGAAGGGTGAGACGTTTGCGAGAAATGGTCAGGGCTGACTGGTTGGTGGAGTAGCCTGTACGGGCTTCAAGACCTCGTCTGCGTGGGTGATCTTGACCAGCCCCTTGAGGAGGAGCCGATTAGTTATCTTCGCGCAGACATCGCAGTCCTTACCCGGACAATACCCTTTTAGAAAGTTCTCACATTTCCAGCGATAGTTCTCTATCTCAACGGTGGACATACAAGTGGAGCCTTTGTCGATCGGCCTACGGCCTGAAATCGACTAAAGTCTCGCGTAACTTCACGCAAAAGCAAGCGGTAACATCAGGAAGGTCGGCCCATTTCCTTGTAGACCTCTCTTTGGATGATGTACCTCATGATCTCGCTGGTCCCTCCTCCAATCATCATGAACCTCGCATCCCTGAAGTAGCGCTCTACCGGAAGATCCTTCGTATAGCCGATACCCTCATGGACTTGCAACGATTCGTTTGCTATGTCGAACGCGGCTTCAGTGGAGTATAGTTTGGCGACAGCCCCCTCCTTTCTAGCTGTTCCTCCCCGATCAAGCATTCGGGCTGCATGCATAATGAGGAGTCGAGAAGCTGCAAGCTTGACAGCCATATCAGCGATTTTAAAACTCACCCCTTCAAAGTCCCTGATCGGACGGCCGAACTGCTCCCTAGTCGATGAGTACCTGACGGCGTGCTCAAAGGATGAGCGAGCAATTCCCATCACTCCAGCAGCAACGGCCGGACGTTCCCTGTCCAGCTCATCTAGGATAATCGAGAAACCATGGTTGAGACCGCCTACGAGATTTTCTCCTAGGACACCGACGTTGCGAAGCCGCAGGTGGGAGACATTAGCTCCCCTCATGCCCAGAAGACCGTAGGCCCTCACGACCTCAAGACCCTTTGAATTCCTTGGGATCGCGAACGCACTAAGCGCGGATTGAGCAGGTTTGGTAGGGTCTGTGACAGCGAAAAGGAAGAGATAGTCCGCGACGCCTCCGTTGGTTATGAACCGCTTCTCTCCGTTGAGAACGAAGTCTCTGCCATTCCTTCTTGCTCGGGTCTTGATGGAACCTGCGTCGGATCCGGCCTGAGGCTCCGTCAGAGCTAGCGCACCTATCTTCTCGCCTGAAAGAACTGGACGCAGGAACTGCTTCTTCTGGGCACTATTTCCAAAATATGCCAGAGGGGCTGAGTACAGAGCTGCAGAGGCTAGTCTCGCCATCTCTGCAGCGGCACTGACGGCGGAAATTTCTTCGGCCAGAATTGTCTCGCAAACCCATCCTAGGCCGAGACCACCATCAGATCTGGAGAAGGGAGCCCCAAGAAATCTGTTTCTGCCTAGTGCGCGAAGGAAGTCCCTAGGGAAATATTCCTCGGCTTCTATCTTAGCGGCCAATGGCTTTAGATGTTTATCCGCGAACGCCCTCACTCTTCGCTGGAAGCTCAGCTCCCGCCCGGTCAGAGCTAAACTCATAGCGAGCTCGTACGAAAGTATGCGTTTAAACTAATCCGATAAAGTTACGATCAGTCTAGGCGTACTGTGTGGGCACGACGGCTATTGGCTTCGGCTTGGAGACAACCGCTACGGCCTCTCTGAATACCGGCCGATAAGCGATTCCATAGAGGATCAGTCCATCCTTGCCCTCGTAGTCGAGCCTTCTGATGACCCCTTCCAGTCTTGCTCCCGGTTTCAAATCGGAGACGTCCGCATCGACGAAAAGCACCCTGTTGTTTTCGAGGAGCTCGAAGTTTGAGGTCCATCTCTTCTTGAAGGGAAGCTTTGAGACATTCTTCAGTTTCGCAAATCTCGGAAACCGTTTCTTCTCCATCGGTCCCGGACAGTCGGAGGCAAGACATGTATCTCTCGCGGGATAGTAAATCCTGCTGCACCCCTTGCAAAGCGAGAGTGAGAAGTAGCTCCCGTTGACAGGTTCAATTTCGCCGACCATCCGCGGAATCTCTAACCTTCTCTTGATTCTTGATAGTCGTTCGCGGATCAGATCGTGGTAGGTGTCTATTCTAATCTCAGATTTCCGTTCCACGTAATCCATTACAGTAGGAGCTCGTCCTCTTTTTTCCTCAATCCCGTCTTGAACCTCAAACCAAGTTGCGTTTGAATAAGCTCCTGAGCCGTAAGACACGGCCAGCACTTGGTCACCCGGCTTAGCCTTGTCAAAGAGTGACGCAAGAGATATCATTGTAGAGGCGGCATAGGTGTTGCCTGTGTCTAGCACTCTAAGCCAAGGTTTGATCTTTTTCTCAATGTCCTGTTCGGTGAGTCTCATTCGTTCAGCGATGGACGAATCGCTGACGTAGGGAATCTCGTCCAGGGTGAGGGCATTGCAAGTTTTCATGGGAAGATAGCCCGATGGCTGGTGAAATGTTATCCAGTCAAAGTCGGACAAGGAAAGATCGGGATGCTTGCGGAACAGGTTGGCAATGGCTCCAATAATATGAGATTTGTAGGCTTCAACAGTCGTCCTCCCGAAGTGCTTTGGAACTGCAGATTCTTCGCGTCGCCAAAAATCCATGAAGAGGCTTGAATATGGCGCAATGTCTTCAATACTCGCGATCAGATCGGTCTTCCCCAGCACGAAGGCCCCGGCACCCGCTCCGGCCGAGTATTCTAAGGGATCTCCGCGTTCAGCCTGGGCAACATCCGACCCAATTGCAAGGCCGTATCTTATTCGACCGCTGCGAATCTCAGCGTCTATGAAGCTGACTCCCTGCATTCCAGAATTGCAAGCACCTTCAAGGTCTGCAATGAATACGTTCTCACCGATACCGACGAAAGACGCGACATGTCGTGCAATCGTCCCTACGGCATACGGCTTAGACTCCGACCCCGCAGTAACGCTCCCAATTTCTCCGGGCGAAATCCCGGCCATACGTATGGCATTCTCCGCCGCCTCCGTGGCGATGGTCATCGTATCTTCGGTGTGCCCTGCTACTGCTTTTTCGCGTAGAAGAAGTCCATGCCTAACCTTCTCCAGAACCTTTTCAAGTTCTTTCCCCCGCTTCTTCTCTCTTTCCCTGACGATCTTCGCCGTCTCAATTCGCTCTCGGGGGATGTAAACCCCGTAACCAACAATTCCAACTTTACTGTGACTCATGCGAAGACCCTCGGAGACATCCGATATGTGAAGAAGCTTTTCTTAGCCAACACGGTATTTAAGACTACGTAGAAAGCGCATTGACGACCCGAGTCGATCATATCCACTGTTAGGCGCAAGAAAGGACTCTTCCGTCCCGCGCCACTGGCCTGGCAGTTTGTTCAATCCTTCTGAAACTCGAAGAGTAATCACTCGGTTACAGTCGGCTTTTGGCGCTAGAGACCAGTCCGGTTCAGTAATAGCTTCTCGAAGGATCCGAGATGGTATTCCGTTTTACAACGAGCGCGATTCTTGCTCTCATTATCCTTTCCTCCTTAGCAGGAGCGGTGAACGTTCCTCACCGTGAGGGGACCAAAAAAGGGCTTACCCCAAATCATTTACCCCTTGCGGCGGTGAATGGTCCTCAGCGAACCATCGTTATTACCGTCCAGTTTCCCGGTAAAGGAAACAGTTCTTCTCCAACGCAGATTCTGACGATGCTCTCAAACCTGAACAGCTATTACAACGAAGACTCCTACGGAACCGTTTCATTTCAGACCGACATTACACCTGTTGCCAGCTCTTCTTGGTACACTTTGCCGAACGCCATGACGTACTATGGAGCAGATACCGTATCGAGTGACAACTACCTAGTCTCCGACTCACTCCAAACCGCATACAACGCGGGAGTGGATCTCGCTAGCTACAAGTTTGCGATCGTAGTTCATTCAGGCAACGACGAGGCGATGACTCACGTAGCCTCAGACATTCATTCCTTTACGATTCCGGGTTACGTTTTCAATCCCGGGCCCTTGATATCATACAAGATCTCAACATCAGTGGTGGCTGAATCTGACCCGACAGGAGTTTACTGCCACGAGGCGGGCCATCTCTTGGGACTCCCTGATCTTTACGATTTGACCGGTCAAATCGACCCGTCGAATAACTTTCTAGGCTACTGGGAAATAATGGCCTTGGGAGAATGGAACCCGAACAATGGCAATCCACTCCAACCAAGGCCTGGAACGTACCCATCTCACCATTCGATCTGGTCGAAGATCCAACTAGGATTTGTTCCAAGCTCTAGAATAGCTATCGTTCAACCGGGTCAAAGCGCAAACGTCACACTGCAGAACTTAGAATCCCCTACTATTGGCAACCAATCCGTCAAGATTCCTATAGCCGCAAATCAGGATGGGTTCCTAACTTACTACCTGGCCGAGATGAGGGCGAAGATCGGTACCTACGATCAATACTTGCCTTTTCCGTCGGATTACCCCGGAGCAGGTATTCTGATTTACAAAGTAAACGAGAGCATCCCCGCAGGCCATGGTAGTGTTCGTCTGATAGACGCCCATCCTGGCGGAGACCTCAGTGATGCACCATTTGGCCCCTGCAATTCTCCATGTGTCAGCAACAACACATTCTGGGACCAGGCGAACTTCGTAAAGGTGATAGTGACTACGACCAGCGCAACATCATACTCCGTTCTGGTCGACCGAACAAGCGCTCCTCGCCTTCTCCTGCAGGTAAACACTCCGTCCAAAGGTGTTGAAATCACCATCGACGGTGGCAATTGGACCTCGGACTCCACAAACCAGTTGAGGCTGCCGGTCCGTTATGGACCGCACTCAATCTCAATTCAAGCACAGATCCCAGTATCAATTGGATCCACGACCATTCAGCTTGGACTGACAGACAGCTTTGCCGCATGGGACGATGGAAGCACAGCGAACCCACGTTGGGTTTCAGTTCTCAAGGATACTATTCTAACCGCTAGCTACCGGGTTGTCATTGAGCCCTCGTTTGCCACTGCAATTACTGCCGCGACAGTCCTTGGAGTCATAGTCCTTGCGGTGACTATTCATCGAAGACGACACCAAGTTGTGCGCAACGCCATGGGCTCGACGACGTCCTCTCAGGGACCCGTAGTTGTTCATCCCCAGAGTCTTTTCGCAGCCTGAGGGCTCACTCCCAAGGAATAATGGTCTTTCTGGAGTATCCGTAAAGGGCGACAGCGAGACCAAGAGCCCCTAGCCCGAGACCCGCTGTGTTCGCGCTTCCGTCCCTCGCCACCAGAACTTGCTCGGTAGTTCCGAAGGCTCGGGCTGAAATGTCAATGTTCTTCAATGTCTGAGAACTCTGGTTGTCAAAAACGAAACAGTAAGTCCCGGTCGCGTTCAACGGAATACTGAACGACTGGTTAGATACAAGCTGGTCAATGAGAATGGCAGGAGGTCGTGACGACGGAGAACACGATTGAGACTTGTTCATGCTCAAGAGCTCGAAGTGGAGTGAGGATGGTACTCCATTTGGCTCCGAAACTGTGAGATTAGTTCGCAGTTCATTGTTCATGCCTGAAAAAATAGTGATGTTCTTTGGCTGCTCGACAAGGCTACCTGCTTGAACAGGAAACCCATTTTGGACCCAAACGTTCTGTTCATTGACAACGGGAGTTGTATGGACGGCAGGGATGGACGCGTAAGCGACGAGACCAATTATCAACAAAGCTACCCCGAAAGCTACGAGTTTGAGCTGCATACCTAACGATCCTCCATGTCCCGCAGTTTCTGAAATTCCCTGATCTCTCCTAACCGATGTCGCATTATGCTGGCCTCAAGCTCAGACTGCAGCAACGAAAAGATGTCCTTGTGGATGCTCACGAAATCTGATGCGGTAGGGCTTCTCGGCCGAAGCAACTCAATCGGTACTATGCTTTTCACTCTGGCGGGTCGAGCGGAGAGAACCAGTATCCTGTCCGCAAGCTCAATCGCTTCAGGGAGGTTGTGAGTAACGAGGAGGAAAGTCTTCTGAGTCTCAGCGTGGATCTCTGCGACCTCTTCCCGGAGCGCTTCCGCGGTGAACTCGTCGATGGCGCTGAAAGCCTCGTCCATTAAGACAACTTCCGGGTCTATGGCAAGTGCTCTAGCTATGCCAACCCGTTGTTTCATCCCACCCGATAGCTGTTTCGGATAGAGATTCTCGCTGTCCTTGAGACCTACCATTCCAAGAAGTTCTCTGGCAGTATTCTCCCTCTCGTGTTTCGAGACGTGCTGGACCTCAAGTCCAAATGCAACATTCTCCAGGACGGTTCTCCAAGGAAGTAGAGCGAACGTCTGAAAGACCATGCTGATCTTCGGATGAGGAGCAGTAAGGAGGTCACCTCTGAAACGGATTTCCCCGGAGGAGGGCCGATCTAGCCCGGCAATCATTCTGAGAAGCGTGGATTTCCCGCAACCACTTGGGCCAACAATGCAGACGAACTCTCCTTCATTGATTTGAAAGGATATGTCGTTCAGTGCGGTGACGGTTTGCGGGGGTTCTGAGTATATTTTTGTGACGTTAGAGAATTCTACGTGCAAACGACTGTTTACCGCCATCTCTTGATTCGTTGTTCTAGTCGCTCGAAGAATGCGCGATCTATCAAGACGGTTAGAAGGCCGACGGTCATTATTGCAGCTAGGCCGTATGTCATTGAGTGCGCCGATCCCTGAATACTATTCGAGATGAAACTTCCAACCCCAGCAACGCTTGCGATGATTTCCACGGCGAGGAGTACGTTCCAGCTGAACTCGAAGGAGAGCCTTAGTCCAGTTAGGAAATTCGGAAAGATCGAGGGAAGAATGATCTTGGAGAAGGTGTCGAACCTTCCTGCTTTGAACACTGATGCAACGTGAAAGTAGTCTATTGGAATCTCCTTAACTCCTTGTCTGATTGTGAAGTATATTGGGAAGAAGGCACTGAAGGCAGAGATGGCTACTGCTGCCACATTTCCTCTTCCGATTACAGTAACGAGGAGACTGAGTATTGCCAAGTCGGGCAGCGCCCCTACCAGCATGATGATGGGCGTTATCGCTTCGTCCAGTCGGTTTCTCAGACCTACAAGTAATGCTAGGGGCATAACGACCACCAGGGCTAGAGAAACCCCTGCGGCTACGTTGACGAAGCTCTGGCCGACGCGAGCCAAGAAAAACGGCGTTCCTCCGAGTTGGACCAGTGTCAGCAGGACATTGTGAAGAGGAGGAAGCTGATCGCTGGAGACGATCCCAAGAAGGGCAACAGCCTCCCAGATGGAGAAAATCGCGATTAACGTGATCATCCACGGTGGGAGTCGGGTTTTTTTCCGGCCTGTGTCCCGTACTCGATGGAACACTTTGGGGCTGAATGGCCAGAAACGCAGCTCGATACACCGGGAACCCGAAAGTCCCCTCCGAGAACTAATTAGCTTTGGACGACTAATCTGCAGAATTCTGTGCTTAATGGGTTAGAGGTCTGAACTCTTATCGCGGCGGGCTTATCGGTTCTAAGGAAAGAAGTCGGTGGTTTGAGGCGAAGGTTTGACTCAGAGCAGTTCATAATGCGCCCGTGCCCGAGTGGGACGCTGCTGTGCGGATTTGTGCACGTACCTGTGCGAGCGGGGGCTCAAGCTTGCCACGAGCGGAGATATTTCTGTTGCAATCGGGACAGGGTGTCGATCTTGCGCCCGAAAGCTTCGAGTCTCTGTCGAGCGACCTCGAAATCAAGCTCTTCCGGAACCTTGACCACCTTTGGCGGCAGCTTGCCCTTGTTCTTGGAGAGGTACTCAGCCGACAAGGCTTGGTCGGCGAAGCTCATGTCCATGACCTCGGCAGGGTGTCCATCCGCGGCCGCTAGGTTAACTAGACGTCCTTCGGAAAGCAGGTAAAGTCTCTTCTTACTTGGCAGAGTGTACTCGACGACCTCGGGGCGCACTTTCCTTTGTCTAACTGCAATTCCCTCGAGATCCCTGACTTTCACCTCTACGTCATAGTGGCCGACGTTACAGAGGATGGTCTTGTCTTTCATCTTGAGCATGTGCTCTGCGGTTATCACGTCGGTGTCTCCGGTTGCTGTGATGAATAGGTCTCCCTTCTCGGCGGCTTCGGACATTGGCATGACGTCGAACCCTTCCATCAGCGCTTCTAGTGCCCTGACAGGGTTCACTTCCGTTACGATGACCTTGGAACCCATTCCGCGAGCGCGTTCAGCTACTCCTCTTCCTACCCATCCGTAGCCTGCTACTACCACGTTTCGGCCTGCGAGGAGGAGGTTTGTCGCCCGCATTATGCCTTCGAGACCAGATTGGCCGGTTCCATATCGACTGTCGAAAAGATACTTGGTGAGGGCATCGTTGACGGCTATGACGGGAAATCTCAGTTTCCCCCGTTGTTCCATGACCTTGAGACGCGTCACGCCTGTCGTGGTTTCTTCGCATGCGCCGATGATATTGCGCAACAGTCTCCCTCCTCTCATGTGTGCAAGAATCGAGAGTTCGGCACCATCGTCGATTAGAATGTCTGGTTGCAAGTCCAAGACCCGATTCAGGTTCCTTTTGTGTTCTTCCTCGGTCACTCCGTGCCAAGCGTACACGCGGACGCCCGTTTCGGATAGTGCCGCCGCCACGTCATCTTGAGTCGAGAGAGGATTGCTGCCGGTTATT
>Ga0209236_1000578_pt1 | contig 21505 bp, 23 predicted proteins | sample GraSoi013_1_40cm_FD_185819 | JGI IMG/M metagenome (GOLD analysis project Ga0209236, IMG submission 185819) | Grasslands soil microbial communities from the Angelo Coastal Reserve, California, USA - Sample 09_27_2013_1_40cm (SPAdes) (version 2) | ecosystem: Environmental > Terrestrial > Soil >... | reverse complement strand
CCTGGACTGAACGTGATCGCAAGAACATCCGTGATGAAGTACAAACAAGTAAACAAGACCGTTGGCGAGATTGGACGAGAACTGAAAGTTGGAACTATTCTTGAGGGAAGCGTGAGGAAGGCTGGCGGCAGATTGCGAATTACTATCCAGCTGATCGATGTCGGAAGCGAAGCACCGATCTGGGCACAGAAGTACGATAGAGATTTGGAGGATGTTTTCAAGATACAGACTGATATTGCGGAGGGAGTGGCCGAGGCGTTGAAGGTTCAGCTTCTAAGAGAGAACCGAATACTCATCGAGCAGAAGGCTCCTGAGGACGTTGGAGCCTATGTCCTCTACCTGAGAGGACGATACTATTGGAGCAAGAGGACCGAGGAAGACCTCGAGAAGGCACTATCGTATTTTGCGGAAGCGATACAGAAGGATCCTAGCTACGCCTTAGCCCACGCGGGAATGGCTGATTGCTATACTCTAATGGGACGCCATCTCTATCTCCCCGTTAAAGAGGCCTTCGAGAAGGCACGGGACTATGCGAACAGGGCATTAGAACTCAACGACAATCTTGCAGAGGCACATACTTCACTCGCCGCCGTTCTGTTGATTTATGACTGGGACTGGAACGCGGCAGAGGAACAGTTCAAGCACTCTATCCAGTTGAACCCGAACTACGCAACCGCCCACTATTGGCATTCCGTGCTCTTGCAAACGACAGGAAGGCTACAAGAATCGGTCATGGCAGCCGAGAGAGCACAGGTACTCGACCCTCTCTCTCCGGTAATCGGGATGGGCGTCGTACAGGCCTACTTCTTCTCAGAACAATACGACAAAGCCATCGACGAATGTCGCAGGTATCTAGAAATGAATCCTAACTCCGTCGTAGCCCAAGACTATCTAGTCCACCTGCACGTCCAAAACGGACTGTTCGAAAAAGCCGCTGAGGACGCGAGAAGACTGGTTGACATTAGTGAGAGAAAAGCGGAAGCCACAGCACATCTGGCATACGTCTCTGCCGCATCAGGAAAAACCCAGGAAGCCAAGAAACTATTCGAAGCCTCCATGAAAGACTCAACACTTGGATATTCAAACCCAACAATCTTCATCACAGTCTACTCGATTCTGGGAGACCAAGACAACGCGTTCCTATGGGCCGAAAAAGCTCTCGAATCCGGCAAGATCGCATTCCCCTCTCTAAGGTTTAGCCCGGATCTGAAGAATTTCAGAACCGACCCAAGATACAATTCACTACTAGCGAAGGCACATCTGAAATAGGATCCGTGTCCGTCCGATTTCCTATGCGGTTAGGATTTGATGATCCTCTGCCACAACTATTCGGCCATCAAACACTGCGGATGCCTCCGCTAGGTACCGCTTTTCAGCACCCTCGTTCCCTGGGGAAATGTGAGTTAGAATCAGCCTTCTTGCCCTAGCAAGCTTCGCTGTGTTTCCCGCGTCTCTCGCGGTAGAATGTTGGGTTAGAGCTGCCAGCGATTCTTGTCCATCGAGGTAGGTAGCGTCGTGAATCAGCAAGTCGCATCCCTTTGCGAATTCCGAAATCTTCTCGGACTTGGCTGTGTCTCCGATGTAGACGAGATCGCCTAGCTCCGTTTGGAATCGGTATCCCAGATTCTCGGGATCATGGACCGTCGCGATAGACTTGACCCTGACATCTGCCGGTCTCACGAACGTAATGTCAAATTTCACCCAGGCATAAGGGGTCGACTGAAGATCAAGGATTCGCTCCAGTGCGGCTGCAGTAACCGAAGAGCTGACTACGCGTAGGGGCTTGGTTCTGCCGTCCATCGCCATTGCCCAGACAAGTCCAGTGAAGTCTCCGACATGGTCCGAGTGAGTATGAGAGATGTAGACCTCGTTGATTGAATCGAGCTTTCTTCCTGATCTTATCAGGTTCGTGAGAACTCCGAATCCCACATCCAGCAGCTTGTCCTCGAACAGGATGCCCGCACACATTCTCTCTTTGGTCAGGACTGAGCCGCTGGTCCCAAGGAAAGTGAGCCTCGCCATACGGGCTCTCACCTAGAATCAAGTATTTGGATTTGTGCCGAATCAATTTCTCCCAACATCATCGATTGTATCACGAAGGGGGTCGAAGAAGGCACGTTCCTGAAGAATCATGGGGCTAACGCTTTAAGCAAGCGAGTGAAAACGGTTTTGCTGTTAGTTGGGATTATCACTGGATAAGAAAGACAATGCGCAGGTAGCGAAAATGTTGGCTGGAATTCCGCTCTTTGCTGGGTTGAAGGGGAAGCAGATCAAGTCACTCGCGAGCGCATTCGCGAGGGAACGCTCCTACGACGCCGGTGAAGTCATTGAGAAAGAAGGAGGGTCCGCGGTTGCCTTCTACCTCATAACAGGGGGGTCGGTCGAGGTCCGCAAGGGAGAGAAGCTGGTTACTAAGCTGGGTCGAGGCCAGTTTTTTGGTGAGATGGCTCTTATCGATAAGCAACCGAGATCCGCTACGGTGGTCTCCGCCGAACCCAACACGAAGGCCCTTGTAATGCCTCTCTGGAACTTTAGAGCGGCGATTGAAACTGATCCGAAGGTCGCCATGGGCGTCATGAAAGAACTCGCCAAGCGCCTGCGCGAGACGACGAACGCTCTCACAGAATAGCCTAGTCCTGCCTCAATCAGCCTTCTGGCTATGCGTCTACGGACTGGGCTACTGTTAGAAGACTGGCAAGGAGTTCTTTCCTTGAACTCAGTTCGGGCAATTCGCCATCCTAGTTGGTCCCTCGTGAAATTGACAAAATCCCGATCATATTTGAAGTGCTTCTGACCAGAACGGAAAAAACCGAGCACCTTCTCTACCGTAGACAAGAATATTCGCGAAGCATTCAAGTCATCTCCATAAACACCGGGTCCTCAATCCAACTTTTTTTCAGGTACTGACATATCTGATCAGTGAGAAAATTGGACATGATCGAACGCAAACCCCGAGGTCGACCTCCAACTTTTGGTCCCAGTGGGAATCCGGTATTGCTAGGAGTTCACTTGAACATGGCGGCAGATGTTTGGAAGGCTCTCAGGGATTATGCAGCGGCGATAAGCGAACCGTCACTCAGTAGAGCTGCCAGAGTGCTCTTACGAGAGCGACTCATCGAGATGGGATTCCTGAAAAGCCCACCCAGACCAACCCAGTCCTAATGACGTCTATCTGATAGGCTTGTCTCGTTCGGCACGGCTTGGTTCTGGTCTTGGCGTTGAGCGGGGTTTGTGGCGCGAGATCCGAGTAGGCCCCGGGGGGTCGAAAAGATTTTCGCGCTATACAAGAGATCCTTTTTTTCACAAAACGAGAAGGCCCTTTTTTCAGGCGCGAAAGTAATGGGCTGATAGTGATGGACCCGCCTATGTGGGTTCGTCGCTAATGGAAGCTTACCCCAGCGCGGCCTTACAATCCAACGTTCGACGTAGACGGAATCGCTTGACGCGCTGGTGCTGGGCCCGCAATTTCCAATGGCAGATGCTACAGTGAATAGTGGCAGTTCGGGCATTCCCACCTCAGGATCACGTCCTGCCTGTTGGTGATCCTTTCCAATAGTGCTTTCCGGCAATTGGGACAGAGGACTTGCTTGTCCTCCGGCTCGTCATGAGCCATCAGCGCTTTGAGGAGGTGTGGCTTTGAGACCTCTCTCGCCAAGTCCGTAAGAGTAACCCAACCGAGGAGTCTTTCCTCTTCGAAGACACCGAGCCTGGTAATTCCGTTCTTGACCATTAGTTTCGCCGCGGTCTTCGTTGATTCGTCGGGACCTATCCTGAAGAACGGAACCATCATGTCACCTACGCTGACTTCGTCCAGTCTCTTGTTCAGAGGAACAAACTTCCAGAGTAGCGCACGTTCCGTAATCAAGCCCAAAACCTTTTCTCCTTCAACAACTGCTGCCCCGGAAGTTTTCTCGCGATTCATCATCGTAGCAGCTTCGAGAATAGTGGCCGAGGACTTCACCTTGGGAACGTTGGTTGACATCACTTTCCTAACTTTCGACAGCATGTCCCGCCTTCACCAGCGCGGATGGGGTTTCCTCTAACCGACTGGCTCGATTCCGTTGAGCCTCTGCAGAGTCAAAGCGATCGAGCTGAAGTCCATCTCGCCCTGGCCTTGGTTCACGCTAGTCGTGTAAAGCTGCTTCACAAGACTAGCCGCAGGAAGCGCCACCTTCTGTCGCGTTGCCTGATTCTCAGCCAGTGTTAGATCCTTCAGCAACATGTTCACAGTGAAGAGCGGAGAATAGTCTCCCTTCGCGATCAGGGGACCCTTGACCTCCGAGAAATAGTTCTTCTGAACTGTCTTGTTGAAAGCATCAACAAAGACCCCAGGTTCGAAGCCCAGTTTCTTTGAGAGTACGAAAGCCTCCGAGAAAGCCAGGCCAATGGCTCCAAGGTGGAGATTGAGAATGAGCTTCATCTTATGCCCACTGCCAGATCTCCCCACATAGATCACGGTCGAGCCGAGCTGACTGAGAAACTCTCGGTACTTCTCGAACACGCTCTCATCCCCACCAACGAGAAGCGACAAACGTCGCTCAGCGGCCATGTTGGCGTTGCCTATGACGGGGGCATCAAGCCTGTCGACTCCTGCCTTCCTAGCCTGTTCTGCTTGCCTGATAGAAGCGTCTGGATCGATAGTACTCATCTCAATCCAGAGACCTCCCTGCTTCATGCCATGCAGCGCTCCATCCTTTCCCATGACGACGCCGTCGACCACATCCTGATCTGTCAGCGAAGTGATGACAACGTCGACAGTCTTGCCTAGCTCGTAAGGAGAGGGATGCGCTATCGCTCCCTTCGCAACCAACGCGCGAAGCTTCTCCTTGCTACGATTATAGACGTGGACTTCGTTTCCCTTCGAAAGAAGGTTCACTGCAAACGCACTTCCCATCTTGCCAAGACCCAAGATTCCCACCCGCGCCATTTTGGACAAGCCTCGCCGTCGCAAGGCCATCCTGAAGAAGATAAGACTAGTTGCGGCGCCCAGCTCTTTTCGGGTGCTTCTTGATTTCCACCCGCAAAATCATTGAAGCTTCTTGCGATGACGCTTTCTTCGGCTAATCAATAACCGACCTGCTCACTATGGCTGAGACTCCCACTAGAGCAAGCTCGGCTGTGGCAACTGGCTAGCTTAGAGCTCGTCGTCGGTGAAGTGTTTCATGCCTGGCTGGGTCCTCACCAGGACACGGGACAGGGTTAGTTGCCGCAAAAGCGGCCTATTGTTCCCAGTTGGTGATCAGAAAAAAAGACCTTGATGTTCGGTTCGGATCGTCGCCCTAGGCCTATGTCAGTCTGCTAAGACGAGCATAGGGTCGGCCGGCTCCTCTTTGAGATCTGGTACAGGTTTGGCGAAGCTGTAGATGAGCGTGCATTCTTTCTCGTCAATCCTGAAATTGACGCTACAGATCTTTGATGCCATCACACGGAGAAGCTCTGCCACATCTCTCGGAACCCGCAGGTAGGTCGAGTCCCGAATCGTCACCGGCTTTACCGATAGTCCCATCGATTTTCTCCAAGAATCATTACCCTGTTACCGGACTATCGGTGTTGTGGGACTTCCCGGACAAGAAATTCGGGCCTCTTGAATAAGGACTATGTGAGGCTCTGTGTGTGTCAGTCTTCTTATCTCAGAAACTGATGGTGGTGAGCATTAGCCCTCTCCTTAGGATGAATGCTGTTTAAAGTCGAAAGGGTCTGCGGATGGACGACTCATCTATTTAGATCGGAGTCGCGAAGTGAAAACATTGCTTTTTCCATTACATACGCTTTTGTGAATTCTTTCGTAGAAGACGCGATCGTAGGTTTCTCCGCATTTTTCACAAGTCACCTTTCTAGACTGATGAGCCGACTTGAAAGGAGACTTCTTCATAGGTGCGTTGCCCATTGGGATTCACCTTGCTTATGCTAGATGTCTCCTCTAAAACTTCCCCTCAGTCTACAGGCACGCCATCAAAAGAACCATGGCGAGAACGGCTAGGTTAGCCATGCATGCGGAACATCCGGGCTGTCAGCCGAAGAGTCTGAGCTGGTACCTTTTCGTCAATTCAGGGAGCCATTCGTCCCATCCTATACTTGCATGGTGCTTGGTGGCGAGGGCTTGGATCTTTTCTGGAGCGGGATTCGTTTTGAATAATTCACCTGCTTCGGCAAAGAATTTTTCGAACTCTGCTGGCGAAATAATCTCTACGAGTCTAGCGGGCTTGTCCGTCGGATTCCAGAAAGTATGGGGGATTCCTCGCGGTTTCAGAACATAGTCACCTGGGTCCGCAAGAAAGACCTCGTCACCAATCCTCGCGCCGAACTGGCCTTCCACCACATAGGAATACTCGTCAGTATCATGGTGGACGTGAGGAGGGACAAGAGTCCTTGGCGCCACCGGGTGCTCGACTATTGAGAAAGCGTGGCCGGTCTCTTCGCCTGAAATCTTGAACTTGACACCTATCCCGCCCATGGAAACAAGTTTGCCCTCGCTCGACGGAATCCTGTACCGGCCATGTCGCCTAGCAGAATCATGTTTCTCCATGAAACGGACAATAACTTGGGCCGGTTAAAAAATTTGGGAGAGAAGATGGAGCGGCGAGATATTGGTTGCGCGCAGGGCTCTGTTAGGTTTTGTCGGAATGTTCTACAGTGATGATTACTTTTCCTTGGGCGTGTCCCGCTTCAAGATATCGGATAGCCTCAGGAACCTCACTCAAGGGGTAGCGTCTGTCTATTACAGGTACTACTTTGCCGTCTTCAAGAAGTTGTTTCATGAAAATCAGATCTTCCTTGTTTGGTTTCGTCAACATCATACTGATTTTCTTACTTCCGGTCTTTGACGCAAATGATCCCACGATCATGTGTTGTATCATGTAGGACATGCCTGAGAATCCGACGACGACACAGACGCCCTCGGGGTTAAGCGCACGTTTGTAATCTGAGACCGAATGATTTCCCACGGCATCAAGAATTAGATCATATCGCTGGCCGTTTTTGGTGAAGTCTTCTTGCGTGTAATCGATGACGTGGTCTGCACCGATCTTGCGCAGCATGTCCAGATTCCGCGTGCTGCATACTCCGGTGACTTCAGCGCCGAACGATTTGGCAATCTGCACGGCAAATGTGCCCACACCGCCAGATGCACCGTTAACTAGAACCTTTTGCCCGGGCTGAATGTGTCCCTTGTCGCGAAGACCCTGGAGGGCGGTGTATGCGGCTACAGGGACGGCTGCCACCTCCTCAAACGACAGATTGGCTGGTTTCAATGCGACCCGATCTTCTCTTGCGCACGCGTATTCGGCAAAGGACCCATTGCACCCCCCGAACACCTCGTCGCCCGGTTTGAATTGAGTTACGTCCTTGCCAACTGCTTCAACCCGCCCCGCCACGTCAGCACCGACTTTCGAACTTTTTGGTCTAAGAAGCCCAGTGCCCATTAGGCGGGCAATGAACGGTTTACCTCTGATCCCATGCCAGTCAAGTGGATTTGCGGATGCCGCCTGAACTTTTACCAATACTTGGTTGTCTTTGGGAGTTGGTTTTTCCACTTCTTCGAACTGAAGTACGTCTGGTGATCCGTATTTTGTAATTACCATTGCTTTCATGAGTTTCCCAAGTCCTCTTTGCGGGGCTGTCCCTAGTCGGGCTCCTCTTTATCCTTGCCTGGCAATTGAGCGCGTTGATTCTTGATAGATCTCCTGCGAGATGACGATGATGGTCCGCCCCTGCGTTGGAGCAAGCCCTTCTCGATCCGGGTGCGTGTGTGTGTCTATTTTTCCGAGATATTCTATTTGACCAATTACGGCAGAGGTGAAGGTAACAATTGGCCTATGGATTTGTTGCCTCCTAGATTGTGCTGTGGCCTAGAATGGGTGTAGCACATGGTCAATCTCAGCAGGAGGCTCCAATGGACCTCGCCGCTGTTCAGCCTGAGACAAGCCTAGAATCCGTAATGTTTGATCTCATTCTCAAATTCCTGCAGACCCCTGGTCAGGTCCTACTCGTTCAGGGACCTCCCGGTTCGGGCAAGACGACCTTTGCGCTTGAGATTCTCAACAGCCTAGAGGAGACTCACAAGATATACGCGTCGAGCAGAGTAGCACCGGCCAGACTTCGTCAGCATTTCCCATGGATAGATGAGGTCATTGACACGATGTCCGGCAGAACCGCAAGAGCGAGCTGGATAGACGAACTTCACGACCTTCGCCGGGTCGAACCTGACACGATTTTCAACCAAGTTCTCAGGCTGAAACATTCGAAGCAGCGAGCGGTCTTGGTTGTGGACAGCTGGGAAGGGGCTATACGAAACACCAATGATGAGGGCAGAAAAATGCTCGAGTCGGCTGTCCTCTCAGAGCTCGATGAGAGCAAAGTTAGTGTCGTGATTGTGGTCGAAGATTCGAAGAAGGCTGGCGACCTCGGCTACCTTGTGGATGGAATCATAACTCTGGATCAGTCAGAGCTTGACGGGAGGAGGGTGCGAACAATCGCGATGAACAAACTACGCGGCTTCAGCGTTCCCACAAAACGGGGAATATTCTCGCTTGACAAAGCAAGGTTCACCATACTTCCTAATGGACTGCGAACTCCAAGAATTAACTTGCACCCGAAACCATTAGAGCCTGTTCCTAATCCGAGCGGAGCCTTCTCTCTCGGCAGCAGAGACATGGACCAGATGTTAGGGGGCTCAGTCCCGAGAGGCTCTTTTCTGCTAGTTGACGTTGACAGTAGTGTCTCACCAGTCGAGATTCGGACGATTCTCAACATGATACGAGCGAACTTCATTAACCAGAAAGGCCCCTGCGTCATCGTCCCTACAGCCGCGTATAGCTCCGACACTGTCGCAGAGTCCCTCAGCAAGTACGTCGGATGGGAGGCCGTGGACGAGAGAGTGAGAATATTGGAGTATAACCAGTCGCTCGCTCCAAAGAAATGGAGGCTTGTTATGAAAGGCAACCTGCAGGATGATGTGAAGACGTTCGCTCATGCATGGGATGAGCTCGCAAAGATCTCACCCCACAGAATGCTTGACATTAACGTCGACAAGGCAGTACAAGTCTACGGTCGGGACGAGCTTTCAGTCCCTGGGCTAACCGAGCTGGGGGCGAACATGCGAGACACTGAAGGCTTGAACATTGCTATAGCCTCTACCGACTCCAAACTAAGGGACCAATGGCTGTCAGTCGTCGACTACCACCTCAAGATCAAGAACGCTGACGGTTCACTCGTCATATACGGAGTAAAACCGTTCACACCACTCTACGGAGTCGACCTAAACTTCGACAAAGGATACCCAGTGCTCAATCTAATGCAGATAGTCTGACTCTCAGACCCAAGAATCAAGTACTACATTTACCACGGAACTCGAGTCTACCTTCGATAAGCTCGCGTTTCGGAAAGAAACGAAATGAGAATTTGATGTATTCAGTCGAATAGAACGGCTTCTCTACCGCTTGAGCCTCGTCTGTTCCCGATGTGTTTCTAAGACCTGGCCAAGACGCGTTTAACGGCATCTTTGTCACGAAGAAGATACGAGGTAGCCTGACGGGTTCGAAGACTGATTCTACTGATCCCTTCGGTTACGAGACGGATTAGTTTGGTAGGATGTGTCTCGACATCATGCCACTGCCATCCCTGATAACTCCGGGCTTCTCGGCCTGATTCTTCGTGCGTCAGGGCAAGTCTCAGAGTCTTTCGATACTCGGGAAACCTCTCGAGGAAGTATGCAAGCCTGTTCTCGGTTGCTTCAAGGGCTTGTACCGTTGCGCCTGTCAAGGACCAGCCTTGCCTGCCCAAAGATCATTGTATCAGATTCGACCGAAAACATTGTGATGCCAGATGGGTGGTGGGGCCGGTAACAATTCCAGAAGGCTGAGCACGATTTTTGGCCGCATACTCTGAGCCTACTCCCTTAGGTTACGGCTTGTTTTTGCTTCCGACCTGAAAGCTGTCTTATCACCGACAAGGCATTTGGGACCGAAGCGAGGGGGCTAGGATAGTCAACATCATCTCAGTTCAATCTTTCAAAGGTGGCACCGGGAAGAGCACTATCTCAGCCAACCTCGCCGTTACTCTTGCGCAGTTGGGGAAGAGAGTCGGAGTAGTTGACTTGGACTTGGAGGGTCCTGGGCTTCACGTTATCTTCGGAGTCTCCGATGCGGATATTAAAGCGACGATAAACGATGTGCTCCAGCACAGGGTCCCTGTTAGCCAGTCTGTTGTGGACCTGACAAGCAAGATCCAATTGAAGGCTGGTTGTTTGATCTTCTGCCCGGCCGGGCACAAGCTCGACGAGATTCTGTCCATTCTAGACAGCGGCTTCAACCTCTACACTTTCAAGAGAGTTCTCGAAGACCTTGCCAGAGACTACAATCTTGACTATCTGCTCATTGACAGTCATCCGGGCATCGAGAAGGACACCCTTCTCTCCATGGCACTCTGCGACTATCTAGTACTGATCTCAAGAGTAGACCAGCAAGACCTCTTCGGCAGCGGAGTCATGACAGAAGTCGCCAGCCAGCTAAGAAAACCGGTAGTGCTCATCCTAAACATGGTACCGAGCTCAGTCAGCGAGAAAGAGGCCGGCAAGATCGCGGACAGGCTCGCCGAACTCTTCCACCTCCACGTCCTGACAGCTCTTCCATTCAACTCAGATGTTCTAGAAAACCTCAGCAAAGGAGTCTTCGTTCTAGAGAAACCGAAGGACCCACTTACGAAGAGGTTTACTGAAATAGCGATGAGGATGCTTGAAGCCATTGAGACTGGGCCCTCAGACTCCCTCTCCGTTAACCCGCAAAAATCTCAGCCAATCGCGTAACAAGCTCCAGTCCTTCCGTTCTCGTGCTCCAGGATCAACTGACTTTGAGATTTCTTGAGTGGTAACGGGCCTAGTAACCGTGAACTCCAACAGCGACCAAAAAAAGGCTCGGGTGTCGGCATTTTCACGTTCGACTCGGTAAACGTTGATAAGACTCTACCGCAAGATCATCCACGACATGGCGCGCAAAGGAAATCTCTATGCGTTGAAGAAGGCTATCAAGGCGAATCCCAACATGGGTCCGTCAGCAAAGAAGAAGGCTCTGTCAACAATTCATAGAAAGCTCGCGAGAGGCGGACCGAACTCGCACCGTCATAGGATTCATCGAGGAAGCTTGGGAATGGAGGGTTTCAAGGAAGCTGGCATGGCAACCGCGAAGTTGGTCTCTAATCCCGTTCATCAAGTAGTTGAGGGCTACCACGTCGTGAATGGGCTCAACAAGATTCGCAAGTGGTTAGAGGGCCGAAGTCGCTAACGGGACCGCGTTCTTGATGGCATCCAGTTTCTAGAAACAGCTAGCCCATCTGCTCATTGAGAGTTTTCGAGGATCACTCGTTTCTTGGATCCTCTGAAGACCTCTGCGACACCCGCGAAGATTGGTTAGGGCGTAATTCTGTTTCTGTCCCTTGGGAACATTGTGGCTTCGCGAATATTCTCTCGTCCGGTGATCTTCATTGTCAGCCTCTCTAGTCCTATGGACCATCCCGCGTGGTAGGGCGCACCGTAGCGGAAGGCGTCCACGTACGATTTGAAATTGTCTGGGTTCAGTCCCTTCGCTTTCAGCCGGCTAATTAACAAGCTCGGTAGATGGATTCGCTGGGTCCCGGATGACACCTCGAGCCCGTTGTAGATCATATCGAAGGCTCTGCATGTCTTCCCATCCGGATTTGGCATGGCGTAGAACGCCTTCAACTCCAAAGGCCAGTCGACCATGAAGAAAGCATTCTCCCCAACAAGTCCAGCGAGCTTTCGCTCCTGGGTCTTCGAAAAATCCATACCATACTCTATCTCTTCACCGCTCGTCCGAAGCATGTCGACCGCCTCTGAATATTGAATTCGTCTTAGGGGCAGGCTCAGCGGTTCCAGATCTTGGCCCAGCCGTTTCAACTCCTCACCGCTCGCCTCGTGCACGGTCTTGACGCAGTGAGCCATGAATTCCTCCAAGACCTTCATCACATCCGCATCGGTCGCGAACGATTCTTCAATGTCCATCTGCCGCACCTCGTTCAGATGGGTCGGCTGCTCGAACTTCTCAGCCCTGAATATCGGAAGAACAGTGAAGACCTTCTCAAACGATATCGCGCACATCTGCTTGTACAGCTGCGGCGACTGGGCCAGATACGCCTCCTTCTCGAAATACTTCAACGAGAACAACTCCGCACCACCCTCGCTCGCGGACGCTATGATCACAGGCGGCTGAATCTCCACGTAGTGACGTTGAAGAAAGAACTCCCGGAACGACTGGAGGATTTTCGACTGGATCTTGAAGATAGCATTCGACTCCTCACTCCGAAAATCCAGGACCCGCCAGTTGAGCCTCGTCTCCAACAACGTATTCTGAACCCCCCGCGGGTCCAAGGGCAGAGGAGTCTCAGCCCGGCTCACAACCTCCAGCTCACTCGGAATAACCTCAATCCCCCTCTTCGCAATCTTACTCGAAACAACCATCCCACGCACAAACAGCACATCCTCCTGGTGCAGACTCGCGATCTCCTTCAAGACCTCAGCCGGAGCCTTCGCCTTGGGAGCCGTCACCTGAACAATACCACTCATGTCCCGCAGAAGCAGGAAGGAGATTCCTCCAAGGACCCGGACGTCGTGGACCCAGCCTGCCAAGACCACTTCCTTGTTCAGGCTCTCTCCGAGCTGAGAGGTGAGATGGGTCCTCTTCAGACATGAGGAGAGACCCGGTTCAGCCACGGTTGTCATTAGCGACCGTCAGCTTGGCGCCAGGCCCTTTTCTTTTAGAACCTTGGTTCTCCACGCCTGACGAAGAACATCGGGGTTGTGCAATGCCAGCTCAAACCTCTCACACTGGTTTTCCGAAGTTTTTTGGGTGAAGCACATTTGAACGAAGGTCTGGTTTGATTGTCCCCTGCAAAACGCCTTAGAATCGTCTTAGAACCGGAAACCTGCTCATTATCATGCTTATCTTCTCTAGTCCACAGTGACCAGTCAGCCGTCCATCCTAACATCTTCCCGTAAAACCTCAAGAGGCCTGGAATTCGCGAATATTTTTGACATCGACCCATCCTCGCGACACAGACCCGAAGGATGATCCCATTTTCCGGTCATTAGGAAAGGATATACGAGTACAGCCGGAGCCATCCGATGGACGATTTCTATTTCCTCCAAGGGGAAGCTCTCAAATAGCCACCTTCCGAAGAGCCGGCGACTAGGAGTTAATCGTGCATCGCGTCCTGTTTTCTTCTCCGAGGGACAACACTGTTTCTGTCTCCTTTAGAGCGCCGAGGAGGGGCGCGGTGATAGAAATACCCAGCATGTTGGAGGATGAAGAACAAGATTGAGAATTTGGGCTATAGCAATACTACTAGTCTTCCTACTACCCGCCATAGCCGTGACTACAGCAGCCGCGACCCACGCAGACCAGGATGACCACCTGAATAGAGGAATGGGGACTATCACGTTCACGCAGGGCGCGACAGTCTCAGGTCCAACCGTCCTGAACGACCACACAACCATCCTAACGGTGAAAGAGACTCTCAGCTTCACAGACAACCTGACAGGCACAGCACAAGCCATAGAGAGGGACGTGATGCATACGGTAACAGACGAAGGCCAGCCGATCAGCTTCACGACATTTCACGGCTCGGGCAATTTCACCGGCACGCTAGGCAACAACCAAGTCACGCTCCATATCAGATATGAGGGAGTCAAGAACAGCACCTTCGCAAGAGGCAACTTCGTCGTATCAGGCGATACAAACCAGATGATCGATGTCCATGGCGAGGGACACTTCCGCGGTAGTCTGACCGGTGGCGTCGAGGGTGAAGGTTCGGCCGTAAACTACACGATGCACTGGACCGTCTCGACCCACACAGAGCAACCTGAAGCCAGCGACGACGACAGCGACACAGAGTAGACCCTGAACCAATCAGGGACCTACCTCCCCTTTTTCCCTGGGTTCACATTTGGAGACCACTAGCCAGGTCCCATAGCTAAGATCAACCAGAAAAACACTGACAGAGTCAAGTGATCTTCCACGACTATCCTCAGTACGTCACAAACGGTTTAGTCCCAGGCGAACCGGGAACTTCCTGACCACTACTCGCCAGTCGCGAGCAGAGACTGGCTTCAATAATGTTCACCGACATCGTTGCCCACACGGCACTCGGACAAAGAAACGAGTCACTCTCCCACATTCTCCCTCGCCCTGATCGACGAGCAAAGAAAACAGACCCAACCGCCGCACGCCTCCCAAATGGTCCGCCTCATGCTGTCGATTGGGCAGAACTGAGACTCAACAGATTGAGAATGAGCTCGGAGAGGCGATCTTAGCCCTGGACGGTCTCGACATCATCGCTCCGAGAAGGAATATCATCAACGCTGACAGTCCCAGGGCCACATAAGGAAGCAATATCTCCAGCATGTTGACGGGCACTAAGCTGCCGCCGACACTCGACGATGGCTGAACGGTCGCCAGGATCGAGACGGAGTGGGATATTGAACCGGATGTTCCGGTAACCGTTACGTTGTAACTTCCCTCCGATCCGCTGCATGTTAGTGTGGGAGCAGCAGATGTGCCCAACACTACAGTGTCAGGGTTCAGGGTGCACGAGAGCCCAGTTGGGACTATGCTCGGGGTGAGGTTGACGCTGCCTGTAAATTTGTACCCCGTGACCGTTATTGTCGAGTTGCCTGTACTACCTGCGACTATGGTAATGTTTGATGGCTTGGCCGAGATTGCGAAGTCAGGAGCAAAGCTGCCCACTTGGGCAATGACCGTGTTCCAGTTCGAGTTTGCCGAGTGTGCACGGTATTCGCCAGAGACCCAGAACGTCGAATTCGCTGTTGGAACAGGATCTGTACCGGCTCCAAAATAGTCGCCGTATCGCGTACTCAGGTCATCCGTCGTCCCGGTCTTTACGATTGCAGGAGTCTCGAGGCTGTTGGCCGGGTCGCCTAGTATTCTTCCAGTGACAAACACCGACGGGAAAACGCTTGCCGATGACTTGCCGTACACCGCCGCTAGTTGTCCATGATAGAGAGTGATGGCTGGATAGAACAAGTACTCGCTCTTTGAGGCGTAGTCGAAGTCCTGGTTCTTGGTGGCTGTTCCGTTACCAGACACTGTCGCCTGTACGAGGCGGACGCATGAACGTGTTGTCGTGTCGCCGCTAGGAATGCAAGCGTCGGCCCAGGATAACCATAGTGTGTTGGATTCCCAGACCGCACTCAGGATACGGTTGTCGTTCGTAACGAGCTGAGTTCTGGTTCCGGGCTGAAGCGCGTTAGGCGGACTGACACTTGTCGATATCGAGAAAGTCTGCGTAGTCACTGACACTGTTCCGGGCGGGACACCGTTGACCGTGACAAGTTCTACGGTATTGGTAGTTGTTAGGGAGTTTGAGACACATGATCCGACACAGTTTGTCGCAAGGTAGAACTGTGATGTCGAAGAGAGGTGCCGGACAGGGCGCAATGTGACCATGGAGCTGTCCGGAGTGTTCGTTGAAAAATGCGCAGTCGAGCCGTTAACCAGCTCTGCCTTGTTCATGATCCAGTACTGCACCCCAACGTAAGTGCCGAAGAAAGAGTCAAAATCGTTTGCCGCAATTACAAACTTGTCGTCGCTTGTTCCGATGTACGGCTGATCAGGCACATTCGTACCAGCGGAGACAGAGTAGAGATTGAAGACTCCAGTTGGATCATTACTAGTGGATACAGCGATCTGGACATTGTCGTTGGAAACGTCGATGATAGACGCGAACCACCTTCCGCTGATAGCGTCGTAGAGAACCTGAGGGTCAGACATCGAACCTGACAGTGCGAAAAAGCCGGATAGTGGAAACGTGGACTTTGCAACCGTACCGTTCTTCAAGTAGATTATTCCAGCTAGGTTAACCATTTCGAAGACGTGGTTTGGTCCCACCGCATTGTTAGGATCGGGTGGAGTACAGGCGCAAGGGTTCGGAGAAACCCCAGACGCGCCCTCAAGCACCAAGTTCACACTAGCCGAGGGTGTCTGCGGCGTTAGTGAAGCGGTTGTGACTGTCTTAGAGTTCTCTCCCGGTGGAACATATCCTGGCTGCGCGGTTTCATTTTTTCCTTGGCCGAAAGCTTGGGAGCCCTGGGAATACAGTATCGGCAGGACACTTTGACCACTGCTCGACCGTCCCGTCTCGGGCAGGTTACGAACAGTTACGGTGCCAACGAGTTTAGCCTGGCCGGCCAACAGTTGAGTCTGGCCCGTCGATTGAGGAGGGGTCAGCGGAGGGCTTGAGTGGCTCTCGGAGCCATAGCTCTGGATTGGCCCATTCAATAGTGCATGTATCCCCAGCGTAGGCCCTAGGAGAAGCAGGAAAGAGAATAGCGCAATTAGGAATGGGTAAGTTTTCACACTTGTTGGCTGTCGACTAGGTTAGCATTAATATTTTGGGGAATCTTGACCCTTCGGACAGCAATCTCAAGCCATAGGCGGGTCGTAAAGAAATGGTACCAATAATAATGGTGGTCTTAGACGGAGCCAGCGATCGACCCAGCGATGGTAAGACAGCTCTGGAATCGGCCGCGACACCAAACCTGGACGCCCTCGTTCGAAGAGGAGCCCTCGGTTCCATGTACACAGTAGGTAAAGGAATCGCTCCAGAGAGCGACGCTGGCGTCTTCTCACTCCTAGGATATGATCCTCTGCAAATCCATCTCTCTAGAGGAGTAGTCGAGACGATCGGAGCGGAAGTCGACTTTCACGATGGCGATCTAGCTCTCCGCGCTGGTTTCGCAACAGTAGAAGGCGACAAACTGGTAGATCGGAGAGCCGGACGGAACCTGCCGACCGAAGAGGCACGACAACTGGCCACCGTGGTTAACAGCGGGGTCCGGTTGAAGAACGGAACCCGCTTCCAATTCCAGGCGACTGTGGGACACCGAGCAGTCGTGGTCTTCCGAGCGAACTCGCACAAGTTCTCGTCGGAGATTTCCAACTTTGATCCCGCGTATGTGCGTAGCGGAAAGATCAGCATCGCCCAGCCCGGCGCGAAGGAGTATGATATTCCAAAGTGCGACCCGCTGGAGGATTCGCATGAGGCCGTAAAGTCTGCTGCGCTAGTCAACGAGTTCGGCTTCAAGACCCGGCAAGTACTGGACTCTCACCCGGTCAACCTGCAGAGAAGAAAGCACGGCAAGAAACCTGCCAACTTTGTTCTGATGCGGGACGCTGGCACAACCAAACCCACCGTACAAAGCTTCCACGAAAAATGGGGTCTGAAAGCCGCGATGATAGCGGACCTTCCCGCAGAGCTAGGCATTGGTCGGCTGCTAGGAATGGAGGTGAGAGAGATTCCGCCAGGAACATCGATTGAGGACTATCGAAAGAGAGCAGAACTTGTCCTGAGACTGGCTGGAGAGTACGACTTCGTATACGTCCATCTCAAAGGACCAGACGAGCCAGGCCATGACGGATTGTATGATTTGAAGAAGCAGAGGATCGAGGAGATCGACGCCGGATTCTTCTCACACCTCCGAATGGCTGCAAAACTTCAGAGAACACTCCTCTGCGTCACATGCGACCACTCAACACCTTGGAAGGATAAGGGGCACAGCGACGACCCTGTCCCAATACTGGTTGCGGGAGGATCGATGAAACCAGAAGGGCCCAAGAGATTCACGGAGACAAGTGCCGACTCAGGACACTTCGAGAAGCTGGAGCGTGGAAGCATGCTCCTCCCACGCTTGAATCAGATAGCCACATAGTTAAAACAAGACCCGTGTTCCGTCTAACGTAGTCCGCCTCCCAAGACAAATTGATAGAGCATTACGATCAGCAGTGACCTGAGTTGAAAGAACCGGTTTCTAAGAAGAACCTCGATGGCTACGGCGCGCCCATAATCCCATGGGAGAAGGTGCACACGCGTCTGCAGAAAGGAATCTCTCAAGCTCCGAAAACAGGAGGACCAAATCGGCACACGGCCTGGCTGGCAACCGTCAATCGCGACGGCAGACCCCACGTTATGCCAGTGGGAATCCTCTACGTGGACGATGCCTTCTACTTCACCGCCGGCCCAAAGACCCGTAAAGCTAGGAACATTGCCCGCAACCCTGACTGCGTCATAACGATCGCAACGCACGACTTCGACCTCGTATTCGAGGGCCCGGCCACGAAGATAGTAGACTCTGTCCGGCTAAAGCGAATTGCTGATGCGTACGCAAAGGAAGGATGGAACCCGACAGTCGTCAAAGATGGCCTCACAGCCAAGTACAGCGCACCAAGTGCGGGACCACCCCCGTGGCATGTGTACCAAGTGAAGCCCGAGACCATATTCGCCTTAGGGACTTCAGAACCCTACGGTGCGACCCGGTGGAACTTCCAAAACCAAGCTCGTAGAAAATGATCTGTATCAGACTTAAGTAAAAGCTTCCAAAGGGTCAGAGCGCATGAAGATCAAACTAACTAGCGTGTTTGTCAACGACCAGAACAAAGCGCTTGACTTCTACACGAAGACACTGGGGTTTGTCAAGAAGGCTGATATCGGCGCGGGCAAATACAGATGGTTGACGGTCGTCGCTCCGGAAGAGCCCAACGGGTCTCAGCTGGTTCTTGAGCCAAACGAAAACCCTGCCGCCAGATCCTATCAGGAAGCAATTTTCAAACAGAGTATTCGCTCAACCATGTTCTTCGTTGACGACATTCAGAAAGAGTACCAGAGACTGCAAAAGCTCGGCGTGAAATTCACAATGGAGCCAACAAAGACCATCGGCTCAACAATAGCCGTGTTCGACGATACGGTAGGCAACCTGATACAGATAACTCAGCTTGGCTAGCAAAGCCCGGCGATTTCACAGCGAGATTCACTCGGGAGTTGGCTTCGAATAGTTTCTGCAAGCTGATCGGTCTAAGATCTTGTCCGTGAGGAATCTACGATGGGGTAATATTGGAACTGGATTACGTCCGGCTGGCTCCAGGATTCGCAAAAGAGGTACTAGAGATCTATGAGAACTGGGAGGGAAAGGAGTCTCTGCCGATGAGGATCAAGGAGTTGATGATGGTGATCGAGATAGAGGTCACTAAGCTTTACGATCCAGGTGCCTGGGCACGACAATCTGCAATGCTAAGGGTACCGGTACTGAGAGATACGAGACTGGGCTGAACGATAACTCAAGACTGTCTGCGATCCTAGCTTCGGGCCCTTGCAGGCTTCCTTGGGCTACAGGCTTGGATTATGGTTCTCAGAGATTTCCGAAGACTTGACAGCTGCTAGGATGAGGCTCCGGGACAGCAACTCCACGGGTGAAATCTTCTTCAAGACGATCTCCAGCTGGAGCAGCGCACGGACCGCGTGTGGATTGTTCAGGGACATTAGGACCGCGGGTGGGATCTTGTGCCAGGAACGGACTGTTTCAACCTTCATGCCAAGGTCCGAGACCCATCTTTCCACCTGCTTCTTCTGGAACAGCCTTGGGTAGAACTCTCTCTTCTGCAAGTAAAGGGGAAGCTGGGACAGTGAGTGGGGCCTGAGAAGATTGGCGAACTCTAACACGAGCCTCCCCCCAGGTCGGATGGCGTGGGACATCTGGGCCACTGCCTTCCAGGGTCTTTCGAAATAGCGTAGCACGCGGATGCATACGACTACGTCGAAGGTTCCGGGCCGAAAGGGAAGGTGTTCTCCTTCTGCCACAAGTAGGTGGACTTCGCGGCTTGAGAGCTCGCTGGTTGCACGAATTCTATCCCTCACGCTTTTCACCATGCGGGGGTCAGCGTCAACCCCTATCATCACTGAGCTCCTCTCGGATAGAGGCAGTAAGATCCGGCCGGTGCCTATTCCGATTTCGAGGATCACTGAGCTTGAAGAACTCTTGACCAACTCGAGGATATCGGACAACTCGAGTTGTGAGATGATGAGACCGCCATAATTCGGATACGTGACTCTTTCATACTCGGCCGGCTCGAACCGGGTCATCCGTCGGCTCGGCCTTTCTACTAACAAGTCAATATCCTGCGTTCACGCGTGTCGGCGCTTACCTTGACTCAGGAAGTTCCGGGTTTTTTCGATAATCGCGCTCTCCGTCTCGACTTCTTCATTTTCCGACGCGCGAGGCCAAGTATTAGGCGTCTTGGTACAATCATCGATGCGAGCTTTCAAAGAGAAGAGTTGACTACTCTTCGAGTTGGAAAAGAAACATTCAAGACTCTAGACTTAGAAGTTGCTTCGACATCAGAGATCCGATGTTCCTTTGCCGAGGTCCTTTCTCGGCCTCACGAGGACAGCCAGAAAGAAGAAGGTGAGCGCCACGAAGTCTAGAAAATCCGTGATGAAGTCCTCTCCCGGTATTTGGGCAAAGAACTCTCGAATAACCGTCTTTACGAAGAACATTAGAAATGCCAACGCAACGATGACCAACGAGATCTGTTTTCTCAGATACCAAGCGTAGAGGGAAACCGCGAAGAGGATGAGGGAGAAGACCGCCTGACCTATGTCTAGGAGGCCTGATGGATCAAAAAAATTGCCCTGAGTGACCAGGCTGGTCAGTTGAGAAATCATAATCGCTGGTTACGACCCTAGACTCTAGGTGTCGCCGCCTCGTTCTTCTGGATCATGTTAGGAGGTCTGCCAATCTTTCAGCCCATCGTTCCCAGACTCTGGGGTGATAGCTTTTGAGGAGCGTTAGTATCTTCGCTGGATCGCCCTTCGCGATGTAATAGACGAAGCTTCCCTGGCGGCGGGATTCGACAAGCCCCGTTTGGATGAGTCTTTTCATGTGCCAGCTTGTTGAGGACGCGGAGATCCGGGCAAACTCGGAGAGTTCCTTCTGGCTTGCACCAGGTGTCCTCAGAAGGTATAGCAGCAGGTCCCTCTCAGTCTCTTGAAGCAGAATACCAAGAATCTCCTGCTCTTCAGCCTCGAAATCCAGCCTATTGTAGAACCGCTTATAGAGTCCCCGCTTGCGGCTGACGATAGCTTGATCCTTCTCCAGTCTGTACAGGTGGTACTGGAGAACGCCCATCGCCAGGTTGAGTTCTCGCTTGATTCTTCGCAGGTGCACACCGGGGTTGGCCTTGATGAATTCCAGAATCTGGACTCGCCTAGAATCTTCCAACTGTACCACATGCGCGGCACCAGCAGACTGCAAAGCCCCTCACTATGGAGAGGGGATGGGAAAAACATTCGCAAAAGAGGTACTAGAGATCTATGAGAACTGGGAGGGAAAGGAGTCTCTGCCGATGAGGATCAAGGAGTTGATGATGGTGATCAAGATGGAAGTCTAAGGTTTTACGATCTAGGTTCTTGGGATCGGAAATACGGAATGCAGAAGCCCTGCTCCTCAAAGACACAAGCTGAGCTGAAGAGGGTCAATGGCCTCTTTGAAGGTGGACTCCCTATCCCTTCTTCTCCAAGATTTCCTTCCTTCGAAACAAAACGATCCTCGTCACCAGATCGTAAGGGATCGGTTTATCGATTGGAAATTTGAGATTACCCTTAGGACCTTCGTATGAAAATACTTCCTTCTTGAATTCTTTGGGTGCCG
>Ga0209236_1000576_pt1 | contig 21547 bp, 16 predicted proteins | sample GraSoi013_1_40cm_FD_185819 | JGI IMG/M metagenome (GOLD analysis project Ga0209236, IMG submission 185819) | Grasslands soil microbial communities from the Angelo Coastal Reserve, California, USA - Sample 09_27_2013_1_40cm (SPAdes) (version 2) | ecosystem: Environmental > Terrestrial > Soil >... | reverse complement strand
CGGGATCGGCTACCACCTCTACGACGCGCTCGGGAAGCTCGATTACACGCTGGTGCAGGGGATTTTCGTCGTCATCACCCTGGTCGTGCTCGTCGCCAACCTGCTCGCCGACGTGGTCTACGTGCTGATCGATCCTCGGGCAAGGCAGATGGCGTGACGCGATGACGATCAACAGCACGTCCCTGACCCAGGTGCCGCCGCTGGCAGGGCCGACGCCCGAACCAGTGCTCGCGCAGTCGCGGATGTTGGGCTTGCCGCGCTCCCCCAAGGTGATCGCAGGGCTCGTGATCATGGCCCCTTTTGTGGTCGTGTCCATCATCGGTCGCTGGATAGCCCCTTACTCTCCCAATGCGACCGACCTACAGAACTGGGTGCAGCATGTCCTGGTTCCCGGCACAGGTCCTGGGACCGATGTACCCGCGCAGTACTACCCGCTCCCGCTGGCGCCATCGGCCGCGCACTGGCTCGGCACCACGGTATTCGCCCAGGATGTGTTGTCCCAGGTCCTGGTCTCAACGCAGGCCACCCTTTTCGTCGGCTTGCTCGCCGCGGCCATCGCCACGGTCCTCTCCGTGCTCATCGGCGTGAGCTCCGGCTATCTCGGCGGCGGCGCCGATGAGGGCCTTTCCCTCATCGCCAACGTCTTTCTCGCCATTCCGGGACTCCCGCTCCTCATCGTCCTCGCCAGCTACGCACCGTCCGCGGGCTCGAGCATCGTGCTGGTGGCCGTCATCATCGCCGTCACCGCTTGGGCTTACAGCGCGCGCGTCCTTCGGGCGCAAACCCTCTCGCTGCGCAATCGTGATTTCGTCGAGGCGGCCAGGGTCTCCGGCGAGGGACGCCTTCGGATCATCCTCGCCGAGGTACTTCCCAACCTTCTCCCGATCGTTGCCGCGTCCTTTCTCTTCACCACTCTCTACGCGATCTATGCGTACGTGGCCATCGCCTTTCTCGGCCTGGCCGGTTCGCCCACTTCGTCTCCGCCAGGGCTCTGGAACTGGGGCGACATGCTGCGCGAGGGATTCGCCAACAACGCCATTCGCGGGGGGTGGTGGTGGTGGTGGGCGCCGCCCGGCTTCTGCGTCGCGCTGCTGGGCACCGGCCTCGCGCTTCTCAATTTCGGCATCGACGAGTACGTCAACCCCAGGCTGCGCGTAGCCGGCCTCTCCCGGCGTGTGGCCGACAAGGCCGGCGTCAGTGTCCGGTCGACCCTGGGGATGACCCCGGTCGTGCGCGATGTGCGGCGCGCTGAGCGCCCCCACCCGGCGTCGCTTCCCCACCCGGACTCGCTGCGCGAGTCCGACCTCCCCACAAGTGGGGTGGGGACGGATCCGGTGCTCGAGATCCGCGGGCTCAGCGTCGATTACGGCTACGGCGACGAGGCGGTCCATGCCGTCGTGGACTGCGACCTGACGCTTCGACGTGGCCAAGTGTTGGGCCTTGCGGGAGAGAGCGGCAGCGGCAAGACCACGCTGGCCCTCGCCGCGATCCGCCTCCTGCGGGCTCCCGCGCTCATCACCGCCGGACAAGTGCTGTTCCACTCGAAACCGGTCAGCGGAGGTAGCGTGACGGGGAGCGTCGACCTGCTGGCCGCGGATGAAGATGAGCTGCGCACGGTGCGGTGGTCCGAGATCTCCGTCGTGTTGCAGAGCTCGCTGAACGCTCTGAACCCGGTGATCACAGTGGGCGCACAGTTCGACGACCTCCTACGCGTGCATCGCCCACGCCTGTCCAGGTCCTCGCGACATGAAAGGTCTGGCGAGCTGCTCGACATGGTCGGGATCAACGCCGACAGGCTGCGCAGCTATCCACATGAGCTCTCGGGCGGCATGCGCCAACGAGCGATGATCGCGATGGCGCTGGCGCTCGAGCCCCAGGTCATGATCCTGGACGAGCCGACCACCGCCCTGGATGTCGTCACCCAGCGCGAAATCCTCGAAGAGCTGATCGCCCTCCGAGACCGGCTTGGTTTCGCCGCCCTCTTCATCACCCACGACCTCTCGCTGCTGGTCGAGCTCGCAGACGAGATCGCGGTGATGTACGCGGGAAGGCTGATGGAGAAGGCGCCGGCGGCTTCTCTGTTTCACGCTCCCCGACTTCCTTACACCCACGGCCTCATCCATTGCTTTCCCCCGATGCACGGCAAGCGCGCTCGGATGGATGGGATCGCCGGGTCGCCACCCGATCTCAGGAACCTGCCGTCGGGATGCGCGTTCCATCCGCGCTGTAAATGGGCGTTGGAGCAGTGCCGGCATGAGGTGCCTCAGCTGGCGCCGATTGACGGGCCCGCGCATGAGGTCGCCTGCTGGCTCCACAGGGGAGATGCGAAAGTTCCCGCGGAGCTGGCGCGACCCGAGCCGGTCGACGTGGAGGCTCGCGCGCGGTGAGCTCAGCGACACCCGTTCTGGAAGGTCGCGACCTCACCAAGCACTTCTGGGTCAAGAAGGGTCGCGGGCTGCTGGCGCGGCGGGTCCCGGTCAACGCCGTCGACCGCGTGTCCGTGCGCCTCGACGCCGGCAAGGTCACTGCCCTGGTGGGGGAGAGTGGAGCCGGGAAGACGACCGTCGCTCGCCTGCTTGCCAGGATCATCAAACCCGACGCCGGGCAAGTCCTGCTGGACGGGCGGCCGGCGCCTTCCGGACGGCCGCGCTCTTACGCGGCCCAGGTCCAGATGATCTTCCAGGACCCGTTTGCGTCCCTGAACCCGGTGCACCGAGTCCGGCATCATCTGATACGGCCACTGCAGATCCACCACATGGCCAATGGCGGCGTGGATGCGGCGGTGGCGGACCTGCTGCGCCGCGTCGCTCTGAAGCCCCCGGACAGCTTCACCGGGAAATTTCCCCACGAGCTCTCTGGCGGCCAGCGCCAGCGCGTGGCCATCGCCCGGGCGCTCGCGGTGCGCCCCCGCGTGCTGATCGCCGACGAGCCCGTGTCGATGCTCGATGTGTCGATTCGCCTGGGTGTTCTCAACCTGCTCGCCGACCTTCGCGACAAGGAGCAGCTGGCCATCCTCTACGTCACCCACGACATTGCCTCGGCACGCTATCTCGCCGACACGATCGTCGTGATGTACGCCGGCCAGCTCGTTGAGTCGGCGCCCAGCGCGAGCCTGACCGACAGCCCCGCCCACCCGTACACACAGCTGCTGCTCTCGGCCGCGCCCGACCCGGACCGCTCGAAACCGCCGCATATCGAAGACCGTGGAGCGCCACCAAGCTTGAGCGCCCCGCCAAGCGGCTGTCGCTTTCACCCGCGATGCCCGTTCGCGATGGAGGTCTGCAAACGGCAGGTGCCGCCGAGCATCGCCGTAGCACCGGGCCACGTCGCGGCGTGCTGGCTTCACGTCGACCCAGCCCAGCGGCAGGCGAGCGAAAACGGCTTGCTCGTGGCCGCAAGCGAACCACTCGACAAGGAATCGAAAAAGAGGTGAGGAAGGATGGATCTGTGTCTGGCGTTTCGGTCCCCCCCAGTGGGTTGGGGAGAGGGTGTCCCGCGCGAGTTCCCGTCAGCAAAATTCACGGCGTCATGGAGGTGACAGGTAGATGAATCGGCGAGCATTGGCAAGCCTGGTCGGGATTGGGGCCCTTCTCATTGCAGTCGGCTGCAACTCGACCTCGACGTCGACGTCCTCGGCTGGTAAACCCCTGATCGCGGAACCGACCACAGGGGTCACGTTCTCCGAAGACTTCAACCCCTATGACAACAATTCCGTCACGTCCCAGATGGGCACGCGCAGTCTGGTCAACGAGCCATTGGTCGAGTTCAACCAGCTTGATGCCACGGCGGCCGGCACCCACCCTTGGCTGGCGACCTCATATACGTTTCAGAACGGCGGCAAAGACCTGCAGGTGACGATCCGTCAGAACGTCAAGTTCAGCGACGGCTCGGCCTTCGGTCCAGCCGACGTCGCCGCCACTTTCAAGATGCTGGAGAATCCGAAGGCGAACGCCCGCGGCGTACCGACGCAGGCCTCGGACCCGACGGTCAGCGGCAACACCGTGACCCTCCACTTCGGATCAGCACAGTACACCGGACTGTTCAACATCCTCAGCAACACCTTCATGCTCAAGGCGTCGGTCGCGAACCAGATCGCGCAGGACCCGACGATGACGATCAAGGTCCCGCTGGGCACCGGCCCGTTCATGCTGGACAGCTATTCGAGCTCGGTGATCAAGTGGAAGCCAAACCCGAACTATTGGGGCGGAACCCCACCTGAATCAGCGATCTGGACGCCCGCCATCGCCACCAACGCCGCAGCGAGCGACGCGCTCGTCAGCGGGCAGCTGGACTGGGCCGGAAACGACATCCCGAACGTCTATGCCAACTTTGTCGACCTCAACCCCCAGACCAACCACGCCTGGTTCGCCTCGGGCAGCACCGTCACACTCTGGTTCAACCTGAACCCCGGCAACGGTGGCGCCACGGGAATCGGCGAAGCAGCGGTGCGCAAGGCGGTGAGCTATGGCGTCGACCGCAACGCCCTGGCCCTACTTGGCGAGTCGGGCTACGAGCGCGCCGCCAGCTCATCGAGCGGACTCATCCTGCCCAACCAGGCCGCCTTCCTCCCGACCGACGGCACGCTCAAGGGCGACCTTTCCACCGGCGGCAGCGTGCCGGACGCGGCCGCAGCCAAGGCTGCCAATCTGCCGGCGGGTATGGACGTGTACGACATACTCAAGAACGCCGGCTGGGCCCCTCCTGCCAGCTCGCGCTACGACAGCAGCACCGGGACTTTCAAGTCGGGTGGGAACTGCGATGGCACCAACACGGCCAACTGCTGGACAAAGGGCGGCCAGATCATCAAGTTCTCGGTCTACGACCCGGTTCCCTTCTCCGACTACTGGGAGAACGCCGCTCTCATGTCACAGGAGCTCCAGCCACTCGGCATGGACGTGACGACGAAGCCGGCGCAGGGCTACTCCGACTGGAACACCAACATCACGTCCAACCCCTCCGCGTGGCAGACAGCCATCCACTGGGGCAACGGCGGCAGCATCCCATACATCCAGTTCCAGAACTGGTTCGACAGCAAGGACGTGAACTCGGTTGCGCACTACCAAGGCTGGTCCAACGCAGAAGCTGACGCCGCTCTCCGGAAGTACGAGAGCACTGATCCCAACGACACCGCAAACCTGTACCCAGTGGTGCAGCAGCTCGAGAAGATCATGTCGGCCGAAGTTCCTGACGCCCCCCTGCTGTACGGCGCCGACTGGAATGTCTTCAGCAGCGCCAAGTACACAGGCTGGCCCAACCAATCGCATCCCTACATGAACCCTTCACCAAGCGATCCGCAGATGGCTTACATCCTGATGCAGCTCAAGCCAGTGTCCTGAGCTGAGGTAATGGACGCCCATCGCATTGATGGGCGGGCCGCGGCCGGCGCAGTGCCGGCCGCGCCCGTCCTTGTCGGAAAGTGTCCCTCGTGATCAGCGCCGTCAGCAATGCGCGTGGCGATGATTCCGGCCTGGTCGCTTTGCTGACCCTCGAGCAAAAAGTCCGCCTGCTGACCGGGGCGGACTCGTGGCGGCTGCACGGCGAGAGCGTGGTCGGACTGCGCCCGATCGTCATGTCCGACGGACCGGCCGGCGTTCGCGGCACTCGTTTCGATTCGCGGAATCCATCCTCATCGCTGCCATGTCCAGTCGCGCTCGGCGCGACCTGGGACGAACAGCTCGTGCACGACCTCGCTTTCGCGCTTGGACAGGAGGCGCGCGCCAGAGGCGTCGACGTGCTTCTGGCGCCGACGATCAACCTCGTCCGGACTCCGCTCAGTGGCCGCGGCTTCGAGTGCTTCTCCGAAGATCCGCTGCTAACCACCCGCCTCGCTGTGGCCTATGTGCGAGGCGTGCAGGAAACCGGCGTGGGCGCGACCGCCAAGCACTATGTCGCCAACGACTCCGAGACAGAGCGCCGCACCTACGACGCGAGAGTCTCAGACACGGTTCTTCGGGAGCTCTACCTCCCGCCTTTCGAGGCGTGCGTCGCCGAGGCGGATGTCGCCCTGGTCATGGCTGCCTACAACTCGGTCAACGGCTCCGCCATGACGGCGAATTCGATCCTGCTCCGCGATGTGCTCAAGGCAGAATGGGCGTTCCCAGGGGTCGTAGTCTCGGACTGGTCGGCCACCCGGACCACTGTGACAAGTGCCACCGGCGGTCTCGACCTGGTAATGCCGGGACCGGATGGCCCCTGGGGTGACCACCTGCTCGCGGCCGTGGGGGCGGGCAGGGTACTGGAGGCCGACATCGATGACAAAGTGTCGAGGCTGCTGGCGCTCGCGCGTCGGGTCGGCGCGCTCAACGGCGGTGCATCGCTTGAGATGGCAGGCGCGCAGAGAGCCCTGGTGGACCCTGAGCTCATCCGTGAGGTGACCGCCCGATCCTTCGTGCTGCTCAGCAACCCGCGCGGCCTGCTCCCGGTGCCGACTGGAAGCGTCCAAAGGCTTGCGCTGATCGGCCCCAACGCGGTCGATCCGCAAACTCAGGGCGGCGGCAGTGTACGGGTGCTCCCGGTCGCGGGGATACGACTCGCGGAGGCGCTCGGCGACGCCTTCGACGCATTGGTCACCGTGAACATGGGCTGCCTGACGAGCGCCACGACCGCCGCGCCAACCGACGGCAGCCTCGACGACCCTGTGAGCGGAGATCCGGGCGTGCGTCTGCAGGTGCGGGTCGCTGGCGGTGCGATCGTGCATGACGCGGCGTTCCCCGGTAGCACCGTGACGTGGTGGGACGGCCTGCCGGAAGCAGTGCACCTGCCTGGTTCGGAGGTCGTCATGCGGGCTCGCTACCGCGCCAGTAGCAGCGGGCCGTACATCGTCGGAGCCGCGGGCGTCGGCCAGCTCCGCGTGTTTCTCGACGGCATTCTGCTCGCCGAGGCCACGACCCTCACCCCGCGTGATGTGGTCGAGGCACTTTCACGACCACCTGAAGTGCGCATTCCGATACAGCTCGAGGCCGGCCGCGAGGTCGACATCCGCGTCGAGCATCGACCCAATGCGGGAGGACATCAGGGCGGTTTCGCCAACATGCGGTTGGGCATCACCCCGCAGCTGAATGACGAGGCGCTCATTGAAGACGCGGTCCAGGCCGCCGCCGCTGCGGACCTGGCCATCGTCGTTGTGGGTTCGGCGGATGGGACCGAGAGCGAGGGTTACGACAAGGACACCATGGCGCTGTCCGGCCGGCAGGACGAGCTCGTGAGGCGCGTCGCCGCGGCCCGCGCAAACACGGTGGTAGTGGTCAACTCCGGGATGCCCGTATTGATGCCGTGGGCAGCCGACGTCGCGGCAGTCATCCAGGTGTGGTTCCCAGGACAGGCATTTGGAAAGGCGCTGGCCGAGGTGCTGACCGGGGTGGTCGAGCCAGGCGGACGGCTGCCGGTGTCCGTGCCTCGCGCCGAGGCCGACTCGCCAGTGCTGAGCGCTTACCCGGTGGCCGGCGAGCTCGCTTACGCGGAAGGTCTGCTCGTCGGCTACCGCGGCTACGACAGAGCGGGTCCAGAGCCCCACTTCTCCTTCGGCCACGGCCTGGGCTACACGGACTGGAGGTACGAGTCACTTGCGCCTGCCGCTCACGCGATCAGCGCGGGTCAAGACCTGACCCTGGTGGCGGCCGTGCGAAACACAGGCGATCGCGCCGGCAGGGAGGTGGTCCAGCTCTACCTCGAGGGCCCCGATGACGACCCCAGCCGCCCGCTCCGCGTCCTTGCCGCATTCTCCAGCGTAGGCGCCGAGCCGGGTGAGCTGGCCGAGGCTCAATTGAACGTGCCGGCACGCTCGTTCGCGCGCTTCGATGGCGGGCGGCACGAGTGGGTGTGGGAGCCCGGAACATACAAGGTTCGCGCGGGCCGGTCCTCGCGTGACCTGCGCCTGAGCGCCGAGGTGGTGCTGCGGTGAAGTAGGGAGCGTGGGGGAAAACGTGGCTGCGGCGGAACAGGTAGTTGGGGAGATGAGGAGATGAGCATGCGCAAAGTGCTTGCACGATGGTCGCTGGTTGCTCTCGCGTTTGCCGTGATGAGCAGCGGTTTCGCTACCACGGCGCTGGCGGAGCGGGCGGAGTCGCCAGGCCAACCGGACTTCGGCCCGAATGTTCACATCTTCAATTCGAGCATGCCGCAGAGCGACATCCAGGCGACGGTTGACGCCATTGCGGCCCAGCAGGTCTCCAACCAGTTCGGCACGCAGCGTTATGCGCTGTTGTTCGAGCCCGGCACGTACGGATCCGCCACGAAACCGCTGAATTTTCAGATCGGCTACTACACGACGGTTGCCGGCCTTGGACTCTCGCCTGACGACGTCGTCATCAACGGTTCGATCTACGTTCGCAACCAGTGCTTCGGGGCTAACAACTGCACGGCGCTGGTGAACTTCTGGCGATCGATGTCGAACCTCACCATCAACGTGACCACTCCGGGCTTCGGCTGCTACAGCGGTGAATTCTGGGCGGTCTCACAGGCCGCGCCCATGCGCCGCGTCCACGTCAACGGGTTCATGACCCTGATGGACTACTGCACCCCTCCGTCGTTCGCGAGCGGTGGCTTCATCGCCGACTCGGAGTTCGATGGCAGCGTGGTCGTGAACGGATCGCAGCAGCAGTGGATCACGAGGAACAGCAAGGTCGACCAGTGGACGAACGGAGTCTGGAACCAGGTGTTCTCTGGAGTTGTGGGAGCGCCAGCTCAGTGCTTCCCCAGCCAGGCGTCGTGTGGCGGACCGTACACGACGCTGGCCGCGAGCCCGGTGACCCGTGAGGCGCCGTTCCTTTACTCAGACCCTGAGGATCACTTCAAGGTCTTTGTGCCATCGCTTCAGCACAACACCGTGGGCACATCCTGGGGCGCCGGCGCGACGCCAGGATCATCGATCTCAATCGACGAGTTCTTCGTCGCCCGGCCGAGCGATTCTGTGGGCACCATCAACAAAGCCCTGCGCCGTGGCAAGAACCTCATCCTCACCCCGGGCATCTACCAGCTCGACCGCACGATCGAGGTCACGAGGCCCGACACGGTCGTGCTCGGGCTCGGCATTCCGACCCTGATCCCGCGGCACGGAGGTGTCGCGATGAACGTCGCCGGTGCGCGCGGCGTGCTGCTCTCGGGCCTCTTGTTCGACGCGGGCGCCGCCAGATCTCCGGTGCTTCTACAGATTGGCAGCCGCGACGGCCAGAACGAAAGCGATGACGGCGACCCGTCAGCTCTTCAGGATGTTTTCTTCCGCATCGGTGGCGCAGCGCCGGGTAAGGCAACGGCGAGCCTGGTCGTCAACAGCGACAACGTCATCCTCGACGACATCTGGGCCTGGCGGGCCGACCACGGCAACGGTGTCGGATGGACGGTCAACACAGCGGACACGGGCGTCGTCGTCAATGGCGACAACGTAACCGCGTACGGGCTCTTCGTCGAGCACTATCAGAAGTACGAAGTGATCTGGAACGGTGATGGAGGCAATGTCGTCTTCTTCCAGAACGAGATGCCCTACGACCCGCCCAGCCAGGCGGCGTGGATGGAGGCGCCCGGTGTCGACGGCTGGGCGGCCTTCAAGGTCAGCAGTGAGGTCGAACGATTCACGGGTTATGGCATGGGCAGCTACAGCTTCTTCAACCAGCACGTGAACATCTACGCAGCGCATGCGTTCGAGGTGCCCGACACACTTCCGCCCTCGAGCCTCCACGACCTGCTGACCATCTTTCTCGACGCGAAGAACGGATCCGGTGGAATCCTGCACGTGGTCAACGACACCGGCGGGTCATCGACGATCGCCAACCCGGATGTCGTGGTCCCCGTGGTGAGCTACCCGTGAAAGCGTTAGTCTGACCGCCGTCATGCGATGGACGAGCGTATTGACCTATGGGTCCGCTGTCGCGCTGCTGGTCGCGTTCGCCAGCCAGCTCTTGGGTTGGCCGGCCGCGCGCAGCTGGTTCCTACTGATCTGGGCGGTCCTGTTGCTGCCCGTGGTGATCGGCCTGTTCAGGCATCCGATGCGCTGGCCGGCGTGGGGCGTCTTCGTGGGTTTCTGGGGCGGCGTCGGCGTCGTCTTCCTGATCGTCGTGCAGATCCTCGCCCTGTGGGACGTTCTGCGCGGACCGGCATACGGCGGCTGGTCAGCGTGGCCGTTGGCGCTGGTGGGTCTCTGGATACTCGTCGCATCGAGCCTGGGCTTCGGCGGCGAGGGATTTCCGCGAGTGGTGGATGGACTTGGCATCCTGACCGGGATAGGACTCCTGGCGATCAGCACCGGTACCTGGGCCGGTGGCGCCGACGTGGCCCGCGTGGCCGCCGTGGTGACAGTGCCTGCGTACTGCCTGTGGGCGTTCGGGTTGGGCTTCGTTTTCTGGCGCCTCGCTGCCGGCAACCGCGGTCGCGAGGCCATCAGTGGAACCCGAGCTGCAGCACTTCCCTAACACTGACGAGCCGAGGCACATTCACCGTCGGCTCCTCGACACTCGACGTGCACGCGGCTCGAACACTGATCGTGCCGGCGACCGTGGCCCACGCGTTCGTCAACTCAGGCGAGACGCGCCTGAAGCAGGTGGACATCCACCTGAGCCCGAAATTCATAACGGAGTGGCTTTAGTCCGGGCCGCCTGAGATCTAACTGTGGGCCACGGCCGGAGCGTGGATCGGAGTCAGCGTGCCCTCGAGGCGCTCGCGCAGGTGCTCGAACTTCGGCGGCAGCACGAGCCTTTCACCTAGATGAGCGGGATCCTCGTCCACGGCGAAGCCAGGGCCCATCGTTGCGATCTCGAACAGCACACCGCTCGGCTCGCGGAAATACACCGACTTGAACCAGTAGCGGTCGATGACCGGCGTCGGGCTGGCGCCGCCGGCGATCACGCGATCGCGCCACGGCACCTGCTCTTCATCGAGCGAGGCCCAGGCGACGTGATGCACCGTACCCGCGCCCGGCACGCCGCGCTCGCCCGGTGCCGTGTCGAACACGTATCGACCGCTGCGCTTCTCGCCTCGCGCCTGCCACGAGGCGGCGCCGGCTCGCTCGAATCCGAGCGCATTCTCCAGCAGATTGCGGCTCGTGTCGGGGTCGGCGGTGTATGCGCGGACCTCCTCGAACCCCTGGATCGCATGCTCGGTCGGAATCTCAGGATGCGATGCCGTGAGTGACGCGTCGGACGTGCTCACGACTCGAAGCTCCAACCCAAGGCCCTCCGGGTCTGAGAACAGGATCGACCCGCGTGTCCGCTCGCCGGCGCCCAGGCGCCGCTCCCAGAAGTCGAGCGCCTGCACAGAGCCGACCCTGAGCACGATCCGGTGGATCATCCCCCGGCCTGCGCGGCCGCGGCTCGCTCCCGGATATTCGAAGAAGGTCAGGTCCAGGCCTGGACTGCCCTTGTCGTCGCCGTAGAAGAGATGGTAGACGGTCGGGTCGTCCTGGTTGACCGTCTTCTTGACCATGCGCAGCCCGAGCACACCGGCATAGAAATCGACGTTCGCCTGTGCGTCGCCTGTGATCGAGCTGACGTGATGGATGCCTTCGAGTTTCATTCGCGTTCCTCCAGGGATTCCTACCCAGACAACCAGGTTCCAATCACGATCCATTCCCGCCGACCCGGGAGAGATGGCGCCGGGAGGGGTTCGTCCGCCTTGCCTCGAGGGCTGCTGCTGCGTCGTCCAGCGCCTGGAGGGCGGCCCGCACATCCGCTTTCGACATATGAAGGACAAGCGGGGCGTCGGCTCCTCGACCGGCACGTACCCCGGCGAGTTCCCGACCGACGAGTCGCTCGCCATTTACGCCGATGACGCATCGACAGCGCTCGGCTTTCTGCGCGGATGGCCGGGCGTCGACCCGAAGCGGGTGGGTTTCCACGGCGGCAGCCAGGGCGGCTGGACGGTACAGCTCGCGATCATGAGACATGGACTTGCAGCCTTCGCGATCCTGGTATCCGCTCCGGCGACCACGGTCGGGCAGACGAACCTGTGGAAGGACTTCAGCCACGGTGGCGGTTTCGCGCCGACCACATCGGTGGCGGAAATGGAGGCCGCGGTCCGGGCCGACCACTCGGGCTACGACCCGTCGCCCGCGCTGGCAGCTCTGCAGGTCCCGACTTTATGGCTGCTGGGCAGCAACGATCGGACGGTGCCCACCCATGTCTGCGCGGAGATTCTCGCCGGCATGAAAAAGCCCAATTTCACAGTCCGGATGCTTCCGACCGGTCATGGCCTTCTCCTAGCGGTTCGTTTCCCGGCGGACGAATAGCGTGGTGCCCGCGATCATGAACACGGCAAACATCAACACCAGCACCCCCACGTTCGTTAACGGCGCCGCGAGCACAACCCGGCTGTACTCAGCCGAGCCGGCGAAGACGACGCCACGCGTGAGGTCGATCACGTACCGCATCGGCGATATGAGCGACAGCGCTGCCAGGTACCACGGCAGATGGGTGATAGGTGCGATGAGCCCAGCCAGGAAGTATTGGGGCAAGAACACAAAGTTGAAAATCTGATTCGACGCCCGCGAGTCGCTCATCGTATTGAGCAGCAGCAGCCCGAAGGCGCCGCCCATGAAGCACGACAGCAGGGCGACTGGCACCAGCAGCGCGATGTGGGTAGGGGTGAGTGGAACGCGCAGTATCACGGCGAAAACGACAAACGGGAGCACCTGCGCGACAGCGACAGCGGTTTCACCGAGGATCTTCCCGAACACGATCGAGTACCGCGACACCGGGGACACGAAGAGCTCCTGGGCGAAATCGTTGTGGCGGTCATCCATGAGCGAGGTCAGGCCCTGCGCGGTGGACTGGAAGAGCGTCATGCCAAGGAATCCGGTGAACGTGAAGCCGATGAAGTTGAAGCCGGCGGCATTGCCGAGGTTCAGCTGAAGGGTCCCTCCCAGCAGGAAGATCATCGCGAACGGGAAGACCACCGCAGCCACCAGCCGTCCGGGGTCGCGGATGAACTTCAGCAGGTCGCGCCCGGCGATGGCCGCGACAGCGTTCATATCACGCATCGCCGGCCGCCAGGATTCGGAGGTAAGCATCCTCCAGGGTCGGTGACTCAGTCCTGAGCATCGTCAACGGCTCGTCGATGGCCCGGATGACCTGATGCGCGGTGAGGCCGTCGAGATCGACCACAAAGGCGCCCTCCTCATTGAATGAGACCTTCATCTCGAGCAACCGGCGCCGCAGCGCAGCGCGGTCATCGGCGTCGAGGTAGAGCCGGTCGTGGACGAGCTGCCCTTTGACGTCGCGCGGCGTCCCCAACGCGACAACGTGCCCGTGGTCGAGGATGCACACCCGGTCGGCCTCCTCGGCCTCGTTCAACTGATGCGTGGTCAGACAGATGGTGATGTCGTGTCGCCGCCGCAGCTCGCCGATGTACTGCCACAGGTTGCGGCGGCTGACGGTATCCAGTCCGCTGGTCGGCTCGTCGAGGAACAGGACCCGCGGATGGTGCATCAATCCGCGAATGATCTCCAGCTTGCGCTGCATGCCGCCCGACAGGCGCTTGACCGGCTTGAAGACGTCGGCGCCAAGACCCACCACATCGGCCAGCTCGCGGAGCTGATGTCGGTAAGCGCCAGGCATGAGGCGGTAGAGCGGGCGGTACGGATACAGGTGGTAGAGGATCGCGTGGATGCGAACGTTCTCTTCGCCTGTGAGGTTCATGTCGAGCGAAGGGTTCTGGAAGATGATCCCGACCTGGTTGCGGACCATGCTCGCCTCGCGGAGCACATCGTGACCGCTGATTCGCACCGTGCCCGATGTCGGCGTCAGGGTGGTGGTGAGTATCGCGATGGTCGTGGTCTTGCCCGCGCCGTTCGGGCCGAGCAGGGCGAAGAACTGGCCAGGCTCGACGTCGAACGTCACCCCGTCGACGGCGTTCGTCGTCCCTTTCCGATAGCGCTTGACGAGATCGCGGACCTCGATCGCGGGCGTCACGAGTGAGACACTATCTAATGAGACATTCCACAGGAGGAGATTGAGAGATGGGGCAGGAGCTGACAGGCAAGAAGATCGCGATTCTGGCTGAAGACCTGTATGAGGACACCGAGCTCTGGTACCCGTATTACCGCCTTCTGGAGGCGGGCGCGGAAGTCAAGATCGTCGGCAGCGGCCGGGCCGAGTCCTTCAAGAGCAAGCACGACTTGCCGGTGGTTCCCGATTTGTCGATCGACAGGACCAGCGCCGCGGAGTTCGACGCCGTCGTCATCCCGGGTGGCTACTCGCCCGACCTGATGCGCCGCAAGCCGGCCATGGTGGAGTTCGTTCGTGAGATGGACAAGGCGGGCAAGCCGGTTGCGGCAATCTGCCACGCAGGCTGGATGCTCATCTCGGCGGGCATCGTCAAGGGGCGGCGCGCCACGTCTTTCTTCTCGATCAAGGACGACATGGTGGCAGCCGGAGCTCGCTACGAAGACGAGGCTGTCGTCGTCGATGGGAACCTGATCACGTCACGCCGTCCGGCTGACCTTCCCAAATTCGTCCCTGCCATCATCGAGGCGCTTGCGAGAACGCGATCGCGATCAGGGGCCGCAGTCTAGGCGGGCGACGGGCTCAGAGCGGGCGGGCGTTCGACGAACCTCGCGATCAGCTCGAGGAGCTGTCGAGCCGTGTGATCCGCGTTGTGACGAAGTGAGCTGGTTCTCACCGCCGCTGCGATGTGCCCCGTGAAGCTCAACCTCATGTCGGGAGCGGTCGGGTGAGCGACGAAGCGAAGCTGGCCCGCGAGCAGGGTGGCGCCGGCGTCGATGTCCTCGACCAGGAGGAGTGTGCACAGGATCGCGCGCGGACCGGTCACGGGAAGCGCCAGCCTCAGCCTGGCGTCCTGCCCGAGCGCCGGCAGATCCTCGACATCCAGGTGTACAGGGTTGCCCTGGCTTGCGGTCAGCCAGCGGCACACAGCATCCAGATCGGCGGACGCTGACGTTTCGGCTGAGACGCGACCGGCGGTGATGGCTGTGGCGGTCTTCATGGCAGCTCGAACGGTAGGCGGGCGTCGATCGGACGGATACGTGCCGCTCACACAAAGGATGGCCAGGTGACTTCGGTGGGGCGTTCGAGAAAGCGACCGAATCGCCGGGCGGCGTCCTCGACCGATGCGCGTTCCGCTGGCGTGTATTGGTCCATTGCGCGAACCTCTAGTCGCACGCCGGAGCCAGCCGGTGTCCGGCGCCACATACCGCGGACCTTGCCTCCGATTGTGACGACGTTGGAAAGGATGCCGGCGAGAGCGTCGTCGGCGTGCACCATCTCCGCCCGATCGCGGTAGGCCACGGTGTACTCGTCGAAATTGGGCAAGAGATGGGCGACCCCGGCAGCGTCGGGTACGCGACCTGCTTTGGCGTCGAACCAGTATTCCTTGCCCTCGATCGTTTCGTGACCGAGCGCCGCACCCGCCAGCCGCGCGCCAGCACGGGCGTCAGCCATCGTCAGGCCGGACCACCACGCGAAGTCCTGCAGCTGTGCCGGGCCGTGGCTCTGGAAATACCTTGCGCTCAGCTCAACGATGGCTTCCGATCGTTCGACGGCGCGTGACTTCGGCGCCCGCTCCTCGAGCAGCGCGTACGTGAAGAGCTTCCCGCGGCGAGGTCCACTCACGATCAGCCCATCGAGCTCCGCGTGCATCAGGAGATGGGGAAGGCGCTGGCCTTCCGTGGAGATTCGGGCTTTACGCAGCGCCTCCCCGAGCTCAGCCCGAGTGAGGTGGCGGCCGCCGGCGAGCGCCACGATGAATGCCTTGTGTGCGCGCTCGAAGGTCTTGTCGTCGAGCTCCAGTTCTCGATACCGCGCCGCCAGGCCGCGGCGGATCTTCGGGCCGGTCAGGTCAAGCAGCCAGCGAACGTCGTCGGGAAGAACGAAGTGCCATGTCGGCCGGAGGACGTGCGTTCGCAGGATGATCCCGTCGTCGAAGAGCTGATCGAGCTCCGCACTGGTCGCTCGCCGGCTCCGCTGTGCAAGCCCCCACTTCGCCCCGGTGTAGTCCTGCGACTGCACCGCTGTCAGCCATCGCAGCGCCTCGATCGGCGACGCGAACGGCCTGCCGGTCAGGCGCTGCGCGTGGAGGCGCCGGGCGGCTAAGCCGAAGTGCCGCCCGATGTGTCCACCGGTCGCACGGCAACCGGCCTGCGGTGTGACGCTGATTCGACCATGGCGTTCATCAGCGCCAGCGTGCCCAGATTCTCGCGACCGGAGCTGTGCGGCTCGCGGCCACTTCTCACGGCATCCGCGAACTCCGACAGGGTTCCCCAGCGGTCGACGTACTTCATCGCGGGCACCGCCAGCGCCTCGGCCGCGCCACCGCGCCGCTGCACGACTACCAGCTCGGCGGGAGTGCTGTCCTCACCGCGGCTCGTCCACAAGACCTCACCGCCCTCGAACGCCATACGCCATTCACCAGCCCACGGCGTGCTCTGACCGGGGCTGATCCAGCTGCCTCGATAGCTCACGATCAGGCCGCCGTCGAACACAATCGATGCCACCGCGGCCGGCGGTCCGCTGAACCCGCTCCAGCGAGGATTCCACGAATAGCACGAGACGCCTGTCGCTTCTTTACCCAGGATGTGGCGCAGCAGGTCGAGATGGTGGATTGACATGTCGATGAGCAGCGGCTGCTCATCCCGGTGGTGGGCATGCGGGCCGTCGGGGCCGATCGGCGAATAGCGGCGGAACTCGATCCATATCTGGCCGACCTCACCGAGGGTCGCCTCCTTGACCAGGCGCGCCACGGCGCGGGGGGCGGGGAAGAATCGGTAGTTCTGACTCACCATCAAAACCATGCCGCGCCTGGCGGCGAGCTCGACCAGGCTGCGCGCGTCGACCACGCGCCGGGCAAACGGCTTCTCGACCAGCACGTGCTTTCCCGCCTCGAGTGCAGCCCGAGCGATCGGAACGTGTCCCGGGAGCACCGTCGTCACGAGTACCGCCTCCGGCTTGGTCGCCTCCAGGGCTGCGTCAAGGGACGTGAAGCAGCGATCAGGAGGTATGCCGGCCTGCGCGGTCGCCAGCGCGAGGGCCTGTGGGTTGACGTCCACGCATCCAACGTGCTTCACCGCTTTGACGCCGGGGATGATGCGCCAGGCCCAGTCGCGGCCCCAGGCGCCCATGCCGACCTGGAGGAGTCGCAGCGGGCGCCGGCTGGGCCGAGCTTCGGTCATCGAGCCCGATTAGTAACACGTCGGCCGGCGAACGTGTGCCGGTTCGCCAGCCCCAGTGCTTGAATGGGTCGGGTGAGCGCGGGTCATTCCCACTCCTCGGCGCACTACGGCAACAAGGACGCGGTCAGGGCCGTCATCGTCAGCGCCGTTGCGCTCGGCCTCGCCGCCCTGGCGGAGATCACTGCCTCGGTGGTGAGCGGATCGGCGAGCGTGCTGGCCGACGGGCTCCACAACGCGGGGGATGTGCTGACCAGCTTCATCCTGCTATTCACTTTCGCCCTCGTCCGGCGGCCGGCAACCAGGCGATTCTCGTCGGGCTATGGCCGCTTCGAGGATGTGGCGACGCTGCTCATCATCGTGGTGATCATCGTCACAGCCGCGGTCGCAGCGGCGGAATCGGTGAGCAAGCTGATCCATCCCGTCACGTACTCGAACATCCCACTCAGCCTCGGTGCCGCCCTCATCGGCGTGATCGCCAACCTCGGCGTGTCCGAGTACAAGCTGAGGGTTGGCCGCGGCATCGGGTCGGAGTCCCTGGCGGCTGACGGAGTTCACTCCCGCATCGATGCGCTAGTCTCAGCTGCCGCCTTTGTGGGCATCGGGCTCGCCGGCGCCGGTCTCGCAATCGCAGACCCGATCGCCGGCATCGTCATCACTCTCGCCATCGTGTTCGTGCTGGCGGGAACGGTGAAGCAGCTCTTCTACCGGATGATGGACGCGGTCGACCCCACGATCGTCGACGAGATCGCCAATGCCGCGTCGTCCGTCAGCGGCGTTCTCCAAGTGCATGACGTGCGCGTGCGCTGGGTCGGCAGGGAGCTGGTCGCAGTGATGCACGTCGCGATGAACCCCAAATGCACGCTCGAGGACGCCCATGCCCTCGCGATGCGCGTCGAAAGCGCCGTATGCCAGCAGGTCCCAGCGGCCCGGCTCGAGATCCACATGGACCCCGGGACCGCCAAGCACAAGCATGCCCTCGTCGGCACGCCCGAACCGAATGAGGAGCACGACCCTTCGAGTTAGTCGACCGCACTACGCCGGCGGCCGACCAGCCAGTAGAGCGATACGTCGTAGGCGATCTTGAGTCCGCCGCCCGCGAAGAACGGAAGCCCGAACGAGGCTGCCTGAATTGCGTAGCCGGCCAGCACTGGGCCGGCCGCCTGGGCAACGCCGCGCACCGACCCCGTGAGCGCCAGCGCGCCGGCGCGCTCACCGGGCGGAACGATCGAAACCACATAAGCCTGGCGGGTCGGAACGTCCATCTGCGATATGGAGTACCTGGCGACCAGGAGGCCTGTGGCTATCGGGAGGGACGGGCTGAAGGGCACGAGCAGCAGCAAGAGGTTGCTCGGGAGATGCGTGAATACCATCGTCCTCACCAGGCCGATCCGATTCGCTATCACCGGTGCGAGCTCGAATGAGACTGCCTGCGCGACGGCAATCGTGGCAAACGAAGGACCGAGAACGTTAGACCCCGCGCCAAACCGCACGTGAAGCCAGTACGCAATCACCGGCTGGACCACGAATCCGCCGCCGAGGGCGTCCAGCGCGAACAGAGCCGAGAGCGTTGCCAGCGGTTTGAGGCTGCCCCGGCTGAGCACCGGCCCGATCACAGCGCTTTCGGATCGAGTCGAGATCAAAAGGGGCAGCGCCGCGGTGGCCAGGCCGATCGCCCCGAACAGCACGAAGAAGCCCTGCAGTCGTTCGGGCGACGTGGCGAGGGCAGCCACGAGGGCGCCCACCGCCGCAGCGAGCCCACCGGTCAGCGAGTAGTGACCGAATGCACGGGGCTGTCGCTCGAGGGCCGCCGTCTCGGCGAGCATCGCCTGCTCGATTGGAAGGAATGGCCCCAGGTCGACGCCGGCCCCGAGCATCCCCGAAGCTCCCGCCAACATCAGAAGGTTCCGGTCTGTGGCGAACGCCAGATCTAGCCCCGTGAGGGCCATCAAAAGGCCACAGACGGCGAGGATCGGACGGCGGCCGAACCGGGTTGCGGCAGCCGCTGCCGGCAACCCTAGCAGCGACGCCGCCAGCAGTCCGACCGCCAGGGCGATACCGATCTGTTCGGGCCGTAGGTGGCGATTCTCCAGATGTATGCCGAGCAGGACCGCGGCAAAGCCGAATGCGAATGCCCTCAGGAGCCTCGTGGCGAGCAGGAGCCGAAAGTCGCGCCGCTGCGTCGCGTTATCTCGATATTCGGGTAGGTGAAACCCTCGCGATGAGCGTGCCTGGCATTACCTCTGCGGCCGCGGGCAGGGCTTGGGACCACAGCTCTGCACGGTTTGCGCCGCCGCCGGACCCACGACATCTGGCCCGGCATCCGCGAATCGCTGTATCCCGTTAGCTGAGCCGGCACCGCCTGCGGGCGCCTCTGATCCAGACGGCTTCTGAACGGTGTCCGCGGACGATTGCGAAGACTGCGATGACCGTGACGATTGCGCCGGGTCCGAGCCGTTGGCTGAACTCCCACGCGTTTCGGTTTGGGTCTGCTGATGGAGAGTGATCGAAGGTAGCGATGGGGCCAACACGACCCTTGTCGACAGGGCTGCATACACGACCAGTGCGACCACGATGAGGAGCCCCACGATTAGAGGTCTTGAGGTCGGTTTGGCGATGGTCATACGCCCACATTACCCCTTTGAGGCCACTGAAGCCAAGCCTGCAGACCCGGCCGCGGGGATGGCCCTGAACTCGACTGTTGACAGTGGGAGCCGACACTGCCGATGATCTGCGGTTAGGGAAGCAGGTCGGTCGGTTCTGGGGAGGGTGCTATGAGACGGCGAATTCTGTCCGGTCTTGCGTTGGTGGCCTTGGCCATCGGCCTGGTCGTGAGCACGCCAATCGCGAGCTCGGCGAACGAAAACCACATCAAGAAGGCGGCGACCGGACAGGAACGAGCGCCTGTCATCAGAACGGGCGCGACCGTCAAGACCGCTCCTTCGCTATCGGCGGGTCTGCTGCAAGCAGCGAATGAGGCTCTCGACCGCGCCGACGCCGACAGCGGCGGCGGATCGCTCTCGGTCAGCAAGAGTTCGCTGGGCTGCGCGCAGCGGAACTCGGACAGCAACGTTCGCGTCAACCAGGACTGCACCTTCCGGCGCCAGGCCGAGGAGGGGATCGCGGTCAACCCAGTCGACCCGCAGAACCTTATCGCCGGCCAGAACGACAGCCGGATCGGCTTCAACCACTGCGGCATCGACTACTCCTTCAACGGCGGGCGCACCTGGGGTGACCAGCTGCCTCCCTTCTGGCAGCGCCTCAACCAGAATCCGCCGGCTCACACAGTGATGGGAGGCGATCCCGCCTTCCGCACGTATGACGCCGGGAGCGATCCCGCGCTGGCCTTTGACTCCCAAGGCCGGGCGTTCTTCAGCTGCGTGGTGTTCGACATCGCGGACAACGCCAACGGCATCCTCGTTGCGAGCTCACCAGCGGGCGCAGGGGGCTCCTTCTACAACAACGTGCCGGCCGGAGGCTCCAGGTACGTCGTCGTCGAGGACAACAACAACGCGATCGTCCACGACAAAGAGTTCATCACGGCCGACAGCTACGCCTCTAGCCCCTTCCGCGACTACGTCTACACCACATGGACGGTCTTCAACTTCTCATGCGGATCGAACGGGGCTTCGTACTGCTCTAGCAAGATCTACTTCTCGCGCTCGACCGACCACGCGGTAACCTGGTCGAAGCCCAAAGAGATCAGCGGCGTCGCACCGGGTCTCTGCTTCTTTGGCAACTTCTTCGACAAGACGCAATCGGCGAGCGCTTGCGACTTCGACCAGGGTTCGGACCCGGTCGTGCGCCCCAACGGCGACATCGTGGTCGTCTTCAACAACGGCAACACGGCGGCCGACAACCCGAACGCCCAGCAGCTGGCCGTGGTCTCCAAAGATGGAGGCTCCACCTGGTCGAAGCCGGTGAAGGCCGGCAACGACGTCGTCGTTGGCCAGCCGCAATGCAACTTTGGCCGTGGACCTGAGGAGTGCATCCCAGGCGCCTTCATCCGCACCAACGACTTTCCGCGCATCGCAGTCAATCGAGGCAACGGCAACCTGTACGCCACCTGGCAGGACTACCGGGCAGGAGAGTTCGACATCCAGATCTCGCGCTCAACCGACGGCGGCAAGACGTGGACCGAGGCCAACTCCCCTGTGAACCCGGACACCGGCAAGGACCATTACTTCGCGGCCATCGGCGTGGTGACGAGCGGGTCGGACGAGGGTGACAACCATGACCGCGTCGGCAATAGCTATTACCGGACCGACCGGGTTCCAAACGAGAACTCCGCGCCGGGCACTTTTGCGCCGCATCCCGGCAACGGCGTTCAGGCCGAACCTTCCGACTTCTCGCTGGCCGGTGGGAGCGGCCTGAATACGCCATACGCTGCGAAGCGGATCTCGCCGGTCTTCTCGCCGCCTGATGGCATCCAGGCCGGCT
>Ga0209236_1000572_pt1 | contig 21635 bp, 16 predicted proteins | sample GraSoi013_1_40cm_FD_185819 | JGI IMG/M metagenome (GOLD analysis project Ga0209236, IMG submission 185819) | Grasslands soil microbial communities from the Angelo Coastal Reserve, California, USA - Sample 09_27_2013_1_40cm (SPAdes) (version 2) | ecosystem: Environmental > Terrestrial > Soil >... | reverse complement strand
GTTCCGGTCTCCAAACGCCGCATCGATCCGGCCAACCGGTGGCCAGACTTTGTGCTCGCGAGTCGCGGGTGTCGGGAAGCCGGCGCGTTCGCGCGCGTAGGGCCGATCCCAGTTGTCCGCGAGCAGGTCCGCGAGCGGGTGCGGCGCGTTCTTCAGCAGATTGTTGTCGCGATCGGCTTCGCCCGTCTCGATCTCGCGAATCTCTTCCCGAATCGCGATCAGCGCATCGACGAACCGATCCAGCTCCGCCTTCGGCTCGCTCTCCGTCGGCTCGATCATCAGCGTGCCCGCAACTGGGAAAGACACGGTTGGCGGATGGAAACCGTAATCGATCACTCGCTTGGCGATGTCCTCGACGTCGACGCCTGCGGAGCTCTTGAAGGGCCGGGTGTCGATGATGCACTCATGCGCGACCAGGCCATGCTGTCCCGCATAGAGCAGTCCGTAGTGCCCGCCCTCTTCCAGACGTTTCGCGATGTAGTTGGCGCTGAGGATCGCGACCTTGGTTGCGCGCGTCAGGCCGTCGCGGCCCCCCCCCATCATCGCGATGTACGCCCACGAGATCGGCAGAATCGATGGGCTGCCCCATGGTCCGGCGGACACAGTGCCTGCGCTCTTGGCCAGCGGGATCCCAACGTCTACCACCGGATGTGTCGGCAAGTGCACCGCCAGATGCTCAGCGACGCCGATTGGACCCATGCCGGGACCGCCGCCGCCGTGCGGGATGCAGAACGTCTTATGCAGATTGAGATGACCGACGTCGGCGCCGATGTCGCCCGGCCGGCACAGGCCGACCTGGGCGTTCATGTTGGCGCCGTCCATGTACACCTGCCCGCCGTTTTGATGAACGATCTTGCAGATCTTCCTGATCGACGCCTCGAACACGCCGTGCGTCGAGGGATATGTCACCATCAGCGCGCCGAGGGTGTCGCGATGCTCTTTGGCTTTTGCTTCGAGATCCGCGACGTCGATGTTGCCTTGCGCGTCCGTCTTCACGACCACGACCTGCATTCCCGCCATCACGGCGCTGGCAGGATTCGTCCCGTGCGCCGACTGGGGAATCAGGCAGGTCGTGCGATGGCCCTCACCCCGATGCTGGTGGTACGCGCGGATCACCAGCAGTCCCGCGAATTCTCCCTGCGATCCCGCGTTGGGTTGCAACGACACTTTCGCGAAGCCGGTGATCTCCCCGAGCCACGCCTCGAGCTCGCGGAACAACGTCGCGTAGCCCTGCGCCTGTGCCCTCGGCGCGAACGGATGGAGCCGGCCAAACCCGCGCCAGGTGATCGGAATCATCTCGGTCGTCGCATTGAGCTTCATGGTGCAGGAGCCGAGGGGAATCATGGCGGCGGTGAGCGACAGATCGCGGTCCTCGAGCTTCTTCAGGTAGCGCAACATCTCCGTTTCGGAGTGATGCGTGTTGAACACCGGATGGCTGCAGAACGGCGTCGTGCGCGCCAACCCCTCGGGGATCGCGCTCGGCGCCTCACGGGGAGGCAGCGCGTTCTTCTCGACGCCGGCCGCAAATGCCGCGATCACGTGCGCAACGTCCTCGGTGGTCACGGTCTCGTCGAACGCCACGCCGATTCGTGTTTGCGTCAACGTTCGCAGATTGATCTGCTTGATGCGCGCCGCATCGATGATCCGAGGCAGGATTTCTTGTGGCACTTCGACAGCCACCGTATCGAAGAAGTTCGGGTACACCAAACGGTATCCCAACCGCTCGAGCGCGGCCGCGAGCGATGTCGTATGCGCGTGTACGCGTCTTGCGATCCGCCGCAATCCCTCGGGGCCGTGGTAGACCGCGTACATCGCGGCGATGACGGCGAGGAGCACCTGCGCGGTGCAGACGTTGCTCGTTGCCTTCTCGCGCCGGATGTGTTGCTCGCGCGTCTGAAGTGCCATGCGCAGGCCGGTCCGGCCGGCGCGATCCTTCGAGACGCCGATGATGCGTCCGGGAAGGTGTCGCTTGAATTCGTCGCGCGTAGCGAAGAACGCCGCGTGCGGGCCGCCGTAGCCGAGCGGCACGCCGAACCGCTGCGAATTGCCGACGGCGATATCGGCGCCCCATTCCCCAGGAGGCGCCAGCAACGTCAACGCCAGCAGATCAGTCGCGACCGTGACAAGGGTGCCGGCGGCGTGCGCGCGCTCACAGAGCGACCGGTACTCGCGGATCGCGCCATCGGTCGCCGGATACTGCAGCAGCGCTCCGATCACATTGCCCGACTGGAAATCGAAAGTATCCGGATCGCTCACGACGATCTCGAGCCCGCGCGCTGCGGCGCGCGTACGCACGACCGCGATCGTCTGCGGATGACAATTCACGTCGACGAGGTAGCGCAGCTTACCTTCGTGCTTTGCGACCGCCTCAGTGAGATGCATGGCTTCGGCCGCCGCCGTTCCCTCATCGAGCAACGACGCATTCGCGATCTCGAGGCCGGTCAGGTCCGAGACCATCGTCTGAAAGTTGAGCAGCGCTTCGAGCCGCCCCTGCGCGATCTCCGGCTGATACGGCGTGTAGGCCGTGTACCAGCCGGGATTCTCGAGCACGTTCCGCTGGATCACGGCGGGCGTGAAGCAGTCGTGATAGCCCATGCCGAGGTAGGAGCGGAAAATCTGATTCTGCGCGGCGAGCTTGTGCAGCTTCTCGAGCGCTTCCTGTTCGCTGATCGCGGGCGGGATCCGCAGCGGCTGGCGGAGGCGGATGTCCTCGGGCACGACGGCGTCGATGAACGCGTCGAGCGAATCGTATCCGAGGGTCGCGAGCATCGCCGCCTGGTCGTCAGGCGAGGGCCCGATGTGTCGGTCTTGAAACAGATCCTGATCTATGGTCATCGAACTATGTGAGTGTGTGCGATTCACCCGGCGACAAAATAGTGACCGCGGCGCGGGTACCCACCAGCCGCCGGAATTCCTGGGGGTCGGCCTTTATCAGATCCCACGTGTTGTAGTGCATTGGGATAACGCTTTTGGGTTTCACGAACTCGACCGCCCGCGCGGCGTCTTCCACACCCATCGTGAAGTTGTCGCCGATCGGCACAAGCATAAGGTCGATCCGTCCCGCGAGGAGCTGCATCTCCATCGTAAGGGCGGTATCGCCGCAGTGATAGACGGTCTTCCCGCCGATCGTCACGACGAGACCGCAGGGATTCGTCGTGTACTTCCCGGTTGCGTCGCCCTCGACCCGGCCACCATGGAACGCGGGGACGAGCTTCACTCTCCCGAAGGGAAACTCATGTGCTCCGCCGATGTGCATGGCGTGGCTGGTCGCGCCCTTGTCGCCGCAGAACTGAGCGAGCTCGAACGTGGCGACGATCGTCGCGCGGTCGCGCTGCGACAGCGAAATAGCGTCGCCGAGGTGATCGCCGTGGCCATGGGAGAGGAGGATGGCGTCCAGCCGTGGCAGCTTGTCGGGGCCGATGTCTGCGGCGGGATTACCAGTAAGGAAGGGATCGATGATGACGCGTTTGCCGTCTCGCTCTAAGACGAAACAGGCGTGTCCGTGGAATGTCGCTTTCACTCGCCGATATGCTTCGCGTACGCATCCGCGCGCAGCAGCCCCTCCAATTCTTTGGGGTTCTTGATCTTCACCTTGATCATCCAGCCCTTGCCGTAGGGGTCGCGGTTGACCAGGGCGGGGTCCTGCTCTAACACCTTGTTGGTCTCGACAATCGTGCCCGCCACTGGGGAGTACAGCTCTGAGACGGCCTTTACGGCCTCGATCGTCCCGAAGACCGCGCGCTGGCCGAACGACGCGGCGGGCTTGGGAAGCTCGACGAAGACGACGTCGCCAAGCTCGCCCTGGGCGTAGTCGGTGATCCCGACCTCGACGACCTGGTGATCGTCACTCTCCCGCACCCACTCGTGATCTTCGGTATAGCGGAGGTCTTTGGGGACACTCGACATGGGTGCGGAGCCTACAACAGGTCCGCTCGGGGCGCCAGTCCTGCGCCATCTTCTTCACTGAGCGCGACGCGCTCGTGGCCCCAAGGGCGTAGATCCAAACGCACGGCGACGGGATCGGGATCGGGGGAGAGATGGTACAAGCGGCACGGCCGTGGTGGCACCGCCGCTTCCCAGGCGTCGCGTGCGCCATCGATCGCCGCATCTGTCGCCACAATCGAAAGCGGTGTGCCCGCGCGCAGGGTCTTCGCCAATCCCTTCACCGTCCTACGCTCTACCTGCATTCCCGCGTCGGTGTAGCGACGCTCGATCGCGTGCAGCACTGGCGCGCTGTCTCTCGCGTCGGTCGCACACAGGACGAGCGCCTGCCCCGGCGCTTCCGATTTGAGCCCGGACCGGGCAGCGCGTTTACGCAAGTCTGCGAACACGCGCTTCGCCTGTTTCTCGAGCTCGGCAAGTGAGCCGGCGTTCTCGATGACGTACTGACTCTGCGCCCGTTTGCGCGCGGCCGACATCTGGGCCGCGATCATGCGGTCGGCATCCTGATTCGAGAGACCACGCAGCGTGCGCAGCCGGGTGCGCCGCACCGGTACGGGAGCATCGACCAGGACGACGGCGTCGAACTGCGTCGGATCGAGCGCCTCGAACAGCAGCGGGATGTCGTTCACGACAATCGCATCACCGCGCTCGGCGGCCGCGCTTTGCAGCTCCAGGCGGCGTTGCTGCACGGCGGGATGCACGATGGCGTTCAGCGCGGTCAGCGCCACGTCGTCGCCCATGACCTTGCCGCGCAACGCGGCGCGATCGAGCGTGCCGTCGGACGCCAACACGTCCGTGCCGAATCGTCCCGCAATCGCCGCGAGGACCGCGCTCCCGGGCGCTTGCGCTTCGCGAACGAGCGCGTCGGCGTCGATGATCGTGGCTCCCCATTTGCGGAAGAGGTCGACGACGGTCGATTTGCCGGCGGCGATGTTGCCGGTGAGAGCGACGTTGAGCACCGCTAATGCGAAATGCGAAATTCGAAATGCGCAATGGAGCTGGAAGCGCCAATTTCGCATTTCGCATTTCCCATTTCGCCTTTAGAGCAGTGCAGTCTGATCCTCATCCGCTCTCGGCACCCGATGACAATGCCGACACCGCGCCTCGTACGACTCGCGACCTCCCACCATGATCGTCGGACTATTCCAGGGAGCCGGCTTGTCGTTGACCAGCCGTTGATTGCGCGTCGCGGGACCGCCGCAGACGACGCAGATCGCCTGAAACTTGTCCACGACCTCAGCGATGCACATGAGCGTCGGCATGGGGCCGAAAGGGAGTCCACGAAAGTCCACGTCTGTGCCCGCCAGGATCACGCGCACGCCCTGATCGGCAAGACGGTTGGAGAGATCGATGATGCCGTCGTCGAGAAACTGCGCCTCATCGATCGCCAGCACTTCCGTCTCCTTCCGAAGCCGGCGGCCGATTTCCTCGGCGGAATCGACGGGCTCCGCTTCTACGGTGACGCCATCGTGAGAGGAGATGGAGTAGAGTCCGGCGTAGCGTGCATCTAGGTGAGACTTAAAGACTTGCACCTGCTTCTTGGCGATCACCGCACGGCGCACGCGGCGGATCAATTCTTCCGATTTGCCGCTGAACATCACGCCGGCGATGACTTCGATCCATCCCGGTCGGCCCGCTTGCTGGAACATGGGCCCTCACGTTACACGACCCGGGGGGGTCGCGGAAGTGTAGATATCTTGCGGTTTTTTGGGGGATATCCCATAGTAACGCAGTGTTCATGCGGGTTTTCGCCCCGCGCCCTGCGAAAGGGGCGGATTTTCAAGGACTTTCTCGGCCCCTCTACCCCCACAAGGAGATTGCAGTGAACAAGGCTGAACTCACCGCCGCGCTGGCGATGCGCACCAAGATGTCGAAGGCCGATGCGACGCGCACGATCGACGCGCTCTTCGACGACAAGGGCATCATTGCCGGCGAGTTGAAGAAGGGCTCGAAGGTGCAGATCACGGGCTTCGGCAACTTCGAAGCGCGCAAGCGCGCAGCCCGGATGGGACGGAATCCCAAGACGGGCGGCGTCATTCAGATCAAAGCATCGATCGCGCCCGCGTTCCGCGCGGGGAAGCAGCTCAAGATGGTGGTGAACAACAAGAAGTAAGCGCGTTTATCCCCGATCGGGCCGTGCGGTAATCCTGCGTCCGCGGATCGAGACGCCAGAGAGACGCCGCACGGCCTGATCAACACTGGGCGGCGCGATTTCGACGAGCGAAAACGTCTCGCGCACGTCGATCTTGCCGATCTGACCCTTCTGTAAGCCCGCTTCCTTGATCAACGCGCCGACGAGATCCTTCGCGCTCGCGCGATCTTTCGTTCCTACCGTCACGAAGATCTTCATCCACGCTGTCCCCGCCTCGGCTTCGCGGGGTTGAATGTTGACGGCCGACGGCTGCCGGCTGATAGCCAGTAACGCCGCCGCCACCATCGCCGGATCATGCTCCTCGAAGAGCGGGGCCAGGGCCGCAACCTCCGCATCGAGATCGCCAGAAAGCCGCTCGGTGATCTGAGCGCGCAGCTTGCTGCTCCGATCTTGAGCGCGATCTGCGCCCGAAGGAAGCGACAATGGCGTGAGTGCCGCAATCGACCGGAGATAGGGCAGTTGCGACGCGAGCACGAGCACGATGGGCTGCGGAGCAATCGCGATCAAAGCCTGCAGCTCCTCGCGCGTCGGCAACGTTGTCGCGACGACCACGTCCACATCTTTGGGCGCGGCGATCTCGCCACCTGCCCAGACGTAGGGTTTCGTGGCCCGCACCGCGTCGAGCGCATCGCGCAGCGCCGCTCGGCGGCGCGACGCCGCGATTACTGCGAAGCGCGCTGAACCCACCGGCCCAAGTGGCTTCCCGTCGGGATCGAGCGGGAGATTCCCGACCACTTCAGCCCGACGAGCATGCCGTTCGAGAAAGTCTGCGAGAGCCGGCGGATTCCAGCTCAAGACGATGCGCCGTGCATTGGGCGCTTCGGCGAGCAGCGAGTCGAGCTCGCCCCCGAAACCTTCGGGCCAGCCGATGACGAGCGCTTCGAGGGTGTCCAGCTTGAGGGCCGAGCGAGCGACCAGTGCGGCGAGGTCGGCGGGAGAGCCGGCGAGGAGGCCGATCCGCCCTTCCTTAAGTAGGGCGGCGGTTCGCGTGAGGCCCGTGACGGCATGCGCGCGGTACTCGGCGGGCGCGACGTCGGCCCAATGCGTCGCCTGCTCGTGGTCGGCGCAGACAACGATCGCATTCCGGTCGATCAGCTCCCAGACCTTCTCCATGCGCTCAAGGGCAGGCGGGCTCACCAGCACCACGTGCCGACTCCGTTCGGCCTTCACACGAACCTCGATTGTCAAAGGGTGCTAGTTTCTTCTGTCGTGAAAGCTAACGGTCTGCTCCTGTTCTTTCTATTCATCGCTCCACTGCATGGACAAACGCGTCCGCGCGCGCGAGACCTCGGCATCACCGTAGGCTCCATTCCCACCGGTCCGCTCAACGCCATCACCGACGTCGCCGGCGTCCGGGTCGGTCATACCACGATCGCGCGCGGCGACTCGATCAATACCGGCATCACGGCAATCCTCCCCCACGGCGGCAATCCATTTCGCGACAAGGTGCCTGCGGCGATCGTCGTCGGAAACGGATTCGGCAAACTCGCCGGCTCGACCCAGGTCAACGAGCTCGGCGAGCTCGAATCGCCGATCGTGCTGACCTGTACGCTCTGCGTGCCGCGCGCGGCCGACGCGGTGCTGACCTGGCTGCTGAATCTTCCCGGCAACGAAGACGTGCGCTCCGCCAACCCGGTCGTCGCCGAGACCAACGACGGCTATCTGAATAACATCCGCGCGCGTCCGATCACGGAGGCCGACGTGTTGCACGCGATCAATGGTGCGGCGGCGGGGCCGGTCGCGGAGGGTGCCGTCGGGGCCGGGCGGGGAACCGTCGCCTTTGGCTGGAAGGGCGGCATTGGGACGTCGAGCCGGAAGCTGGGCGCTGAATCGGGTGGGTGGACCGTCGGTGTGCTCGTGCAGACCAACTTCGGCGGAGACCTGTTGATTGCCGGCGTGCCTGTTGGACGGGAGCTGCGGGACACGGGACACGAGACACGTAGTTCGCCTGACGGATCAATTATCATGGTCGTCGCGACCGACGCGCCGCTCGATCACCTGCGTTTGGAGCGGCTCGCGCGTCGCGCGTTGACCGGACTCGCGCGCACAGGCAGCTCGATGAGCAACGGCAGCGGCGACTACGTCATCGCATTCTCGACTCGCCGTCCTTCACTAACCGCCCAACCGCCGAACCGCCTAACCGACACTCTGGAAGTCGTCCGCAACGATGTGATGTCGGGATTGTTCCAGGCAACCATCGATGCCACCGAAGAAGCGATCTACAATTCCTTGTTGCGCGCGGAGACGGTGCGGGGCTATCGTGGCGTTGTGCGTGCCCTCCCCATCGACTCGACTGGCATGATCCTCAAGCGCTACGGAGCGATTCCCCGATGATCGAAGGTCTGTCGCCCAACCTGCAGCACCTCGAGACCTCCGCCACGATCGCCATCTCCGCTGAAGCCAAACGCCGCAAGGCTGCCGGCGAAGACGTCGTCGACCTCGGTGCGGGCGAGCCCGATTTCCCGACGCCGCCGATTCCGGCGGAGGCCGGCATTCGCGCGATCAAGGACGGGAAGACGCACTACCCGGCGAACGAGGGGATTCTGGAGCTGCGCGCCGCTGCCGCAACGCACCTCTCGCTGCTGTCGGGCGGCCGGCCCGTGAACGCCGATCACATCGTCGTGTCGAACGGTTCCAAGCAATCGCTGTTCAACGCGTGCTTCACGCTCTTTGGCCCCGGTGACGTCGTGGCGATTCCGTCGCCGGCGTGGGTCTCCTATCCGCAGATCGTGCATCTCGCGCGCGCCCGCCCCGTCATGATCGCGGGCGACCCGGAATGGAGCCTCAAGGCGAGCGTGAAAGACCTGGAGCGCATGCTGCCCGGCGCGACGGGCCTGATTCTGTGCTCGCCGTGCAATCCTACCGGCGCGGTGTACACGCACGCCGAGATTCGCGCGATCGCGCAGTGGGCGAAGGCGAAGAAGGTCTGGGTGATTGCGGACGAGATCTATCGGCGGATTCACTATGGGACCGGACCGTCGCCGTCATTCCTCGATCTCCCCGACGATTTGCTCGAGCGCGTCGTGGTCATTTACGGCGTCAGCAAGGCGTACGCGATGACGGGGTGGCGCATTGGACTCGCGCTCGCGCCGGCCAAGGTGGCGAAAGCGATGGCGGCGCTACAGTCGCATACGACGACGGGCGCGAATCACCCCGCGCAGTTCGCCGCCGCCGCGGCACTCGCCGATGAGCGCCTGGAGCAAGACGTCACCCGCATGGTCGCCGAATTTCGCAAGCGCCGGGACCTCGTGGTCGCGCGCTTCCGGCAGGATCTGCCCGGCGTCGAATTCGTCGATCCGCTTGGAGCCTTCTATTTCTTCTTCCGGGTGGATTCGTTCGGGAAGATTTCCGGGACGGACTTCTGCACTCGATTGATCACGCAGACGGGGGTCGCGTTGGTACCCGGTGCGGCATTTGGGGACGATCGCTGGGTGCGCTTATCCTATGCGGCCTCGACGGACTCCATAAAGTCAGCCCTGGATAGAATCGTAAGCTTTGCAAGAAAGCTCGGCGATTAGGATCTGGGGAAGGGGGAAGAGGGAAGGGGGAAGGGTAAGGCAACACTTTGATTGCTGTCGCGACAATCGGGTTACCGATTGGTCGGTCTCCGCCACTATGTCACCTTCATGCACAAGCTCGGGTCCCTCGAGGCTTGGAACCGGAGCAGGCAACTTTCTCGCATTGCCTACCGATTGACACTCGATGGGAAGTTGGCGAAGCATTTCGGTCTAGCGGATCAAATCAGACGAGCCGCTGCTGCAATCCCCGCAAACATTGCAGAAGGTTATGCGCTTGCGACCACCCCGCAATTCATCCGCTGCTAAGAATCGCCCTGGGATCTGCGACAGAGCTCCACACGCATCTCGAGTTGGCATCCGACATGGAACTTGTTGATGCAGAACGCGTCAAAGCAGGACTAAAACTGTGCGATCACGTAATTGCACTACTGATTGGACTCATACGGCGATTGGGATCCCGCAGTACCCTTCCCCCTTCCCCCTTCCCCCTTCCCCGTTAGATCTTGGACGGTCGGTGAGATAGAACCTCAATGCCATTCTCGGTCATGAGGCAGTCGTCCTCGATCCGCACGCCGAACTTGCCGAGCTGGTAGATCCCGGGCTCGATGGTGAAGGTCATCCCGTTCTCCATCCGGGTCTCGTTGCCCTCCACCAGATAGGGTGGCTCGTGGCCATCCAGCCCGATCCCGTGGCCCAGGCGGTGCGTGAAGTACTGGCCGTAACCGCCGTCGGAGATCGTCTTTCGCGCCAGCCGATCGAGCTGCTGGCATTGGGTGGTGAACGGCTTGCCGGATTCCATCGCCGCGGTCTGCGCGTCGTGGACCAGGTTGTAGACCTTCTTGAACTCGTCCGCCGGCGCGTCGCCGAACCAGATCGTGCGCGTGATGTCGGAGGTGTATCCCTCGATCCGCGAGCCGGCGTCGATCAAGACCACCATCTCGCGCGTCAACTTCCCGGCGGACGGCCCGCCGTGGGGCAGGGCACTGGATGGGCCAAACTGCACGAGACCGCCACCCGGCGAGCCGCGGCTTGCCATTTCGTGTGACAGCAGCTCCGACACCTCGCGTTCCGTCATCCCGACCGCGAGCTGCGAGAACGTGGCGGCGATCGACGCTTCCGTGGCCGCGATGGCGCGCCGGATCAGATCGACTTCTTCGGGTCCTTTGATGATGCGCAGCCGCTCGGTCACGGGCGTGCCTTCGATAAAATCCCAACCGCCCATCTTGTCGATGAGACGCAGGTAGCTCTGGTAGGACGTGGTGGGCTCGATCGCGCCGGCGCCGTGACGGCGTGGCGGCTTCATCTCCTTGCCGACGGTCTTCACGACGTCCCACGGATTGTCCTGTTCCTCCCAGCCGCGGACGTCGGAGACGGCGCTGTTGCGCTTGATGCGCTCGACTTCGAACGAGGGACAAACGACGACGGGATTTCCCGCCGCCGGAAGCATCAAGAGGATCAGGCGCTCGCTGCGCCCGGGGTTGTAGCCGGCGAAATACTGAAAATTCGTACTCGGCTCGGCGACGAGGAGGTCGAGCTTGCGACGCTTTAGTTCTTCCTGCAGCAACTCGATGCGGTGTGTGAAGACGGCCGGGCTGAGGCTCGGGGTTTGCGACCGGCCGACCGCCCGGCCGCCGGTCGCCGGAACCGTTGCTCCCATTACCACACCGCCAGCGACCGCCAGAAACTCGCGTCGTTCCATGGTGCAGCTATATTACGCAGCCTCTCTTCGCGCTGGAAGGCGCATAAGCGCATGCATTTCGAAGCACGCATCGAGCCGTTGAACGGAAAACTTCCGAAGGTTTCCTACCGTTGGGACCCGGAAACCGACATCCTGACGGTCGCCTGTAAAGGGGTGCCGAAAGGGAACGGCATGAACGGCACCGTGGACCTCGAAGGGGGAGACGGCTCGTTCGTCGTGATCGACGTGGCCGGTGGTGCGCTGCGCGGCGTGGATGTCGTGACCTGGCCTGACGATGTCCGCACCGTTGCTTCCCTCGTACCGCCCGAGCCGACGAAAGAAGGATCGGTCACTTTCCCCAAGCGGCTCTCGCAGCCCGGCGTGGCGGCCGTGGAAGTGGACACACCTCTGACAGTCGACAAGAATCAATCGGAGTCCGTGTTCCATATTCGCGTGGGCCGGCAGCGCCCGACGTCGATCGTGCGCGTCGCGGATCACTTGCTCGTGGAGATCGATAAGCAATCGAGAATCGCCGGACTGTGGCTCTTGGAGGTGCCCCCCTTCCCGAACGTCGAAGCTACGGCGTAGTGGACGAGCCCCCCGAGCCCGCCCGGTTCGAGCGCTACGTCACAGAGCTGTTCGCCGCTGAAGACCCGATTCTCTCCAACATCCGCGCCCGCCACGCCGCGGAAAATCTGCCGACCATCAATGTCTCACCAGAAGAAGGAAAGCTGCTCCATCTCCTGCTCCTCACGATCGGGGCGACGAATGTGCTGGAGATCGGCTCACTCGGGGGGTACAGCGGCGTGTGGTTGGCACGCGCGCTACCGGCGACCGGGAAGCTGATCACGATCGAGAAAGATCCGCGCCACGCCAAGATCGCCCGTGAAGCCTTCGCGTCCGCGGGGCTCTCGAAAAAGGTGCAATTGATCGAAGGGGCTGCGCTCGACGTCCTGCCGACGCTGGCGCCCGGATTCGACGCGGTGTTCATCGATGCCGATAAAGAGCCGCTGCCCAAGTATTTCGATTGGGGCATGCGCTTGCTGCGGCGCGGCGGGTTGCTGCTGTGCGACAACGCCTTCTTCCACGGGGCGGCGGTCGATCCGAACGATCGCTCCGGCCCGGCACTCGGCGTGCGGGCGTTCAACGCGCTCGCCGCGCGTGATCCCCGCCTCGTCGCGACGATCATTCCGGTGCGTGACGGTCTCGCCGTTGGCCTCAAAGTGCGGGATAGCGCATGACGTGGCGGCAGGCGCTCATCGACGCGGGCGCGGTACCCGTGGCGTTTGTGCCCAATCCGGCCGCAGCCCGTGGATCCAAAGAGGACACTGAACCCGCCGACCGCGCCGCCTTCGTGGAGGGAGCCGAGCTCGAGGCCCATCCCGTTCCTGACCGCGGCGGTGCGCGAATTCCTCCGGCAGTTTCGTTTCTGGCCGGCTTCGCGCGCTGGGGCGTGGTCGCTTGCGACGGCATCATTCAGGTCGTAGACGCCTATGTGGCCGCCGCCGTCCGCAGGCGAGATGGCCGCGGTGTGCTGCACACCAGGTTCGAGCGCAACCGTGCTTTTGCTGTCGCCCCGCTCGAGCGGATGACTCCGGGGCTGCGGCACGTGCTCGAAGCCTCCGTTTCCGACATCGAACCGATTGATGGCGGGTTGGCGGGGCAGCCGGCGCGGTACTTGGACACTGTCGAGAGCACGGTTCGACGCGTCCGTGCGGGACTCGAGCGGGAGCTCGCCGAGCAATGCATCGCGACACTCGGTGCCGAGGAGTGGCTGGTATTGGACGGCCTCCTGTCGCGCTCGCCCACCGTGGCTCGACACCCTCGTGCGCTTGGCGTTATCAACAGCCACGGTACCCAGTTTCTCGAAGGGCGCGGACTTGAACGCGCGTTGACGCTCCCCGCCGGACATCGTACCACCGTGTTCGCAGTGCGCGGCGGGCACACCCGCACCGAAGTGTATTCGTGGTACTTGCGCCTCTGGCCGTGGGAAGGGAACGACTTGCTGTACGGCTTGCTGCGCGTCGAAGCGCGACCCGATCCGGCGTCCGTCGCGCTCGCGTCGGAGCTGAGCGGTTGGCTCGTCGCCGAGCGCGCGCCGCTGGCGACGCCGGCTACACGCTGGGACCGGCTGTTGTATCCTTTACATAACGTGGAGGAATACCTGAAGGCTCGCGCGCCGCGCGATCTGTCGACTGCGCGTCACCGGTTGCCGGTAGCCTCGTGATCGATAAAGCCACCCCGAGTCCGACCGCCATCGGTCGAGTCGTGGCGACCGAGCTGAAGCCCGCGACCCCCCATCAATTCCACTTCTGGACCGCGACTGAAACGACGGTTGGGATTGGTGCGATCGTAAAGGTCCAGGGAGCAGGGAGCACGGAGCAGGGAGCAGCCCGCGTGGTGTACGGCGTGGTGACGGATGGCTTCGCGTACTCCGATCTGGCGACACCGTTACACGATGTTGTCGGCGCTGAAGGGGATCCCGCGCGCGCCGCCGATGCGCCGACGGCCCGGCAGGAGATCCGCTACTGGACCGCGGCCGTGCTGCGCCAGACCCCCGAAGAACCGCTGCAGCCGGTGCCGCTCGGCCAAGTGTTCCTCGCGGACGATGCGGACGTCGCGCAGGCGCTTCGTATGGACGCCTTCCTCTATTCGGCGACGCCCACCGCGATTCCGATCGGGCTCTATACCTCCGCCGGCCGCGAGGCTCCCGTCTATCTCGATGCCGATTTTCTGATCGGGCCTGAAGCGGCGCATCTCAACATCTCCGGCGTGTCGGGACTCGCGACGAAGACGAGCGCGGTGGAATTCCTGCTCGCGTCGATCTTCGCCCATTTCCCCCCGCACAAAGGCCGCGTCGCCGCAGTCTGCTTCAACGTCAAGGGACCGGACCTCTGCTTTCTCGATCAGCCCGGCAACTTGAGCGACGAAGACCGCCGGCGCTACGACCGGCTCGTGGTGCCGGCGCAGCCCTTCGAGCGCGTGAAGCTGTACGCGCCGCTGAAGGCGGATGGCGTCAATCTCAACACGCTGCGCACGCACCCCGATCTCGTCGGCGACGTCGAGCCGCTGACGTGGGGACTTCAGGAAGTCGTCGATTACGCCGAAGTGTTACTCAACCGCGACGACATTGACGCCAAAGCCGACGCCTTTATCGATTTTCTTCGGGACCGGGTGTTGGGACGCACGTTTGATGATGGCTTCGGCGGCACGCATCGCGTGCAAAGCTTTGCCGATCTCGATCGCCTGTTCCGTTCGATCTTCGACGGTCTGGAAATCACCGCCGGCGGTCGCAGCGACACCTGGCGGACCCACCACATCGCCACGATGCGCAAGGTCCGCAACCGTCTGCTCAATATCTCCACGCGCTGCAAGGGCCTCGTGACGGACGACGGTCCGGCGAGCGATCTGCCGTGGACTGAGTTCGAGGATCGCACGGTCTACGTGATCGACATCGCCAACGTCGATCCGCTCGGCCAGGACCTCGTGTTCGCCCGCGTGGTATCGAAACTCCGCGAGCAGCTCGAGCGTCGCGAGCTCGGCGTCGATGCCGTCGTCGTGTTCGTGGATGAGCTGAACAAGTACGCACCGGGCGACGGGCCGGACACCTACGTCAAGAAAATGCTGCTCGACATCTCCGAGCGCGGCCGCTACCTCGGCCTGGTGCTCTTCGGCGCCGAACAATTCCGCTCGCAGGTCCATCGCCGTGTGGTCGGCAACGCGGGCACGCAGGTGTTCGGGCGCATGGACATGGACGAGCTGGCGACGCCGGGATATCAGGTGCTCACCCCGGCCACCAAGAGCAAGCTCGCTACGCTGCCGATCGGGGAGCTCATGGTGCGCCACCCCCATTTCACGCAGCCGATCTTCGTGCGTTTCCCCAAACCGCCGGTGCTGCGCGGCCGCGACGGAGTCGAGCGGTTTCCCCCCGCTGCCGACGTGCCGTTTGACGATGCCGTCGTGCGACAGCTCGTGCGGCTGGACCGGCGCATTCGCCCGAACCAGGTGAAGGATCTGATTGCCGACCGCGAGCAGGATGACGTGCGCCGTGCGCTCGCCGCGACGCGTCGGACCCGGCCTGACGATCCGCTCGCGTACTTCCGAAAGGTCCTCGGCAGCAGAGTGGCGGCTGAGACCGCCCCCGCCGCGCCGCGTGAGCACCGAGCGGTACAGCCGTTGAATCCAATCTCCGACGAGCCGTACTGACGTGAGGCTCGCCCACCTCGCGGACCTGCACCTCGGCTTTCGGCAGTTCGATCGCCAGACGCCGAAGGGCACGAATCAGCGCGAGGCGGATATCGCGGAAGTGTTCCGCCGCGCGGTGGACGACCTGCTCGAGCAACAACCGGATTTGATCGTCATCGCCGGAGACATCTTTCACTCGGTGCGGCCGACCAACGCCGCGATCCTGTTCTTCTTCCGCGAGCTGCACCGGCTGCGCACCGGCTTACCGGCGTCACCGATCGTCGCGATTGCCGGGGAGCACGACACACCGCGCTCAACCGAAACCGGCACCATCCTGCGGCTCTACGAAGCCCTGGGCGTGGACCTCGCGATCGAAGAGCCGCGCCGGATTGTCTATCCCAAGCTCGACTGTGGGGTACTCGCCGTGCCGCATCAGGCGCTGGCGCAAGCCGAACGCCCGGCGCTTCGCCCCGAGTCTGGCGGACCCACGCTCAACGTGCTCGTCTCGCATGGCGTGCACGGCGGTCTCGGTGAGGAACGGGGCACGATGGAGTACGGAGGTGCGCAGCTTTCTCGCGAGCTGCTCGCGCCCGAGAAATGGAATTACATCGCACTCGGCCACTATCACACCGCGCAGTCGGTCGCAACCAACGCGTGGTATTCGGGCAGTCTCGAGTATCTGCCGCCGAACCCGTGGGGACAGCTCCAGGACGAGGCTGCGCAGCGCGGCACTCGGGGGGGCCGGAAGGGAAAGCTCGAGCGCACCGGGAAAGGCTACCTGCTCGTTGACGTCAAGAGCGCGCGCGTGTCGTTCCGTCCGATCACCCCAGTCCGGCGCCATCTCGACTTGCCCCCCGTCCAGGCAGCCGGATTGAACGCCAAAGAGCTGGACGCGCAGATCGCCGAGCGCGTGAGCGCCGCGAAGATCGACGATCAAATCGTGCGTCTCTTGGTGTGGGATGTCGACCGGACTGTCGCCCGCGATTTGGATCACGCGGCGATCCGCGAATACAAAGCCCGCGCCCTGAACTTCCATTTGGATTTGCGGCGTCCCGAATCGCAGCGCGGAGCGGGATCGGTCGCGGGCGCGGGAGTGCGTCGCCAAACCCTCACCGAGACGGTTCGCGACTTCCTCGGCCGCCGGCCGCTGGACGCCGAGCTGAACCGCGAGTCGTTCGTGAAACTCGGGGTCGATTACCTGGAGTCGGTGGCGCGCGAGGAATCGCCGTGAAATTGCATCGGCTGCGGCTCGTCAACTTCCGCCAGCACGCCGAGACCGAGATTGTCTTTGGCGATGGGCTGACCGGCATCATCGGCCCCAACGGCTCCGGCAAGACCTCACTGCTCGAGGCGATCGCCTGGGCGATTTACGGCAACGTCGCGGCGCGCGGCGACAAGGACTCGATCCGCAACCTCCGCGCGAAAGCGCGCGCCCAAGTCCTGGTCGAATTGGAATTCAGCCTCGGCACCCACGCCTATCGCGTCGTGCGCGGGCTCAATAACGCCGAGCTGTATCAAGACGGCGCCGTTGTCGCCAACTCGCTGAAAGAAGTGACGGCGCGCCTGCAGCGCGTGCTGGGCATGACGCACGCCGAGTTCTTCAACACGTACTTCACCGGACAGAAAGAACTCGCCGTGCTCGCGGATGCGACACGCCCGGAGCGGGCGGCATTTCTCTCCCGCGTGCTCCGTCACGAACAGCTCACGATCGCCCAGGAGCGAATTCGCGAGCGCCGGAATGCCCTCGGACACGAAGTCGATGGACTCGAGACGGGATTGCCGCCGCAGGCGGAGCTGGAGCAGGAGCGCAAAGCCGCGGATGCGCGCCTGACGGACGCCCGCAAGGCCGCGACGGCAGCCGCCGCGGACCGGACGACAGCGCAGCAGGGGCTTGCCGAGGAAGAGCCGCGCTGGCAGCAATGGGTCGAGCGACGCGAGCGGACGCTCTCGCTGCATGGCGACCTCCGCGTCGCCGAGCAGGGCGTGCTCGTCGCGCGGCAGGAATTCCAGCGGCTGGACAAGGAGCTCGCCGAGGCACTGGCGGCGCGGGAGGAGCTGCGCAAGCTCGACGCCGAGGTCGCGCCGATCTCGAAGCTCAAGGCCGAGCTGGTGGAGCTCGATCGGCTGCACCGGGAGGACGCCGCACGGCGCGAGGAGCAGGCGAAGCTCACCGAGCTCACGCGCAATCTCCACGTGCTGGATCGCCACATCGAAGAGCTTGCCGAAGTGGAAGACGCGCTGAGCCGGGCGACGAAGGAAGCGCAAGCCCTGGTCGAGCAGCTCGAAGCGGCCGACAAAGTCGCTGGGGAACAACAAGCCGCCTGGGTACGGGAGAAAGAGTATGCCGGCACCCGGCGCGCCGAGCTGCTGAAGCAATACGATGAGGTGAAGGACCAGCGCGACAAGATTCAGCGGCTTGGCCCCGAGGGCGAATGTCCGACCTGCCGCCGGCCGCTCGGTACCGAGCATCCCGTGGTGCTCGGCCTGCTCGATCGCCAACTCCAGGCGATCGTCGACGATGGTACGTACTTCCGGCAGCGCCTCGAGCAACTGGTGGACGCCCCTCCGGCCGTTACGCAGTCCGAGGCCGCACGCGATGCGCTCCGTGACCAGGCGCGGCAGGCGAGTGAACGCGAAGGCACGCTGCGCGCGCAGGCGGGCGAGCGTGCCCGGCTTCAGAAAGAACGGGCCGGTCTTGCCAAACGCACGCAGGAAATCGAGCGGCGTGTCGCCGCGCGGGACAGCGGGTACAATGCAGAGCGGCACGACGCCGTTCGCACCGAGCTCGCGAAGCTCGAGCCGGTGGCATTGGCGGCGGCGACGCTGAAGGCGCGAGCCGATCGCGCAGAGGCGCTCGTCGGCGAAGCCGAGCTGGCGGAGAAGGGGCTGTCGACGCGGGAGGAGCAGGTGAGACAACTTGGCGACGCCGTCAAAGCGGAAGGCTTCTCAGAGCCGAAGTTTGCGGCGGCTCGCGAGCGCCACGATCGCGCCGCCCACGCGTTGCGCGCGGCCGAGCTGGCGGTCGCGGAGACGCGCGGCGAGTTGGTGGCCGCTGAGGGCGCGGTGCGCGAGACCGAGCGGCGCGCGGCGGAGCGAGCGGCCCGCGAGCGCACCATCGCCGAGCGCAAGGTCGCGCTGCGGCTGCACAACGAGCTGGATCGCGCGTTCTCCGACTTGCGCGCCGACCTCAACGCCGCCATGCGCCCGGAAATTGGCGCGCTGGCATCCGGATTCCTGGCCGATCTTACCGACGGCCGTTATGACGAAGTCGACCTCGATGAGGATTATCGGGTGGTCGTGCTCGACGAGGGAGTGCCGAAGCCGGTGATCTCGGGCGGCGAAGAGGACATCGCGAATCTCGTGCTGCGTCTCGCGATCTCGCAGATGATCGCGGAGCGCGCGGGTCAGCCGCTGTCGCTGCTCGTGCTCGACGAGATCTTCGGCTCGCTCGACGAATCGCGCCGCCAACACGTTCTTGCCCTGCTGCGTCGCCTCGGCGACCGGTTCCCGCAGGTCATCCTCATCACGCACATCGAGCAGGTGCGTGACGGATTGGACCGGGTGATCCGCGTTTCCTACGACGCCACGACCGGCGCCAGCGTCGTGCGTGATGACACCGCTACTTTGGGACCGCCCGATGCGAGCGTGGCTGCCTGACACCCGGATAACCGGGCCGGAGCGCGCCACCGAGCGCGACATCGAGGGGCTGAACCGCGTCTTCGCGGAAGCCTTCACCGACCGCTACCGCCGCGACGGGCTGATCGGCGTTCGCGTCCCGCAGCTCAATCCGCTCGTCTGGCGGTACGCGCTGCTCGATGCCGGTGAAGGAGCGATGACCTGGCGCGACGAGCACGACGACATCGCGGCGTTCAACGTCGCGCATCAGGCCGGCGTCGAAGGATGGATGGGCCCTCTGGCAGTGCGTCCGGATCGCCAGGGCACCGGCGTCGGCAAGACGATCGTACGGACGGCCGCCGACTGGCTGATCGATCGTGGCGTAACGACGCTGGGTCTCGAGACGATGCCGCGCACGCCGGAGAACATCGGCTTTTACGCGCGACTGGGGTTTGGGCCCGGGTTTCTCACCGTCACGCTGACCAACGAGATCGCGACTCGTGGCCACCCGACGCCCGTCCTGCTCTCCCACCGCGGCGCTGCCGACAAAGAAGCAGCGATGGAGTCGGGCCGGCGTCTCGTAGACGAGCTCGTCGGGGGCATCGACTTCTCCCGCGAAATCCTCCTGACCGCCGAGCTGGGCCTCGGGGATACTTCGTTAGTGGAAGGCGATGATGGGGTCGAAGCACTGGCGGTCTGGCACTCCGCGCCGCTCGCCGACAGTCGCACGCGCGATGAAGTTCGGGTTTTGAAACTGGCCGCGCGCGACGATGCCGCGTTCGATGCCGCGATTGCCGCCGTCGAGGCGGCAGCCGCGAAAGCGGGTATCCGCCGTATCGCGGTTCGTTGTCAGAGCCGCTACGACGAAGCGTTTCGGCGGTTGGTCGCCCGCGGCTACCGCGTGCGCTGGACGGACTTGCGGATGACCTACGAGGGCTACCCCGAGCGCCACGCGGCGCACGGCATCCTCTTCTCGAACTGGGAGATCTAGGAGATGAAGCGCGGCGCGCCGGCGAGGACACGGCGCGCGAACAGAATCACCGCTCCCGCATAGAGAAGATGAACAGCGCCGCTCGGCACCTGCACTACAAAGACGAGCACGATCCAAATCAACAGCATCACGACAGCGGCGAGCGATGTGAGATTCAGGGTGATTGACCTTTGAGGGACCGAACGTATTCTAGTACGCAGGAGCGGGGAGTCAAATTATTGAGCCAACATGCTCGATAGTGGACCCAGATACTGCGGCCCATGTCACGCCCCCTCGATTGGGGAAGACAGAATTCGTGGTGAGGGACCAGTCATTACTTTCGGGCTTCAATAATCCTCTCCGTTCCTGTCGTAATCGGTCGGCCGGCCTGCGTTATGCAGTCCCGGCCGATCGTCTTTTGGTGACCGTTGCCCAGAACTGTTTGGGCGCGCGCAGCGCCTGCCCTCTGACCACAAATCCGATTACCAGCACCACGGCCCAGATGCCGTAGGCGACCATCACCTCCGCGCGCAAGTGCGGCAGCGTGAACTGCACGACCCACAGCACGAACAGGGCGGTGGCTTCCATCCAGTCGAACTCCATGTTCGCGAGCAGCAGCACCCCCAGCATCGTCTGCAGCAGCGTAAGGGCCAGCTCGTTCCGCTGTGCGATGTCGAACGTGAAATCCGACCAGACACCGTAGTACCGCATATGCGAGAACCCGTACAGCAACGGAATCATCGCGGCGAGGATGGTCCACTGATTGATGTTGCTGGAGACGATGTTCATGAGCGCCATCGGCGCGTGTGTGACGCGGCGCGCCCACCCGAACGTCGACACAAACTCCGGAAACTCGGACAGAAACGGCGCGACCCATTGCACCAGGAAGAACTGGCTGATGCCCAGTGTCGCGGCGACCGCGATCATCGACTCGAGGAAGGGATGAGCGGTGACATACAGCAGCCCGCCGCCCACGGCGAACAATCCGCCGATCGCCGCCTTCTGTCTCCAGCCGGGCTGACGGTATGCCCACCGCGACACGGCCGGCGCCTCGGCGAGCGACTCCGCTTCGCGAGGCGGGTTGCGCATCAAAATCCACAGGTAGACGACATACAACCCGATCAGCACCACAGCATCGATAGCGCCGATGCGCTGCCGCCAGAGCACCACGATGAAGTACAGCAGGGGCGGGACGAGTCCCATCACCTCTATCGAATGCTCCGGCTCGAGCTTGATGCGCGGGAGTCGTTGGCCGCCGCGGCGGCGACTCGCGAATGCGAACACGAAATAGATCATCGGCCAGCCGAGGCCGAGCAGCAGCCGAATCGCGCCGGTCAGATTGGCGATCGCGAGGTGCGCTCGCTCAGGATTGCGTCCCGCTTCCCACGCGATGACGGCTTCGATCGCGAACTCGGGCAGTGTCTGGAGCCACGCCAGGATGGCGAGTGCTAACCCCTGCGAGATGAGGAATTGCGCCGCCTCCGCGCCCCAGGCGACGAGGAACGCGGATAGGAGTATGCTGGGGAACGTCCACAGCGCACCGGCCGCGGAGCCGACTAGCTTTAGGAATGCCGC
>Ga0209236_1000570_pt1 | contig 21642 bp, 16 predicted proteins | sample GraSoi013_1_40cm_FD_185819 | JGI IMG/M metagenome (GOLD analysis project Ga0209236, IMG submission 185819) | Grasslands soil microbial communities from the Angelo Coastal Reserve, California, USA - Sample 09_27_2013_1_40cm (SPAdes) (version 2) | ecosystem: Environmental > Terrestrial > Soil >... | reverse complement strand
CTTCGCGCCTTCAGAAGAGTCGAAGAGGGCATCGCATCCTGCCCCGAAGGTAGAAGGCTGTTTCCCGGGCTCTCAACGGAAGACAATCTGAGGCTGGGCGCGTATTCTCGGCGTGCGAGACGAGTAGCGGAGGAGACCCTGGATTTTGTGTACAGACTCTTTCCCAGGCTCAGAGAGAGATCCAAGCTCAGCGCTGGCAGGCTGAGCGGGGGAGAGCAACAGATGGTAAGCATCGGACGAGCACTGATGACCAAGCCCAAGATAGTCGTTCTGGACGAGCCGTCCCTGGGAATCGCCCCAAAACTCACTGCAGAGATATTCGAGAAGCTGGTCGAACTCAGGAACCAGGGTCTCTCGATGCTCATCGTCGAGCAGAACGCAGTCCAAGCACTCGAAGTAGCAGACTATGCCTACGTTCTTCAGGAAGGCAGGGTCATAAACGAAGGCCCACCCTCGCACCTGATGGATTCAGAAGAGCTCAGGAAAGCGTACTTCTCGATCGAGTGATGCATGATAGCTTCGGGATATACCGCGTTCACACTCTTCCTCTACAACTCTTGCCTAGGCGTCTTCCTCTCCTACGGGGTCTTCTTCACCCGGGTATCCAGGGAATACAACCTGCCTGCGTCATCCACATCCATCGTCTTCGGCGTATTCGCTGTGTTCTTCTCCATCTCCTCCCTCCTCCTCGGCCTCTTCATGAACAAGAATGGTCCGGGCAAGACCATCCTGCTCGGTGGATGCTTGATGAGCGCAGGGCTCGTCTTCTCGTCGATCGCGAACTCATTCCCTCTGCTGATCTTCACCTACGGTTGTGTGGGCGGCTTTGGCTCTGGGTCCATGTGGATGCCAACCTCGTACGTAGTCTTCGACAGCTTCGACCAGGCGAGCGTAAAGAGGGTGACGGGGTTTGTCAGCGCGGGCACAGCGATTGGTCTCCTCATCTTTCCACCTCTAGAAAACTATCTGATGGTGGCATGGAATATCCAGAGCGCATTCCTCATCGTCGGTCTGATCGTCTTTGCTTTCACTATTCTCGCTTACCAAACTTCTAGGAACAGTAGAGTACCTTCCCGGTTCGCGTTTGGAGAGGCGTTTCGTCGTCTCAAGACGAAGAGGTTCGGTTTCCTTTACGTATACTATTCCGCCGGCAACGCGTTCTCTCGGACCCTTGTCACAATATTCCTCGTCCCCCTTCTCGAGAGCAGAGGGTTGGGAACAGCCGCTGGCACTATCGCGCTGGTGCTGATCGGCGTTGGCAGCTTGGCAGGACGGCTGACGGCAGGGGTGAAGAGCTTCAACGAGGAGACGATGGCCGCTATCGGTTTCATACTCCAAGGGGCTTGTGCAGCCGGGTTGTTCGTAGCAGACAACGCAGTGACGATAGGAGTTCTCTCAGTGCTTTTCGGAATCGGCTACGGAACCTACATACCCGAGTTCGCGCTCTTGGTCCGAAAGTATTACTGCGTGGACCATTACGGCACAATCTTCGGGGTTCTACTGACAAGCTTTGGGATAGGCGCGTTTATCGGCCCGGTCTTCGAAGGAATCTCAGTCTCATCTTCGCTCGGATATCTTCCAGGCTTCCTGCTAGCAGCTCTTGTGAGCTTGGCAGTAGGAGTCCACATACTTATCGTAGACAGGAAGAAGAACCTCTTGGGATAAGAGATCGAGTTTTCTTCGACTCGTCTTGCATTGATCCGAGTCGTAGAAGACTTTGGAGAACAGAGGCAAGCGATCACCGGTATTCCCAGAGCCTTTGATCTGAGCCAGATTAACGCAAGTTAATCATTCTTTATGGTGAAGCTGGTTCGGGCCTGACGGATGTTTAGATTGATTCTCAGTCTTATCGCCGGCTTTGATTGCGGCGCTTACTCGGAGAATTCAGCGCAACTATGTCGAAGAGTATGCGTCTGTAGTTTATTGTCAGGGCTCTTGCGTAGAACTGTCCTTGGATCTTCATGTCTCTCAGGTCGCGGCTGTTTCTTTCGTCTCGGCGGAACCTTTCGAACGACAGGCAGTTTTCGAGGTATGGCTTGAGCTTGGCAAGATCTGAAACTGACTGACAAGCCTCGTTCCGAAATGGTCCTCGATGGGCCTTGCCACGCTGGCCTTTCTAGCGTTCGGAGTCGCATAGACCCCTATCAAGATACCTAGCTGGCCTCCGTTATCAGACACATCGAACAACCATACCACCATACAATCCATTGAGACTTCTTCCAGGTTAGCAAAGTTCCGGGATTGGCCGTCCGAATGTTGGGGAATCGCTGCACCGAAAACATCTGCCTCTCGGTACAAGACGGTTTTCTCGCGGATCAACCACGATGTCTGGCCTCTATCGTCCTCCAAGGGAAGGTGTTTACTGCACCATGAAGAAAGGACTCCTACTGATTCTTTTGATCGTCGGCACTGCTGGAACAGCCGTCTCCCTCTTTGTGTATGGCGGTCTGGTTTCTTCTACGAAGACATGCATAGCTACGTCTAGCGAATACTACGACAGTACGTCTGGCGGTCGTAGCGGTGCTCGATATCTTGTCAATGTAAATTGCTCGGGACAAACTGCTGTCGCAAACTCACACGTTCATTGGAATGGCTGTTATGTGAAAGTCAACGAAACGGTGACTGTTCAGTTCTACAATTGGTACACCCCCGGAATCGTAGGAGACAATAGCTGTTGAGACAGCCTAACGGCTTCCTCTGAAGATCAAGAGCCCGTCTGGGCCTCCCACTGCCTTGCGCGCCATGCCAATCCATCCTTTGACCGGTTGTATCAAGATCGTTTCACCCAACGTATTTCCTTCATCTTCAACACATAGTAAGGCTGGAGGTAAGAGGTCAAGAATGTCGTCGAAAACAGCCGTCGAATACCCGAACATTCCCTCGATACTAGCACTAGTGGGAGGCGCTCTGATAGTGCTCGTTGACATATTCCTCGTGACCGTCAGCATAGTCGTACTGCCACATCTCAACTACACCAACTTCAATTCGCCACGCGGCTATACAGGCAGTCCCGGCGCTCTCGCCGCAGGCTTCGTCGGAGCAATCGCAGTATTCGGTCTCATCTGTGGCATCCTCGTCACAATGTCAGCCGTACTGCTGCGCCTCAAGCCCAATCAGCGACAGACTTGGGGCATGCTGGTACTGGTCTTCAGCATCCTAGGCTTCTTTGGCTTGGGAGGCTTCATAGTCGGATCAGTTCTGGGGATAGTCGGCGGAATAATGACCCTCAGATGGAAACCACCATCGACAGCACAAACAACACCATAGCATTAGAGAGGACCGACTAGCGCGGAGGAGAAGGGGTGAGGCGAAGACTTGGAGAAACTAAAGATCCTCCTGATAATGCTAGTATCGGCTGCAGGCGGACTCGCAGTCTCTGGGTACATCCTCGCCCTCATCCTAACGCCTACGGAATCACCGCTGGAAGTTCTCTCTCAAATTCTCAGCAAAGGATTCCCAGCCACATTCCCATTTCTTGTACTGTTTTCCTCGCTTCTATTTCTCAGCACACTACTGGCCAGTGTGGTCGGGGTCATCTATTTCCTGGTACTACCTGAGATGAAAAACTACTACGCGCCTGGCAACGGTAACGGGAAAGAAAACACAGGCATGGTCATGAAAACCCTCAAGCCTGAAGAAAGAAGTATCGTCAATGTTCTAGATGTCCACGGAGGCACCTACTTGCAAAAGTACATCACGAAGGAAGCGGGTCTATCGCGATTGAGGACGCACCGAGTAGTTGCAGCGTTGTCAGAGCGGGGAATCGTCCAAGTTGAGAAGTACGGAAACACGAACCAGGTTAGGCTTGCGAAGTGGTTCCATGACGGGATGCATCAACCATGAAACCTGGACCGTCGCTATTCATCAATGCTGTCAGAACAGCAGATCCTACCGATGCCGGCTAGATCGACGTTTGGCCCAGTTATGGTCTCGTCGCCCGGTCTGATGCCGTCGTTTACTGGGAGAATTCACTGCAACGATATCGAACAGAATGCGTCTGTAGTTTATTGTCAGAGCCCTTGCATAGAAGGGCCCTGGAATGCTCATCTCTTGGAACTCGTGACCTTTCTTTTCGTGTGGGCCGAATCTTTCGAACGACAAGCAGTTTTCAAGGTACAGCTTCAGCTTACTAACGTCAGCGTCCACCACGACTTCCTTTGGTATGGGTTGCTTCTTTGACTCGCGGAGCAGGTCATTCAACGCTTCTCTGGCTGCTTCATGGTTCTTCCATGCTTCCTCAACATACACGGGGAATAAGCCGTTCGCTTCCATCTTTGAGATGAAAGAGCCGTTGTTGTCTTCTGCGTAGCTTTTGAGAAGGTGTGCTTTGATGTTGAGCTCGTTTGTTCTGTCGAAGCCGTACAGGAACCTGCGAGCGTTGCCTTCCTCGTCTGACTTGTAGGCGTGGTTTAGCGAGTCGCCGAAAGAGCCGCTGGCTAGGAGGAACCTTGCGATGTCGTAGTCTTGGGAGATTAGGGCGCTGGAGATCATGTGTGCAAAGTCGGGCTCGTATGGGATCTCGCTCATCAAGAGTCCCTTCCAAGTGGTTCTGCGGGTCTTGCGGTCGATTGCTCCGATCTCGACGAGCCAGTTCTCTGCAAAGGCGACTTCGCGATGGTCGACTGTTGACATGAATTCTAGCTCTGAGAGTTTGAGGCCATACTTGGACATGAGGAGCACCAGGTCGAACGGGGTCTCGGTTTCGAGAGCTTTCCGCACCGGTATCGGGTCGATCTTCTTCGGGAGAGGCGAGTCAGTGAGTATGACGGCACGGCCCGGCTTGAACCGGCCGATTCTGCCAATCATCTGCAATAGACTATTGTTGTCGATGCTCGTGTAGTGGAGCGTCTTTACGCCTAGCTTGTCCTTGCTGTCAATCACGTCATCGAATATCAGCACGTTGTCAACGTAGATGTTGACTGAGGAAGCGATTACGTTTGTTGCAAAGATTCTCAGATTCTTGTCCGTCTCGGCTCGGCGCTGGATCCTATTGACCTCGGAGCCTTCAAGGCCTCCGTGGATGTAGACGCCGCGGTAGAGATCAGCATATTTTTCGACCATGCGCCTGGTTGGGAGAAAGACTAGCCAGGACTCGTCGCGGGGCTGCGAGTAGAGATATCGGTCTAGAATCCTGAACATTCCATTAAGATCGTTTACAAGCTCCACTTCGAGCTTGACGGGGTATCTCCGCCCGCTCATCCGGTAAAGATTCGAGATCCCCAGGAAGGATAGAAACTCTTTCGGGTCGATTGTGGCGCTCATGACCCGGAACAGGTTCCTTGCATTGTCTTCCTCCTTCTTGGCGAGGCTCATGCACAGTTCCAACTGGGAACTCATCTGGTGGCTCTCGTCAAAGTAGATTGAAGAATCAATGATCGAGTTCTCGGCCAGCATTCTCAGCAAGACCCCATCTGTGACTATCTTGATCTTGCCGGTGACGTTGATCTGAGTGTCCTTCGTAATGACCGCCAGTTCATGTTCTAGCTCTGGATGAAGGGCTTGGAGAGAGTAGTAGAGCGCGTTGCACGCAGCCCTTGACGGCTCGCGGATGACGATCTCCCTTCTGCCCCTGGATAGTTCGAATTCGCGAACTGGGGTTACTGTGCTCTTCCCGGTTCCGACGTCGCCGATGATCAAAAAGTGGTCTGAGAAGTCTATCGAGTCGAGGAGCGAGAAGATTGGGAGAGGGGGTTCTGGTGGTCTGTTGGTCGCTTTCGCTCGGCTCTCTTCTCCTATGGTTGGGACGGCTGGGGGACGGTAATCATAATCAACACCAAGTTCGTTGCCAGCCAAAGTGGACTCGTCCCTCCAGAATGTTATTTCCGCAAGGGCAGAAATAAACCAGCGTCGATGAGACATTTGTTAGCCATGCGACGGCGAGTCTGTAAGGCGCTCGAGAATTACTTGCCCTTCTTGTTTCTTGATTTTGTTCCTCTTACGATGGTGATTCTCGATTTTTGAACCTTAAAGTGTTCAGCCAGAATCTCCACGAGTCTCTTATTCGCTCGGCCACCCACCGCCCTCTCATCGACTCTAACTTCAAAATAGTCCTCACTGACCCTGATTACGCGCGGTTGTTTTGCGTTCGGAGTCACGAAGACCCTGATCAGCATGTTCATCATGATTGGTAAAGGCTAGTCATAGAGTGAATTGATCAATTTTCTTCTTTGCTTGTAACCGTTTGTGGTCATTTAAAATCCGTTGATTTATATCGCGATCTCGAATCACTGGTACTTGCGCGGGTGTGCCAGTATATCTGACGATATACAGTGATCGACAAAGATCAGACATTTGACAATATGGTTAGATGTGAGAGGTGCTTCCAAGATCAAGGCCCCCAGAGGAAGCTGGCAGGTTCAGCCTACTCAACGAGTTCTTCGAAGCCCAGGCTGACGCACGACCAGAAGCAACTGCATTAATTATCGAAGGTAGACGAATAACCTATAGCGAGCTTGAACAACAAGCCAATAGGCTAGCTCGCTATCTACGGAAACACCAGGTCAGCCCCGGCTCCCTCGTCGCCACGCTACTTCCCCGATCACTCGACGCGTACGTAGCGATTCTCGCCATTATCAAAGCGGGGGCCGCCTACCTGCCTCTGGACCCGGAATACCCCACAGACCGGATCTCTTACATTCTTCATGACTCGCATGTTGAGACCCTCCTCACAACGGCCAGCCTTGCTTCGCATCATGGTGGATTTCACGGCAGGGTCGTAGACGTAAAGGACGATTCAATCGCATCGGAAACACCCGCCCGCCTTTCGCTTGGCGAGATCAGGCTGGGACCGGATGATCTCTGCTACGTCATTTACACCTCAGGGTCCACAGGCCGGCCGAAAGGCGTCCAGGTCGGACATCGCAGTGTCTGCAACCTGGTCGAGGCAGAGGCAGAAATCTTCCAGGTCACGCCTGAAGACCGGGTCTGCCAGACCGCCTCATTATCCTTCGACCTCTCCGTCGAAGAAATCTGGCTCGCATTCCAGGCCGGCGCGAGCCTTGTCCCTACACCCCATGAGTTTTCGCATGGAGGTCCCGACCTCTCAAAATTCCTGACGGAGCATCAGGTAACTGTCCTCTCCTGCGTCCCAACATTCTTGAGCATGCTCGACGAGGAGATTCCGACTCTTCGCATCCTCATCCTAGGCGGGGAGGCGTGCCCTGAAAACCTGGTCGCCCGCTGGGCACGTCCCGGCCGGAGGATGGTCAACACCTATGGTCCGACTGAGACCACAGTTACCGCTACACATGCGGACCTAGTTCTTGGAAGACCGGTAACAATAGGACGACCGCTCCCGGGATATCTCATCCGGCTGCTTGACGCAAACCTGCAGCCAGTAACGGCAGGCGCGATAGGTGAGATCTGTATCGGTGGAATCGGTGTGGCACGGGGCTACGTTGGGCGACCAGAGGAGACTAGAGCTCGATTCATCCAAGATCCATATGTCCAGAAGGGCGAGGTGGAGACCCGACTCTACCGCACCGGCGACCTCGGCAGGTTTGATGCAGAAGGAAATCTCGTATTCCTCGGGCGCGGGGATAGTCAAGTGAAACTTCGAGGCTTTCGGATAGAACTGGCTGAGATAGAATCCGTGGCAATGGAGCACGAGAGCGTGCTCTCGGCCACCTGCACGGTCCGCGAGGACGTCCCGGGCCTAAAGCAGCTCGTCGGTTACGTTGTACCAAGAGATCGCGCTAAGATAGATACGGATCTTCTCCGGTCTTACCTACGAGACCGCCTCCCGACATACATGGTTCCATCGCTTATCGAGACGGTCACGTCCTTGCCTAGACTTCCGAGTGGCAAGCTAGACCGTGCTTCATTACCCCGGCCGAGTGGCACTGTCTCATCCCATCGCTCAGATGACAAGGTTCCCAAGAACGAGACTGAGAGTCGAATCTTGGAGGTCTGGAAGGCTCTCTTTCAGCCCCAGCCTGTTTGTGTTGAGGACGACTTTTTCCTCGATCTCGGCGGCCATTCCCTACTCGCTGCAAGGATGGTTTCCGAGCTTCGAAAAGAATCAGTCTACTCCCGTGTCTCGGTGGCAGATGTATACGAAAACTCGACAATCACAAAGCTCGCTGCCAAGCTCGACGCGGCATCAATTCCACGCCCAATCTCTGAGACGGAGACGGGCCTCGACGACGGCCAATGCGAGGCTAAGCCAAAAGGAAACCTTGGCGCAGGCATAGTCCAGACGTTCCTCCTCTACTTCGTCTTCGGTTTTCGAGCCCTAGAATGGATGACGCCTTACTTGGTCTTCTTCTATCTCCAGCTGACTGGACATTCCATCCTTTCATCGATCGCGTGGACTGTAGCCAGTGCTGTCCTCATCTTTCCCATCCTTCTCGTTGCGGCGGTCGTCGCGAAGTGGGTGGTAATCGGCCACATCAAAGCTGGCCGTTACCCGCTGTGGGGCACCTACTACCTCCGCTGGTGGTTCGTCCAAGCCCTAGTCAACTCCATACCGCTCAACTATCTCGAAGGCACCCCGCTTCTGCCATTCGTCTATCGGCTCTTCGGCGCCCACATCGGCCGTGATGTCCAGCTTGCAACTGAAAACATTGCCGCCTTCGACCAGATCACGATAGGCGATGGATCATGCATCGATGATGACGCGTCCCTACTCGGCTACACCGTGAAACAGTCCCAGCTGATCATCGGGCCCATCAGTGTCGGACGCGACTGTTTCGTCGGGACACGCAGCGTTCTATCTGAGGAGACGGAGATGGAAGACAATGCTCGGCTTGATGATCTCTCACTTCTGCAGCCCGGGGCACGGATCCGGGCAGGGGAGACCTGGGGAGGCTCGCCCGCATGCAAAGTCTCTCGCCCGGACGCTCCGCACCCTGAACGACCACGGTCAGGCATCATTCGACGGGGGCTGACACCAGTGGTCTACGTTGGCCTGGTCCTTGTTCTTCCAGTTCTTCTCCTCGCGGCAATCCTCCCTGGGGTCCTCGTCCTAATCCGCATGAACCCCTTAGCCCATCCATTCACCTACATCGTAACTGTCCCACTAGTCGGGGCAACCTTCACCATCCTGGTCATGCTTGAGGTCGTGGCTGTCAAGTGGCTCCTGGTCCGGCGAGTCAAGCCTGGAACCTACCGGGTCCACGGGTCATTCTATATTCGTAGCTGGCTGGTCGAACAGCTCTACTCGTTGAGCCTTGATCTGACAGCTCAGCTCCGCGCCACCATCTACCTCGCGCCTTGGTACAAGGCCCTAGGAGCGAAGCTGGGCCGTAATGTCGAACTCTCGACAGCGAACACTCCCACCCCAGATCTGCTAACCATCGAGGAAGGCGCGACGATAGCAGACGAGGTCGCACTAGGACCCTCCCGGGTCGAAAACGGATGGATGACCATAGCGCCGACGAAGGTTGGCAAACGAACGTTCCTAGGGAACAGCGCGGTTGTCCCAGCAGGCACCACGATAGGCGAGAACTCGCTGCTAGGCGTTCTTACTGTCCCGCCATCCGACCCCGGCAAGGCAGCAGAAGGGGGTAGCTCTTGGCTCGGCAGCCCACCGGTCCGACTTCCGCACCGAGAGCCCAGCGCAGGTTTTTCTGAGAATCGAACCTACAGGCCCACACGTAGAGCCCGCCTCGTCCGCGCCATCGTCGAAGCCTTCCGCGTGACTCTCCCGTCAGCCGGGTACATCATCGTCACAACGACCGTCATCACCACAACTTTTGCACTGATAGGCCGTCTTGGACTCGTCCGAGCCCTGCTCCTCCTACCAGTAACATACGGCGCAGCCTGCACTGTCGTTGCCCTGGCTGTCGTCCTAGCCAAGTGGCTCGTCATGGGACGTTTCCGTCCCTTCAACCATCCGCTCTACACGACCTACGTGTGGCGGCTCGAGGCCATCAATGCGCTGTACGAGTTCCTCGCCGCGCCGCTAGTCCTAGACCCGCTGCAAGGGACGCCGCTGCTCCCTCTCTATTATCGCATGCTGGGCGCGAAGGTCGGCAAAGGCGCCTATATTCATACAACCGGGTTGATCGAGTTCGACCTCGTTACGGTCGGAGATTACTGCTGTATCAATCAGGACTCTGTTCTGCAGACCCATCTGTTTGAGGATCGCGTCTTGAAAGCGAGTAACCTTACCGTCGGGGATTGGTGTGACATCGGTGCTTACTCCATCGTCCTCTACAACAGCCGGATGGAGGATCATTCCCATCTTGATTCGCTGAGCCTGCTGATGAAGGGCGAGACACTTCCCGCAAACACGGCATGGGCCGGGATACCTGCTAAGCGGAGCGATTGAATGACGATGATGGGATTGGTCTCTAATTTTTTCGTTCATTGTGTCGACGATGTGCCCGGTGACGACGCTAGTATTCGCGTCTGGTTCACTGATCTAGATCAGCAAAAGACTGAGACAACACAATTCTCATGGCTCTCGACCAGCGAGAAGGTCAGAGCGGCCCGTCTGAAAAGCCCATTAGCGCGCCAGCGATACGTGACGAGCCGTGTATTTACACGACGTCTTCTGAGCGACTTGACAGGTATTCTTCCAGAAAATCTGGAGATACTTGCAGACAAGTGTGGCAAACCCTACTTGAACCTGCCAGTAGCGGCGCATCATCTATCCTCAGAGAGCTTGTTAAGGTTCAACATCTCACACTCCGAAAACGCGTTCTGCATTGCTACAGCGCTAGGCTCTCGTGTCGGTGTCGACATCGAGGTCGTGAATCCGAATCTGGACGTCTTAGCAATTAGCGATGCCTCTTTACAGCCTGAGGATATCGATCGAGTTCAACGCTCTTCCCTGGACGAACGTAGTCTCGTTTTCTATCGAATCTGGACTCGGAGGGAGGCCTTTGCGAAAATGTTGGGCCATGGAGTCAGCTCGGATCATGTTCACGCGGCTCCAGCTCCGTCCTGGTCGCTAAGATCTCTTGAGTTTACTCTTAGCGAGAAGCAAATTGCGGGCTCTCTGGCTATCGCGGTCCCTAACAATCAATTCGACGATCCATTTTCGAGACTACCATGAAGGCGAGCCCTGTAGATGAGTAACAGTCATTGGCTAGCGCACAGTTAACAAGAAAATCGATGAATTGGGATCTCGTGTCCACTGGATGTTTCTACACGATAACCAGCAACCGGGGAAGCATAAACCGCTCGCAATCCGACTACTTTCACGCCTCAATCCGGAAAGTTCTTATCAACAGAAGCCGCACTAGGTATTGGAGGAAGGGTGTTTGAGGGTCGCGAAAGGCGATCTCATCGCGTCGCTCTTCTTAGCAGTTTTCGCGACTGGGTTCTTCAGTCTCCTTTACAACATCAATCCTGAGAGCGGCTGGCCAATCCTCACTACCATAGGACTGTTGTCTTTCCTCGTCATGGCCTATATCTTGCAGAACCAGAGGAAGAACCAGCGGAAATGGGAGAAACGGCCCATCACCTTTCCCAATCCAGAAGGTGGAGGCATTCTGGGCTTGTATACGGAGCGTCCTTGGTATAGTGAACTGGCCGAATTGGGCAGACGGTACAGGAGGAAGAGAAACAAGTCTCAAGAAAAGAAGCGCTAATCTGTCGAATATTATCAGAGGACCCAAAAATTTGATTATTGCCTGCAAGATCACAAATACTGAAGCCGCTTCTAATTTTGGGTCGCTTGCAATTCCGACCTGGATAAGTCTCTGATTCTTTGCCAGAGCGTTGCTCGGATTGGATTCCGGCTCCGACTCAATACTGCTATGACGATAGTAATGAGGTCGTCGGGCGTGTGGTAATCCATTCACATAATAACAACCGATCCACGACGCCCCCTCACATGTCTCTACTGGGAAGGGCAGGGCTCGACCTGAGATCGTGGGCCAAGAGCCTGAGAGCCTCAAAGCGAATCATCCTGATCTGCATTGTAGGGTTCATCCTAGCATTGCTCGGTCTGCGAATACTCGGAACTCCAGCAGACACGTACCTAGCCCTTGCCTTCTACCATTCCTTATCCAGTGACTCCTTTGTCCCTCTAATCTTCGGGATAGCAACCTTAGGCGATCTCATCTGGGTCCCACTAGTCTTCTGGCTCTACGTCTTCCGCAACGACAGCAGTGAATGGACAAGCTCACTGATACTGGCTGTAGCAATGGTTTCTGCAATGGCTCTAACGGACATCTTAAAAGCGGCTTTCAACCTTCCAAGACCATCTCAGGTACCTTCGCTCGGAATAACACCCCGCGGTGAAATCCCAACAAATCCCGGATTCCCTTCAGGACATACAACAAACGCGTTCACAGTCGCCACAGTGATATGGTCTCGGTATCCTGTTTGGCGTATTCCCTTCGTTCTGCTCGCGAGTGCCACCGGGGTCTCGATGATTATTCTGGGGCTGCACTTCCCCAGCGATGTCATCGGGGGTGTTTTTCTGGGAATCTTCTGCGGGACATTCGTTCTGGGGTTAGCCAAACTCAGGTCGAGTAAGTGATACTGTCACTATCAAGACTGGTCGAGGCTGCGGGCCGAGCCCCAACCGACGATACTCAGCGGTTTAGTGAATCTCTGGTCTGCGAGTCTGCGAAGAGCTGAACCCTTCCACAGCTCTGACAGAGGAACGCGTCCAGGTGGAGGACATCTTCTCCGAGCTCCGCCCAGTTTCCTAGGAAGATGTGTGCTGCTCCGCTTGTTCCTCCGGTTCGGAATGGAATGTCGCCCATGTCAACCATAGCCGTGTTGCAGCTCTGACACTTCACGGCAAGGCTAGTTTGAGAAGTGGATTCCGACAATATTCTTCAATTGGGAGTTTGGGGTTACTTAGCATTAAGCTTTCATCACGCTCAGTATCCCTGATCAGAACGCCAAGACAGCATACTCAGCGCAGAGCTACGACTTTTGGTTTCGCTTATCTCTTCTTGAGATAAGGAAGGCACTCTCTTCGACTCCTCTCCACCTTGGAAAAGAATCCCGATTTCTACGCCCGGCTGTTGCAGGTCTGGTGCTGGACCTGCGGCAAGGTTACGAGTCATGAGATAACCTTCCGCTGGGGCGGGAGATGCTTTCTCTGCAAAGAGTGCGGAAATATCGTCGTCGAAAAGCTGTGATCAGAATGGATTTCTTAGTGTTCAAGCCAGTCCAGGTGCGGCTGGCTGGGAAACCTCGCTTCCACGAGCCGAGGGAATTGCCGGAAAATCTAAGCTTCTACTAAATAACTCGCTAAAGACGAGGCATTATGGGACGACGATGGGTTTCGTAAGACGGCAGTTGTCGATATTTGCCCCGCTGAGCATCAATCGCCGTGGCCTCTCCCTTCTAGGAACTCTTGCTTTCATGACGGCTTTCTTCGGGGCCCGGGTTTTCGCAATTCTGAACCCAACAGTAGTCGTCGCACAAGGGAGTATCCACTTTCACCATTTCTGGTACGGGCTGGGAATGGTTACCTTGGCAGGCTGGCTTGGCATTGCTTTCAACAGGCCAAGGCTGGTTAGAACGTACGCGATAATCTTCGGCCTCGGTGCCGGGCTAATCGGAGATGAAGTGGGATTACTCTTAACATTCGGCGACTACCAGTCGAGTCTTACTACAGATTTTTTCGTCGGAGTGATCGGGTTCATCATTCTCGCAAGCACTCTGGTCAGATACAGGAAGTTTGTCATGAAGGACGTGACACATACGAGCTGGAATGAACGGCTCATCTACATCGGAATAAATCTAGCCGGACTATCAGCAATCTTCTTCGCAGTAAACAGCATCACACCCGGTCTAGTGCTGGCCGCGATCGGAATAATTCTGATCATTTCAGCATTCGAAGCGGCAAGAGCAGGCATAGCCGCCGGAATTATCTCGGGAAGCATTGCGGCGGTAGGGAATTTTCTACTTGCTCAGAACTATGATGTCATCGGAACAACGTTCGAGGGCACCCCATTCGCGCCTACAAGCGCAATTGAAAGTCTAGCGGCTGCCACGATCTATGTTCTAGCCGTAGACGTGTTTCTTTCTGGAGTTATCGGTGGCGCCATTCTGGGACTAATCTTCGCGAGGTTACATGACCGATACTTGAGAAGCAGCAGCCTTCGAACTCGAGGAATCATATTCGGCTTGATTCTCTGGATACTGCTGAGCCTATCCAGTTTTGGCTCCGAGTTCGGGCTGCTATACGACACCATCTCAGTAATAATCGGACTAGTAGCGTACCTGACGTATGGAATCCTACTGGCTCGATTCTTTCCAAGATTCAAACGAAACATACCCTATACCCGAAAAGAGTCGGATGGGCAACAGGCGATCCCTGCGGGAAAAGCGTGAGAAAGTCCTCTCGGGTTTACAGTTCGAAATTTGATCGAGATGCCGTGATCAGATCTTGCTCTGAACGGACCCGATCACCGGCACGATCTCTCGACCGACTACACCGAGGTTCTTAGAGAGATTGTCAAAGTCAGATGCAAATACTGTGGTGCGTTGAATCTTGAGACCAGTCAAAACTGCTCGAATTGCGGAGCACATCTCTGACAACTCAGTTCTGAATATTTGACATTGAGATGTGAATAGTGAGAAAAGACAGAATTCGCCGACCGTATCTTACGAATCCTGAGGAACTTATTCTCCGAAAATCGGATGGATGCGTAGCGCAAGTTAGAAAGTGAGAGAAATACGGTAATTTTGGGCAAACAATCCCAGAATAGTTATCAGATTTGAAATCATCCCGAGAATACAATAGATTTATATTTAAAAGTCAGCTTATATGTGATACGGTGAATTCGGGACGCGAGCTAAGCCCAAAAAGAAGAGTAAGAAGTAGAATCCGACGGATTGTCTAATTTCTACTTCGAAATTCCCGAGTTTCTTTTCTTTCGTACGAGATGGATGCAGAACCGTGTTCGGGGGAACGAGGCTCTAAGCTCCTCTGTAATCCAATAGCGCCAGAATGAACATGGCGTGAGACCAGGCGAGTGGCGACGCGGATATCGGCTCTCCATTGTCCTTGTGAACCTGTTCGGCGAAGAGTTGCAGCTCGTCGACGTGTTTCACGCACCATTCGATGAGGGTCTTCGCCTTCTCATAATTTCCCTGCTGGCAACGGTAGAGCGCCATCCAGAGGGTAGTGATGAACCATGGGTTCCCTCCGTGGTACGTGTCGCCCGGGTATCGTCCTATTCCTTCGGAAGCATACGTGAATGCGTTCTCGATCTGTCGAGAACTACTGAGGATTCGCGGATCGTCCGGTTCAAGAACTCTGAACGGATATGTGAGGCCGAGGATTGCAGTGTCTATGGAAGAGTCATGGGGTTTGACTGATTTCAAGAATCGGCCGCTCTGCTCGTCCCACAAGTGTTTAGCGATTGCAGTCTGCAGATTCTTGGTCTCGTTTGACCATGCGTTGGATAGCACTTCATAACCGAGGGTTGAAGCGATTCTAGCGCTCTCTCTTAGAGCAGCCGTGGCAGCCGCGTTGGTGTATGTGTGAAGAGCCTGTTTCTCTTCCCAAAGGTCAAAGGAGGGTCCTACAAGGCCCGTGTCAGCCTCCCTATTTCGTAGGAGGTGCTCAACGCCCTTCTTCACTGTCGGCCACATGTCAGCAAGAAACTCCTCGTCCCTCGTCAAAGTGTGGTGCTGGCCGATGCCCCAGAGAATAGTTGCGCACTGATCCTCCTGTTCTCCCCATGAGGGACCCGGAGATTTTTCAACATGGTATCTCTGGGCCCAACCGCCATCAGGCTGTTGGACTTCCTTGCACCATTGATAGAAAGCTGCCGCGTCGTGATTGTAACCACAACGATCCAGAGCATAAGCGACGTACGTTCCATCTCTTGACCAGACGTACCGATAGTCAGGCTCCAGAGTTGGGGCTGCGATTATTCCTCCAAGGTCAGGAGAGACGAGCGTCTGGAGGGTGAGTAGGGATCTTCGAAGCAGTTCTCTCCAATGTTCCTGGACCACTGTAGCCTTGTTCCTTCTCAGCCAGTCCTGGCAGGATCGATTCACATCGTTGACCATTTCTGCGAGCGAACTCTGTCTTGCCTCTTCCAAGATGTCGAGGGCCTGTTGCTTGTTGTGGCCGAAAGTCATCAGAAGAACAAGCTGCTCCCTCGCACCCTGTGGTAGGTCGCCTAGATTCCATTTCAGACAGGAATTTACTCCCTTCACACCTGCATGCAGGGCTAGGGAGTTTCCGCCGAGATGACCATCCTTGGCATCGACAAAAGCGTCTGAGCCCTCCTCATGTACTCCGCACTGGTGTTGTGAAGAGGGTTTGTCTGCACCATATGTGAACCAGTAATGTCGCTTGTACGAAACTACGCTGTCAGTCTTCTCATCATAGTAGCAAGCGTCACCCGACGGTGTCTCGGCTATGTCGAAATCGTTGTAATAGAGAAAACTGATCTTCAAAGCCTCACTCCCCCCGTTGACCACTTCGAAGATCCGCACCAGAACGTCCTTGCTGGGCAGAACCAGATCCGTGGCCTTTACCTGTATCCCGTCCGGGTTCGCAAAACTTGTTTCGAGAATAGTACTATCAGGTAGAAATCGCTGTTTCCTAATCCAGGGGTCGTCCGTCAACCAGCTGAAAGATTCGCTACCGTTCCGCCCGGCCAAAATTCCGGGGAGGGATCCGCGAACGTGTTGAGGATAATTGTGGCTTGGCCAGAAGAGGTGCCGCAACTCCCCGTTCTTCCCAATCGTGATCAGGGTTGAACGGTTTCCCATTGGAGCTTGCTGGCTGGTTGAAAACATCTCCCGGTGCCCTGTAAGTGAGTCGGAGGTGTAGGGAATCTTAAATGGGTTAGGTATCTGTGCACCGACTGTTGACGGTACAGCTACAATCGGCATTCCTTGGAATCACAATGCAATCCAACGATGGCGGAGCGCCAACCGTCTCTTCTCCCATTCGAAGCCTTTTACCACATGACCCTGTTTCATCAACGTCCTTGCTAGATCTGACCAAGGGATTCTCCTTCGGCATAGACCTCGACGATCCCTGGAGATATAGCGGGATGAATCCTCCGCGATCCATAATCATTCCTCATCTACTTTCGATCAGCCTACCTGAGGGGAAGATCTTGGACGAGGCTGATGACAGGGAAATCCGTGCACGTGGTGAGGTGGAATCTGGGACTGTCGCGGGCAGAGCTGTCGTCTCATTATCCGACTATCTGGTTCAGTCAAAGATTGACTTCGTACGTTGCTGGTTTCCTTGGAAATATTTTGAACCTCTCCCGATCGCCGAAGCAAACTTGGATCACCTGCTCGAGGAGTCTTACTCTCATTGGCCTCTAGACGACCTTGTCAGTACACTAACAAGTCACGGGATAGGCATTGTTCCAGTCATAGGTTGCGGGTATCATCGGATGCTTCCACAAGGGCTGGAGCCCGACAAGAACAAGACTCTCTATTTGAAACGCGTCTCGACACACGCGAGGCTGCTCGTTCGCAAGTATAAAGATCAAGTCAAGTGCTGGCAGATTGAGAATGAGCCCAACTGGTGGACCGCACATGAGGCCGGCGGATGGCGTTCGGGATCATCGTGGATTCGTGACCCAATATTCAAACAACAACTCCTGCGTAGACTCAATACAGCTGTGCACACCGAAGACTCATCCGCTAAGACAATAATCAATCTTGAAGCTGATGCTAAAACCCTGGATCCCGGAGCTTACTCTTCTTCATGCGACATTTTCGGCTTAGACTTCTACCCAAACTATAGGTCCTCTCACCCGATCAATACGAAGGTCCTGAAATTGGCTGACGATGTAGCCAAGGCTCTAGGCAAACCCGTGATGATATCCGAAACAGGATATCCCAGTGGCCCATCTTTCCTGGGATACTCGGCTGAGCGCCAGGCCGAGTATGTTGCCAGTGCCTGTAGAGATGCGCACCAACTCGATGGCGTGACCGGTATTGGAATCTGGCGCTATATCGACACCGCCTGGAGATCATTTCCTCCCCAAGAGAACCATTTTGGATTGTTCGACAACAAAGGCAGTCAGAAGCCCGGTTGGGCCGCACTCTCGAAAGTTATCGAAGAATTGAAATGAGTGAACACAAACAAAGATGCCGAAGTAGTTAGTCGAATGAAGGGCAAGACGCTCAAGGACGTCATCGGGACCGAGGAGAGGAGTCTCTACAAGCTGATCTCGCTAATCGCCGATCTGTCGACCCTCGTCCGAGAGATGATTCCGAGAGAGCTCGGATTCGCCGGAGGCATCAACCCATATGGGGAGAAGCAGTTGCAGATCGATGTCTGGTCAAACGATCTCTTTACCAAGAAGCTCTTGAGGAGTGGTCTTGTAAGAAGAGTAGCTTCGGAAGAAATGGAAGAGGTCGCCGAGTCAAAAGCTGGCGAATACTCGATTGTGCTCGACCCGTTAGATGGGTCGTCGAATCTGAAGAGCAACAACTTGTTAGGAACCATAGTTGGAGTCTACCGGGAGAAGCCTCTGCCTGCCAGAGGAAGGGACCTTCACGCTGCGATGTACTTCCTCTATGGACCGTTCCATCAACTCGTTCTCGCGCTCGAGGATGGGGTCCGGACCTTCGCAGCCCTCGGCAGAGGATCAGAAGGAACCAGATTCGTGTCGGACGGTCTGATTCGCCAGCTTCCCAAGCCACCGACGGTCTACGGTATCGGAGGCCTAAGGGAGAAATGGACTCCAAGAGTAAGAGAGTTCGTGGAGACTCTGGAGAAGCGCAAGATGTCCCTTCGATACGGCGGGTCTTTTGTAGGCGATTATAACCAGGTCCTGACCAAGGGAGGGTTCTTCGCATATCCCGAATTGACCGACGCTCCCGAAGGGAAATACAGGTTGCAGTTTGAATCGAACCCGGTCGGGTTCATCACAGAAAAGGCGGGAGGCCAAGCGAGCACAGGAATGGGTAGGATTCTCGATGTTGAACCCACGAGTATCGTCCAGCGTATCCCGACGTATCTAGGCGATTCAGAGCTGGTCCAGGAGTTCCAGTCGACTTACAAATCCAAGGGCCAGACGGTATGAAGCCGCGAATCTCGATTGAGCCTTCAATCCTGAGTGCTGACTTTGCCCGGCTAGGCCAACAGGCGAAAGAAGCGGAAGACGCCGGGGTAGAAGGCATCCAGATTGACGTGATGGATGGCCATTTCGTTCCAAACCTGACATTCGGACCCGGAGTCGTCAAGGCGTTGAGAAAATCAGTAAGCCTATTCCTGGACGCTCACCTGATGATCGACAATCCTCACCGCTTTCTCGAAGAATTTGCACGCTCAGGCGCAAACAGGATCATCGTACACGGAGAGGTGTGCAAAGATCTTCCCGCGGTTCTCCAGTGGATCAGGAAGCTCAAGGTCGAGGCAGGGGTTGCCATAAACCCCGAGACGCCCATCACCACGTTGGAGGGGGTCCTGGCTGTTGTGGATTGTATCCAGGTGATGACAGTCAACCCGGGATTCGCGGGACAGCGTTTCATGGAAGATCAGCTCAGCAAGATTCAGAGTCTAAGGCGAGATATAGACCAGCGACACTTGAAAGCGTCAATCGTTGTCGACGGAGGAATCGATCCGAAGACCGCACCGCTAGCTGTGAAATCGGGCGCTACAGTCTTGGTGGCCGGGTCGAGCGTCTACAACCAATCAGCACCGGTCGCCCAAAATGTCCTGACTTTAAGAAACAGCATAGCAACTACCGTTGCAGCGATAGGCTCAGATTGAAGTAGAGAACCGGCCACATCCTCTATCGTTATTATGACAGACGACTCGCAAGCGGGCTTCTCTACACTGAGCGATCTCGAAGAGGCCGCCTCAAGGAAGACCGACAGGTCTGCCTGGGCGTATATCCAGGGCGGTGCAGGCGAGGAATGGACTCTGAGGGCTAATCGCGAAGCATTCCACCGCAGAACCCTACGACCAAGAGTTCTAGTCGATGTTGAGAACCTAGAATTTGGCACGACTCTGCTGGGAACTAAGGTGTCTGCACCGTTCTACGTATCTCCAACTGCTTCTCACGGCCTCGTGCATCCAGATGCCGAGGCTGCGACAGCAAGAGCCGCAAGCAAAACCAACATCCTCGCTAGCTTCAGTACACTATCCTCAATCTCAATGGAAGACATCGCCAAGGCCGCTCCGACAGGTCCCAGATGGTTCCAGCTCTACCTACAACCAGAATTCTCAGCCACGAAGAGCCTCGTCGAGAGGGCCGAGAAGGCCAACTACAAGGCCATAATCCTAACTGTTGACATGCCGGTCGCGGGCACCCGCGACAAGGAGAACCAAGCAGGCTCCCCGTTGGCCTCTTCGATCGTACTGGGAAATGGTAGGGAAGTTGTTCGTCCTCTCAGAAACCCTATCGTCGATGGCGATCACGCTCATATTCGCAAGGAAGCCTCCAACACCTGGGAGGTCGTAGATCGTCTTGGCGAAATAACTCGGCTCCCGTTGATTTTGAAAGGAATCCTCACGCGCGAGGATGCCAGACGGGCTGTGGCTCATGGCGCTAAAGGCGTTGTAGTTTCTAATCACGGCGGGCGCCAGTTGGACCGTGCTCCCGCCTCGTTGGATGCTCTTCCAGAAGTGGTGGAAGAGGTCGGGTCTGAGGTCGAGGTTTACTTTGACGGTGGAATCAGGCGAGGCAGCGATATTGCAATGGCTCTCGCCCTCGGAGCCAGAGCGGTCGGGCTCGGACGTCCTGTTTTCTGGGCCCTCGCAGCTGGGGGAGAAGCAGGCGTCTCAAAACTGCTATCTCTCCTCAAGACAGACCTGGCGACCGTCATGGCCCTTACGGGTCGGCGGACTCTATCTGAGATAGACAACAGCCTCGTTGACGCTGCTCGGTAATTTTTCCTGGTTGCTCAGGTGCGGCTTGATCCAAAGGAATACTTCAGACGGTTTAGTTGAGCGTTTAGAAGCTTATCACTGATTTGATGTCGTCCTTGGTGGGACTGTATGCCTTCGAGAAGTCAGACGGTCCGACCATTTTGGTGAACAGCGACTTGAGAATTCCGGGAAATCGCTGTTGGATGGTTTTGAAATCTTGAATCCCGCTGACAAAGTATCGTTTGTTCGCGTTTACTGATCCGAACGTTATCTTGTTGCCCAGGACAATATCATCGTAGGAGTGCCCGATATCTTGCGTAGCAAGTTTGGGCTGATAGATCCCCAGCAGGCAGAGAACTCCATTGTTGTTCAGTAAGCCTTGCGCCTCCGCGGCCAGCGTAGCTACCCCAGTCTCCTCCAAGATCAGGTCAAACTTCCCGAGACTAGTGATTGATTGATCGTTGGCGTTGACGTAAGTCCCTCCAATCTTCTCGACAATGCGAGCCTTGAGGCTATCCTTTGGTCTTGTAGCAACCGCGGTCACATCGAGCCCTCTAATCCTGAGAAGCAATACCGTGAGGAGGCCTACGGGGCCTGTTCCCAGGACGAGTGCTCTCTGGGGCTTCCAGATCATTCTCTCCTGAATCTTGAAGCTCTGGAAGACACCCTTCTCAGCAACGCTCGTCGGCTCTAGTAGAACTGCTACATCCGACAATTCTTCGGGCACTGGAACCAGGAAGTTGATGTCTGACACCGAGTATTCCGAACAGAAGCCGTGGAGGCCTTTGATTCCATGCTCCTTGTACTGTCCGGTGAGGCACATATCGGATTCGCTGTTCTGACAGTTGAGGCATCCGTCAGGTCGTCTCACAGTTGGAACTACAAGATCGCCTTTCTTGATTCCTGCAGAATTGCTC
>Ga0209236_1000569_pt1 | contig 21658 bp, 20 predicted proteins | sample GraSoi013_1_40cm_FD_185819 | JGI IMG/M metagenome (GOLD analysis project Ga0209236, IMG submission 185819) | Grasslands soil microbial communities from the Angelo Coastal Reserve, California, USA - Sample 09_27_2013_1_40cm (SPAdes) (version 2) | ecosystem: Environmental > Terrestrial > Soil >... | reverse complement strand
GCTGATCGCGGGAGCGCAGGGGCGGCAGGCATCGACGCCGGCGGGAAGGAAATCGGGCGCCGCGAGGACCGTCCTGATCAGCGTCGGCGTGGTGGCCGTCGTCGGCGCCGCGGCGTTCTTCGCCACCCGTTCGCGCAAGCCGGCGAGGCCGGAGGAGGCCACCGGCGAGGACGCCGTAAAGGCCGGGGACGCCTTGTTCAAACAGCACAAGTACCTCGCCGCCATGGAGATGTACGAGAAAGCGGGCAATAGCCCCGCCCCGAACCGGAAGAAGACCGTCGAGGAAGCGCAGGGCGAGGAGGCGTACAACTCGCTGCGCGCGGCGATCGCGGCGGACGACGGGGACAAGGCGCGCACTCTCTTCGACCGGTGCGCGGCCGATTCCACGTATTGGTGCCGGCAAGCGCAGGAGCAGGGCGACCAGGTGAGATCCGCCTACGCGAAGACGCACCTCGCCCAGGCGAACGCCTTCAAGTCGGCGGGGAAGCTCGACGGCTGCCTGACCGAGGCGAGCAACGTGCTCGCGTTCGACGCCGCCAATGCGCAAGCGCAGGCGCTGCAGTCGGAATGCCGCCCGAAGGAGACGAAGGCGGAGGCGGCGCGCGAAGAGGGATCAGCGCCGAAGGAGCGCGAGACGAAGGCGGCCAGGCTGGCACAGTCGTCGTCGAACAAGCTGGTCGGGCGCGATTTTGCCGGCGCGGTGAAGGATGCGCAGGCGGCGCTGGCCCAGACGCCGAAGGACAAGAACACGCTGATGCTCTCTTATCGCAGTCTCGGCTACGGGTACGCGTACCTGAACGACAAGGACAACGCGGTGAAGTGGCTGGAGAAATACCTGCCCTACTGCAGCAACGACTGCGACCAGGTCCAGACGTTCATCGGCAAGTGATGCTTGGGCGGCCCTCGGGGTTGCGGTAGATTCCCGCACCGCACCCCGTGGAGCTGTTGATGAAGCTGATCATCGAAGACGACGAGGGACGGAAGACCGTCGTCCCCGTCGTCCGTGACGAGATCACCATCGGCCGCAACGATGCGAACATCGTCCGGCTCTCGGAGAAGGACGTCTCCCGCCACCACGGGCGGCTGTTGCGGGAATCCGGCAACTACTACATCGAGGACCTGAACAGCTTCACCGGGATCCGCGTCAACGGCGAGAAGATCATCGGCAAGCGGCTGGTCCACGACGGCGACCTGATCCAGATCAGCGAATATGATCTGATCCTTCAGGAAGGTCCGGAGGAGCAGGCGGCAGCGCCGTTCGTGGGGATCTCGCAGACGCCGATCCTGCCGCAAGCGACTGACGCTCCGCCCCGTCCGCCCCCGCCCCCAGAGAACGCGGAGGCCAATGCGCAGGCGCGCCGGATGGCCGAGACGGCGACCATCCGGCTCTCGGATCTGCGGACCGAGCAGGTAGAGGTCCCACCCCAGGAAGTGGCGGAGAGCCAGCGCGCGAAGCTCGTGGGGATCTCCGGGAAGCATCGTGGGGAGGAGCTGGTCCTCGATCGCAGCCCCATCCGGCTGGGGCGCTCCGAGGAGAACGATCTGCGGATCGAACACCCCTCGATCTCGCGCAAGCACCTGCGCCTGCACCTGGACAACGGGACCTGGAAGGTGATGGACGCGGAATCCCGCAACGGCGTTCGCGTGAACGGCGAGCCGTACGCGCAGATCGGCCTGCGCCACGGCGACGTCGTGGAGGTGGGGCATCTCAGGTATGCGTTCGTCGAGCGCGGCCGGCCGTTCCATCTTCCTCCCGAGCTCACCCCGCTCGCGCCATCCATGCTGGCGGCACAGCCTGCGCGGACCGGGTTCTGGGTGGGCATCGGGATGGCGAGCGTCGCTCTTCTCGCCGTCACGATCTTCCTCATCCTGCGCAACCGCGCCGAGGCGGAGGTCGCGCAGCGGCTGCGGGCGCAGCGCGGCTCGGCCCTGCGCAGCGCGGAAGAGTCCGCTGCCGCGCACCGGTACTCGGAAGCCCTCCAGGGCCTCGATGTCGCCCGCCGGCTGGGCGCCAACGCCTCCGATCTGACGGGCTACGATACGGTCGAGCGGGAGGCGCGCGGCGAGGACCTCTACCGGGACATGGAAGGGGCCGTGGCCGCGCAGGACTGGGACCGCGCCCGCCGGCTGCTCGATGCACTGTCGGCCACGCAAACGTTCTACGGCGGCAAGGCGATGGAGAAGGCGGACGCCATCAAGGCGGGCTACGTGCATGCGCACGTCGCCACGGCCGCGCGGCTGCGGGGCCAGGACAACGCGGGCTGTCTCGCCGAGGCGCAGCTCGCGCTGGCGGCGAGTCCGCAGAGCGCGGAGGCGCGTGCGCTGGCCGGCGCCTGCAGCCGACCGACCGTGCAGACGAGCCGGCCGGCGGTGCAGGCGAGTGCCCCCATTCCCTCCCGGCCGGCGCGCGTCTCCGCTTTGCGCACCGCCGCTCAGGATGTGCCGCGCGCGTACGACGAAGCCGAGGCGCGCAGACTGCTCAACGAAGGAAACCAGAAGCTCGTGGCGCAGGATCTCTCGGGGGCGATCGTGCTCTACCAGAAAGCGTTGACTTTGAAGCCCGGGAAAACGATTCTGGGTGGGCTGTACCGAAGCATGGGGATTGCATTCACCCGGCAAGGAAACATGGAGGAGGGCGCGCACTATTACCGGCTTTACCTTCCGCTCTGCACCAATCCTGCTGAAAAGGCGCAGCTCGAAAAAGTGCTAGAAGATTATGATGCCCGACGTCGCTGATGTGGGCGCGGCACCTACCGCGCTTCCCGTAGACGATTTCACTGCTCACCCTGTAGATTCCCACGCCCGAAAGGGGCGCCCGGTGGACATCCGCACTCTCGTCGTCGATGACGATCAGGATTCCTGCGACCTCATCGAACGGATCCTCAAGAAGGAGGGATACCGGGTCGGAACCCTGACGGATCCGCGCAAGGTCGAGGACGAGCTGCGCAAGACCGACGTACACCTGGCCATCGTCGACCTGAAGATGCCGGACCTCTCCGGCCTCGACGTCGCCCAGATCATCAAGCGCCACGACTCCGACTGCTCCGTGATCCTCATGACCGGCTACGCGACGCTCGATTCGGCCGTCGGCGCGCTGCGCTATGGCGTGGTGGATTACTTGCGCAAGCCGGTCCGCGAGGACGAGCTGGTCGGCGCCGTGAATCGCGCGCTCGCCGCGAAGGGGCTGACGCTGCTGCCGGAGGAGGAGCTGCACCGGAACATCGGCACCTGCATCCGGGATCTGCGAAAGAAGCGCTCCCTGACGCTGAAGCAGCTGGCGAAGCGGACCGGACTGTCGGTATCGCTCCTGTCGCAGATCGAGCGGGCGGAGAGCAGCGCGAGCGTGACATCGTTGTACAAGATCGCGCACGCGCTCAAGATCCGGTTGCCGGAGCTGTTCGCGCGCGTCTGAACGCGCGATGATCCACCGTCTGCACGGGTCCGGCACCGCGCTACTTCAGCACCACCAGCACGTCCCCCTCGCTCACCGGCTGCGTCTCCCTGCACCGGATCTCCGCCACCCTGCCGTCCTCCGGCGCCTCGACCGGCATCTCCATCTTCATGCTCTCGAGGATCACCAGCACGTCCCCGGCCTTCACCTCGTCGCCGACCTTCTTCTCGATCTTCCACACGGTGCCGGTGATGTGGGCGGGAACGTCCGGCATGTCAGAGCCTCTCCAGGAAGTGGGTGTCGAGCTCGCCGCGGGCGAACGCCTCGCTGGCGAGCACCTTGAGGTGCGTGGGGATGTTCGTCTTCACGCCCTCGACGGCGAACCGCTCCAGCGCGTGGCGCATGCGGGCGATGGCGCCAGCGCGCGTCTCCGCGAATGAGATCACCTTGGCGAGCAGGGAATCGTAGTACGGGGTGATGGTATCGCCGGCGCGGTACCCGGCGTCGATGCGGATGCCGTCGTGCAATGCGCCGTCCGCGGGGACCGGCGTGTCGAACCGCTTCACCGGACCCGGCGAGGGGAGGAATTTCACCGGGTCCTCCGCGTTGATGCGGCATTCGATGGCGTGTCCCCGGGGACGCAGATCGTCCTGGCCGAGCGGAAGCTTCTCGCCCGCCGCGATCCGGAGCTGGAGCTGGACCAGATCCACGCCGGTGGTCGCCTCCGTCACGGGGTGCTCGACCTGCAGCCGGGCGTTCAGCTCGATGAAGTACACCTCGTCTCCCACGAGCAGGAACTCGCAGGTTCCGGCGTTGGCGTATCCCACGGCGCGCGCGGCACGCAGTCCGGCCTCGAGCAGCTTCTTCAGCACGCGAGGCCGCGGCTCGGGAAGCTCGAATGCCGGAGGTGGCGCCTCCTCGATCACCTTCTGGTGCCTCCGCTGGATCGAGCACTCGCGAGCCCCGACCGCCAGCGTCAGGTGTCCGTCGCCGAGGATCTGAACCTCGACATGCCGCGGCTTCTCGAAGTACCGCTCGAGGTAGACGGCGTCCTTTCCGAACGATGCGCGCGCTCGATCGGCGCATGCCCGCAGGGCCCTCTGCAGCTCAGGTTCGTCGCGGGCGACCTGCATGCCGATGCCGCCGCCGCCGGCGGCCGCCTTGACCAGGAGCGGGTACCCGATGGACGCCGCAGCCGCCTTCGCGCCGACTTCCTCGCCGACGTGCCCTTCCGATCCCGGCACCACCGGCACCCCCGCCGCGCGCATCACCGCCCGCGCCTGCGCCTTGTCCTTGATGGCGCGCATCGCCCCGGGGGGCGGTCCCACGAAGACGAGGTCGTTCTCGGCGCAAGCTTGCGTGAATTCCGCCTGTTCGGAGAGAAAGCCGTATCCGGGATGGATGGCGCGAGCCCCGGTCCGCTTCGCCGCCGCGATCACCTTCTCGCCGTCGAGATAGCTCTCGCGCGCCGGAGCGGGTCCCAGCCGCACGGCCTCGTCGGCCGCCCGCACGTGCAGAGCGTCGGCGTCCGCGTCCGAATACACGGCGACGGTCTTGACACCGAGCGCGCGTGCCGCCCGCGCTATGCGGCAGGCGATCTCGCCACGGTTCGCGATGAGGATCTTTTCGAACAATCCGTGCCCTCCGTGAAGGGTCGCGCAGTCTACTCCAGAAGAAGTGGCCCGGGCTGCGTTGACCGCGCTCTCGCAGCAGGCATAGTCTCCGGCGCTACGTGGGGGGGGGAACGATGCGCATGGCGAAAGAGAGACACCAGCGCAGAAGGATCCGGAGGGCCGCGGCCGCCGTGGTCGATCTCTCGTCGGTGCGGGCGCAGCGGCGGCGCGAGCACGCGGAGATGCGCGTGCGCGACGCGATCGACGAGAACCGGGCCGCCCTCGCCCGCCTCTTCGCCACCGGGCTGATCTTCACGCAGAAGGGGGCCCGGGCCGGCCGCGATCTCCTGCTCGCCCACCAGGCCCTGCTGCGCACGGCCGATCTGTTCGCGCGCCTGATCGAGCCCTCCGCGCGCGACGATGCCGCGCTCAAGCACCGCGCGGAGGAAGTCTTCGCTCACCTGGACGCGCAGCTCGCGCGCACCGCGCAGCTCACCGCGCGCACCGGGGAGTTCCTCTCGGGCCGCGGGCGCGACTAGTCGCGGCCGCCGAAGGCGGCTTAGCGACTACGTCTGAGGCTGTACACAAGTTATGAACTGTTCCAGCCGCGGCCGCCGAAGGCGGGTTGGCGGCCATTTCAGTGGCGGAGGGTCCATGACTGAGCCGATCCTGTTCGTGGTCGACGACGATCCCGCCACGCTGGAGGCGCTCGCGGCCGTGCTCGAGCGCCGATTCGGAGCGGACTACCGGATCCTCGCCGATGCCTCGCCGGCATCCGCTCTCGCCCGCATCGAGCAGGCGTGCGAACGCGGTGAGAAGGTCGCGCTGGTGGTGGCGTCGGAGACCAGCGGTCCGGACTGGTTCGTCCGCGTGCGCGATCTTTGCTCGGGAGCCGGCCGCTGCATGCTCGTGGGCTACGCTGACGCCCGCGCCTACGCCGTGAGCCGCCGGGCAATCGCCCTCGGTCAGGCCGAGACGTTCCTGCTCAAACCCTGGGGCCATCCGGAAGAGCGACTCTATCCCGTCGTCAGCGAGATGCTCGCCAGCTGGGCGAGGACAGCCCTGCCGCAACCGGCGATCTTGCGCATCGTGGGCGAGCGCTGGTCGTCCCGCTTTGTCGAGCTCCGCGATCTGGCCGCGCGCAACTCCATCGCCTGCGAGTTCCTGGCCCACGATTCCGCCGAGGGCCAGCGGCTGCTGCACGAGATGGGACACACGGGCCGCTTGCCAGCCGTGATCTTCCGCAACCAGGTGCTCGGCGATCCGATGAACGCCGAGATCGCCGAGATGCTCGGCGGGCACACCGAGCCGGAGGGTGGGCTCTACGATCTCGTCATCGTGGGGGCGGGACCGGCCGGCCTCGCCGCAGCCGTCTACGGCGCCTCGGACGGATTGCGCACGCTCGTCATCGAGTCGAAGGCGCCGGGCGGGCAGGCGGGGACGACCTCGATGATCCGGAACTATCTCGGGTTCCCGCGCGGCATCAGCGGCGCGGACCTCGCGTCGCGGGCGCAGGAGCAAGCGATCTCGCTCGGCGCCGAGTTCGTGATCACGCGCGAGGTCACCGGTCTCGCACCCGACGGCGACGAATGGAGCGTCGCCCTCGCTGGAGGCAGCGCGGTCCGGGCCCGGACCGTCCTCGTTGGAACCGGCGTCTCCTACAACCGCCTGGAGATCGAGGGCCTCGATGCCTTGGTGGGGAAAGGCGTGTTCTACGGCCCGGCGACGATGGAGGCGCCGGCGCTCGCGGGGCAGGACGTGTTCCTCGTCGGAGCCGGCAACTCCGCCGGCCAGGCGGCCGTGCATCTGGCGCGGTACGCGGCGACGGTGACGCTGCTCGTGCGCGGCACGTCCCTCAGCATGTCCGACTATCTCGTCAAGCAGATGGGACGGACCGACAACATCCGCATCCGTCTCCAAACCGCGCTCGTGCGGGTGCACGGGCAGCGCCGCCTGGAGGCCGTCGAAGTCCGGGACAGGATGAAAGAGACCAGCGAGCGCATGCGCGCCGGCGCCCTCTTCGTGCTGATCGGCGCCGGCCCGCACACGGCATGGCTGGCGAAGATGGTCCAGCGGGATCCGCAGGGCTACATCCTCACCGGACCGAACGTCATCCGCGACGCCCGCGGCGAGCCCCCGTGGCGGCTGGCCCGGGCTCCATTCCCCCTCGAGACCAGCTTGCCGGGCGTGTTCGCGGCCGGCGACGTCCGCCACCGGGCGACGAGACGCGTCTCCGCCGCCGTCGCCGACGGCGCCATCGCGGTGCGCTCGATCTGGGACCATCTCAACCAGGAGAGCGCATGACATGGTCGCCAGATCGAAACGCACTGCGTGGTCGCGTGGCCGTCGTCGCCGGGGCGACCCGAGGCGCCGGACGCGGCATCGCTGCTGCCTTGGGCGAAGCCGGCGCAACGGTCGTCTGCACGGGTCGCAGCAGCCGGACCAAAAGCTCGACTCGCTCCGACTACAACCGCGCCGAGACGATCGAGGAGACTGCCGAGCTCGTCACGCGCCTCGGCGGCACCGGGATTGCGGCCGCAGTCGACCATCTCGATCCCGACCAGGTGAAAGCCCTGGCCGAGCAGATCCGGACACGCCACGGCCACATCGATGTGCTCGTCAACGACATCTGGGGCGCGGAGCTCCTCAAGGGAGGACCGGCGCAATGGAACACTCCCATCTGGAAGCACGACCTCGCCGACGGTCTCCGGATCCTCCGGCTCGCCATTGAAACCCACCTGATCACTTCCTATCACCTGCTTCCACTTCTCATCGACAAGCGCGGCGGCCTGCTCGTCGAAGTCACGGACGGCACCGCCGATTACAACGCATCGCACTACCGGATTTCGGTCTTCTACGACCTGGCCAAGGTCGCGATCAACCGGCTGGCGTTCTCCCAGGGACATGAGCTGGCACAGCACGGAGCCACCGCGGTCGCCATCACGCCCGGATGGCTTCGCTCGGAGATGATGCTCGACAATTTCGGGGTCTCCGAGGAGGACTGGCGCGAGGCGATCGACCACCCCGCCCCTGCCGACTTCGCTCTCTCCGAGTCGCCACGCTACCTCGGGCGCGGGATCGTTGCGCTGGCGTCGGATCCCGATCGGGCCAGATGGAACAAGAAATCGGTCAGCTCGGGTCAACTCGCACGCGAATATGGATTCACCGACCTCGACGGCTCACGGCCCGACATCTGGCGATACATCGAGGAGGTTCGCGAGCGAGGGCTCCGCGCAAGACTGGATGAGTATCGCTAACCGAGCGCTCGGCGTTCACCCGTCGCGCGAACGTGTTGTCCGGGCAGCAACGGCGGCATGGGACAACCGAGTGAATCGGCCACGGCGCGGAGGAGCTCGCCCTCGGCGATGGTCACCGTCCCGTCCGTGGCGACTGCCGCCACGCAGGCGCCCAGGATCTCGCCGCGGAGCCGCGGCGCCGTGTCCGCGAGCCGGTCCAGGGCGCCGTCCAGCGCGCGCAGGTCGCACTTCTCCCGCGGCAACAGCGTGGTCAGCTGCGCGGCCCTCGTCTCCGGGTTGCGATCGAGCAGGAGTCCCAGCACGACCGCTCTCGCCACCGAGGGCTCCCGGATGGAATCGCGAAGGCGCTCCGGAATTCGTGTCACCAGGGACTGCGCGTAGGCGATGTGCTCATCGCCCAGTGCGCCGACGCTGGCGATCACGGCGCGGGGATGGACGGGGAAGCCGCGCTCGCTCTGCACGGCCGCCGCCACGACGGGGATCTCCTCATCGACCGCGACGGGCTGGAGCTGTCCGCGGGGCAACTCGCCCTGGAAGCTCGGGTCGAGGAGTCGGATGCGTTGCTCCAGCGGCGGATGGGTCGACATCAACGCGGTGAAATGCGCGATTCCTTCGCTGAAGTAGAAGTGGCTGGCCTCTTCCGCACCCGGAGCGACCAGCCGGGAGCCGCGGTCGAGGCGGCCGATCTTCTTCAGCGCTCCCGCCAGCCCAGCTGCGTTTCGGGTGAACTGAACGCCCGACGCGTCGGCGAGCAACTCGCGTTCCCGGCAAACCGCGGCCTTGATGAGCCGGGTGAAGAACACGCCGATCGAGCCGATCAGGTAGAGCGCGACCCCGACGAAGACGATGACGCCCAGTCCACCGGGATTGACCTTGCGCCGGCTTTCCGAGCTGCTCGAGCGTCCGAACGACCGCAGGATCCTGGAGCCGATCAAGCCGATCACGAGGATGCCATGGACCAGGCCCAGCAGGCGGAGGTTGATCTTCGAGTCGCCGTTCAGCAGGTGGCTGAACTCATGGGCAATCACGCCCTGCAGCTCGTCGCGGGAGAGCACCTTGAGGCATCCGTCGGTGACCGCGATCGCCGAGCGCGAAGCATCGAGACCCACCGCAAGAGCATTGATCCCCGGCTCGTCCGGAAGGAGGTACACCGCCGGCACCGGAACTCCGGACGCGATGGCCATCTCCTCGACGACGTTGAGCAGCCGCCGCTGATGGGGGTCGTTCGTGTTCGGGTCGAGCAGTTGCCCACCGAGGCCGAGCACAACCGAGTAAGCGGAGGCGCTGAGCGCGCGGATCTTGAAGAAGCTGACGGCGGCGATGAGCGCCACCGTGTTTGCCGCAACCCTCCAGAACAAGTCGCCGTTCCAGAATTGCCCGAATGCCCCTAGGAGCGGCCGGCCGAAGGCGTACTGCAGGGCGAGCCTCATGGCTGCGTAGACGGCCATCACCGTGCCGCAGACCGCCAGGCCGAACAGCAGGATCAGCCAGCCCGTGCGGCTTCTGGCTCGTTCCTGCTCCTCGAAGAAGTCCATCGGCTCCTTCAGCGGCTCAGGCGAACGAGACTTTCACGACCTCGCGCTCGACGGCGCGCTCGATCTCCCACAGCCGTGCTTCGGCGAACCCCGTCGCTCCCGCGATGATCGAGGTGGGAAAGATCTCGCGCCCTGTGTTGTAGGCCATCACCGCATCGTTGTAGGCCTGCCGGGCGAAGGCCACCTTGTTCTCGGTGGACGAGAGCTCCTCGGAGAGCTGGTTCATCGTCGTGTTCGACTTCAAATCCGGGTACGCTTCCGCCAACGCGAACATGCGGCCCAGGGCTCCCCCGAGGGCAGTCTCAGCCCCCGCCAGTTCCCGCATGGCTGTCGCGTCGCCGGGGCCGCGGCCGCGCGCTGCGCGGCGGTGCTCGCCTGGTTGCGCGCGACGATCACGGCCTCCAGCGTCTGGCGCTCGTGCTTGAGGTAGCCCTTGGCCGTCTCGACCAGGTTGGGGATCAGGTCGTACCGCCGCTTGAGCTGCACATCGATCTGCGAGAATGCGTTCTTGTAGCGGTTGCGCAGCTCGACCAACCGGTTGTAAGCGGTCACCGCCAGCAGCACGACGAGGACCAGGACGCCGAGAACGATCCATCCGATCACGCGATTCCCCCCGCGCTGAAGAGCCAAAGAACGGCTCTGCGCACCGTATCGGCGCCCGCCGCCCGCGTCCAAATCCCGCGACAGGACACATCCGCGCAGGAAGTGCACCTCCGTGGAAACGCGCGCGTGACCGTCGTCGACTTCGCGCGCCGCGACCACCCCGCTGTACATCGGAGTCAGTCTGAACGCAGGCTGGACGGCTGGTTCCTCAGCAGCGAAGAGCGCGCGCGCCTGCGGACCGACGTGGACCTGCTCCGGGACACGATCAGGACGCTCGAGCAGGAGCGGGCGAAGCGGACGGGCTGATCGGCGACCGCAGCAGGGTGCGTAAGCGGTTCGGCTCTCTAGGGCCGCCCGCTGAAGAGCTCCGCCCGCGCTGCCTCCGTGATGGCGAGCACGGCCGGATGCCGCAGCCGGCGCTCCACCGAGATGGCGTAGAAGCGCTCCTGCACGTCCGGGAGTCGCCCGGCGGGCTCGACTCCGTAGCGCTTCCGCAGCTCGTCCTCGAGGATCGAGGGTCCCGGGAAGGCGCCGTCGCCCGTGCGGCCGAACTCGACGAGCAAGGCGCTGTCCTGGAACTCCGCCGCGATGGCCGGGCGGATGCCTTGCGCGTCGAACCAATGGGAGAGGGACCTCCTCAGCGCCGTGCTCTCGGTCGGGACGTGCAGCCGGGCACCGTCGAGCGACCGCGGGAAGCGCGCGCGCAGCCGGGCCGCCTCGCGCGCGGCGGCGAAGATCGTCACCGATGACTCCCCGAGCAAGTGGCTGGCGACGCCACTCCTCACCGCGCTCGTCGTGATCGAACTGGCCGATGCCGTGTTCGCCGTCGACTCGGTCCCCGCGGTGCTGGCGGTGACCGATGACACCTTCATCGCTTTCACCTCCAACGCCCTGGCGCTGCTAGGGCTGCGGTCGCTCTTCTTCCTCCTCGCTGACGCCGTGCAGAAGTTCCGCTACCTGAAGGTGGGTCTCGCCGGAGTGCTCATCTTCGTCGGGGCGAAGATGACGCTGGCCGGCGTGATCAAGATTCCACCCGTGATTTCGCTGGCCGTGGTCGCCGCCTTCCTGGCCGCGTCCATAGTGGTGTCCGTGGCCCGTGCGGATCCGAAGGCGCGCGACACGCTCGTCCTCGCCGGCGGGTGGCTGCTGCTCGGCGTGGGAGCTGCTCTCCTGGTGTTGCCCGGTCCGGGCATCCCGCTGGTGGTCGCCGGCCTGGGAATCCTCGGGCGCCGCCACGCCTGGGCGCGCTCGGCGGCTCACCGCATCCGGGCGCGGACGGCCCGCTGGATGGAGCGGTTCCGGCCGAAGCGCGAGCAGGGCGGCAAGTAGCCGCCCTGACCTACTTCCGCCGGATCAGCCTGAGCCGCCTCCGCCTCCTGCGGTTATTCGCCATTCCGCAGGAACGTCGGGATGTCCAGCTCGTCCTCCGTCGCGCCGGTCATCTGCCGAAGCTCGTCCCAGGAGATGTGCCGGACCGGCTTCTCGCGCGGCGGCGGAGGCGCCGGCGTGACGCGCGCCGGTCCCGGTGCCGGGGTCGCGGCCCGGTGCATCTCCGGAGTCCGCTGCGGCGCCGCGTGACGGGGTCCGGCCGGCTCGGTCGCGTGCGGCATGGCCAGCGTTCCCTGCGACCCGCGCACCGCCCGCGTCGCGTCCATCCGCTCGATGCGGCGGGCGTCTCGCGACGTGAAGCCGGTGGCGATGACGGTGATCTTCAGCCGGTCTTCCATCGCGTCGTCGATCACGCTTCCGAAGATGATGTTGGCATCCTCGTGCGCCGCCTCCTGGATCAGGGAGCAGGCCTGGTTCACCTCGACCAGGGTCATGTTCGCGCCGCCGGTGATGTTGATGAGGATGCCGGTGGCGCCGTCGATCTGCACGTCTTCGAGAAGCGGGCTCTCCACCGCCGCGCGCGCGGCGACCACCGCCCGGGTCTCGCCGCTCGCCGTCCCGGTCCCCATCAGCGCGACGCCCATGTTGCTCATGATCGTGCGCACGTCGGCGAAGTCGACGTTGATCAGTCCCGGGATGGTGATCAGATCGGAGATGCCTTGCACCGCGTTGAGCAGCACCTCGTCCGCCTTCTTGAACGTGTCGAGCAGGGTGGTGCGCTCGTCGGCAACGGCGAGCAGGCGCTGGTTGGGGATGGTGATCAGGGTGTCGACGGCGTTCTTCAGCTCGGCGATCCCATGGTCCGCCTGCTTCAGCCGCCGCTTGCCCTCGAACATGAACGGCTTGGTCACCACCCCGACGGTCAGCGCGCCGATGCTGCGCGCGATGTCCGCGATGACCGGCGCGCCGCCCGTGCCGGTGCCGCCGCCCATGCCCGCGGTCACGAAGACCATGTCCGCCCCCTCCAGGGCCGCGGCGAGCTTCTCGCGGTCCTCGAGCGCGGCCTGCCGCCCGATCTCCGGATTGGCGCCCGCGCCGAGCCCCTTGGTCACCATGGCGCCGAGCTGGATCTTGGTCGAGGCGCGGTTGTGCTGCAGGGCCTGACAGTCGGTGTTCGCGCCGATGAAATCTACGCCGGTGAGGCCGGCGAGGATCATCGTGTTGAGCGCATTTCCGCCGCCGCCGCCGACGCCGACCACCTTGATCTTCGCGCCGAGCTCGTCCGTCATCTCGTTCATGACCCCTCCGGCCATCAGAACAGCTCCTTGACCCAGCTGAGGAACCTCTCCCGAATCGAGGCGCCATCGCCGGCGCCCAGGTACGCGCGGTTCTCCTTGCCCTGCTTCGCGCCGTAGAGCAGCAGGCCCACCGCGGTGGCATGCTGCGGGCTCTTCACCACGTCGGTGAGCCCCCCGATCCCGCGGGGAAGGCCGCGCCGCACCGGAAGGCCGAGCACCTCCTCCGCCAGTTCGGGCATCCCGTGCAGGTTGGTGCAGCCGCCGGTGAGCACGGCGCCGCTCGCCAGCAGGTCCGCCTGACCGGCCTTCTCAATCTCGCGGTGCACGAGCTGGAACAGCTCCTCCACCCGCGGCTCGATGATCTCGCAGAGGACGCGCCGGTTGAGCACCCGGGGCGCGCGGCCGCCGACGCTCGGGACTTCGATGGTGTCGTCCTTGTCCAGGCTCGCGCTCTGCGCGCTGCCGAACTTCACCTTGATCTTCTCCGCTTCCACCATCGGGGTGCGCAGGCCGACCGCGATGTCGTTGGTCAAATGGTTGCCGCCGAGCGGGATCACGCTCGTGTGCTGGATGGCGCCCCCCGAGAAGATGGCCAGGTCCGTGGTGCCGCCGCCGATGTCGACCAGCGCGACGCCCAGCTCCTTCTCCTCGTCCGCCAGCACGGCCTCCGCCGACGCGAGCGGCTCCAGCACGATGTCCGCCACCGCCAGCCCGGTCCGCCCGCAGCACTTGACGATGTTCTGCGCGCTGGAGACGGCGGCGGTGACGATGTGCACCTTGGCCTCGAGACGCACGCCGCTCATGCCCAGCGGCTCGCGGATCCCGTCCTGCTCGTCGATGATGTATTCCTGCGGCAGGACGTGGAGGATCTCGCGGTCCTGGGGGATGTTGATGGCGCGGGCGGCGTCGAGCACGCGCTCCAGATCGCCCTGCTTCACTTCCTTGTCCTTGACCGCCACCACGCCCTGCGAGTTGAAGCCGCGGATGTGCCCGCCGGCGATCCCGGCGTACACCGCGCTGATCTCGGCGCCCGCCATCAGCTCCGCCTCCTCCACCGCCTTGTGGATGGAAGAGACCGTGGCCTCGATGTTGATCACGACTCCCTTGCGCAGCCCGCGCGACGGGTGCGTGCCGATGCCGATCACGTCGATGCCGTCCGGGGAGACCTCGCCGACGATGCAGCAGATCTTCGTGGTCCCGATGTCCAGCCCGACGACGATTTCGCCTTTCTTCTGCGCCATGGTCGGCTACCTCTTGTCGGCCAGGGTGGCGGCGGCCTGATCGGGGCGCGCCGGGTTGTCGAGATCGATCCGCGCCGCGCGCTCGCCGCGGCGGGCGAGCACTCCGCGCACCTGGGCCAGCCGCTGCAGCTTGAGCGCGATGTCGCTCGAGCCGAGGCGCACTTCCTGCACCCCGATCGCATCGTGCGCGAAGAGGGTGAAGCCGCCGCCCTCGTCGAGGCGCACCTCGGAGATGGCCGCGATGGGGAAGCCTGACGCCTGCCAGGTATCGAGCAGGTGCAGCGCGGAGAACAGACGCAGCTGCAACTCGGGCTTGCGCTCCACCCACGCTTCGCGCGAGAGCCCGGTGAGGATGGGGAGATCGAGCCCGTCCTCGGCGGCGGCGCGCTTGAAGAGGCGGCCTTCGTCGTCGAGAACGTAGAGGCCCCCGAGCTGCACCAGCGCGGCGGGCCGATGCTCGGCGATGCGAACCCGCACCTCGCCAGGCAGCCGTCGCTCGAGGCGCGCGGACGACACCCACGGATCCGCCAGCATCGCCCGCGACGCGCGCGCAAGGTCGGCCCGGAACAGGTTCTCGCCGATCTTCAATCCGCTGCGTCTCAAGAGCTCCGCCTCCCGCGCCCGCACGAGCCCGGTGAATCGGATCTCCCGCACCGCGAACATGTCGGATGCCGCCGCCCAGCGCCACGCCTGCCATGCGCCCAGGCTGAGGGCGACGCTGAGCGCCGCGGCGGCCAGGGTGCGCAGCGCCGCACCCAGCATCGATCTCCAGGCGGCGCGATCTCGCTCCGCCTCCACCTTGCGCACCTGCGCCATCTGCAATGCCTTGAAGGTCATGGTTGCACCCGAAGGCAGGACTTCGTCCGATCCGGCATCTCGACCGCCGCAACATCGAGGCCCGGCAGCACGGGCTGCAGGTGATGCGCCTGCAGCTCGGGCGGGAGCGGAGGGTCGAAATCGCCGACGAGCCGCACCTCGGGCTTCAGCTCGATCCCGGTCCGGTCGAGCACCGTCCGGCGCGCCAGCGCCAGCAGCTCGACCACGTCCGCCGCCTTGGCCGTTCCCAGGTTGACGATGAAGTTCGCGTGGCGATTGCTGATCTGCGCACCACCCCGGGTGGTTCCCTTCAGCCCGGCCTGCTCGATCAGGCGCCCGGCGAAGTCGCCCCGCGGGTTGACGAACACCGACCCTGAGTTCGGCAGGTTGAGCGGCTGCGTGGCGCGGCGCCGATCGACGTCCGCCTTGGCCACCCGCTGCTGCTCGATCAGATCACCTTCCGAACCGCGCCGGACCCTGCAGCGCGCGCGCGTGAGAACGGAGCCGGGCGGAAGCTCGCAGTGGCGGTAAGCGAGATGCAGATCCGCGGCGTCGACCCAGCGCAGCCCATCGGGAGAGGCGACTTCCGCGGCGAGCAGGTGATCCGCCATGCACCCGGCCGGAGTGCCGGCATTCATCGCCACGAGCCCGCCGACGGTGCCCGGGATCCCCGCCACCCAGGCGACGCCGACGCCGCGCTGCTCCTTGGCGAGCGAGAGGAAGCGGGCGATGGGAGCGCCGGCGCCCAGCGTGAGCACGACATGGTCGCCGCCTTCCTCGACTTCCTCCGCCGCGAAGTCCTGCCCGAGACGGATGACTGCCCCGTTCACGCCCAGGTCGCCGACGATGGTGTTCGCTCCCCCGCCCAGCGAGAACCAGGGAACCGCGGCGCCGCGGAGGAGGCCGAGGATCTCGACCAGGGCGCGCGGGTCGTTCGGCTTCACCAGCACCTTCGCCGGTCCGCCGACGCGCACGCTGGTGCGCGACGCCAGCGGCGCGTGCTCGATCACCTCGCCGCGCGCGGCGCGGCGCAATTCGGCGATCAGGCCGGTCACCCGAGCAACCCCAGGAGCTCTTCGCCGACGTGGGTGATGTCGCCCGCGCCGAGGGTGATCACCAGGTCGCCCGGGCGCACCTTCTCGCGAAGCCTGCGCGCCAGCTCGGCGCGTTCGGCAAAGGAGGCGTCCCGGTGGCCGCACGCCTTCACGGCCTCGTGCAGCCTCGCCCCGGTGACGCCGGGGATCGGATCCTCGCTGGCCGCGTAGACCTCGGTGAGAAGCAGCGAATCGGCGTCGTTGAAGGCTGTCGCGAACTCGCCCATCAGATCGCGGGTGCGGGTGTATCGGTGCGGCTGGAAGGCGCAGACGATCCGGCGCTGGGGGAAGCTGGCGCGGGCGCCGGCGAGCGTCGCCCGGATCTCCGCGGGATGGTGCCCGTAGTCGTCCACCACGGTGATGCCGTTGACCTCGCCGCGCACGGTGAACCGCCTCTGGACTCCCGCGAACTCGCCCAGCGCCTCCGCCGTCACCTTGAAGGGAATTCCCAGCTCGTGCGCCACCGCGCAGCAGGCGAGCGCGTTGAGGACGTTGTGCGCGCCCACCATCCGCAGCGTCACCTCGCCCTGCTGCTTGCCCTTGTGCGAGACCGTGAACCGCGATTGGAACGGCGCATGCCGGATGTCGTCCGCCCGCCACTCGGCCTGGGGCGAGAGGCCGTAGGTGGTGTGCCGCTTTCCGATGCGCGGGATGAGGTGCTGCACCACCGGATGGTCGACGCAGAGGACCGCGAGCCCGTAGAACGGCACCCGGTCGGCGAAGTCGACGAAGGCTTGCTGCAGCGCCTCGACCGTCCCGTAGTAGTCGAGGTGCTCCGGATCGACGTTGGTGATCACCGCGATGGCCGGCGACAGCCGCAGGAAGGATCCGTCGCTCTCGTCCGCCTCCACCACCATCAGCTGGCCCTTGCCGAGCTTGGCATTCGAACCGAGCGCGTTGAGCTTGCCGCCTACCACTGCCGTCGGGTCGAGATTGGCGTGCGCCAGCACGGTCGCGATCAGCGAGGTGGTGGTGGTCTTGCCGTGCGATCCGGCGATGGCGACGCCTTCCTTGAGGCGCATCAGCTCGGCGAGCATCTCGGCGCGCGGGATCACCGGGATGCCGCGGTCCTTCGCCGCCACCACTTCCGGGTTGTGCTTGCGGACCGCGCTGGAGGTGACGACCACGTCCACGTCCGCCGCCACGTTCTCGGCGCTGTGGCCGACGACGACGCTCCCCCCGAGCGAGGCCAGGCGCCTGGTGATGTCGCTCTCCTTCAGGTCGGATCCGCTCACCCGGTAGCCGAGGTTCAGGAGGAGCTCGGCGATTCCGCTCATGCCGATCCCTCCGATCCCCACGAAGTGGACCTTGACCTTCTTGTTGCGAAACACGCTGGCGCCCCTCTCCTCACGTACGGCGAATGTACTCGATTCGATCTACGATAATCAATAGCTGAGCTTGGGTGGATCGCCTGGAACCAGACATCGCCGACCTCCCAAAACAGGACCGCGCTCAGACATAGCCCCTAAGCCGCCTGCGGCGGCCGGGGCTACCTCGGTGCCGGCGGCAGGTGCCGCCCCTCCCGGACCAGACGGTCCCTGCAAAGTGAAACGCAGACGTCCGCGATCTCCCGGGCCGCCTCCGGGCGGCCCAGCACTCCGCTCGCCCGGGCCATGCGCTGCAGCCTGGAGCGGTCGCCTTCCAACCCCCGGACGGCGTCTGCAAGTTTCTGCGCCGTCAGGTCCTTTTCCGGCATCAGCAGCGCGGCCCCCGCCTCGACCAGGCTCTGCGCGTTGACGGTCTGGTGGTCGTCGGCGGCAAACGGGAAAGGCACCAGGATCGCCGGCTTCTTGCAAACGGTCAGCTCCGCGATGGTGGTGGCCCCGGCCCGGCAGACCAGGAGATCCGCGCCCGCGTACGCGAGCGCCATGTCGTCGATGAACGCGATGGCCTGGGCGGCGAGGCCCGTCGACTGGAGTTTCTCGTACCGCGCCGCGATCTCCTTCTGGTCCTTGATTCCGGTCTGGTGCAGGACCTGGACGCGGGAGCCGATCTGCGGGCCGAGGATCTCCAGCGCCTCCGCCACGCGGAGGTTCAGGGCGTGCGCTCCTTGAGATCCGCCCGTCACCAGGATGCTCAGCCGGTCCGTCGCCGGCTTGGTGTGCAGGTAGTTGTCGAGGAACGCGCGGCGGATCGGGTTGCCGAGCAGGTGGGTCTTGCGGGCGGGAAACGCGCGCTCGGCCTGCGGAAAGGCGATGAACACGGCGTCCACGAAATGCCCCAGCGTCCGGTTGGTGAATCCGGGAAGGGCGTTCTGCTCCTGGATCGCGGTGGGCTTGCGCATCAGCCAGGCGACGAGGAGCACCGGCCCGCTCGAGTAGCCGCCGACGCCGATCACGACGTCCGGATCGAACCTCCGCAGGACCTTCATCGATTGCCAGAAGGCGCGCGGGAGGCGAAAGAGGCCCACGAGGAATCCGATCAGGCCGATCCGCTTGAGCGGACCGACGTCGATGATCTCCAGCGGATATCCCGCCTTCGGGACCTCGCGCGCTTCGATGCCACGCGCCGATCCGACGAAAAGCACGTCGTTGCGCGGGTGGCGGGTCTTCACCTCTTCGCCCAGCGCCAGGCCGGGGAAGAGATGGCCACCGGTGCCTCCGCCCGCGACCAGGAGCCTCATCGCTGCGCTCCCGCGGCCCGGCGCAGGAAGCCGCCCGGGCCGCCGCTGACGGAGAGCAGGATGCCGGCCGCGAGGCAGGAGGCGATCACCGACGACATCCCGTAGGACAGAAACGGCAGCGCCATGCCTTTGGTCGGAAGCAGCGCGAGGGCCATCCCCGCGTTCACCAGCGTTTCCACCCCGAGCAGCAGGGTCAACCCGAGCGCCGCCCAGCACCCGAAGGCGTCCGCCGCGGCGTAGGCGGCGCGGATCCCGCGCCAGACGACCGCCGCAAAGAGCAGCAGCACCGCCGCGACGCCCGCGAACCCCAACTCCTCGCCGACGATGCTGAGGATGAAGTCGGTGTGCGCGGCGGGAAGGAAGAACAGTTTCTGGTGGCTTTCTCCCAGTCCGACCCCGAACGACCCGCCCGCCCCGAACGCGAGGAGCGACTCCACGGTCTGGTAGCCGTGGCCCCTCGGGTCCTTCCAGGGATCGAGGAAGGTGAGGATGCGCTGGACGCGATACGGAGACTTCCAGATCAGCGCCGCCAGTATGGGCGCGGCTGCGCCGGCCACCGCGAACAGATGGGCGATCCGGGCGCCGGCGGCGAAGAGCAGCGCGAAAGTGACGGTGCCGAGGACGGCGGTGGTTCCGAAGTCCGGCTCGAGCATCAAGAGCGTGCCGAAGACCCCTAGCATCACGAGGTGGGGCAAGAACCCGGCCGAGAAGAAGCGGATGCGGTCCTGCTTCCTCGCCAGCGAGCGCGCGAGCCAGAGCACGAGCGCGATCTTCGTCAGCTCGCTGGGCTGGAACGTCATCGGACCGAGCCGCAGCCATCGGGTCGCGCCGCCCGCGCTGTGACCCAGCCCGGGCAGGTGCACGCAGAGGAGCAGCGCGAGCGAGACGAACACCAGGGGAACGACCAGCGCCTCCAGGCGGCGGTACCCGAGCTTCATCGCGCCCAGCAGCGCGGCGAGCCCGACCAGCGCGGCCACGGCCTGCCGCTTGAGGAACCAGAGCGGATCGCCGAGGCGCGCCCCGGCGTACACGGCGCTCGCGCTGTAGACCATGACGACGCCGAAGGCGAGGAGCAGCAGCACGGCGGCGAGCAAAACCGGGTCGTAGCGCAGCACCGGCCGCAGCTGTTCCGCCCGCTGGCGGGCCACGCGCGCTCCGGCGACGGCCGACGCGGTCACGCAAGCCCCCGCACGAGCGCCTTGAACTGATCGCCCCGATCCTCGAAGTTGCGGAACTGATCGTACGAGGCGCAGGCGGGCGAGAGCAGCACCACGTCCCCACGCCGAGCGCGCGTGCGCGCTCGGAACACGGCAGTCGCGAGCACGCCACAGGCCTCGATGTCCGCCACCCCCTCCAATTCGGCCGCGATGGCCGCGGCATCCTCGCCGATGGTGAGGATGGTCTTCACCCGCCCCCGCATCAGCTCCCGCAGCGGCGCATAGGGCGCGCCCTTGCCGCGGCCGCCCATGATGATGTGGACGTTGGCCTCGAACGCGCTGAGCGACTTCTCCACGCTGTCCACGTTCGTCGCCTTCGAATCGTTGATCCACTCCACCCCGTCGAGCAGGCGGACCGGCTCCAGCCGGTGTGGCAACCCCGGGTACGTGTCGAGACCCTTCTGCAACGCATCGAACCCGACGCCGAGATGCCGCGCGAGCAGGCAGGCGGCGAACGCATTCTCGCGGTTGTGCGATCCCCGCAGCGTCGGAGCGCGCAGCAGAAGGCCCGTGCCCTCGATGCGCAGCGGCTCGCGCGGATCGAAGACTTGTCTGCGGACGCCCGGGTTCGTCTTCATGGCCCGGACACGCGGATCGGCCTGGTTGATCGCGGCGGTATCGCCGGAGCGCTGGTTCTCGAAGATGCGCTGCTTCGCCGCCGCGTAGGCGTCGAGCGAGGGATACCGATCGAGGTGATCCGGCGTGACGTTGAGGGCCGTCGCCGCCGCGCAGCGCAAGGAGACGATCGACTCGAGCTGGTAGCTCGACAGCTCGCAGACGGTGGCGTCGAGCCGATGGCCTGCGAGCACGCGGTTGCTCAGGGCGTCGCCCAGGTTTCCGCCGGCGAAGACGCGCAAGCCCGCCGTGGAGAGAAGATGGCCGCAGAGCGCGGTGGTGGTGCTCTTCCCGTTGGTGCCCGTGATCCCCAGGACCGGCTCGGAGATGAAGCGGGAGGCCAGCTCCACCTCTCCGATCAACTCGATCTGGCGCGACCGCGCCTCCGCGAAGATCGGGAGCGAGAGCGGAACGCCGGGGCTCACCACCACCAGGTCCATCCCGCGCAGCGACTCCGGGACCACCCGCCGCAACTCGCCCTCGAACGGGAGGTCCTTGTCGTCCGCCGCGACCACCTGCGCTCCCCGCGAACGAAGCAGGCGGACCGCGGCATCGCCGCTCTTGCCCAGGCCCACCACGAGGGCATGTCGTCCGGAGGGCTTCATCTCAGCTTGAGCGATGCGAGCGCGGTCAGCGCCAGGATGATCGAGACGATCCAGAAGCGGACGATGATCTTCGGCTCCGCCCAGCCCTGCAGCTCGAAGTGATGGTGGATGGGAGCCATGCGGAAGATGCGGCGGCCGGTGCGCTTGAACCAGAATACCTGGAGAATCACCGAGACGATCTCGGCGAAGAAGACCCCGTGGATGACCGCGCTGTCCACCTCGTTCTTCGTCAGCACCGCGAGCGCGCCGAGGCCGCCGCCGAGCGCGAGCGATCCCACGTCGCCCATGAACACGGTCGCCGGATAGGTATTGAACCAGAGAAAGCTGATGCCCGCTCCCGCCATGGCGGCGCAGAACACGGCCAGCTCCGCCGCGCCCGGGATGTGCGGGATCAGCAGGTAGTCGGCGATGTTGAGGCCCC
>Ga0209236_1000568_pt1 | contig 21662 bp, 16 predicted proteins | sample GraSoi013_1_40cm_FD_185819 | JGI IMG/M metagenome (GOLD analysis project Ga0209236, IMG submission 185819) | Grasslands soil microbial communities from the Angelo Coastal Reserve, California, USA - Sample 09_27_2013_1_40cm (SPAdes) (version 2) | ecosystem: Environmental > Terrestrial > Soil >... | reverse complement strand
CTCAGTAGAACCCCTAGACAGTCCCTCAGTAAATCCCCTACCCCCAGGGGTGCGTCGTGGTGGTTTTTCTCCGGTCCCGCCGCGCGGGGTGCGGGGGGCGAACACGTGTGACGCTTGTCACGTCTCTTTCGCGGAGCCGCACGCATCGTGGAGCAGGTCTGTGAACACGACTCCACGCACTGTCCTCGTCGTCGACGACGACGCCACGCTGCGGGGTGCGCTCGACAGCGTGCTCGCGTCGCAGGGGTATCGCGTCCTCAGCGCGGGTGAGCCGGACGCGGCGTACGGTTTGCTCGCGCGTGGTCCGGTCGACGCGGTGCTGCTCGACGTTCGGTTACCGACCATGTCGGGGCTCGCGCTCTATCTCGCCATCGTCAGCCGTTGGCCGACGCTCACCGGGCGGATCGCCTTCATGACGGCGGATGCCCATGCTCCCGATGTCGAGCCGTGGTTGGACCGGCATCACTGCACCGTCTTCCCGAAGCCCTTCCGCTTTGCGCAGCTGGCGCGCTGGCTCGACGCCACGCTACAAGAGAGGGATTGCCAAGTCGCCGGACGGTGAGGGGTACGCCCCCCGCGTCAGCCTGAAGCGCGGGTGTGACCGCGATCGAAGTGACGATCGGTCGGGCCGATGTAGGCCGATTGCGGTCGGATCAACCTTCCGTCGCGAAGTTGCTCCAGGCAATGTGCGGACCAGCCGATGACCCGGCCGACGGCGAACGTCGGCGTGAACAACTCTGACGGCAATCCCAAGCCATGTAGCAAGAGCGCCGTGTAGAACTCGACATTGGTTTCGATGCGGCGCTCTGGCTTGCGTTCGCGCAGCAGACGAAGCGCGGTGGCTTCGACCTGGCGCGCGAGGTCGTACAGGCGCGGATCGCCCCCGCTCGCATAGAAGCGCTCGGCGGCTTGGGCGAGGACGTCGGCGCGGGGGTCACGGACTCTATAGATGCGGTGTCCGAATCCCATGAGGCGCTCGCCCCGCTCCAGCTTGGCGCGGATCACGGCTTCCGCGCGCTCGGGCGCGCCGATGTGGAATACCATGTCGAGCGCAGGCCCGGGTGCGCCGCCATGGAGGGGACCCTTGAGTGCGCCGACGGCGCCGGTGACCGCTGAGATCACGTCGGATCGCGTCGAGACGATCACGCGCGCCGCAAAGGTGGAGGCGTTGAGACCGTGATCGCAGACCGTATTGAGGTACGTCTCTAACGCGCGGGCCCGTTCGGCCGACGGTTCGGTGCCGAACAATTGATGCAGGTAATGGGCCGCGTGCGGGAGATCGGGACGCACCGGAACTGGCCCGTGACCCTGGAGAACGCGCCAGTAGGACCCCACGATCGTCGGGAAGGACGCGATAGCCGTCATCGCGTCGTCCACGGGGTTCTCGACGCGGCCGAGGCTGAGAAGCGCTGCCGCCATTCGCAACGCATCCATCGGCGGCACCTTCGCCGCCGCGGCTTCGTGGACGATGGCGATCGCGGCCTGGGAGAGCCCGCGCCGTCCGGCCAGATCCTGCATGAACCGATCGCGCTCAGATGATTCGGGCAGGCGGCCATGCAGCAGGAGGTACGCTACTTCCTCGAAGCTCGCGTAGGGCGCCAGATCTTCCACGGCGTACCCCGCGATGGTCAGCCGACCCGCCTCCCCATCGACGGCGCTGAGTCGGGTCGTTGTGGCGACCACTCCTTCCAAGCCCTCGGCCATGCTTCGATGTTGGCACGCGCTCGGAGATTGTCAATATTGAGGTAGCGTCAGTCGCCCCCTGCGCAGGCCTCCACGCGTTGCTCGAGGAATTGCCGCTCCATGGAGTTGCGCGCCAGCGCGCGCGCGGCACGGAAGTGCTCGCGCGCCGTTTCCCCCCTCCCGCGGCGCAGCTCCAGCTCCCCCAGCGCGGCGTAGTAGAACGGATAGGTGGCGAGGCGATCGCGGTCGGCGATCGCACCGATTTCCTCCAGCCCGCGGTCGGGGCCCTCGCGCTGGGCAACGGCGATGGCGCGGTTCAGCGCGACGACCGGGGAGGGACGAATCGTCATCAGTGTGTCGTACAGTGAAACGATCTGCGCCCAATTGGTGTCTTCCACGCAGGCCGCGGACGCGTGCACGGCCGCGATGGCGGCCTCGACGTGATACTCGGTCAGCTCGGGGCCGGTGGCTGAGCGGTCGAGCAGCAGCTGCCCTTCGGCCATCAGTTCGGGGTCCCAGCGCGAGCGATCCTGATCGGCGAGCGCGCTCAAATTGCCCGCGGCATCGAGCCGCGCCGGCAAGCGCGCGGCCAGCAGACACATCAGAGCCGAGAGCGCGTAAGTCGCCGGTGTCGCCCCCAGGGGATGCTCGAACAGTAGTGCGGCGAGACGCAGCGCTTCCCTGCACAGCTCGACGCGCACGGCCGACTCGGGCGAAGCGCCATGGTAGCCTTCGTTGAAGAGCAGGTAGAGCGCGCGGTGGACCGCCGGAAGCCGCGCGGCGAAGTCGGCGGCGTCCGCGATCTCGAACAAACGCTCGGAACCCGCGAATGTCTGCTTCGCGCGCGAGAGGCGTTTCTCGATCGCCGCGCGCGTGCTGACGAAGGCGCCGGCAACCTCGTCCACGCTGAAGCCGCACAGGATGTGGAGCATCAGCGCGACCTGCGCCGTCTCCGGGAGCCGCGGGTGGCAGCAGGAGAACATCATGCGCAGCTGATCGTCCTTGATGGCGTCTGTCCGAAACAGCTCCTCGACGGCGGGCGCCAGCTTCTCGTCGGACTCGAGCAACCGGCCCAGCTCCGGCGCGAGCGTGCGTGCCGTGCGCTCGCGCCGCAGTACGTCGACGGCGCGATGCTTCGCGGTGGCCATGAGCCATGCGGACGGATTGTCCGGCACCCCGCGAAACGGCCACACCTCCAGCGCGCGGCAGAAGGCGTCTTGCGTCACGTCTTCTGCCAGCGCGAGGTTCTCGACACCGAAGATGCGCGTCAGCGTGGCGACGATCCGCCCCGCCTCTCGCCGGAACAGATGCTCGTGCAGCTCCATCACATGCCCGTCTTCAGGACCGGGCGGACTTCCACCACGCCGCCGCCTTCCAAGATGGGACAACCCATCGAGAGCTCCACCGCTTGAGCGAGGTCCTTCGCCTCGATCAGGGTGTAGCCCCCCACGATGTCCTTGGCCTCCGCGTACGGCCCGTCGGTGATGGTCCTCTTGTTGCCCTTGACGAGCTTGCCGGCACGCTCCAGCGGGTGCCCGCGGTCCTTGATGTGGCCCTTGTCGGCAAGCTGCTTCATCCAGGCCATCCAGGTCTGCATGCTCTTCTGCATCTGCTCGGGTGACCCCATCGCGGCACGGCTGGCCGCGTCGGTACTGCGATACAGAAACACGAATTCGCTCATGGCTCCTCCTGGGTTGGCAGTTCCAAGCTTAAACGATTTCACTCGCGCCGGCCCTCGCGCGTTTGACCGTTAGACGTTTCACGGGCTCGCAAGCGGACATTCCGATCGGGTTGCATTCCTTCGAACCAGGACGCAGAATCGCCTGTGCCACATCCCCGGCGGTCGCAGGAGGTCCCATGATCCGCCCTATGCGAGGATTCGCGGCGCTCGCGTCCGCGCTTGCCTGTGCCGTCCCGCTCGCCGCACAGATGCCCGAGGAGCACGGCGGCCACGCGGAGCAGCTGGGACGCGTGCGGTTCGCGACGTCCTGCCGCGGCGCCGCCCAGAGCGGCGTCGAACAGGGCGTCGCCTATCTGCATTCCTTCTGGTACGAGAAGGCGGCGGACGCGTTCCGGGCGGCGGCCGCGGCGGATTCAAGCTGCGCCATGGCTTTCTGGGGGCAAGCGATGAGCCTGTTGCACCCGCTCTGGACCCCGCCATCCTCCGCGGAAGCGCAGGCCGCCATCGCCGCGATCGATCGCGGCGTCGCGCGGGCCACCACGGCGCGCGAGCGCGACTATCTGGGGGCGATCCGCGCCTACTACGCCGACTACGACGGGACCGACCCCCGATCGCGGCTCGTCCGCTATGCGCTGGCGATGGACAGCGTGCGGCGGCGGAGCCCGTCGGACCGCGAGGCTGCGATCTTCTACGCGCTCGCCCTCATCGCGGTGGGGCAGGCGAATGCGACCGACACGACGTTCACCTATCAGAAACGCGCCGACTCGATCCTCGAGCCGTTGTTCCGGCGCGAGCCTCGGCACCCGGGCCTCGCGCACTACCTGATTCACACGAACGACGTGCCGCAGCTCGCGCAGCACGGGCTGTACGCCGCGCGGCGCTACGCCGAGATCGCGCCCGGCGTCCCGCACGCCCAACACATGCCGTCACACATCTTCACGCGGCTCGGACTGTGGGACGACGACATCGCGTCGAACACACGCTCGGCGGCGGTCGCCCGCGCCTACGAGGTGGAGCGGGGGCTGCACGCGATGTGGGATCAGCGGGCCCACGCGCTCGACTACCTCGCGTACGCGTACTTGCAGGAAGGGCGCGATACCGCGGCGCGGCGCGTCGTGGACGAGGCCGCGGCCGCTCCGGCCGGTTATCCCACGGGCTCCCTCACCCACGAATACGCGTTCGCGGCGATTCCCGCTCGCTTCGAGCTCGAGCGCGGGCGTTGGGCCGAGGCGGCGCGGCTCGCCGTTCGCCCCGCGCCCGAGTGGCCCGCCGCCGCAGCGATCACCCATTTCGCCCGCGCGATCGGCGCGGCGCGCGGCGGCGATACCGCCGTGGCCCGCCGAGAGCTGCTCGTGCTCGCGCAGATCGAGAGCACGCTCACCGCGACAGGGGGAGCGCAGGCCTACTGGGCTGGACAGGTCGCCATCCAGCGGCTCGCGGCGGGCGCGTGGCTTGACGTGGCCACGGGAGATACGGCCGGGGCCGTCCTCCACGCCGGGCAGGCGGCCGATCGCGAGGACGGTACCCAAAAGCATCCCGTGACGCCGGGGCCCGTGCTCCCCGCCCGGGAACTCGAGGGCGATCTGCTTCTGGCGGTTCAGCAGCCCGCCGCTGCCGCGCAGGCGTACCGCAGGACGCTGGCGCTCTCGCCCAACCGCGCGCGCAGCCTGTTCGGCCTGGCCCAAGCCGCCGCGCAGGCGGGCGACCTCGCGGTTGCGCGGGCGACGTATCAGCAGTTTCTAAATGTGACGGCGCAGGCCGATGGAGCGCGACCCGAGATCGCGATCGCACGCCGGGCGGTGGCGAGCCGGTAGTAGACGGGCGCGGCGGTTGACAGAGTCGCACCCGCGAATTACCTCCTCCCTCGCTCGTGGCCTCCCGATCGGCCCCGGCGTGTGCGGCACACGGTTCGAGGAGACGTTATGAGACGACTTCGGTACATCACCCTCCTGGCGGTGCTGTGGACGGCGCCGCTTCACGCGCAACAGCCCACCGGCACAATCCGCGGACGCGTCACCGACGCCGCGACCCAGCAGCCGCTCCCGACGGCGACGGTCACGGTGGGGAGTCGGGTCGTCCTGACCCAGGCGGACGGTCGCTTCGTCCTTACCGGCGTTCCCGCGGGCGCGGACACCGTGCGGGCGAAGATGCTCGGGTACGCGCCCGCGCGGCAGGGCGTCGCCGTCGTCGCAGGCGACGCCGTCGTGGTCGATCTCGCCCTGACGGCCCAGGCGATCGGTCTGTCGGAAGTCGTGGTGACCGGCTACGGGCAGCAGCGCGTTGGGGATATCACCGGCGCCGTGACGGCAGTGACCGACTCGGAGTTCAACCCCGGCCGCATCGTCAGCCCCCAGCTGCTCATCCAGAGCAAGGTGGCAGGCGTGCAAGTCGTGGACAACAATGACCCGGGCGGCGGCCTGTCGATCAGGATCCGCGGCGCCACCTCGGTGAATGCCAGCAGCGAGCCCCTCTACGTCATCGACGGCGTGCCACTCGGCACCGGCGCGGGTGGCGGGCTCTCCGCCGGTCGCGACCCCCTCAATTTCCTCAGCCCAAACGACATCGAGAGCATGACGGTGCTGCGGGACGCTTCCGCCGCCGCGATCTACGGGTCGAACGCCGCGAACGGCGTCGTGCTCATTACCACGAAGGGGGGAAGGGGGCGCGAGGGAACGGGGGTCGAGTACAGCACGAGCGGGTCCGCCTCGTCGGTCACCCGGCTACCGGACATGCTGAATGCATCCCAGTTCGCCGCTGCCGTGGCCCAGTACGCGCCGGCACGGACGGCGTTGTTGCTGGGCGCCAGCACCGACTGGTTCGGCCTCGTCGACCGCACCGCGTACGGTCAGCAACACGATGTGTCATTCTCGAGCGCGGGCAACGACATGAGCTACCGTCTGTCGCTCGGCTACCTGAACCAGGACGGCATCATCCGGGCGAGCTCGACGGAGCGGCTGTCGGTCGGCCTCAACTATCAACAGCGATTCTTCAGCGACCGTCTGAACGTGCGTACGAGGGTGCGGGGGTCGCGCGCCGTCGACAAGTTCACGCCAGGCGACGTGCTCGGCAACGCCGCCGCGATGGCGCCGACGCAGCCGGTCATGGATCCGACCAGCCCCACCGGGTACTGGGACTGGAACACGACCAATGCGTCCCCGAGCAATCCCGTGGCCAGCTTGAACCTGGCGGCCGACCACGGCACGACGTGGCGCAGCGTCGGGAATGCGCGGGCCGAGTACCGGGTGCCCTTCGTCGAAGCATTGACTGCCAACCTCAACTTGGGCTACGACCTCGCGAAGGCCGATCGAACGACCTTCTATCCGAGCATCCTGGCCGCGCAGGTGAGACAGGGTCAGGGGCTCCTCTTTCTTGCGAACAACACCCAATTGAACTCGGTGCTCGACGCGTACCTGGGCTACGCGCCGTCGCGCACCTACGGACCCGGCACCATCGATCTGGCCGGGGGCTACTCGTTCACACAGTCGCACGCCGAGTATCCCTCGCTGCGCGAAACGGGGCTGGGCAGCAACCTGCTCGGCGACAATGGTGTCCCGACGGCCGCGAACGTTCGCAATACCAGGGATATCGTCGACTACAAGCTCATCTCCTTCTTCGGGCGGCTCAACTACAACATCGGCGACCGCTACCTTGCGGCGCTGAGCGCCCGACGCGATGGCTCCTCGCGCTTCGGCCCCGGTAACCAGTGGGGCACCTTCCCGTCGGTGGCGCTGGCGTGGCGGATTTCGCAGGAGCCCTTCATGCGGGGGATCGGCTCGCTCTCGGAGCTGAAGCTGCGCGGCTCCTGGGCCAGGACCGGCAACCAGGCGTTCGGAGACTACCTGCAATACCCGACCTATACGTACAGCGACGGGCAGACGCAGGTTCAGTTCGGCAACCAGTTCGTCACCACCATCCGCCCCAGCGCCGTCGATGAGTTCATCCACTGGGAAAAGACCAGCTCCTACAACGCCGGCCTCGATGTCGGCTTCAGCAACCAGCGGTACAGCGGCTCGATCGACTGGTATACCAAAAACACCACTGATCTGATCTTCAACGTTCCCGTCGCCGCCGGCACGAACCTCGGGAACTTTGTCACGACCAACATCGGCAGCATGAGGAACCGGGGTTTCGAGCTCAGCCTGAACGCCCGCGTGCTCGAGGGGCGCGCGACCCGGCTGGGCTGGACCGCTTCGTTCACCGCCAGCCATAACAACAACGAGCTGCTCACCATCAACCCGAGCAAGAGCGTATCGAAGATCCTGACCGGCAACATCTCAGGGGGGGTCGGCAACCTGGTCGAGGTGCTGCAACCGGGCGTGCCGATCAACTCGTTCTTCGTCTATCAGCAAAAGTACGGCGCGAATGGGAAGCCGATCTACAGTTGTTGCACCAATGACAGCCTGCTCAAGATGTACGTGGACCAGAACGGGGACGGGATCATCAACGACACCGACCGGCGGCCGTTTCACGACCCGGCGCCGAAGTGGATACTGGGACACTCGTCGTACTTGAGCTACGGGCACTTCGACGCCGGCTTCACGGTGCGGGCGTACCTGGGGAGCTGGGTCTACAACAACGTGGCGTCCGCCAACGGCGCCTACCAGAACCTCACGGGCTCGGGGATGCCGAGCAACCTGCACGCGTCGGTCCTCACGACCGGGTTCGTCGTTCCGCAATACTACTCGGACTATTTTGTGGAGGACGCCTCGTTCCTGCGGGTCGATAACATCTCGCTCGGCTACTCCTCGAGCTACCGGGGACAGCCGTTCCGCCTGTACGCCACCATCCAGAATGCGTTCACGATAACGGGCTACAGCGGCGTGGATCCGACCTCGGGCCTGAACGGAATCGACAACAACATCTATCCGCGCGCGCGCACTATCACCACCGGCCTGAGCGTCCGGTTCTAGGGGGACGAAAGACATGAACCGCACATCCAAGGCAGTGAGCGTCGCCGCCGCCCTTCTCTGCGTGGCCGGGACCGGCTGCACCGATCCGACGGTGGCACCGAAGAGCACCGTCACCAGCGCCAACGTGTTCAACGACCCGAACTCGTATCGGGCGTTCCTCGCGAAGATCTACGGCGGGTTGATCGTCACCGGACAACGGGGGCCCGACGGGAATGCCGACATCGGAGGCATCGACGAGGGCTTCGGCGAATACCTGCGGTTGTACTGGTACCTCCAGGAGATGCCGACGGACGAGGCGGTGATCGGCTGGAACGATCCCGGTCTCCCTACTCTGAACACGGGGACCTGGGGAGCGAGCAACGAGATGGTGAACGCGATGTATTATCGCGTCTTCTACCAGGTGATGCTGGCCAACGAGTTCTTGCGCCAGAGCACGGATGCGAAGCTCGCGGAACGGAACCAGAACGATCCCACGCTCCGGACCAACATCCAGTTCTACCGCGCCGAGGCCCGGTTCCTCCGAGCCTTGAGCTACTGGCACGGGATCGATCTCTTCGGAAACATCCCGCTGGTGACTGAAGCGGACCCGCTGGGAGCCACTCCTCCGAAGCAGGCCACCCGCGACAGCCTCTACCGCTACGTGGTGACCGAGCTCAACGCCATCAAGGATGCGTTGCCGCCCAAGGGCGCCGCGACGTACGGCCGCGCGACCCCGGCCGCTGCGCATATGTTGCTGGCCAAGCTCTACCTAAATGCGGGCGTCTACACCGGCACGCCGAACTACGCCGGAGCGCTCACCGAAGCGCAGGCGGTGATCGCCGCGGGCTACACCATCGATCCCAGCTTTGTGCACAACTTCCAGGCTGACAACAACACCTCCCCCGAGCTCGTCTTCGTCGCTCCGCAGGACGGCAAGAACACGCAGACGTGGGGCGGGATGACGTTCCTGATCCATGCCGGCTGCGGCGGCAGCATGGCCGCGGCCAATTATGGCATTGACTACTGCTGGGGCGGATATCGTATGAAGCAGCAGGTCCACAATCTATTCGCCGCCGGCGACGGCCGGGCCTCATTCTTCTACACGACGGGCCAGCAAGTCAACGTGGATACCATCGGACAGTTCAGCAACGGGATTGCCGGGCCCAAGTTCACCAACAAGACGTCGGGCGGAGTCAGCGGTTCGCAGTCCGGCATGGTCGATACGGATTTCCCGATCTTTCGACTGGCTGACGCGTATCTGATCTACGCCGAGGCCAATCTGCGCGGCGGCGGCGGCACTCAGGCGCAGGCGCTGACCTATTTCAATGCGCTCCGCGAGCGCGCGTACGGGAACACCAGCGCCGACATCACGGCCCCCCAGTTCACGCTGGACACGGTGCTCGCCGAGCGGGGCCGCGAGCTGCTGTTCGAGGCCCAGCGCCGGACCGACCTGGTGCGCTTCGGGTTGTTCACGAGCGGTACGTACGTCTGGGCATGGAAGCACGGCGTCGTCGGCGGGGCGGCGTTGGATGCGGGGCGGGACCTGTACCCGCTTCCGGCGAACGAGCTGATCGCCAACCCGAACCTGCAGCAGAATCCGGGTTACTGAGCGCGCCGCGGGCCAGCACGTTGTCCGCGGGTGAACCCGCGGCTCGGCGTCTGCCGGTAAACCGGCACATGCCGCCGCTTCAGCGGCAGGTGCCGAGCCGCGGCTTCAGCCGCGCGGGCAGGGCGCGGTCATTGGTTGTCACAGGGCTGCTTGCAATCGCCACGGTCGCTTGCGGCCACCCCCTCGCTTCTCTATCGGGTGGGAATCCTCCCCCCGACCGGCCGACGCTGGCACCGACCTATCGCCCCAGCGGTCACCTGGCGGCGGGCGACGTGTTCGTCCACCTGTTCGAATGGAAGTGGACCGACATCGCGACCGAGTGCGAGAATGTGCTCGGACCGGCTGGCTTCGTGGCCGTGCAGATCTCGCCGCCCCAAGAGCACAGCATCACGCCCAACCACGACTGGAGCGAGCGCTATCAGCCGGTGAGCTACAGCATCGCGCGCAGTCGCTCGGGCACTCAGCCTGAGTTCGTTGACATGGTGCAGCGCTGCCGGGCGGTGGGTGTCGGTATCTATGTGGACGCCGTCATCAATCACATGACCAACTACCCGAGCCCGGGCACGGGCTCGAACGGCACGGCATACACGAAGTACGACTACCCCGGACTGTATACGCCGAGCGATTTCCACTCGCCCTGCACCGTGAACGACTACTCCAGCGCCGCCAACGTGCAGGACTGCGAGTTGTTCTCGCTGCCGGACCTCAATACGGGCCTGCCCTCGGTGCGGCAGAAGATCGCGGGCTACCTGATCATGCTGGCGCGCCTCGGCGTCGCCGGCTTCCGCATCGACGCGGCCAAACATATCCAACAGGTGGAGCTGGACGACATTCTCGCGCTCGCGGATTCCACGTTGGCGGCGGAGGGGCGCCCGATCCCGTATTACTTCCTCGAGGTGATCGGCGGCGGGGCGGGGGAAGCGCTGTCACCGCGCGACTACTACGGCGAAGCCTACGGCTCCGGTGGCGCTGCCGACATCACCGAGTTCACCTTCGTGGGCGTGGGCGACAAGTTCCGCGGGCTCGGGGGGCAGCGCATCGCGCAGCTCAACCCGAACGGACCGCCGGGAAACCAGTTTTCACCGTTGGCGTGGGGTCTGATGCCGTCCGACAAGGCGGTGGTGTTCCTCCAGAACCACGACACCCAGCACCAGTGCGGCATCAGCTATCGCGACGGCAACGTGTTTCGCGTCGCCAACGTGTGGACGCTGGCGCAGCCGTACGGGTATCCGTCGATTCTCTCGAGCTATGCCTTTGACTGCCCGGCCGGAAACTCCATGGGTCCCCCGTCTGACGCCGCTGGGAACACCAATAGCGTGACGTGTGCGTCGAGCCTCGAGACGGCTACGATCGGCCAGTGGGTGTGCGAGCACCGCGACCCGTACATCCGGAACATGGTGCGCTTCCGCCGCGTCGTCGCTGGCACGGACATCAATCACTGGTGGGACGACGGGAGCAACGCCATCGCCTTCTCGCGCGGCGACAAGGGCTTCGTGGCCATCAGCCGGGAGGCCGCGGCGGTGGACACCACGATCGGCACGGGCATGCCGGCCGGCACCTATTGCGACATCCTCACGGGCGGCCTGGCCGGCGCGGCGTGCGCCGGCACGTCGTTTGTGGTGGACGCCGCCGGCGCAGTTCATTTTCACCTCGCGGCCAACTCGAGTATAGCCATCGACGCCGCGACGCGGCTGCCATGAGGCGGACCATATCGTTGGGACTCTGCGCGACGCTCGCAGCCGCTGCGGCGGCGCGAGCACAGACTCCTGCTCCTGCCTGGACCCGCGGCGCCGTCTGCTATGAAGTGTTCGTGCGCTCGTTCTACGACAGCGACGGCGACGGGATCGGCGACCTGAACGGTCTGATCCGGAAGCTCGACTACATCAACCGCCTCGGCGCCTCGTGCATCTGGCTCATGCCGGTGGCGGCGTCACCGAGCTATCACGGCTACGATGTCAGCGACTACTACCGGGTCGAGCCGGCCTACGGCAGCAACGACGATTTCAAGCGGCTGGTGGTGGAGGCGCACCGCCGCGGGATCGTGGTGCTCGTGGACATGGTGCTGAACCACAGCTCGAGCGAGCACCCCTACTTCCAGGCGGCACTGCGCGACACGACGTCCCCCTATCGCACGTGGTACCGCTTCTCCCCCACGCCGTTGGGCAAAGGCCCCTGGGGCGGGGAAGCATGGCACCGCTCGCCGGTGCGGGACGAGTACTACTACGGCGTCTTCTGGAGCGGGATGCCGGACTTGAACTACCAGACGCCAGCCGTGCGGGAGGAAGCAAACAAGATCGCGACGTTCTGGCTGCGCGAGATGGGGGTGGATGGCTTCCGTCTCGACGCGGTCCCCTACGTCGTAGAGGAAGGCACCTGTCTCGCCGGGTGCCCCGGCACCCACGCCTTGCTGCGCGAGTACGCCGCCCACCTCCGCGGCGTCAAGCCCGATGCGTACACCGTCGGCGAGGTGTGGGCCAACATCGCTACAATGCTGCCGTATTATCCCGACCAGCTCACCGCGTACTTCGCGTTTGAGCTGTCCGATTCGCTCCTGTCGGCGGTCCGCACCGGCTCCGCGACAGGGCTGCTCACCGGCTTCCTGAGACTCCAGGACACTCTGCCGGCCTACCGCTGGTCTCCGTTTCTCACAAACCACGATCAGACCCGCACGCTCACCGTCCTGGGCGGCGACGTCGCCCGCGCCAAGCTCGCCGCGACGCTGCTGCTCACCTTGCCGGGGCTTCCTTTCATCTACTATGGCGAAGAAATCGGGATGACGGGCGACAAACCCGATCCGCGGTTGCGGACCCCGATGCAGTGGAGCCCGCGTCCTGGCGTAGGCTTTACCACCGGCAAGGCGTGGGAGAGCCCCCAGCCGGACTCGCTGACGACCAATGTCGCGGCGGAGGACGCCGACCCGGGCTCGTTGCTGAACCTGTACCGCCGGCTGATCCACCTGCGCCGAGAGAACGAGGCCCTGGCGACCGGGAAGCTGGTGCCGCTCTCCGCGAGCAACCCCCAGGTGGCCGCCTACCTGCGCCGAACGGGCGACCACGCGGTGCTGGTGGTGGCGAACTTGGGTGCCACGCCGGCGTCGGACGTCTCGATTGCCTCCCGGGAGAGCGTGCTCTCGCCCGGGAGGTACACGCCGCGCAATCTGCTCGGCGGTCCGAAGGGCACGACGCTCGAGGTGAATCGGGACGGGCGCATTCAGGGCTACGTTCCCGCCGGGACGCTCGGGTCGCGGGAGAGCCTGATCCTCGACCTCAATCGCCCCTAGGGGAGCCCGGCGTTAGGGGTCGATGCGCCGCGCCAGGATGAGCACTCCGTAGGCTGGAAGCGTGACCGTGGGGCCGCGCTGCGCACGGTTCGACAGCAGATCGCGCGCGCCCTCCACGTCGAATCCTGTCACCGCGAGACGCACGTCGTGAGGCCGCGTATTCACAAGCACGACCGCGTCCCCCCGACGATAGGCGATCACGTCGTCTGCAGCGCTGGTCACGACCTCGCGGAGACCCCCGGTGACGAGCGCAGAGTCCGCACGCACCAGCTGCATGACGCCGCGATAGAAGGCGAGAGCCTCGGCCGCCCGTGGCTGATCCCACGCGATCGGGTCCCGCACGAAGAGGCCAAGCTTCTGCGGGCTCTCGACCCCCTGCCCGTTGTAGATCAGCGGTCGACCGGGCAACAGGGCCATCGCTACGAAGGCCGCGCGCGCTCCTGACGCACCCCCGAACAGGGTCACGGGCGGATTGTCCCAGGCGGTCTCGTCGTGGTTCGTGGTGAAGCGCAGCCGCATGCCGCCCCGGGGCATGGCGTCCAGGTCCGCCAGCTCCCGCCGGACGAACGTGGAGGCGGCCGCGCCTTTCCAGACCGCCTTGAGGCGGCTGTAGGAGTCCCATGCGTAGGTGAGGTCGAAGCCGAGCCGATGCATCTTGAGATCGCCCCATTCGGCGAGGAGCAAGATCGGCCGCGGGACTGCGGCGCGCAGTTTCGGTAGGGCGTCGCGCCAAAAGTCGTCCGGAACGAAGCCGGCGGCGTCGACACGGAAGCCGTCGATTCCGAACTGCTCCAGCCACCAGCGCATCGCGTCGATCATCGCGCCTCGCAGCCTGGGATTCCGGTAATCAAGCTGGGCGACGTCCGTCCAGTCGGTCAGCTTGCCCTGGTCGTCGCGCGGCACCGTCAGCCCGCCGCTGTCGTTGCGGACGTAGAAGTCGGGGTGCTCCTGAACCCAGACGTTGTCCCACGCGGTGTGGTTCGGAACCCAATCGAGGATGATCTTCATCCCGCGAGCGTGCACCGCTTCGACGACAGCCCGAAAGTCCTTCGCGGTGCCGAGCGCGGCGTCTACCGCGTGGTAGTCGCGTACTGCGTACGGCGACCCTAGTGGTCCCTTCCGGTGCACCACCCCAATCGGGTAGATCGGCATCAGCCACACCACGTTGCTTCCGACCGACTGGACGCGGTCCAGCCCGCCGATGACACCGCGAAAATCGCCCGTGGGCGAGAAGTCCCGGACGAAAATCTCGTAGATCGTGCTGCGAGCGACCCAAGACGTGTCGGGCGCCGGAGCGCGCGCCGGAACCGGCGTCCACGCCGGGGCGAGAACGGGATGCCCCGCCGCGAGCGAGCACAGGGCTGCCACCGCGGCAAAACCAGTCCGCATCTGCGCACTCCTGGCTGAAAGGGGATGGTCTCGCGGTCAATGTAGGCGTCACTTCGGGCTCACGCGAGGAACCGGGAATCCTTCCCGCGCTGCGTTGCGCCCAGTAGCGTCGGAGCGCACCTTCCCGCACATCCGTCCCCGTGCTTCGGAGCCTCCACTTGCGCGCAACGCTCGGTCTCACCATCGCGGGTCTGCTCGCCGCCTTGCCGCCGGCGGCTCGCTCCCAGTCCTCGGCCAGGCAGAGACCTCGGCCCCAGGCACCCGCGACCGCGACCCGCGCCGTGTACCTCGACAACCAGGGCGTGGTGCGCTGGAGCGACGACAAGCAAGAGGTCACCCTGTTCGGCGCGAACTACGTGCTGCCCACCGCCTCCGATTACCGCGCGGCGGGCTACCTCCATGGCGATCGCAAGAAGATGATCGACGAAGACATGGCGCAGTTCGCCCGCATGGGCTGGGATGGGCTGCGGCTCACCTTCTGGGGCGACTGGGAGGCGTCCGACTCGGCCGGCAACCTGATCGCCAACGACCATCTGGACCTGCAAGACTACCTCATCGCCCGCGCGCGCGAGCGCGGCATCTACATGCTGTTCAGCCCCATCCAACTGTACGGCTCGAACTGGCCCGACGCATTGTCCGATACCTCGCCACCGGGGTTCGGCCGGCACTTCGGCAAGGCCCGCATGGGCACCGACCCCGCGGCCCTCGCGGCGCAGGTCAACTACCTGCGCCAAATCCTGAATCATGTGAACCGCTATACCGGCATGGCGCTCAAGGACGAGCCGGCCATCCTCTTCATCGAGCTGGTCAACGAGCCCTGGCATCACCCTGAGGACCTGGAGGGCTCGATCCGTTACATCGACGCCCTCACCGCCGCGGTGCGTGCCACCGGTTGCAACAAGCTCGTCTTCTACAACGTGAGCCAGGACTTCAGGATCGGGGAGGCGATCAGACGCAGCAAGGCGCAGGGGATCACGTTCGGGTGGTATCCCACGGGCTTGAACTCGGGCCACGAGCTCGTGGGCAACTACCTGCGCGGGACCGACGCATACCCGGATATGCTGCGCCCCGAGCTCGCCCCAATGCCGCGCATCGTGTACGAGTTCGACTCGCCGGACCTGCGCACCGGTTACATGTATCCGGCGATGGCGCGGACGCTCCGCGCGGTGGGTGCGCAGTTCGCCGCCATGTTCGCCTACGACATGCTCGAGACCGCGTCGCGCAATCTGGGCTGGCAGACCCACTATCTGAACCTGGTCTACACGCCGCGCAAGGCGATGAGCGCCATCATCGCCGCTGAGGCGATGCACCGGCTGCCACGGCTGCGCTCGTACGGTCCGTACCCTGAGAACACGCGGTTCGGCGACTTCCACGTTTCCTATGACGGCGACGCCAGCGAGCTCGTGGCGCGCGACGCATTGCTGTACGCCGGCTCGACGCGCGCGGCCCCGCCCGACCCGGCCGCGCTGCGTCGCATCGCGGGCTACGGCTCCTCGCCGGTGGCGACGTACGAAGGGGAGGGGATCTACTTCCTGGACAGAGTGCGCCCGGGCGTCTGGCGCCTCGAGGTCTACCCCGACGCCGTACCCGTGCGCGATCCGTTCGAGCCGCCCAGCCCCGACAAGATCGTGACGCGCGCGATCAGCCGCGCCTGGCACATGACCGTCAAGCTCCCTGACCTGGGGGGCGAGTTCACGGTGCAACCGATGAACCCCGGCGGTCAGGCGGTCGGACGGTCAGAGGCTGGTCGGTTTGCCGTCACTCCTGGTGTGTACGTCCTGAGCGCAAGGGGCCCGGTGGATCCCGCCACGCTTCCCGCACGAGTAGGCCAGACCGGCTTCACGGAGTACCATGCCCCTCCCGCCGACTCTGTCCCGCCATCTGTCGAGTCTCTCGCCGCTCCCGAATACCTCGCGGGGCGCACCGCGGAGCTCGTGGCTCGTGTGGTAGACCGCACTCCACCCGACTCGGCCATCCTCTTCATCCGGCCGACCGCTGGTGGCGTCTTCCGCGGCTTCACCATGCACCCGGCGGGCGGTTATCTGTATGCCGTGTCCCTTCCCGGAACCGCCCTGCGGGCAGGAGGGGGGCCGCACGAGTTCGTAATCACGCTGTTCCGCGGGGACTCGGGCGTAACGTTCCCTGGCGGCCTGCACCTGAGGCCGACCGACTGGGACTACTACGGCAGCGCGTCCTGGAAGCTGGACGTGGTCGGCGCGCACACGCCGCTGCGGTTGTTCGATCCCGGCCGGGACGCGGCGCGTTTGTCCTTTACCCGCATCGGCGACGCCGGGCGCCGCGGACTGTTCCGCGTGGTCGTGTCCGAGCTCACCGGCCAGCCGGTCTTCCACTTCGAGCTGCCCGTGGACGCGCGCTCCTCGAGTCCGCCCGACTACACGGCGTCGTTGGTGGTCAAAGACCGGATCAGAGCCCGGCAGGAGAGCATAGGCGGCGCCGATGAGTTGGTGGTGCGGGTGCGCGGCCTCGGGGCGCGCCAGATCCTGCACGTCACGCTGATGGAGGACGACGGCACGAGCTGGAGCGCCGCGGTACCGGTGGACAGCGGCTGGAGCGAGCGGGCACTGCCGCTCGCCGCTTTCACGCTCGGCCGCGGGGTGTTGCTCCCGGAGGGGTTCCCCGGGGAGTGGAACTACTGGGTGGGACCGGCGGCGGGGCGGGGCGGGAGCGGTGACCGCCCGCGGCTCGACCGGGTGGAGCGGCTGCAGCTCTCGCTGCGGCGCGAGGACGCGCGAGACAGCACGGTCACGCCGGGCAGTTACGGCGTGGAGGTGGAGTCGATCGTCCTGCGGGTCGGCCGCGCGGCTAGGAGCGAGTCGGGACGGTAAGTGGATCGGCGGGGCTTGACGGCCGACCCGTCCTCCCTTATATAACCTATCAGTTATGAATACTGCGAGCCTCGACGCCACGTTCGCGGCGCTCGCCGATCCCACCCGGCGGGCGATCCTCGCCCGGCTCGCGTCGGGTCAGGCCTCGGTGACGGAGCTGGCCGAGCCGTTCGCGATGAGCCAGCCGGCCATCTCCAAGCATCTCAAGGTGCTGGAGCGCGCCGGCCTGGTCTCGCGCGGCCGCGACGCGCAGCGGCGACCGCGCCGACTGGAGGCCAAGCGGCTCGGGGAAGCCACCCGCTGGCTGGAGCGCTATCGCCGCCTCTGGGAAGGGAACTACCGGCGCCTCGACGCGCTGCTCGAGCAGCTGAAAACCAAGGAGACAAAATGGAAGCCCTGAAGCTCACCACGCCCTCGGACCGCGAGATCGCGATGACGCGCGTCTTCGACGCCCCGCGCAAGCTGGTGTTCGACGCTCACACCAAGCCCGACCTCGTCCGACAGTGGCTGCTGGGCCCGCCGGGCTGGTCGATGCCGGTGTGCGAGATGGACGTGCGCGTGGGCGGCAAGTACCGCTGGGTGTGGCGGCACGATCGTGATGGCACCACGATGGGGATGGGTGGCGTGTACCGCGAAATTGTGAAGCCCGAGCGGCTCGTCGTCACCGAGCGATTCGACGAGGCGTGGTACCCGGGCGAGGCCCTCAACACCCTCGTTCTGGTCGAGCAGGGTGGACGAACCACCCTGACGCAGACGATGCGCTACGAGTCGCGGGAGGCGCGGGACGCGGTCCTCAAGTCCGGCATGGAGTCGGGCGTGAAGGCAAGCTACGACCGTCTCGCCGATCTGCTCGTGTCAACTTCGCAGGCCACCAGATGACGACGCGCTTTTGGCGCAGCACGGGCGCCGTCGTCGCAGGGTTCGTCGCGATCGTCGCCCTCTCGCTCGGCACCGACGAGGTGCTGCATGTGCTGAAGGTGTACCCGCCGTGGGGCCAGCCGATGACCGGCGGGCTGTTCGCGCTGGCCACGGCCTATCGTATCGTCTATACCGTTGCGGGCGGCTACCTCACGGCGCGGCTCGCCCCCCACGCGCCGGTGCGCCATGCGTTCATCCTCGGGCTCGTCGGGCTCGTGCCGGGCGTCGCTGGTGTGGGGGTCGCGATCGCCAAGCCCGAGCTCGGTCCGCTCTGGTACCCGGTCGCGCTCGTGCTCACCGGTTTGCCCTGTGCATGGCTGGGCGGCGTACTGTACCGCCAGCCTGTCCATCAATAGCGAGGAATCTATGCAGAAGATCGTCCCGTTCCTGTGGTTCGACGGCAAGGCCGAAGAGGCGATGAACTTCTATGTGTCGATCTTCAAGAATTCGAAGGCGCTGAGCGTCACGCGATACGGCGCGGCAGGGCCAGGGCCAAAGGGGACGGTCATGTCCGCGACGTTCCAGCTCGAGGGACAGCAGTTCTACGCCTTGAACGGTGGCCCGCAGTTCAAGTTCACGCCGGCCATCTCGTTGTTCGTGAACTGTGAGACACAGCAGGAGGTAGACGAGTTGTGGAAGAAGCTGTCCGCGGGCGGTAGAGAAGATCAATGCGGCTGGCTGCAGGACAAGTATGGCCTGTCGTGGCAGATCGTTCCCACGGCCCTGGGGAAGATGTTGGGAGACAAGGATCCCGAGAAAGCGAACCGGGTCATGCAAGCGATGCTGCAGATGAAAAAGATCGACATCAAAGGCCTGCAGCAGGCGTACGACCGAGGATAACTCGGCAAGACCACTATTATGCCGCCGGGCGGGCAGCGGCCGGCGGCGCTGCCCCATCCCACCGGCGCGCAACCTCGAGGCCGGAGATACAGGTTGAGAGCCACAGCACCCCTGCGGCGTACCCCCCGACCACGTCGCTGAAGTAGTGCACCCCGAGGTACAGTCGACTGAGCCCAATGGCCACGATCAGCACGGCGGCACCGAGCACGATGGTGATTTGTGCGCTGCGACGATGCGTCCACAGAACCACGAGCAGGTAGGCGAGCATGCCGTATCCGATGAGCGCGCTCATGGCGTGGCCGCTCGGAAAGCTCCAGCTGTAGTGGGGGAGGAACCTGGCGGCATAGGGGGGCCGCGGGCGCCGGATCATGAGCTTGAGCATGGCATCGAGGAGGCCACCCCCGGCGAAGGCGGCGACCCAGCCGCCGAGCACGATCCAGTGGCGCCGAACGCCGAGGACGAGGGCCACCGCGAGCGCCAGGACGGTCAGCACCAGGGGCGAGCCGAGCAGGCTGATCGCGTTGAAGACGGCGTACCCGGCGGGTGTGGCGTGTGCGTGTATCCAGTCGAGCAGCGTCACGTCGAACTGCGTGAGAGGGTCATGGTGGATGACGTCTTCCGTGATGCCGGCAAAGACCCACAGCCCAGCGAGACTGATAGCCAACCCGATCGTGAGGTGGAGCCCGAGATATTCGCCGCGCGCAAACCGCGCGGCCACGAAGGTCCACGCGTGCGGGTAGCGCTGCTTGAGGCGCTGGAGCGCGGCCCCGGTGAGGAGCCGCTGCCACACGGACTGTGCGCGGTCGGCGAGCCTGGTGCGGTTCCTGTCAAACCAGCGCCACCCGAGCACCAGCCCCACGACGAGAGCGACGAGCAGCGCACCGGCCAGGCTGGCCTGACCGATGTAGTGCTCGAGCCGTGGTAGGTTGCGACCGAACACGAAGCCGAGCGTGCCGAACATCACGGCCCAGCAAACCCCGCCCAGGGCGTTATAGAACATGAAGCTGCCGTACGGCATGCGCGCCGTCCCCGCGAGCACGGCGACCCAGGTGCGCAGCAGCGCGATGAAGCGGCCGATGAACACCGTCTTGGGGCCGTGCCGCTCAAAGAAGCCGCGCGCGCGGTCGAGATGCGATTCGTTGAGGTGAATGCGGCGCCCATAGCGCCGCACCAGCGCGATGCCTCCTTTTCGCCCGATCCAATAGCCGCCGTTGTCGCCAATGACGGCCGCGGCGACTGCGGTCGCTACGACCGCGTAGATCGAGAGGTGCCCCAACGCGGCCAACGCGGCTGCGGTGAGCAGGGCCGTCTCACCCGGGAGCGGGATCCCGAGGCTCTCCAGGGCGACCAGGACAAAGAGTACGACGTACCCGGAGGATGCGACCAGGCCGGATATCGTCTGAGACATGGTGGAAGCTCGCTACCTCGCTTCCTCGGGTGGTCGAACCGCGGCAAACCCGCGATACAGCAGCAGGTCGTACAGGATTTTCAGGGTTCCGGCTACGAAGAACGGCACGCTCATGAGCGCGGGCCGGGCAAACATGAAGCCCGCGAACACGGGCGCAAGGGCGGCACCGGTCGTGCGCGCAACGCCCGTTATGCCGGCCGCCGCCGAGCGCTCTTCCGGACGGACCACGGCCATGATGTATGACTGTCTCGTCGGCACATCCATTTGGCTGATGCTGAAGCGTGCCAGCAACACGAGGATGGCGAGCGGCAGGGTCGGCATCAGCGGTACGAGAATGAGCAGCAGATTCGAAGGCAGGTGCGTGAACACCATGGTCTTGACGAGGCCGAAGCGTGCGGCAAGTCGGGACGCCAGTAACGCGGAGACTCCAGCAAACAGATTTGCCCAAAAGAAGATCACGCCGAGCGTTCCAGGGTTCACGCCAAACCGCAGATAGAACCAATAGGCAGCGAAGCTTTGTACCACAAAACCACCGGCGAAGGAATCGAGGGCGAACAGGCCCGACAGCTTCAGCACCACATCGCGTGAGTGGCCGATACCGAAGCGAGTCTTCACAGCCGCCGGGGCACCAGATCCCGCGACGGCCGAGCTCACTTCAGCGGCAGACGAAACACGCGTGAACAAGAAGACCAATGCAATGCCCAGGGCGCTGTAGAGCAGGACAACCACACGGTAGCTCCCGAGCGGCGTCATCGCAGTCCGCTGCAGCAAGTGTGAAAGCGTCCCTCCGCAGAGCGAACCCATGGCGGTCGCGAACGAGCCGGCAAGCGCGTACCAGGCAAGTACCGTTGTGCGTGTGTGACTGGGAACGACCTGGGAGAGCACGGCCTGCTCAATCGGCAGAAACGGCCCCACTTCGCTGCCGCTGGGGCTGATGACGCCAATCGTCCCGGCGACGACCAGGAACACGAGGTTGCTGGTGGAGGCGAACGCGACGCCGGCGGCGGCCATGAGCGCGGCACCGATGATGAGCATGCGCCGGCGCCCGATCCGGTCGGCTCGCGTGGTGAGATAAAGGGACACGACAATGTCCCCGGCCAGCGTGAGGGTCAGCAGCAT
>Ga0209236_1000562_pt1 | contig 21766 bp, 17 predicted proteins | sample GraSoi013_1_40cm_FD_185819 | JGI IMG/M metagenome (GOLD analysis project Ga0209236, IMG submission 185819) | Grasslands soil microbial communities from the Angelo Coastal Reserve, California, USA - Sample 09_27_2013_1_40cm (SPAdes) (version 2) | ecosystem: Environmental > Terrestrial > Soil >... | reverse complement strand
CGCTGCCCGCGCTGCCGACGCTGCCCGTGGACCCGACCTTGGCGGTCGAGTTGCCGGTGGAGCCGTTGGCGCTGCCCGCGCTGCCGACGCTGCCCGTGGACCCGACCTTGGCGGTCGAGTTGCCGGTCGAGCCGTTGGCGCTGCCCGCGCTGCCGACGCTGCCCGTGGACCCGACCTTGGGGGTCGAGTTGCCGGTCGAGCCGTTGGCGCTGCCCGCGCTGCCGACGCTGCCCGTGGACCCGACCTTGGGGGTCGAGTTGCCGGTCGAGCCGTTGGCGCTGCCCGCGCTGCCGACGCTGCCGGTGCTTCCGACAGTCTCGTGCGTCTTCGTCTTGTCGTCGCCGTTGCCGGTCTTGCCACCCGCGGTGTCACCGCGGCTGTCTGAGTTGTTCTCGCCAGCCTCCTTGTGCTGACCAGTCGTATTGGCCGCTGCGCCGCCACTGTCCTTCGCCTTGCCGTTGCCGTTGGCATTCGCGTTGGCATTCGCGTTGGCGTTCACATTGGCCTTTGCGTTGGCGTTCGCGTTAGCGTTCGCACTGGCGCTCGCGCTGACGCTCGCACTGGCGCTAGCGCTGCCGTTGGCGCTCGTATTCGAGCTGGCCTTGGCGCTCGAGCCGCCCTTGCTACTGGCGCCGTCTTTGCCGCCGTCGCCCTTGCCGTCTCCGCCACCACCACCACCGATGGGATGGTCGGACGTGACATGTGTGTGGTCGCTCCGATTCACGACCACCGAAGCGCTCGTTTTATCGGACGCCTTGCTTTTGTCGTGGGAGTCCGCCGCCAGCGCAGGTGATGTCCGCGCCAGCATCAGGACCACCCCGGCCATCAGGACAAAGAGCTTGATGGCGACGCGCTGCATTAGTGGCGGCCGACTGCTGATGAATTCGCCGAGCGTGTCCAAAGAGGCTCACCTCCACGCGGATATGAGCATTTGCCTTGCCGCCATCCTGGACACGGACCACTGCCGGAGCCTTTTAACGGAACCGGCACGAGGATATGTCGCAGAACGCCCCGCTCAGCGTTCCCTATTTGGCAATGCTTATCAGGGAAACGCCGAAAGTCTCATTAGTAACCATGCTGGAGGCCACCAGCGTTGACGCCGTCGCCGAGTTCGTCAATGGATTGCTGGCTCAAAAAGGCTGGGATGTCGAAGGGGTGCGCAAACGCGCATCGAGGCTGGAGCCGCCGGACCGCTACTGGGCGATGTACGAGATCCTGGCTAGAAACGACTCGCGCGCGCGAAACCTGAGGATGGTCGCCCGCGGTGCCTTCAGCGCCGAAGCCTGGGGCGAGCTGCACAACAGGCTCCAGCGCCATGGCGCCGGCGAGCCCTGTGACCCCATCGATGGCCTTGGCTATCCGACCATCTTCCCGGAGTCCCAGGTTGCGTTCTGGTTCTACCCTTTCGACCCAGCGCTGCCTGGCCTGCCCACCGCGGCCGACCCCGAGACGATGACGCGGCTCTTGCTGGGCCACGATGACAACACGCTTCCATTGCCCGACGGCATGCCGCGGGTGAGCGTCGAACGCGTGCGCTACGTGCCCGAGGTGGGCGCAATCCTTCGCTATCAGTTCGAGACGTCAGGCGGACCTCTGACGATTTACGGCAAGGTTCAGCCAGGCGACCGCGGGCTACGCGCCCACAGGATCGTCGAGGGGCTGTGGAGCGCCAAGGTGCCGGACTCCAAAGGGCTGCTCAACCTGCCGCGCCCGCTCGGATTCATCGAGAAGTACGGGCTGCTTTTGGAGCAGGCGATACCCGGCACGCCGGTCAGCGGCAATCGACTGAGCACCGAGTTCAGGAATGCAGCCCTCGCCGCGGCAGAGGCTGCGGCCGTCGTTCATGAATCCGGCGTTGAAACGGATATCGAGATCAAGCTCGAAGACGAGCTCGACCGGCTTGATCGCGTAGCAGAGCAGTTCGCGTACGTGCATCCGCAGGGCCACTTCCTGCTCAGCGACCTGATCGTCCATCTTCGCAACCGAGCTCGAGTAGCCTTCGCCGAGGAATGGCGCCCAACGCACGGCGACCTCAAGTACGACCAGTTCGTGCATCACAACGGCCGTTACACGCTGCTCGACTTCGATTACTACGGCCTCGCCGAGACCAGCTACGACCTCGGCAAGTATTGTGCGTATATCGTGCCGTCCAGCCCGCAGAGTTGGGAGGATACCGTGGCCGCCGAGGAAACTCGGCTGCGCTTCCTGCGCCATTATCTGGAGCTGCGGCCACACGCGACGATCGATCGGTTTCCGATTTACGAAGCGCTTCAGCTCGCGCTGCGCGCGATGAGCTTCATGTGGGCACAGACATCGGGCTGGGAACGAACTGCCGAAACGTTCCTCGTGATGGCCCACGAACGCCTCTACAGCCGGCTTCCCGGCACGTTCTGAGCTCGCGGGCCCGGTAAAGAATGTAAAAGGCGCCTGAACCGCGCCGAAGCATTCCTTTTACAACCTTTTACCTCATCAGCACAGGATCTCAGTGAAGCCGCCGTCAGACTCTGCCGCTGGCCATGCGGTTTCTGCCCTGGATCGGAAGCGTGATTCTCATCGCCGCGCTGGGAGGCGGTGCCCTGACGACTTTGCGCCCACACAACGCGACCGCGTACTCATTGATCACCGCCAGGACGCCGGTGGTGGTCGCCAACAACACTCTGCCGAAGCTCGATTCGAGCGTCTACCAACATCTCGTGCCGACACCTCCCCCTCCTCCCCCTCCGCCTTCCTCGCAGGGAGCACCTGCCGGCGCGGCGCATACCGGCGGCGGGATCGTGATCCGCTCGACACAGCAACAGCTCATCAACCAGGACCGCGCGGCGGCAGGCCTCGGGCCGCTGACCTGGAGTGACTGCCTCTATCCAGTGGCCGCGTCGAATGCCGGCCGGCTTTCTCGACAGGGATGGGTTCCGCCCTACCACACGAACGGCCCCACCCAGGATCTCGGATGCGGGCTCGGCCATCAAGCCGGTGAGAACGTGGGCTACTGGAGCGGCGGAATCAACGACTCAAAGCTCAACAGCATGTTCATGAACAGCCCCGAGCACCATGCCAACATCATGGGTCCCTACCGCTATGTCGCGACTGCATGGGCGGTCGCGCCAAACGGGTACGCGTACGTAGCAGTCGAGTTCAGCTAGAGCGCTGCAGCACCCCTGACCCCCTCCAAGTAGCCCGCTTCAACTCGGCGTTGTCCTCTCGAAGCGCGCCATTGCCGACAGGCGGCTCCCACAGCCCCTTCAAATGCGCGGGCGCCATGAGGAGGAACGCCAAGGGTGGTGCAGAAGCCAACCGGCCGCGATCCGCAGCGCGCGCCAACCAACCACCGGTTGCTCGGTTGGTTGTGGGCGAAGCGCGTTTGGATCGCAGCCGCCGTCGGGATCATCTTCATCCTGTCCACGCTTTATGTGCTGTGGGCGGTCAAGGATCTACCGGACCCTAGCCAGGACGTGCTCGCCGCGGGCGACGTCGTTGTGCTCGATCGAAACGGACACTTGATCGAGGACTGGAACCCCGCCGGGCATTACCACCTGAACCTGCACCTGAACGAGATGGGCCGGTACGCCCCGGACGCAATGCTTGCGGCTGAGGACCGCAACTTCTATCACCACGGCGCGGTCGACGCCGGATCGACAGCCCGCGCGCTTTGGGTCGACGTCACCCATCTCGGCTTGAACGAGGGCGGGAGCACGATCACCCAACAGCTGGTGAAGATCCAGCTGCTGACGCCGCAAAAGTCGGTCACGCGGAAGATCCACGAGATGGTCCTCGCCATCGCGCTCGAGGAGCGATTCTCGAAGGACCAGATCCTCACGATGTACATGAACCGGGTTTATTACGGCCACGGTGCGTACGGAGTGGGCGCCGCGGCCCGCACGTATTTCAGCAAGGACGCAAAGGACCTCACACCAGCACAAGCGGCATTCCTGGCGGGCCTCGTGCAGGCCCCCTCCGCATACGACCCTCAGGTCCACTATGCCCTGGCGCACGAGCGGGAGGCCTATGTCCTCAACGGGATGGTGAGCACCGGCGCCCTGAAGCAAGACGAGGCTGACAAGGCTGCCCTCGAGGACGTGAAAGCCGAGCTGAAGATCCAGCCCACCGCGCGGCAGAGCAAGGCGCCGCACTTCGTCGATTATGTGCTCTCGTCGCTGGAATCGACCTTTGGATCGGCTGCGATCCAGCAGGGCGGCATTGTCGTCCACACCACGCTCGACCTCGACCTGCAGCAGGCCGCCGACGCGGCGGTGAAGAACGGCGTGCACGACCTGGGCTGGGCGAACATCAACAACGCGGCGCTGCTCGCGGCAAACCCGAAGACCGGCGAGGTGTTGGCGTGGGTGGGCTCAGCTGATTACGGAAACGACTCCATCGCGGGCCAGTTCGACGTGGTGCTCGCGAAGAGGCAGCCTGGATCATCGTTCAAGCCGTACGTGTACGAAGCCGCGCTCCGCGACCACAAGATCACGCTCGCCACCAAGCTCGACGACCGGACGCAGAACTTCAACGGCTACGTGCCGCGCGACTTCGACAACGGCGGCATGGGCATGATCCCGGCTCGGACAGCATTGGTCTACTCGCGCAACATCCCTGCGGTCGAGGTGGGCCAGATGGAAGGCATGAACAACGTGATCGGGCTCGCCCACCAGATGGGCATCAAGAGTCACCTGGACCCGGGGCTTTCGACGGCGATCGGCGGCAGCGACGTCACGTTGTTCGAGCACGTTCAGGGCTACCAGGTCTTCGCCAACCAGGGCCAAAAGGTGGAGTTGAGCGTCATTAGGTCGATTGACGACGGCAGCGCCAAAACCGTCTACACGCACGACATCCCCGGCGGGCAGGCGGTCCTGACGCCGGCCGAGTCGTACTTGATCACCGACGTGCTCAAGCGATATCAGTACCAGTGGGGCTTCGGCTGGAACCGCCAGATGGCAAGCAAAACCGGGACCAGCGACAACGGGCACGGCCAGATCCCCGACTCGTGGATCATGGCTTACAACCCAGACATCGTGACCGGCGTGTGGGTCGGCAACACGGCGCCCAACGGCGGCGGCGGGACGATTCGAGCCTTTGGAGAGAGCGTGGGTCAGACCATCATGGCGCGCTTCGTGAACGCCCTCCCGAGCAAGATGCGCGGCTGGTATGCGCAGCCGTCGGGGATCGTGCACGGCTGCGGTACTGATTCCTCGGAGATCTTCCTGAGCGGCACGCAGGGGACCTGCTCGGCTTCGCCCACCGCCACGCCGAGCGCGTCGCCCAGCGCATCGCCAAGCCCCAGCCCTTCAGACCTGCCGAGCCCATCGCCTCTGCCGTCTCCAACGCCGGTACCGACACCCAGCCCATTGCCCTCCCCATCACCCAAGCCCACACCGACGTGATGTTCGAGATGACCGCTGACAGCCCGTTCGTGGACAGCGTCGAGCGGCGCCGGCCGGGCGGCTCGATGCGCGCGTATGTCTCGCGGACGCTGCCCCACCATTCGGCGATCGTGGTCAGCAACCGGGCGCCACACGAGCCGAGGCCGGAAGGAGGCTTCGCGCGGGGGGCGGGCGGGGTGGTCACGGCGCTGCTGACACTCGCCGAGGTGACCGCCGCGGACTGGATCTGCTGCGCCCGCAACGATGCCGAGCGGAGGCTTGTCGAGGAGCAAGGCGACACGTGGACGGCTCCGCTCGTTCGATCCGCGACACGCCTCCACTACGTGACACCTACGTGCGACCAGTACGACCAGTACTACTCGGTGATCGCGAATCCCGTGCTCTGGTTCATTCAGCACTATCTGTGGGATCTCGCGCATCAGCCGATCATCAACGGCCGCATCCACCGGGCGTGGAGGGACGGATACGTCGAGGTCAACAAACAGGTTGCGCAGAAGGTGATCGCCGTCGGCCGCCAGCTGCCACACCGCCCGCTGGTCCTGGTCCATGATTACCAGCTTTATCTGGTGCCCAAGATCGTGCGCGAGCAGCTGCCGGGAGCGATCATCCAGCACTTCATCCATATCCCGTGGCCAACGCCCCAGTACTGGAAGGTGCTGCCAAAGCAAATGCGCTCGGCGATCCTCGAGGGTCTGCTCGGTTGCGACATCGTGGGCTTCCAGTCAAGCCTCGACGTGCGCAACTTTCTCATGACGTGCGAGGAGAACGCCGGCCTCCAGGTCGACGAGAGAGAGCGCGCAGTTCTCATCGACGGCAGGGTCGTTTATGCCCGCGCCTATCCGATCTCGATCGATGTCGCGTCGACGACAAGGCTCGCGTTCTCCCACGGCGTCATGGTCGAGGAGCGCAAGCTCCGGGACTGGCGCCCCCAGCGGCTCATCGTCCGCATCGACAGAACCGACCCCTCCAAGAACATCGTGAGGGGGTTTCTGGCCTACGAGAAGCTCCTCGTCCAGCACCCCGACCTCAAGGGCCAGGTGCAGTTCTGGGCCTTTCTCCAGCCCTCGCGGCAGGACGTGGCCATCTACAGAACCTACCTGCGCCGGGTGCGCCAGGTGGCGGCCCGCATCAACAGCCAGTACGGCGGCCAAGGCTGGATGCCGATTCGCCTCGAGTTCGGAGAGAACGTGCGCAAGGCGATGGCCGCGCTGCGCAATTTCGACGTCCTGCTCGTCAACCCCGTCTATGACGGCCTGAACCTGGTGGTCAAAGAAGGCGCCCTCGTCAACAGAGCCGAAGGGATGATCGTGCTCTCGGAGAATGCGGGCGCTCACGAGGAGCTCCAGCCTCACGTGCTGTCGATCAACCCGTTCGACATCGAGGCCACCGCGGAATCGATCCATCAGGGTCTGGTGATGAGTGGCGAGGAGCGCAGGAAACGGAATGAGGCGGCGCGCGGCGTGGTGCGCACCAACGACATCTCGCGCTGGATCGCCCGCCAGGTACAGGACATCCGCGATCTGGTTTCAACACCCGGCTTGAGGGCGGGCTGAGAGTCGGGTAAACGCAAACAGCACCGCGTTTACATTCCTAGATCTCCTTTGTTCTCGAATGAGGGGGTGCCAATGGAGCACAAAGAAACGAACTTCGTACGCGACGAATCGTCAGGCAGCGTTCGCGAGGAATCGACCGTCGTCAACGACACCGGCGTCGCACCGGTGCGGGAGGCGTCCGTCGTCAAGAGCTCGACTCCTGCCCGGCGCGCCATGGAGATCATCTACCTGGTGTTCGGGATCATCGACGGCCTCCTGCTGATCCGCCTGTTCCTCAAGCTGCTCGGAGCGAACCCGCACGCCGGCTTCGCCAGCTTCACCTATGGGGTGACCGACTTCTTCCTGGCTCCGTTCCGCGGGCTCCTGCCGACTTACGTCAGCGGGCAGTCCGTGTTCGAGCTGTCGCTCGTGTTCGCCATCCTCATCTACTCGCTGATCGCGCTCGCGTTGGTGCGACTGGTGGCGGTCACGCTGTCGCGAAGCGTCATGGTTTCGCAGCACAGCCGATCGGAAGGGTTCAAGACTCACACGGACTGAGAAAGCGACTCCGCCGCGGTGGTCCGCGCCACCGCGGCGGCGGTCCTTCCTCCAGCGGCTCCTAGTGGATCAGGGATACCAAAGGGGCAGCTTCGACAGTGCCTCGTCGCTGTCGACGTCGGGATCAGCGCCCGAGCTCAACACGTACTGCCATGCGACCATCCTGCCCGCGCACGCGACCTGGTTGGGATCGTACGAGGGAGCGGTTGCCCTTGTGTACCGGCCGAGCAGCGATGGCTCGAACGACCACAGGTAGGATCCGGTCGCGACCTCGGCCCGGTCGGCCACCGCCGTGCACCAGGCCTGGCCGAACGTGCTGGAGCCAGTCCCGTCGCCGTAGTAGCCAGGTGAATAGCCGGCGCCGGAGACTCCGTCGTACCAACCCTCGATGAACGTGGCATCGACTCCGCCCGAGCACCATTCGCCGGGCGGCTCGATGTCGATCATGAGCACCGTGCCCCTTGGGATGCCCAGCCCCGCGGCTGCGGATGTTGCGCCCTCCGCATAGCTCACGCCCACGTCGTAGCCGGCCACTGCGGAGCAGTAGTACTCGTTGTAGATGGGCAGGATGCCCAGGTGGTGAGCAGCGGCGGCAGCCACCTCGGCCGCGCTGATGCCCGGGCAATTGGGCGTGGTCGTGAGGTACCGGCCCCAGAAGTCCGGTGGTCCGTACATTCTCGTGACCTGCGGGTAGAGGTCGCTCGCCGCGGCCGCATCGCCGGTCAGCGGCTTGCACGAGTCGACACCCCACAGCACTCTCGACGGCTGCACGGCAGCGGACCGCGCCTGGATGTCCCGAAGCGATGCGCTCTGCGACACCGTCCTCAGGAGCTGGCCGGCGGGGGTCGACTCGTTCGCCGACGGCGCCTGGAGCCCGATGGCGGCCGAGTACCACGGTGCGGCACCGCTGCCGAGCGTCACCTGCGCGCTGCATGTGCGACCCGATTTGCAAGACTTGCCGACCAGGCGCCCCGACTGGTCGTAGATGCCCATGCTCCAGGGCGTGTCGGTGAGGTCGACGTTGGACGTGGCGCTGAGGTACACGGTGCCGCCCGAATGCAGGTCGGTGGAGCTGGCTGAAAGCTCAACCGAGAGCCAGGTCGCCGACACGGTGTCCGACGCGGCCCGTACACCCGATGATGGGGTCGCCGAAGCATTGTCCGCGACGAAGGCGACGATGCCGTGCGAGCCTGCGGCCGGCTCGCTCAGCATGGTGCTGCAGGTCGTGCCGCTGCTGCAGAAGGTCAGCCTCTGCCCACCGGTGGTGTCCCAGAAGATCAGTACGAATCCCAGCCTGCCCACGTCGACCGACGACGTGGCGGTCAGCATCACCGGCTTGTCCGGGCCGACGGCGGTCGGAAGGCCCGTCTTGAGGCCGACACCAAGCCAGCTCACCTGGATGGCGTTGGACGTGATGGTCCCGGCGCGTGCCGGCGCTGTCGGAGCAGGAGGCGACACGAACGCGCTGAACGAGTGCACGCCACCGGCCGCGCTGAATCCGACGAGGCAGCGGCTCGACTGCATGCAGGCCCCGGCGAGAGTCCCAGTGGTCTGGTCGAAGATCTCGATGGCCGACTCGGTGCCGGACACGCTCGCGGAGGCGGTCGCCGTGAGGATCACGCTCTCGCCGGAACGAGGCGACAAGCGATCCGCGGACAGCGTAAGGCTGCCTCCGCGCGGGGCCATGGCGGCGACCGATGACTGCGGCACGCTGGGCATCACCGGCGACGGCCGGTCAGCCACTTTCGACTTGCCCGCCGGCGAGGTCGGGGGGGTGAGCGTCGGGTCGTCGCAGGCTGCGGGTGTGCTGAGAGCCGCCTTCACCGGGTCGCCCGGGCAAGGGGTCAAACCGTCGGGAACGGACGGCTGGCCGGGCCTTGCTGGGGCCACGCCAGACACATCGCACGCGGCGCCCGGCCCAGACCCGGGGCACAGGTTCGCCCCCGGCGGGAGAGCGAGGGTCGGCGCTTGTACGGCATTGCGCGGACCGGAGGGTGCGCGCAAGCCCCGTGTGAACGCAAGGCCGCTCGCGGGTGCGACTGCCAGGGCGATGATGCTGAGGTGAAGCAGCGCCGCGACGAATACGAGAGGCACATTCCCAGTCCGAGAGCCCAGCAGGCGACGACCGATCCGGTGTAGTGAGTCCAGTTACCCCTCCTGGTCATAGCCCCTCAGGCGGCCGCGAGACTGCCTTGTGTTGGGGTGACCGGAGGAGGGAAGTTACCCGCGCGCGCGCGTCATCTTGGCCGCGACGCGGTTAATTAGGCTCAAGTCTTGTCAATCGGCCCCAAACCGTGCCGACGGGGGCCATTTACGGTCACATGCTCAGGCTACATGCGCGTTTTCGCCCACCGGTCCGGCCGGCGACAGACGGGATCTCCCCGAGAGATCACTCACATAGGTCAGCGCCCAGCGCTCGAACTCGGAGATGGACGCGGACCCGATTGCTTTGGGGACCTGTCCGGCGATGCCGAGACGCCGAACGTCGTCGTCGATGGCGGTCAGCAGGGTTCGCAACCTGGCCACGCGCGCAGCCGTCGACGAAGAAGATCTGCGGGCATACCCGGCCAGGGACTCGACGATCCGAAAGATCGGCGCCCAGTCCGGGAACGCCGCCGGCAGCCATTGCAGCGCCAGCCTCACCTCGACGGGCCGGGCCAGCCGGTAGACCAGGCGATTCCCAAACGGGTGCACCTGGACGAAGCCGGCCATCGTCAGCATGTCGAGGGATTGCGCGACGCTTCCTTTGCCATAGGCGGCGCTCTCCGCGAGCTGCCCAACAGATTGCGGCCGCTCCGGGTCGGCCAGCAGCAACCGCAGGACCTCTGATCGCGCGGAAACGCCCACCAGGGCTCGCAGCCGGAGCTGGAGCAGTGATGGCCGCCGGAGGTCAGGCGCCGGCTCGGCGCCGGAACGCACCCGGGCCAACGGATTTCCCGAAGCAGGCCAGGGAGCATTCGCATGCTCCTTCACGGTGGCCGCATAGCGTCCAAATGACCCACGTGTGGACCGACTCGCCTGCCGAGCCAGGTTGCGCATGCGGATCGCCGACGCAATGCGGAAGTTTGCGATCGACCACTCGATCGACCGGCCTTGCAGCCGCTTGTCCTCCGGCCCGATCCATGCGGTGTACAGGAGGAGCGGTTCCAGGTCTATCGCTTGCCAGTCGTGCCGCCGAGCCACTCCGTTGACGCCGAGCTCGGACCACAGGCTCCAAGCGAGCTCGAGGGCGAGTCCGCCTATCTCGTCCTCGAAGCGCGTCATGGGTCCTCGTATGGCCGGCTGGGCTCCTTAAAAGCCGCGCCCCCCACCAAGGACGTTGCCGTACATGAGGCCGAGCGCAAGAAGGCCGAGCAGGCACAGCAGAACCAATAGGGACGTGCGCGCGTACGTGTCGATGAGACCAACCTCATCGCCCGTCTCGGACGCGGCCAGGCTCGCTCGGCGCCCCGTCGCTCCGGCCCTCAGCGCGAGAGCAACAGTGACCAACATGATCACGAAAAGAATCCCCATAACGTGTCCTCACCATCCGACAAAACCCGCCGATTTTGCGGAGGTCGATTGATATTTTTGGCGGCGTGGACGCTGAGCGGGTCAGCGACCACGCCATAAATACAACGCTCTGAGCAGCGCGATCTACTCTTCGGCTCGGCGTCCGGATGTCATTCCGGCGGCGCCCAATACTCGGCTGCGCGGCTGCGTTTCCCAAACGATGGGGATTTCGATGTCTGTGGAGCTCTCGGTCGCGCTGTTTGCGGGCATGGCCGCAGCCATGATCGTGCCGGCGGTTCGCCGCTCGGTGCCACGCTGGATCGAGGCTTTGATCTGGCTCGGGCTGATCGTCGCCTGCTGGTTGGCGGTCACCAACATAGAGGCCGCCGACGTCCGCTACATGACGGAGTCCGCGGCATGGGGCGCGGACCAGATCGTCAACACCATCCTGGGCTTGATGCTGGCCGGCGCGCTCGGCTGGATGGCCGACCACCGATTCGCGATCGCCAACCTGGTCGTGCTCTTGGTCGGTGCGGACATCCTGCTGCTGGCACTGCTGCGTGCGCATCGCGAGGGCGAGGCCTGGCAGCCGCGGATCATGCTCGGCGAGTGGGTCGAGGTCCCTCTTCACCGCGAGCCGGTCCTGGTTCCTGCAGCGGTGCCTTCCGCAATCGACAAGTGGAACCGGCGAGCTGAGCACGCTGCCGCGGTCCTCGCGGCCGCGTTCTTCATGTGGTTTGTGCAGCTTCTGATCTGGACGCGCGATGTGGTCGTACCTCAGGCACGTGCACGCCAGGCCCAGGCGGTGGCTGCGGGCCGCGTGCAGGCGGTCGCCGGTCTCGAAGCCATGCGGATGGCCACCCGCGAATGGCGCCAGGCGCACGCGATGGCAATCCCAGAAGTGGGCGGCGTCAGCACAGTGCTGACAGACGACCAGGTGATCAACATCCGCGCTCTCTTGAGCGCGCAATCGATCGGCTGGTACGGCCCGATCGAACCGGCCCCTGCCGACATCAGGTCGGTCCATGGGAGGCAGGAAGATGAATCGGATCGATTGGCCTCGTAGGCGAAACGGCCTCCGCCGTCGAGCCAGTACCCCACGCGTGGTCAAGAGGGAGAGGCTGCTTCGCCCGACCGGTTGGCTGCTGCGCTTGCTCGTGCTGATCCTCGTCGCCGGGCCGGCTCTCTTTCTCAGCTCTCCGGGATATGTCGCCTTCGCGAATCGCATGCCAGATTTGGAAAAGCTGACGGCGCCGATGCATGCGGACACCATGATCTACGCGTCCGACGGCACCACGGTGCTGGCCGACCTGCACGGCCCTGGCTACCAGCACTACGAGGAACCCCTCGCCGCGATGGGCGCCCTGCTTCCCCAGGCCATCATCGCCATCGAAGATCGCAACTTCTACTCCGAGCCGGGGGTTGATCCGAGCGGTGTCGCGCGCGCAGCGGTGACCGACTGGCGTGCTCACGGAAAGGTCGAAGGAGCATCCACGATCACGCAGCAGCTGGTCAAGCTACGGCTGGTCGGCTCGGCGCCGACGATTGATCGCAAGCTCCGCGAAGCGCTGCTGTCGTTCGAGGTCGAGCGCACCCATACCAAGCCGCAGATCCTCGAGATGTATCTCAACAGTGTGTTCTTCGGCAACAGTGCATGGGGCAGCGCCGCGGCGTCAAGGATCTATTTCCACAAGCAGACCAAGGACCTGGATCTCGCCGAGGCGTCGATGCTCGCTGGTCTGGTTCGGGGGCCGACCGTCTACAACCCTCTGCTGAACTGGAAGTCGGCGAAGGCGAGGCAGCTTGTGGTCCTGAACGCAATGCAGCGACTGGGCATGGTCACCGGCGACGACGCCGCCAGGGCATATGTCGAGGACATATCGCCTCCGACCCACATGTTCACGCCGACGAACGAGATCGTCGCTGCCGGCTTCGTGCGCTACGTCGTTGGGCAGCTCGTGAGCAAGTTGGGGTCCGACATCACCTATGGCGGTGGACTGAAGGTGGTGAGCACGCTCAACCTCAAGCTGCAGAGCATTGGGCAGAACGCCATCACGAGTACCGTCTCGAGCCTCGCGTACCGCCGCGTGAGTCAGGGAGCGCTGGTCTCGATCGACCCGACGAGCGGGGCGATCGTTGCGATGGTGTCGTCCGCCAACCCGAACGGAAATGGCGGCCAGTACAACCTTGCGGTCTGGCCGCCTCGCAACCCTGGTTCTTCGATGAAGATCTTCACCTATACCGCTGCGATCAACAGCAACCGGTACACGATGGTCAGCCGCATCCCCGACACGCCATACACGTATCGCGATCCCGTCTCCGGCGAGGCCTACTCGCCCCGCAACTACGACGGCAGATATCACGGCACTCTGCAGCTGCAGCAGTGCATGGGCAACTCACTCAACATCCCAGCGGTCAAGGTGGAGCTGGGAATCGGCGTCTCGTCTGTGGTTTCGATGGCGCGCACGATGGGAGCTCCGCCATATCAGCTTCATTACGATGCTTCGGGAAACCCGAACTACACCACCGACGACCCGCTCAACACATACGGCGCGTCGCTCACCCTAGGTGGCTATGGTGAGACGCCGCTGCAAATGGCCACAGGTGCATCGGTGCTGGCTGCGCAAGGCATCCTTCGCGAGCCATACGCGATCGAGAGCATCTCGATGAATGAAAGGTCCGTCTACAAGCACCAGAAGAACCCTGGGGAGCAGGTGCTCGACCCGCGGGTCGCTTTCATCATGGAACAGATCATGTCCAACGACAACAACCGGGCCATGATCTTCGGGCGCAACTCTCTCCTGACGCTGCGAGGACGTCATGTCGGCGTCAAGACGGGGACATCGGACTCGTTCGCCGACGCGTGGACCGTCGGCTATACGCCGCATCTCGTCACGGCGGTGTGGACCGGCAACCCGGACTGGCGGCAGAAGATGACCAAGGACTCCGACAGCTACGTCGTTGCTGCTCCCGCGTGGCACGCCTTCATGCAACAGGGGCTGGATGCGCTGGGCATCGGCGACGAGTGGTACGGGGAGCCCCCTGGCCTGGTCCACAAGACCGTCAGCGGCCAGCCGGCCTGGTTTCTGCCTGGGACCTAGTCTCGGGGCGCCTACGCAGCTTTGAGCTTGTTCAGCAGGGTGAGGGTGCGCACCACTCGAGCCAGGCGGCGGCGCAGGGGACTCCACGCGGCACTCCGCTCGGAGGAGTGCCGTCGCTCATACCGCGGGGCGTTCGATTCGGCGCAGAGCTTGCACCCGCAGCCATGACCGGTGTCGGGAAGGCGCCTCCCTCGCTTGTCGAACCTCGCTTGCACTAAATGAACCTCACAATCCGCGGGAGATCGTGCTGGTTTGGCTGCAGTTTTCAGTCAGCCGCGGCAGCCCGGCTCGCGACCATGTCGCCGCTGGTTATCTCGCCGGCCTCGCTGTAGGAGTGCCTCAGCATGACGCGCAGGCGGTCCTTGGCGACGGCGAGCCGCGAGGCGACGGTGCGCTCGGGGATTCCGAGTGACTGCGCGATCGCACGGTTGGTGTAGCCGTGATAGTGGCGTAGAACGATCGCCGCAGCTTGCTTCGGCGGCAGTTTGGCAAGCGCCTCGGCGAGGTCTCGCCGCTCGACCAGGTTCTGCGGATCTGGGGCCAGCTCCGGGCGTCCGATCCGGCGGATCACCTCGCCAACCTCGCGGAGTCTCATCTTTCGCTGGTATGAGACCGCGGCGTTGATGGCGATCCGGTGCACCCACGCCTCCGCGGGCGCGATTGGCTTCCAGGTGCTCCACTTCCTGTAGGCGCGCTCGAATGCGTCCTGCGCGCAATCCTCCGCCGCGGCGCGATCGCCGAGCATCGCGGTCAGCGTGCCGAGGATCTTGCCGTACGACGCTTGGTACAAACGCTCGAAGTCAGCCTCGTTTCCTGGCGTGTACTTCGTCTTCTGCTCGCGTTGGTCAACTGAATCGACCGATTCCTGGATCTCTTCGAGCATCGGGATCGGATCACCCCCTCAGGTGTGGGTGCGCAAGCTACGTGCGCTTTCCCCGCGTTTAATCTCTCTCCTGCGGGCCTCCTGGGTCACCGTACGGTTGGGCGGATTTTGCCTCGCACAGTTGAGGTAGTCGGGCCCCGATTTCGAGTTCAGGTAGCACGCTCTGCGCCCGGCGTTGTTCAAGCAGGATGACTCCTGGCTCAGCCGGCGCCTTCGGCCGTGCGGCGGACATCCTCAACGCTCTCGCCCTAGGCCTGGCCGCGGACTCGGTCCAGACCGGGCGGAAGACGCTTGGGGTAATCCGGGCGCGCTCGCCGGAGCTGGTGCGCTTGACCAAGGACACCGGGGAAGACCTGATCGCTACATCAGGCGGCTTCATCGACGTGCTGCTCATGTCCCTGAGATCGGACGCCGAGCCTCCGTGGGCCGACCACGAGCAGCGCACGCGGGAGTACGGCCGCGTCAAGGCCGCGCAGGGCGTCCCGCTCGAAACCCTGATCGACATCCTGGCTGTTTACCGGCGAGCGACCATCGAGCTGATCACGCAACCAATCGAAGGCACGGCGCGACGAGACGAGATCTTCGCTCTCGCGCAAAGTCGCCTCGAAGATGTCGTCGAGCGGCTGACGACCAGCATCGTGCGCGGGTATCTCGAGCATCTGGACGCCGAGCACAGATCCAGGGAGAGCGAGCTGTTCGGGCTCGCAGCGATAGTCACCTCGATGGGTCGCTCACTGGATATCGCCGAGACCGCTGAGGTCGCGCTGGCCGAGACGCTGGCGGCGCTGCGCCTCAGCGCGGGCGCAATGTGGTTGAGGGAGCGTGGCACGTTCAGGCTGATTCATGCATCGGGCCTCGACCCGCACGAGATCGAGCAGTTCGCCCGCGAGGCCGGCCCTCATGTCAAAGCGACGGTGACCGCGATCGGGCGCTCGGAGTCGCGTGTAGACCGCGGCCTGGGAGGCGTCTGGAACGCACTGCGTGCGCAGCTGCGCGTGAGGGGGCGGGTTGTGGGTGTCATGACCGTCGGCACTGAGATGCCCCGAGTCTTCGGGGCATCCGACCTGCTGTTCACGGCCGCCGTCGCCGACCAGGTGGCCATCGCGCTCGACCGCGCACGCCAGTTCTCGAACGAGGCTCGAACCGACCACCTGACCGGGTTGGCGAACCGGCGCGAATTCGAGAGGATCATGGAACGCGAGGTGGCGCTCGCGGAGCGGCACGACCGGAGGCTCTCGCTGATGATGATCGACCTGGACAACCTGAAGCGAATCAACGACCGCCAGGGTCACCTTGCCGGTGACGCCGCGCTGAGGCTGGTCGCTCAGCAGCTTCAGCGCGTGGTCCGGACCTCGGACATCTGCGCCAGAGTCGGCGGCGACGAATTCGCTGTTGCAATGCCTGAAACCGAGATGGAGCGTGCACGCGAGGTGGCCATTCGGCTTCGGGCCGCGCTCAAGGAGGCGGGCCTGGCGTCGAGATCACCTGAGCCGATCGAGGTCAGCACGGGCCTTACGGCCTGGCGTCCGGGGCAGGACTGGCAGGCGACATACGAGGCCGCGGACGGCGACCTGTACGAGGACAAACGGCGCCGAAAGGATGACCAGCCGGCGGCGGTTCAGAGGAAGCATGCGACGCCGATCAGGATCCTTGGGCGGACATCCAGCCGGCGGCGCCTGACCGGCGGCTGACCGCTCCGGCGCGTCCTACTCGATCAGCGCCAGCTCCCTGGCCCTGACGATCGCCTCCAACTTGGAGTGGACGCCAAGCTTGCTGCCGAGGCTTCGAATGTGCGTGCGAACAGTGGTGTAGCTGATCCCCAACTTCGCCGCGATGGTGCGGCTGGACAGTCCCTCAGCCATCAGGCGCAGCACCTCTTTCTCGCGCGGGGTCAGGCTGTCGAGCTGCGTGTCCATCTCGCGGCGGCGGTTCAGCAGAGTCGCGATGGTACGCGGGGTGAAGAGTGTTCCACCGGAAGCCACCGTCCGAATCGCATCCACGACCTCGGAGGCTGCCTGCGATTTGTGGATGAAGGCGCTTGCGCCGGCCTCGATGGCCGCAAAGCGCGCGGCATCGCTGTCCTCTCGGGTGAGGAAGATCAGCCTGGCCTCGGGCCGCACCTGCCGGATTCCCAGACCCGCATCGGCACCGGTGCCGTCGGTGAGGCGGAAGTCGACCAGGACGACGTCCGGCTTGAGCTCCTGGGCCCGCGCCACCGACTCGACCACCGAAGCCGCATTGCCGACGACTGTCATGTCTGGTTGGTCGTTGAGCAACGCCGAAAGGCCGTCCGCCACCACCTGGTGGTCCTCGACGATGAGGACTCGAATCCCGCCTTCGGTCATTCTGAGGACGGTATCCAGAACTCGACCCTGGTGCCGTTCCCCGGCTCGCTGGTGATCTCGCACCAGCCACCCGCCAGGAGGGAGCGCTCTCTAAGGGCAAGCAGACCAAGGTGTCCAGGCAGCTTGTCCCGCTCGGCGACCACAAAGCCTCTGCCGTCGTCCACCACCACACCGTAAATGCCGCCGTCGCGCTCCTTGACCGCGATCTGGACGCGAGTCGCCGCAGCATGCTTCTCGATGTTGGTCAGGGCTTCGGACACCTGCCTGAAAACGATGGACTTGATCTCATAGGGCTGGTTATCGGGCAGCAGAAGATCGATCTCCGCTTCGACGCCGGTGATGGCGCCCGTGATCCTCACGCGGTCCCGGATCGTCTCTTCGAACCCACCCGGGACCTCCAATGCCGGCGGCCTCACCTCGAACAGCAGCTTGCGGAGCGCTTCCTCTGCCTGATCGAGAAGCCTGCGTGCGTCCACGATCGGTGACAGGTGGTCCCCGGCCCGCTGCAGGTGAAGCTCCGCCGCGGTCAGCTTCTGGAGGGCGTCGTCGTGCAGCTCGTCGGCGAAGCGCCGCCGTGCCTTGTCCACCGCAGTCGACATGTTCCTGAGCAGGAGCTGACGCGCCTCGTCGACCTTCTGCAGCCGGTTGATGGTCGTGGTGAGGTCGGATTCGGCCAGCTTGAGCTGCCACACGAGTCCCGCCGCCAGCCCGGCCATCTGCAAGACCCAGGCGTCTTCCATCGAAAATCCATCCCGGTCCTTCGAGTCGTAAGCCGCCACCACTCCAAGCCGTTGAGCTCCTGCGCGCCACGGCACGCTGATCGCGCTCGACACGCCCAGCACGTCCAGGACCGCGCGAGAAGGTGAATCCTCCTCAGCGTCCGACCTGGACGCCCTGAAGACGAGGTCGTTGTACACGACCTGGCTGGTGAGGTCGCTTCCGAACGGTTCCGCCGGCGCGGGGTAAAGGCGCGCGATGAACTCGTCGTCGATCCCGAATGCACCGCCGATCGGGGTCAGCGTGCGGTCCTCGTTGAGCTGCCAGAACAAAACCTTGCCCGCTCCGACAAGCTCGGCCACGCTCTCGGTGAGACCCCAGTAGAAGGCGGCGAACGTAGCGCCGGTTCGCGCATGAGTGGAGACGGCGACAAGCGCCTTGACAGCCAGCTCGTGGGCTTTCTCGATGCGCAGCGCGGCCTTGGCGCGCTCCTCGTTGAGGACCCGCTGCTTCTCACTCAGGTCAAGCTCGGCACGCATGTTGACCAGAGCCTCGACGAGCTCCTGCCTGCGCTGCTGGAGGCGGAAGATCTCCAGGGTCGCGGCGAGCTGGTTGCCAAGGATGGCCAGGGCCCGTCGCTGGACGACCGTGTAGACGCTGCCGCCGGCGACGCCCACGATGCCGATCACGCTGCCGCCGGCCTTGAGGGGCAGCCCGTGGTACGCGCTCAATCCGGGAAGTGGCATGCGCGCGTTGTGGCTCGACGAGGAGCTGGCCCTGGCCGCCGCGAAGAGCTCGTCAATCTCGTCGCGTGTGACAGACCGCGCCGGGTCGGCAGCGCGCGAGAACACCTGCTGGCGGTTACCCGCGTCGTCGACCAGTCCGATGAACGCGACCGACGCCCCGGTCAGCTCGAGCGCCAGCCCCAGCGCTTGGTCCGCCACCCGCTCCAGGTCTTGAGCCCCGGCGATGGTGGCCGAAATCGACTGAAATGCCTCGAGCCGGTCCCAAAGGCTGGTCTCCGAGTGTCCCGCGGTCTCCAAGAACAGGAGCCTACATCCCCTACGGCGGATTCTAATGAGCGGGCCTCGTTTCGAACCCCCTTTGATTCGAGAACGGGCCCAGATCGGCCGGTACTCGCAACCCCCTCCGCGTTTTTCAACCAGAGGGGCTCGAGAGGGACGAGGGTTGCGCAGAGGTACAGGGTCTTGAGTCAGGGATCAATCGGGCTCACCGGCGGCGACGCATTTGAGCTGATCCGTCTCAATCGGGCCCTTGCTCATCTGGCAAGGCCGACCTTGAGCGAGGCGCCCGCCCGCGTGGCGCCGCCCCGCCGAAAGGAATTGATCCAGCGCCTGTGGAGTCGCAAGCGACGGCTGCTACGTCAGGCGGGATCGCGCGGTGGCTGGGAGCCGGAGCCGGTAGCGTAGGAAAGTCTGAAAGTGTCGTCGTCGGAAGAGTGGTGAGGGGAGCGGGATGAGTGGTTTCAAGACTTTCCTGCTGCGCGGAAACCTCGTCGACCTGGCCGTCGGCATCGTCATCGGTATCGCTTTCGGAACACTCGTCTCGGCTTTCGTCAAGGACCTCATCACCCCGTTAATCGCGGCTCTGTTCGGCAAGCCGGACTTCTCCGCCCTCACCTTCACGATCAACAACAGCAAGTTCCTGTACGGCGACTTCATCAACGTCGTGATCGCTTTCCTCATCATCGCGGTGGTCATGTACTTCTTTGTCGTACTGCCCTATGTGCGATTCAGGGCGCGCTACGAGCCCGCGCCCGTGCCTGAGCAGGTCATGAAGCAGTGCCCGCGGTGCATCAGCAACATCCCCGCGAGCGCGACCCGGTGCCCCTTCTGCACGACCGACCTGTGATCGGCGCTGCCAATACTCAGGCGGGCGGGCGCGTTCTCAATATGTGGCGAGGGTGCTGAAGCTGACGAGCGAAATCGTCAACGCCAGGCCCGTCGTCAAGCCATTGGTCGTCCTCGCCGCAAGGTTCCTCGGTCCTGGACCGCTCCGCCTGAAGATGGTCAAGCTTGCGCATGAGCTGGACGATCCTCAGGAACGCCGTGAGGCCGCCTAGTCCCGCGGGCGCGTCCGTCTCGCAGAACCGCCGCCGGCGATTCCTCGGCGCCCGCCGCTCCTGGGAGCACAGGCGGCGGGGGTGGGTACTCCCTTTGAGGGAGGCGTTTCCACTACAGATGGATGACTTCGACCGGCGACTCGAGCGTGAGCTGGCCTGGATGCTGGACCGGGTGGTGCGGACACCGGCACCCCCGCGCCGTGGGCATCCAGGGTCCAAGCCACTTCTGAAGATCTTCTCTGCGACAGGGGCATCCATCGCCCCCGTCGCCACCGTCGTCGTCCTGGCGGATTCCGCCGAGCCCGCCATGGCGGCACCCGCGCTCTCCTAAGAACCCCTTCCTTCCTCTCGGAGGCCGGGCCTTGTGGTTCGGCCTCCAAATGTTTCCGTCAGACTTCAGTGCACCATGAGCGCTGCCTCGGTTGACATCCAGTTCAAGGTCACGCCGGCAGCCAGGCGCACGCCGGCGGGGGATCGCGAGCGCATCCTCGCCAACCCCGGCTTTGGGAAGGTGTTCAGCGAGCACATGGCCGTGGCGAGCTGGGAGCGAGGCGCCGGGTGGCACGACGCTTTGGTGTGCCCATACGCCCCAATCCCGCTCGACCCCGGAACGTCGGTCCTGCATTACGCGCAGGCCGTCTTCGAAGGGTTGAAGGCATACCGGCAGCAGGATGGCCGAATCACGGTCTTCCGACCGGAGGCAAACGCTGCCCGATTCCGGCGATCGTCGCGGAGGCTGGCCCTACCCGAGCTGCCGGAAGCCGCTTTTGTGGAAGCGATCGATCAGCTGGTCGGTCTCGACGCCGACTGGGTACCCTCAGCGCCAGAGCACAGCCTCTACCTCCGGCCTTTCATGTTCGCGAGCGAAGTCAACCTGTCCGTCCATCCGTCAGACGCGGTGACGTTCGTCCTGATCGCCTCCCCGTCCGGGTCATATTTCCCGACTGGCGTCAAACCCGTCACCGTCTGGCTGTCGGAGGATTTCAGCCGGGCGGCACCGGGCGGCACCGGTGCGGCCAAGACGGGCGGCAACTACGCGGGCAGCCTGCTGGCCCAGGCTCAGGCCGCGGAGCAAGGGTGCGACCAGGTGGTCTGGCTCGACGCCATCGAGCACAGATGGGTCGAAGAGATGGGTGGCATGAACCTGTTCTTCGTCTTCGACTCTGGACCGAAACCGAGGCTGATGACGCCAGAGCTCACGGGAACCCTGCTGCCGGGCATCACGCGAGATTCCCTGCTGACCCTGGGCAAAGATCTCGGTTACGAGGTAGAGGAAGGACGCATCACCGTCGAGCAGTGGCGAGCCGGTTGTGCCGACGGCTCCCTGAGTGAGGTCTTCGCATGCGGGACCGCCGCCGTCATCACCCCGGTCGGCGCCGTGAAGTCGGCGAGCGCCTCGTGGCAGGTTGGTGATACGAGGCCGGGCGCGATCACCATGCGCCTGCGCCAGGCCCTGGTCGACATCCAGCGGGGGGCGGCGCCCGACGTGCACGGCTGGATGCACGCGGTGCCACCGGCCTGACACCGAGAGTCGTCTAGATGGCCCGCATCCGGTTGTTCTTCGGGTTGTGCTCCACCTCGGCGAGCCCGAGCGCCTCGAGAAGAGGCGGCATGTACATTCCGAAGCGCCCACGGTAGCCCTTCCGCAGCCCGTACCATCCACCGACCGGATTCTTC
>Ga0209236_1000561_pt1 | contig 21782 bp, 18 predicted proteins | sample GraSoi013_1_40cm_FD_185819 | JGI IMG/M metagenome (GOLD analysis project Ga0209236, IMG submission 185819) | Grasslands soil microbial communities from the Angelo Coastal Reserve, California, USA - Sample 09_27_2013_1_40cm (SPAdes) (version 2) | ecosystem: Environmental > Terrestrial > Soil >... | reverse complement strand
CAATACAACAACGACGCGCAGCGGGCGGACTTCAACCTGCGATTCCATTGGATTCCCCAGATCGGGGACGACGTTTTCCTGGTCTGGAATTCGGGGTACACGACCAATCGGGCGGCCACCTACCGCTTCCCAACGGTACGATCGCTCGCTCGGCCGTTGAACGGCGCATTCGTGGTGAAGATCGTTCACCGCATTGCGCCATGAGAACGGCACAATGTCCTTTCCAAGGCGGTACTTCAGTGCCTCTTCAGTCCTCGCCTTCGCTAGCCTCTCCTCGCCATGCCTCCGCCCCCTCGCGCACGATCAACGGCAGCATCGCCAACGCGGCGGCTGGGTCGGCCCACCACCATCCGAGGACCGCGTTCAAGCCTAGACCGAGAAGCGTCGTCGCGGAGAGCCAAGCGCAGACGATGGTCTCGTGCGCGTCCGCCCGCAGCGCCCGGCTCCCGAGGCTGGCCGCAACGCGAAGCTTTCCTCGGGCGAGGAGCGGCATCACGATCAAGGAGACGACCGTGAGGCCGATCCCGATCGGACTCGATTCGGGGTGGCTACCCGTCACCAGGACCCCGACAGCGTGCAAAAGGATGTAGACGCCGAGCGCGAGCAGCAAAAGACCCGCCCCGCGCGCCGCGCGGCGCTCCACGGTCGGCCCCAAGGGCGCCAAGCCGAGTTCAGCCCGAAGCCGCCACCATATTAAGGCCCCGCTGGTTACCTCGATCACCGAATCGATTCCAAATCCCGTCAGGGCCACCGACCCAGCGGCGATACCGGCGCCGATCGCGACAAGTCCCTCAAGAGCGTTGTAGCCCACGGTCACGCCCTCGAGCGTGATCCCTTGTCGCAGTGCCGCTTCGCGGCCGAGGCCCATCATGGTCGTGTGCGTGCGGAACGTTGTCGTCGTCCTAGGAGCTGGGCGTTCACGGCGACGATCACGGTCGAGACCGACATGAACACCGCCCCAAGGGCAGGCGACAGCAAAATGCCTGTCGCTCGATAGAGCACGCCGGCTGCGAGTGGGACGGCCACGGCGTTGTAGCCCGTGGCCCACCACAGATTCTGTACGATCTTGCGGTACGTCGCGCGCGCTAGGCCGACGATCGCCGGTACATCGCGCGGATCGGACCGGACGAGCACGATATCAGCGGATTCGATCGCGACGTCGGTGCCCGCGCCGATCGCGATGCCCACATCAGCTTCGACCAGCGCTGGCGCATCGTTCACGCCATCGCCTACCATCGCAACTGTGAAGCCACGCGCTTTGACTTCTCGAATCCGCGCGGCCTTTTGAACGGGCAGCACTTCCGCGAAATACTCGTCGAGTCCCAACTCCTGCGCGACCCACCGCGCCACTGCCTGGGAGTCGCCGGTAAGCATCATCGCCCGGATGCCCATCTGCTTCAGCCGCTGTAGCGCCTCGCGAGACTCGGGACGGATGATATCGGCGAGCGCAATGGCCCCGACCACTTTTGAGTCCAGTAGTACGTACACGACTGTCTTCCCCTGCTCCGCAACGCGCGCCACGCGTGCGTCACTCACAGTCTGATTGCGGTCCTTCAAGAATCCCGGGCTGACGACTTTCACCTCCACGCCTTCCACTATTCCCCGTGCACCTTTTCCCGGAATTGCGTTGACTTCGGACGCCGACGGATAGCTGATCCCTCGTTCCGTTGCGGCGCGCACAATGCCCGCCGCGATGGGGTGTTCAGAGCGGCTCTCGAGTGCGGCGGCGAGTCGCAAGATGTCGGACTCACTGCGGCCGTCCAGAGAGATCACATCCGTAACGCCGAATCGCCCCTCGGTGAGCGTGCCCGTCTTGTCGAAGACGACGGCGTCGAGGGCGCGCGCCCGCTCGAACGCCGCGCGATCGCGGATCAGCAGCCCGTTCCGCGCCGAGATCGCAGTCGAAACCGCGACGACGAGCGGGACCGCGAGGCCGAGGGCGTGAGGACACGTGATCACCATGACCGTCACCATCCGCTCGAGCGCGAAATCGAAGCTGCGTCCGCCCGCGAGCCACGCGATCAGCGTCGTCACGCCGGCGGCAATCGCGATCACGGTGAGCCACATCGCCGCACGATTGGCGAGGTCTTGCGTGCGCGAGCGGGTCTGCTGGGCGCGGCGCACCAACTCGATCACCTGCGCGAGGTACGTCTCAGCGCCGGTGCGAGTGATGCGCAGCGTAATTGCCGCTTCCCCGTTTACCGCCCCGCCGAGCACCGCGTCTCCGGGACCCCTCTCCACTGGCTGCGACTCGCCCGTCAGCAATGCCTGGTTGACGGTCGTCCGGCCCGCGGTGATCGCGCCGTCCGCGGGAATCCTCTCGCCGGGTTTAACCAGCACCAGGTCTTCCTGGCGAAGCTCCGTAACAGGGACGTCCTCAGTTGATCCGTCGGGGCGCAGCCGGTGCGCCTCGGCGGGAAGCAATCGCACGAGCTCCTCGAGAGCCCGCGAAGCGCCCAGCACGGAACGCATCTCGATCCAGTGACCCAGCAGCATGATGTCGATGAGCGTCGCGGTTTCCCAGAAGAACACCGCTCCGCTGAGGCCGAAGACGACCGCCGCGCTGTAGAGATACGCCACGCTGATCGCGAGACCGACGAGCGTCATCATGCCCGGCAACTTCTTTCGCAGCTCGGCGACGAGGCCGGTTAGGAACGGCCAACCACCATAGAAATAGACGGCCGATGCGAAGCCAAACTCCACGTAGCGCGCGCCCGGAAACGCCAGGACTCCACGGAGCCCGAGGAGATGTTGGACCGTTTCAGACGTCGCCAGCACCGGAATAGTCAGCGCCAGCGAGATCCAAAAGCGGCGCCGGAAATCGTCCACCATGCTGCCTTCGTGCCCTTGATGATGAGAGTGTGCGTGGTTCATCGCTGCTCAATTCCGCGGCGTCGCCACAGGAAATACAGCACCGGAATCACGACCAGCGTCAGCACCGTGGATGTGATCATCCCTCCCACCATCGGCGCGGCGATCCGCTTCATGACATCTGCCCCCGTGCCCTGACTCCACAGCGCCGGCACGAGGCCGAGCATGATCGCGAGCACCGTCATCAACTTTGGTCGCACGCGATTCACTGCGCCGTGCTCGATCGCGCCGACGAGCTCGGTGAGCGTGGGATGTCGCCCGTCCTGCGCGATGTCCTTCCAGGCGTGATCGAGGTACACCAACATGACCACGCCCGTCTCGGCCGCGACGCCCGCGAGCGCGATGAATCCGACTGCCACCGCGATCGAAAGGTTGTAGCCCAGCAGCCACATGATCCACACGCCACCGACCAGGGCGAATGGCAGCGACAGCATCACGATCGCCGTCTCGCCGACCGTGCCGAAGGTCAGATATAGTAGAAGGGCGATGATCGCTAGCGTGAGCGGCACAACGACCTGGAGGCGGGCCTTAACGCGCGCGAGTGCTTCATACTGCCCGCTCCACCGCAGCCAATAGCCTGTCGGGAGACTGACTTCGCGATCGACCAGCGCTCGGGCTTCGGCCACGTAGCCTCCTACATCCCGGCCGCGCACATCGATCGAGACCTGATCGTACAAATAGCCGGCCTCACTGCGGATCATGGCCGCGCCCGGACTGAAGCGGATATCGGCAACTTGGCCGAGCGGCACCTGTGCTCCATCCGGTTTGCCCACCAGAATTCGCGCGATCTCCCCCGGATCGTTGCGGAAGTCCGGCGCATAGCGGACAGCTACGGGGTAGCGCTCCCGCCCTTCGACGGTGGTTGTGATCTCCTCGCCGCCGAGCGCCAGGCTGATGATCTGCTGCGCGTCGCCCGTCGTGAGACCGTAGCGGGCGAGGGCGTCCGCATCGGGCCGGATGTCGAGGTAGCGCCCGCCGAACGATCGCTCGGCGTACACGCTCGCGGTGCCGGGCAGCGGAGCGAGGACCCGCTCGATATCCTGCCCGATCCGCTGGATGGTGGCGAGATCGGGCCCGACGATCTTCACGGCCAGCGTCGTGCGGACGCCAGTGGACAGCATGTCGGTGCGATTCTTGATCGGCATCGTCCACGTGTTCACCGCGCCCGTGAGCCGCAGCCGCCGATCCATCTCCGCGATCAGGCGATCCTGCGTCATTCCCGCCCGCCATTCGGACCTGGGCTTGAGGTTCACGACCGTTTCGACCATCGACATCGGCGCCCAGTCCGTCGCCGTATTCGCGCGACCCGCCTTCCCCCAGACGGACGCGACTTCCGTGAACGCCATGAGGATGCTGTCCTCGACGTGCAGCAGCCGACGCTGGGTCGTGACGGAGACGGCCGGCAGCGTGTTCGGCATATACATCAACGATCCCTCGTTCAGGGGCGGCATGAACTCACTGCCGAGACCGGCGAACGGCAGCAGCGTGAGAACGAGAATCGCCGCTGTTCCTCCCAACACGAGCCACCGCGCCTCGAGCGCCCAGCGCAGGATCGGTCGGTAGACCCGGATCGCCCAGCGATTGACCGGATTGTCCGCCTCGGCCCGGATCTTCCCCTTTACGAACCAACCCATCAGTACCGGGATGAGTGTGACGGAGAGCAGCGCAGCCGCCGCCATCGCGAACGTCTTGGTGAGTGCGAGCGGTCGGAACAACCGTCCTTCCTGGTCCTCGAGCGTGAAGACCGGCAGGAACGACAGCGTGATGATGAGCAGCGACATGAACAGCGCCGGTCCGACTTCCCGCGCCGCGGCGAGCACGCGCTCCCAGTGCGGGCGCTCGGGCTCATGTTCGATGTGCTTGTGCAAGTTCTCGATCATCACGATGGCCGCATCGATCATCGCGCCGATCGCAATCGCGATCCCGCCGAGACTCATGATGTTGGCGTTCAGACCGAGCCCGCGAATCACGGCCAGCGCGATCAATATGCCGAGCGGCAACGTCGCCAGCGCGACGAGGGCGCTGCGCGCGTGAAGCAGGAACAGGATGCAGACGAGTCCCACGATGATCGATTCTTCGATCAACGTGCGCCACAGCGTCTTGATCGACCCGTGAATCAGCTCGGAGCGGTCGTAAGTCGGAGCGATCCGCACGCCCGCCGGCAGCGCGGGCGCGATCTCGGCAATCCGTTGCTTCACGGCGTTGATCACCCGCAGGGCATTTTCGCCGTAGCGCATGACGACGACGCCACCCACCGCCTCGCCCTGACCGTTCAGCTCCGCGATGCCGAGCCGCAGATCCGGACCGATCGTCACGCGGGCAACATCGCCAACGCGTACCGGGCGTCCCCCTGTGCCCACCCCGACCGCTACCTGCGCGATGTCTTCGACGCCGCGGAAATATCCGAGTCCGCGAATCGCGTAATCCGCGCCCGCCACTTCTACCGTGCGCGCGCCGACGTCCTGGTTCGCGCCTCGCACTGCTTCAACCACCTGACGGGCTTCGACGCCGTACCCGAGCAGTCGCGCCGGGTCGAGGAGAACCTGGTACTGACGGACATAGCCGCCGAGGCTCGCTACCTCGGCCACGCCGGGCACGGACTGTAGCGCGTAGCGGACCTGGAAATCCTGAATCGAGCGCAGCCGGTCCGGCCCATACCCCGGTCCTTCGAGCGCATACTGGAAGACCCACCCGACGCCGGTGGCATCGGGGCCGAGGCGCGTTTTGGCCGCGACCGGCAGACGACTTTGGATCGCGTTCAGGTACTCGAGCACGCGTGAGCGCGCCCAGTAGAGATCCGTCCCGTCCTGGAAGATCACGTACACGAACGACGAGCTGAACATCGACTGCCCGCGCACTGCCTTCACTCGCGGGACCGACAGAAATTGCGTGAGCAACGGATAGGTCACCTGATCCTCGACAACCTGTGGTGCCTGCCCGGGGTAGTCGCTGTAGACGATCACCTGCGTATCGGAAAGATCGGGGATCGCGTCCACCGGCATCGTACGCAGTAGCCATATGCCGGCGACGAGGATGAAGAGCGCGCCGAGGGCGACGAGCTCGCGTCGTTTGATCGCCCACGCAATCACGTGCGGGATCATGGCCGCCTCCCCCTTCCCCCTTCCCCCTTCCCCGCTTCCATCCCGCCCATATTGAGGCCCATCCCCATCTGCAGCATCAGCCCCTGAATTGCGGCGGCGAGGTTGGACTCCGAATCGAGCAGGTACGTGGCCGACGCGACGACTTCCTCTCCCGCCTTGAGGCCTTGGACGATTTCTACGAGTGAGTCGCCACGCGCGCCAACGCGCACTTCCCGCGGCATGAAGCGGCCGTCACCGCGATTGACGAACACCAGGTCTTTCGTACCGGTGGGCAGCACCGCCGTGAGCGGGACGCTGACCGCGCGTCGCCCACCGCGTGCAAGCTCCGCCGTCGCGTACATTCCCGGCCGCAGCGCACCTGCCGCGTTGGCGACTTCGACGCGCGCCGTGAGTGTGCGTGTCTTCTCGTCGAGCTCGGGATAGATGAACGTGACTCGGCCATGAAATGTCCGGCCTGGGAGAGCGTCGACGATGATTATGGCCGGCGTGCCCACCTGCACCGCCGCCGCATCCTGTTCGAAGATCGCGACGTCCACCCACAGCTCGCTGCGGTCGGCGATCAGAAAGAGATTGGTCCCCGCCTGCACCGCCTGACCCTCGATGACATTCTTCTCCACGATCTCGCCTGCCCTCGGTGCCCGCAGCGTGAGCGTCCGCGTGACCGAGCCCCGCGCTTCGAGACTGTCAATCTGGTCATCCGCAATGTCCCACAGCGCGAGCCGGCGACGGGCGCTCGCGGCCAGGGTATCGTCCTTGAGCCGCCGGGCGAGCAGGTATTCCTCTTGCGCGCTCACGAGATCGGGCGAGTAGAGCGCGAGCAAGGGCTCTCCCGCGGTCACGCTCTTGCCGACGTAATCGGCGTACAGCTTCTCCACCCAGCCGTTGACGCGCGCGTTGACATAGGCCTGCCGCGGCTCGGCGTACTTGAGCACGCCCACGGCGCGCACGGAGGTTGTGATGGGTCGGTCGGTCGCCCGCGCGAACCTGATGCCGAGGCGCGCTGCCTCGCTCCGATCGACGGACACGCCACTCGTATCGGCCGGCTGCGACGCGCCCGTCATGCCTGGCATGTCGGCCATGGATTGGTCCGAGGTGTTCTTCTTGCGGCAAGCGCCCAACGCGAGCAGACCACCCATTAGCGCGATGATTATGTATTTCACGGCTGGGACTCCCTTGCGGTCAACTGCCGCAGCCTGACGAGTTGAGTCTGGTAGTAGGCGGCCACCTCGGCTGCTTCGAGCTCGGCTCGATAGCGGGCATCTTCGACCGAGAGCAGCGTGAGAAACTCGGCCCGACCCACTTGATAGCTGCGCAACACCGACTCGACCGTGCCTTGTGCCGCCGGAACCACATGGTCCACGAGAAGCGCAAGTCGCTGCTGCGCGGCGGCGACGCGCGCCGCCGTTTCCGTGACGTCGCGTCCGAGCTGCAACTCCGTGTCGCGCAACTCCGCGCTGGCCGCCACATATTCTGCCCGGGCTGCATCGGTCAGCGGATGCTGTTTGCGCCCGGCCCAGAGCGGCAGCCGAACCCCGACGGAGGCCGAGAAGAAGTCCGGAGGGTTGAAGTTGAATGAGCGAGGCCGGTATCCGTATCGCAGCATGAGTGTGAAGTCGGGCCGTCCTCCCAGACGCTCGACTTGGATCATGCGCGCGGCTTCATCGAGCGCAGCGTGCCGCGCGGCGAGCCGTGGATGCGTAGCCAGGGCGGCGGCGACCAGCGAATCGGGCGACGGTGGTGGCGTGGCCCCGGCCCGTACAGCAGCGGCATCTATCGGAGCGACTGGCAATGGGTCATTTGCGGAATGGTTCCGCAGTGCGTTCACCGCCGCGAGCGCACTCACCCGATCGCTCTCCGCCGAGAGCGCTTCCAACTGCAGGCGATCGCGCGAGAGCTTCGCCTGGAGTGGATCACTCTGCGGCGCCACGCCTGTGCCGTATCGTATCGTGCTGATCTGCACCGCTGCATCGAGCAGCGTCAGTTGGTGGCGGAGACTCGCCAGAGCTGACACGGCGTATTGTAGGCGGTAATAGGCGTCGGCCATCATGGCGGTGATCTCGCGGCGAGTCGCCTGCTCTTCTGCCTGCGCCCCGGCGGCGGTGGCCTTGGCCGCTCCTGCCCGCGCGCCGAGGCTGCCCGGCCACGGAAAGTTCTGACTCAGCTCGGCATCTAGCTCGGTGAAGTCGCTCTGGTTGAAGGCGAAGCGGGGTAGCACCAGATCCATCACGCCGGCGGTGAGCATCGGATCGGGCAGCGCGCCCGCGGAACGGATCCGGAGCATCGCGGCACGAGCGGCGGCCTGCCGCTGAGCGACAGTGGGATTCTGGGCGAGCGCCTCCTGCACCAATGCGTCGAGGAGCGAATCGCGTTGCTGAGCCAATACCGGCGTCGCCGAGCACACGAGCACGGCGAGCCAGACAAATCGACGGATGTTCATGCCTCTCTCCATCCAACAATCCCGGCAAAGTGGCCGGTCCGACGCGGGCGTTAGGCGCGACGCGTCAGGACACACGACTCCTGGGAGAGGCTAGGCTTGGGGCGGTGGAGGGAGCGGCGGGTGCGGATCGGCCGGAACGAACGTCGGGAGGCCGAAGGCTACGAGATGAGATTCTCTGGCGGAAAGGGGAACAGGTTCGCCAAGTGCAACAACGGCGGTCGTCGTGGCGGCGCAGAGCGCTGAATTGGCGCACGGGTTACCGTGGGTCGTCGCATCGACGACCGGCCCCGACGCGTGAGTCGCCATCTGTTGTTCGCAATTCGCCGGCGTCGCTCGTGGGACTTGATCACATAACAGCGGCAAGCCAGCCGGCAACATCTGGCCGCTCAAAAGCAGCGTAGCGACGAGTCTGACGAATGAGAGTTTCATGGGCGCTCGCGAATATACCACGACGCCGTCGGCATAGTCACGCCCCGTTAGGACCGCACGTACCCAAAGCCTCGTTCGTGCGCCTTGGTCATCGTGACCAGCACGTCTGGAACGATGACCACACCCGGTAGTGCGTGCGCCACCAAATCGGCATGCACGTCCGCGGCGGCGCCCCCCCCCATCCCGCTCTTCGCGAGCCGCCCCGCCCAACGCGTCAGCGCATTGTTGCACAGCGCGAATACCACGCCGCGCTTCTGGAGGGCTTCCATCGACGTATCGGGTTCGCCGTCGGCGACGGGGTCGCCGGGCTTGGGGTGGGCGAACCAGTTGCGGACCAAGGGCGCGTTCGTCGTGGGATCCGTTAGGCTCAGGGCGGCGCCGAGCTGGTACTTCTCCCACATCGCGTCCTGGAGTCCGAGCGGCGTGGTCCGCGCGTACAGCGTCACGACGACGCTGACATCCCGTTCTTCGACGCCGAAAGCATTGCGCCAGGCATCGAGATAGTTGCGCAGGTGGCGCAGCGCGGTACCGCCCTCCGGTTCCGGGACGTCGAACAGCTGCCGGTGCTTCCCCTTGAGATGATCAAGCCAGCCATCCGAGGGCTGCTGGGCAACGAATAACCGCGGCATCCGAGCGTCCGCGCCCAGGGCCAGCCCCGCGCCAAGGGTCGCGACCGCGCCGACGAATCCGCGGCGATCGGTGGTGTTGGAACGGGAATCAGACATGGGATTTCCCTCCTGTAGGCGGCTACGCATGTCCCGCCCAGGCTGTCTCGCCGGGTGTATACGGCACGCACGGATCAAACCGCCCCGGGGTCTCCCGATAGCGCATCGCCTGGGTGCAGCCGATTTCCGATGTGAAGTAGCCGAGCAACGCGAGCTCCTTGATCTGGCGGAAGTAGTGTGGCGCCGCCGGTGGCGTGTCGTCCCTGTGCGTCTCCCCGTATGCCTTCTGCTCACGGTCGAGTCGCTCGAGCAGCGCCAGGCGCTGATCGGGCGTCGCCGCCATGAACGAGGCGTCCTTCAACTGTTTCATGCCGTCGCGGAAGATCTGCTGATCGCGGTCTTCATACGTGTCGGTCACCATCAACGCCATGAATGCGCCAACGTGAGCGGCCTTCGCGCCGGGAGTCTTCGTCTCGGGGAGAATCGTCTCCGCGACCTCGTCGAGCAGGGCGATGTCGGTGGCGGTAAACGTGCCCGCGCCCGCCTGCGACGTGGCGGCACGGCGCTGCGCATTCTCGCACGCCGTGAGGAGCCCGCTGCCACCGATGAGAGCGACCCCGCCCAGGAGAACGGTGACGCGCCGGATCGCTTCGCGCCGATCGATTACGGGAGTCTGTTCCAGTTCCGACATGGTTCCTCTGAACGGTTAGAGGTTGTTGCGCTTGAGCTCGCTCACGGCGAAGTCGGCCGCGCGCGCGGTGAGCGCCATATAGGTGAGTGAAGGGTTCGGACACGCCGTCGATGCCATGCACGAGCCGTCGGTCACGAAGACGTTCGGCGCATCCCACACCTGATTGTGCGCGTTGAGCACCGACGTCTTCGCATCCCGGCCCATCCGCGCCGTTCCCATTTCGTGGATCCCCATTCCGGGGAAGTAGCCGTTGTCATACGTCCTCACATGTTTCACACCCGCCGCCTCGAGCGTCTCCGCCATGTCGTTCATCATATCCTTGCGCATCAGGTGCTCGTTCTCACCGGTCGCGCAATCGATCGCGAGGACAGGCAGGCCCCATTTGTCCTTCTTGGATGAGTCGATCGTCACCCGATTCGCATGGTCGGGGAGCATTTCTCCGAACGCGGTGGCCCCGATCGTCCACGGTCCGGGCTGGGCCATCTCATCCTTGAACGCCGCGCCCACCCCCAACTCGGCGACCGCGCGCGACCAGCCCTGACGACTGGCGCCGCCCTGATAGCCGAAGCCACGGAGGTATACGCGCTTGTCGCCGAACAGATTGCGGTAACGCGGGATGTAAAATCCCGTCGGCCGCCGGCCGTAGTAGTACTTGCGATCGAGACGTGGCTCCTCTAGCGTGCCCGACGCGCCGGCGCGGAAGTGGTGATCCATGAGATTGTGTCCCAGCTCTCCAGAGCTGCTCCCCAGGCCGCCGGGCCACACATCAGTCGCGGATCGCAACAGCAGCCACGTTGAATTCAAGGTCGACGCGCAGAGGAAGATGATGCGCGCCGTGTAGTCGGTGGTCTGCATGCTGACCGCGTCGAGCACGCGCACACCCTTCGCTCGGCTTTTGTCGCGGTCGTACAAGACCTCCGTGACGATCGCGAACGGCTTGAGCGTCAAGCGGCCCGTGGCCACCGCCGCAGGCAACGTGGAGGACTGGGTGCTGAAGTACCCGCCGAAGGGACAGCCCAGCCAGCAGGCGTTGCGATACTGGCACTTCGTGCGTCCTGGCAGTGGTTGCGTGAGGTTCGCGGTGCGGCCCGGGATGATCCGGCGCCGGCCGCCAAACTTTTGCCGGAGCCGTCCGGCGATCAGGTCCTCGCCGCAGTTGAGCGGCATCGCCGGCTGGAACTGGCCGTCCGGGAGCTGCGCCATCTGTTCACGCGATCCGGAGATGCCGGCGTGCCGTTCGACATGATCGTACCACGGCGCAATGTCGGCGTATCGAATCGGCCAATCGATCGCGATTCCGTCTTTGGCGTTCGCCTCGAAGTCGAAGTCGCTCCAGCGATAGCTCTGGCGACCCCACATCAGCGAGCGGCCGCCGACGTGGTAACCGCGGTACCAGTCGAACCGCTTCACCTCGGTGTAGGGCGACTCCTGGTCGGAGGCCCACCAATCGAGGTTCGTTTCGTTCAGCGGATAGTCGCGTTTCAACACTGGGTAGGCCAGCTCCATCGCCTTCGTGCGTCTGCCGCGATGGGGATAGTCCCACGGCGCCTTGGTCGCATTCACATAATCCTTGATGTGCTCGATGTTCTTGCCACGCTCGAGCAGCAAGACTCGGAGTCCTTTCTCCGTGAGCTCCTTCGCGGCCCAGCCGCCGGAAATTCCCGAGCCAACCACGATCGCATCATAGTTTTGAGCCTGCACAATTCCCCCTTATGATGAATCTCCCCGAGCCTCTAAGATGCTCCGCCGCAGCAGCATTGCCAACGCAGGTATTCGCGCGCATGCTTGCCTGCTGTCCTTCCAGGGAGCTGCAAATGCGGACGCGTCCGTTGATTCTTGCCGTTGTCTCGTTGGGCTTGTTCGGCGGCATCGTCGTCGCCCAGGATCCCCCGGTTATTCCCCGGCGCGTGCTGTTCGACAATCCCGAGCGCACCGCGCCGCAGATCTCTCCGGACGGTCAACTGCTCGCCTACCTCGCCCCCGACAGCGGCGTCCTGAACGTCTGGGTCCGCACGGTCGGCAAGACCGACGATCGGCCGATCACGCGCGACCGCACGCGCCCCATCCGCTTTTACTTCTGGCAGGGCGATTCCAAACATCTGCTCTATCTGCAAGACAAAGCCGGCGACGAGAATTGGCGCGTTTACCAGACGGACGTGACGACGCGGTCGACACGGGATCTGACGCCATTCGACAGCGTCGCGGCGCAGATCCTGGCCGTGGATCCTTCCCGCCCGAACGAAATGGTGATCGCGCTGAATCGGCGCGATCGCCGGTTCCACGATGCCTTTAAGCTCGATCTCACGACGGGGCAGCTCACGCTGCTCGCCGAGAACCCGGGCGACGTCTCGGGATACTCCGCCGACAACGCCTTCCGGGTCCGCGTGGCGCAGGCCTCGCTGCCGGATGGCGGCAACGAGATTCGCGTCCGCGACGATTCCGGGCATTGGAAGACGATCCGGCACGAAGGCCCTGATGAGACATTCGGCGGGGTGGCGGCGTTCACCCCGGACGATCAGGCCGTCTGGCTCATCTCGAGCGTCGATGCCAACGCGGCTCGGCTCGTCCAGCTCGACCTCAAAGGCGGCCCCGCGAAGGTCATCGCCGCCGATTCGCAGTTCGACGTAAGCGGCATCCTGACCCATCCGCGCACGCACGCGCTGCAGGCGGTCTCATTCGATCGCCTGCGCACTGAATGGCAGGTGATCGACCCGGCCATTCGCGCGGATTTCCAGGCGCTCGCGAAGGTGCGCGACGGCGATTTCAGCGTGGAGAGCCGCACCACGGATGATCAGCGCTGGATCGTGCGCTATGTGGTCTCGGATGGCCCAATCTATTTCTATCTCTACAACCGCGGCACCAAGGGCGCGACGTTCCTCTTCAGTAATCGCCCCAAGATGGAGCAGTACACGCTCGCGAAGATGCAGCCGATCACATTCACAGCCCGCGATGGCTTGACGCTCTACGGGTACCTCACGCTACCACCTGGCCGGCCGGCGAAGAATCTTCCGCTGATTCTGTTCCCGCACGGCGGTCCGTGGGGTCGAGATGACTGGGGGTACAATCCCTTCGTCCAGTGGCTTGCGAACCGCGGCTACGGCGTGCTGCAGGTCAACTTCCGCGGCTCGACCGGTTACGGAAAGAAGTATTTGAACGCGGGCGATCGCGAGTGGGCCGGGAAGATGCATACTGATCTGCTCGACGGGCTGGACTGGACGATTCATCAGGGATACGCCGATCCGAAACGCGTCTGCATTTTCGGTGGCAGTTACGGCGGCTATGCCACGCTCGTCGGCGTGGCGTTCACGCCGGACGTCTTCACTTGCGGCGTGGATCTCTTCGGTCCGTCGAACCTCGTCACGTTGATGGAGAGCATCCCGCCATACTGGGCCACATTCCGCGCCATGTTCGCCAAACGCCTCGGCCGGCTCGATGAGCCGGAGTTCCTGCGCTCGCGCTCACCGCTCTTCCAGGCAGACCAAATCCGCGCGCCGCTGATGATCATCCAGGGCGCGAACGATGTGCGCGTGAAGCAGGCCGAGAGCGATCAGATCGTCACGGCCATGCGGCACAACGGACGCGACGTCGTCTACATCGTGTTTCCGGACGAGGGACACGGCTTTGCGCGGCCTGAGAACAACCTCGTCTTCACTGCCGCCGCTGAGGCATTCTTTGCCAGGTACCTGGGCGGCCGCGTCGAGCCGCAGGGAAGTGGAGAAAGCGCGACGAGTTTTCTGAAGTAGCGGTCGTGAAAGTCCACCTCCTGGACGGCACCTACGAGCTGTTCCGGCATTTCTACGCGATGCCGAAACAGCTCGACGCTAATGGCCACGAAGTCGCCGCGCTCGTCGGCGTGCTCAGCTCGGTGCTCGGGATGCTCGAGGGAGGCGCGACGCACATCGGCGTGGCCACCGACCACGTCATTGAATCGTTTCGCAATGATCTCTGGCCGGGCTATAAAACCAGCGAAGGCGTCGAGCCGGACCTGCTCGCGCAATTCCATCCGCTCGAGGACGCGCTGCGCGACATGGGCGTGATGGTCTGGGCGATGGAGGAGTTCGAGGCCGACGACGCGCTCGCGTCGGCCGCCGTTCGGGCCGCACAATCGACTGAGGTCGAGCAAGTCATCATCTGCACGCCCGACAAGGATCTGAGCCAGTGCGTGATCGGGGACCGCATCGTCCAGTTCGACCGCCGCAAGCGCGAGCTGCGCGACGAGCGCGGTGTCGTGGCGCGCTTCGGCGTCGGTCCGGCCTCGATCCCCGACTACCTCGCGTTGGTGGGCGATACCGCGGACGGATTTCCCGGAGTGCCGGGCTGGGGCGAAAAAGCATCGTCGGTCGTGCTGGGCAAGTACGCGCATCTGGAATCGATTCCGAAGATTGCAACCGAATGGGGAGTGGCGGTGCGCGGCGCCGCCCGACTTGCGGCGGCGCTCGAGGAGAATCGCGAGCGGGCGCTGCTCTTCCGCAGGCTCGCTACGCTGCGGACCGACGCCCCTGTATTCGACGACCTAGAAGAGTTGCGCTGGCGCGGGCCCACCGCGGCGTTCGAACAGACAGCTCAGCGCCTCGGCGTTCCCGGCCTGTGGGAACGGGCCCGCCGTTCCGCAGCTGCGAACAGCGAAATTCCGCCCCGTACATTCTGATTGACTTGCACGCGGAGAGCCTTGGGTGCGATCGCGTAGACGATGTCGTCGGCGATCCGCGCGGCCAGGCTCTCGCAGAAGGCACCTTCATCGCGATACGACCAGAGATAGAACTTGAGCGCCTTCGATTCGATGCAACGCTCCGCGGGCGTGTACTCGATGACCACGCTGCCGAAGTCCGGCTGGCCGGTCTTGGGACAGATCGCGGTGAACTCCGTCGCCGTCAGAGTCACCGCCTGCACGTCGGGGGCTGGGAAGGCTTCTGCCTTGAGGTACTCGCGCGCCTCGGCGGGATTCGTGGGCCTGGGCAGCGGACCGGTCCGCGGCAGCCGCAGTTCCCTCTGATGATAGCTTTCGGTCATGCATAACAGTAAACGGAAAGCCGTCGTGCTGCTCAGCGGCGGAATCGATTCGACGACGACGCTGGCGCTTGCACAGCGCGAAGGGTTCGAAGCGTACGCGCTGACGTTTCGGTATGGGCAGCGGCATGCTCTCGAGATCGAGGCGGCGCGGCGCGTCGCGCGTGCATTTGACGTGGCGCGGCACGAGATCGTCGACTTCGATCTACGGCGCTTCGGCGGATCCGCGCTCACCGCCGCTATCGACGTGCCGAAGGATCGCACGCCGAGTGAGATGGGTCAGGACATTCCGGCCACGTATGTACCGGCGCGGAACACCATTTTTCTTGCGTTCGCGCTCGCCTGGTCTGAGACCCTCGCCGCGCACGACATCTTCATCGGCGTCAATGCGCTCGACTACAGCGGCTATCCCGATTGCCGGCCCGAATACGTCTCGGCCTTCCAGCATCTGGCCGATCTTGCCACGAAGGCAGGCGTCGAGGGTCGCCAGCAGCTGCGCATTCACACACCGCTCATCGCGCTCTCCAAGAAGGAGATCGTGGCGCTTGGCACCTCGCTCGGCGTCGACTACGGACTTACGACGAGTTGCTACGATCCTTCTCCCAGCGGAGAAGCGTGTGGGCGCTGCGACGCGTGTCTGCTGCGCCTGAAGGGGTTCGCGGAAGCACGTTTCGTCGACCCGATCCGGTATCGGACCGAGGCGGCCACGCGGTGAGCTACGCGGTCAAGGAGCTGTACTACACACTCCAGGGTGAAGGCGCGCAGGCAGGACGTCCGGCCGTATTCCTGCGGTTTGCGGGCTGCAACCTCTGGTCGGGACGCGAAGCGGACCGCGCCACCGCGACCTGTGGGTTCTGTGATACCGATTTCGTCGGCACCGACGGACCGGGCGGCGGGCGATTCGCCTCAGCGCGCGAGCTTGCGGATGCCGTCTCGGCGGCGTGGCCGAAGACAGCAAACGGCTGGTCTCGCCCGTTTGTCGTATGTACCGGGGGAGAACCGCTGCTGCAGCTCGATGCGGCGCTGGTTGCAGCACTGCATGATGCGGGATTCGAGGTAGCGATCGAAACGAACGGCACGCTACTCCCCCCGCCGGACATCGATTGGATCTGCGTGAGCCCCAAGGCAGGCGCCGAGCTCGCACTGCGGTCCGGCGATGAGCTTAAGCTCGTCTTTCCCCAGGAAGGTGCCCGTCCGGAAGCGTTTGCCAGTCTCGACTTCCGGCACTTCTCGCTACAGCCGATGGATGGACCAGACCGACTGCGCAACACGGAGCTCGCGCTGCGCTATTGCCTGGCACATCCCCAGTGGCGGCTCAGTCTTCAGACGCACAAGCTGCTCGGCATTCCGTGACTACGCTGGGGCGGCCGCGGGTAGACGTCCCTTGAGCTGCTGCGCGCGAACCGTGCCCTGCTCCGCGATCAACGCGCGGGCGGCGTCGACTTGGCCCCACGTATTCCAGAGCAACACTCCGCGGACGCGACCGGCCTTGAGATAGTAGATCACGCCCTCGCGGAACGGCTCTTTCCAATCGCTCATTGTTTCGAGCCGCGGGTCGAGCTCTCCGACTGCCTCGTACCCCAGTGCAAACAGATCGGAATAAAAGAATGGCAGATGTGTGTAAGGCGTTTTGTCTCCGGCCATCGCGCGTCCCGCCGCCGCACCCATCGTATTGGCGTTGTCCTCATGCTCCACGCGCAGCCGCGCGCCGAGCGCGGAGTTGAAGAAGTTGGCGACGTCGCCGGCTGCGAAGACGTCGGATGCACTGGTCTGCAGGTGCTCATCCACGACGATCCCGTTGTCCACGCGCAGGCCCGCCTGAACGGCAAGCTCGACGTTGGGCTGGATGCCAATGCCGGCGACGACAGCATCCACGCGAACGTCGTCGCCGCGCGTCGTTTTCAAGACCAGCTCTTTGCCCGCGCGCGAGAGACTCGCCAAGGCCTGACCTGTCCGCACGTCCACGCCCTGTTCGCGGTAATAGCTCACGAGAAACTGCGATAGCTCGGTTGGAAAGACGCGCGCGCCGATGCCGTCCTCGGGGACCAGCATCACCACCTCACAACCCACGAGCCGCAGCGCCGCCGCGACTTCGGAGCCGATGAACCCCCCACCGAGCACGGCGAATCGCTTCTTGTCGTTCGCGAGCGCGCGCAGCTCCCGATAGTCGTCGAACGTCCGGTAGTAGATGATCTTGTCGGTGTCGATCGGAAGGCGTCGCGGCGTGCCTCCAGTAGCGAGCAACACCTTGCGGTAGGAAATCCCCTCGCCCTTGTCGTCGGTCACGGTCTTGGCACGTGGATCGAGCGCGGTCGCGCGCCGCCCGAGACGAAGATCGATGCCGAGTTTGTCCGTTCCCTTCCAGATGCTGGACTCCGGCTCACCCTTCCAGAGAGCCTTGGACAGTGGGGGACGCGCGTAGGGTGGATGCCGTTCGGCGGAGATGAGGCCGATCGTGCCGCTTGGATCGGACTTACGAATCGCGTCGGCGGCGGCAGCGGCGGTCATGCCGCCGCCGACAATCAGATAGTCAAACGCTCGCGGCAACGTTACAGTCCCTTCAAGTACTCGACGAGGTCCAGTTTCTCTCGCTCGGTCAGTCCCAACCTTCGCAACGTGTTGTAGTGGTTGACCACGTCGATCAGTGTAGCGAATCGGCCGTCATGATAGAAGCCGCCCGTTTGGTGAGACCAGAGGCCCGCGAGCGGCGCGGTCCGGTACATCCCGGTGGGTGAACGACTGGCCTGGAACGCGTCGACACCGACTTCCGCCGGCGCATGCAGGTTGTTGCCCGGCTCCGTGAACAGCGGCGGCACATGACAGGTGGCGCAGCGCGCCTTGCCATCGAACAGCATCTTTCCCCGCTCGAACGCGGCCCGGTCGAACGACCCTTCCGGAGGCGTCGGCGCGGGGATCGAGAGCTGGTAGAAGTGCAGCGCGGCAAGCGTTGGCGACAGCCGGTCCGGGGTGCCGCGTGTGTTATGAGAGCCGCTCTTCGCGGCGACCGGGTATTGAGCGCGCCGGCTGAGCCGCGCATCGAAAAACGTGCCCGAGCCATGCATCTCCGTCGCGCCGACGTACGCGTTCCAATACGTCACCGAGCCGAATCCCGTCCACGTGTGAAGGTTCACACCCGCGAGGCCAAAGGCGGGCGGAATCAACGTGCCCGCCTGTTTGCCGTCAGGCCGGAATGCCCTGCCGTCCTTGTCCAGCTCGGCGTCGAAGCGACCCGGACCCCAGCTCGCGAACACTTTCTTGACCGTCGCGACGTCGACGCCGAGCAGGTCCGTAAACGGTCTAAGGTTCGGCGACAGCGACACGATCGCGCCAACGTTCAAGTCGCGATTGGCCCAGCCGTCCCGTCGGTGTCCGATCCCGGGCGCAAAGACATCGTCCACGTTCGAGTGGCAGAATGCGCACTGAATGCCGATCGACTTGATGGTGCCATCAGCGTTAAAGAAGCCCGTGACGCCGACGACTGCATTGAGCTTGAGCAGCGCGAGCGTCGTCGCCGGGTCGTCCAGATTCACCTGTCCAGCTTTGAGCTGCTCCTGGAGCGCAGCAGGAATCGCATCGAGATCGACTTTGAGGCCGACGCTCAATGCGGTCTTGGGGCTCACACCGGGCCCGATGCCGCCATTGCGTTCGCCGGCAATCGCCTTGTGGAGCTGCAGTGCATCGCCCCAGAACGCCTCGTCGCCGAACGTGTCGAAGCGGAAAGTCTGTCGCCCGTCGACGATCATGCGATCGGCATTCGCTTCGATGACGCGGTCGAATGCGGTCGCGGGGCGTACGACGGTATGCCAGGCAGCCACTGTGAGAACACCGAGTCCGAGGCAGGCGACAACTGCGAAAGAGAACCGCATACGGTCACTCCCTTCCGATAATCAGCAGGCCCTTCATGGTGGGGTGCAGCGAGCAGGTGTACGGCGCTCGACCGGCGCGGCGCGGGACGTAACGGCCGGAATCGCCCTGTTGCAGCTGACCGCTGTCCCACTTGCGACGGCCGCTCCCCGTGGCCGTGTGCGGCACGATGTCGTGGTTGATCCAGACGACCGTGTCCCCCACGCTCACGTTCAGCGACGCCGGATGAAATGCCATTCCATGGATTTCGATGATGTGTGTGCGCGATGGCCCGTACCTTCCACCCCCCGCAGCGAACACTGCGAGGGGCAGAACGATGGCGAAACGGCCGATCACTTCAGTCTCGCGCGAAGAGCTTTCGCAAGCTCGAGGTGCGTGGCCACGGCGGGCCGCACATTCTGCAGCAGCGTCTTCAGCTCCGCGTTGTCGGTCGTCGGAATCAGCACCTTGTCGATCGCATCGAGGACAGCCTGGTGATACGCGATCTCGCGGTCCATGTAGGCGCGGTCGAACGCGGCTCCGTGCAGCGGCTCGAGCTTCTTGCGCGCATCGGCCGCCGCAGTCTGCAGCGATTGACTGACGGCGTTGTCCTTTGGGGTGACTCCCAGCTTGCCCGCCAGCGCCGCCGCCTGCGCGTTCACGGCTGTATGGTCGGTGATCATTGTGGCCGCGAACTGTTTGACGCTCGCATTGTGCGTGCGCGTCTGCGCGAATTTCGCCGCGTTGATATCGATGTTGTTCGCCGTGACGGCGACATGGGCAACTTCGGGATCAGACAGATCGGGCGCAGCCGCCGGAGCTGGTGGGACCGCCTGCGCGTGCAGCGCTGCGGCGAACACGAGCGGAACGGCGATGAGAGACATGTCATGAAGTCGAGCTCGTGACATCGCTACCTCCGGAAAGGGGGTTGGAGAGTTCAGTATTGGCGAAGCTGCCTATCTAATCCCACTTTGTCAAGTAATTGCTGTGATTACTAGACAATCCAACGGTTTAGGGCTATTTTGGGGCATGACGAACTCGCGCGCGACGTTGACCGGCGAGACGCAGAGCAAGTTACTCGGCCTGCTCCGCCGCTCCCGTCAGACGATCACCGGCCTCGCCAAGGCGCTGGGACTCACGGACAACGCCGTGCGCCTGCACATCTCCGCGCTCCGACGCGACGGGTTCGTCGAGGACGTCGGGACGATGCGTGATACCGGTGGCAAACCGGCCCGCCTCTACGGCCTCAGTCGCGAAGGGGAGGAGTTGTTCCCAAAGGCCTACGCGCAGGTGCTCCAGGCGCTTGTGGAAGAGAGCCTACGCCGCGACGGACGCGAGCGCACGGTTGAGCTGCTTCGGGCGATTGGCGGTCGCCTGGCGGCGGGCGCACCACGTGATGGCGACGTGAAGCAGCGTGTCCAAGCGGCCGCCGCAGTGTTCCGCGGCTTGGGCGCTGACGTTGAAATTCAGCGCACAAGCGAAGGGTGGCGACTCCGCGGACATGGCTGTCCTCTGGCCGCAGTGTCAGCGGAAACGCCGGAGGTCTGCGAGTTGGGGAAAGCGCTGGTGGAAGAGATTACCGGTGCGAGCGTGACCGAATGCTGCGAGCGCGGTGAAGGCGACAATCCTCGTTGCACATTTGCAATCGCAGGTTAGCTGCTCCCAATACTCACGGCAATGGTGCGCCACTTCCCCTGACGGAAGCGCAGCACGCTCAGCACGCAACGCGTCACATGCCCGGCGAGAATGGCGAGCCAGATGTCGATCGCGTCGAGCTTCCCCATTTGCTGGATTACGAAACAGATCCCGAGCGGCACGAGGATCTGCGAGATCATCGAGATGTACAGCGGACTCTTCGTATCTCCGGTCCCTTGCATCCCCCCCGTGTAGGACAGCGCCACGGTGACGAACAACCCGGAAACGCTGAGCACATGGAGAAGTTGGACACCGATGTTCACGACGACCGGGTCGTGCATTCCGAACACGGCGAGCAACTGCCGTGGCAGGAACAAGAAGAACAGTCCCACGAACGCCGCCACCGACAATCCGTAGCGCGCCGCGACATGAACCGCTTGCGCCGAGCGATCCGGATGGCCGGCGCCGAGGTTTTGCCCCGCCACCGCGGCCGCCGATCCCATCAAACCGACCGACGTCCACGTGATGAGCGAAAACAGCTCCGTGTAGGAGACCGCGAATGCACCTTGCGCGGCCGCGCTCTGTGCCAACGAGCCAATGAACGACAGCATCAAGACGCCGCCGATGTTCATCGCAATGCCCTGAATGCCGGTCGGCAGTCCGAAACGGAACAGCTCTTTGATGATGGTCCAATCGGGGCCGTGTCCTCGTCCTTTCGGGAACGCCACGACCCATCCTCCACTCCACAACTTCCAGAGCGCGTAGACGGCGATCAGTCCTGATGTGATGCACGTCCCCATCGCCGAGCCGCGCGTGCCGAACGCCGGAATCGGGCCGAGGCCGCGAATCAGCATCACGTTCAGCACGAGGTTCACGACGGTCATCACGATGCCCAGCTGCATCGGCGTGCGCGCGTCTCCCGCCGAGCGGAGCGCGCCGCCCAGCATGAAAAAGATCAACATGCCGCTCGAGAATCCGAACATGATGCGCAGGTAGGGCATCGCTTCGGCTTTCACAGCCGGAGCGGCATTCACGAGGTCGAGCAACCACGGCGTCGCGAAATACCCGAGCGGCGCCATGATGCCGAGCGAGATCCCGATTGC
>Ga0209236_1000560_pt1 | contig 21787 bp, 23 predicted proteins | sample GraSoi013_1_40cm_FD_185819 | JGI IMG/M metagenome (GOLD analysis project Ga0209236, IMG submission 185819) | Grasslands soil microbial communities from the Angelo Coastal Reserve, California, USA - Sample 09_27_2013_1_40cm (SPAdes) (version 2) | ecosystem: Environmental > Terrestrial > Soil >... | reverse complement strand
CCCGAAACATTCAGCTAGTGTCTTGGGCGGCACGCGCCAACACTGACGCCTGGTTTCTGGCTCAATTGGAACAGAGTAGAAGCCGAGCCGTAATCTTCTACGCTCGGAACCATCTCAGGTAGACACGACAGAACCCTGACACAGCCTCCGGACCGTTACAGTGACGTTTTGAGCGACTATGGCGAATTCAAACCTACAAGACGGACGAGCCACTTTGGCCTCCAAACCGGTAATGCTTCTGGGAAACCTAACCAGCATCTTGGTTACGATAGTCGCCCTCCTTCAAGCGCTCTCTTGGACGATTGCGGGCATACTCATACTCGTAACACTCTCAATCACCACTCTACTCCCCATTGGCAACCTCACCGGTAGCGCTGGGAGGTCGCAATCGAAAAAGTCCGGAAACCACCTAACGCTACCAGAGTCAAAGTACCCTCGTGAAAGAGCACAGGAGAAACAGACAACTCGGCCCCATCAAGTGCCGGCGAGACCGGAACAGAAACCTCTTCCAAAACATGAACCATCAAAGTCCCCTGCACAACTGAAGTCAGACTTTCAAAAGGCGATGATTCCTAAGATCACTCCACCCAAGACGATCCCGGCAGTCGTCAGCCCGGCCAAGACCATTCCAATGAAACCCAATACTGCGAAGCTCGAGACACTCACACCAATTCCGCCAAAGACGCCGCCCGCGATTCTTAGTCCGCCAGAACCCGCTGCTTCGATACCTGAGCTCGGCAAGCCGACGATAATAGAGAAAGGCGACTATGCCAGCTACGACGTGCAGTTGGATCAAGGCAAATCAATCACGTGTGAAGTGACCGCGAACGGCAGAGTCAACTTCTACCTTCTTGACGAAGAAAACTTGACGAGTCTTGATCTCGGCGAGGAGTTCTGGAGCGAAGCAGGCGAAGAAGATATCGAAAAGGCAACGCTGGAGTTCAAGGCTCCCGAGAACGGGAAATGGTTCCTAGTCATAGAAAACACGGACAACAAGGAAGTCTCAGCTACTGCCAATATCAGGAAGACCCCGCCTAAGGCTGGACCCTCCCCCTAGTAGGTTTCCAGAAGTCTCTGTACTAATCCGTACTCCCAGTTTTCTCAAACAACAATCTGCGGGCGCTAGGCTATTTTTTCCAAACGCACATCTTCTGATCGATCATGTGCGCATGCATAGGAAACGCGTCCTGTTCAAACATCTTCAGCTTGCACTGGACCCCGTGCTTAGGACATACGGCTTCGCAAGGCCTCATATCCTTCTCCACCGTCGCGACTGTCATAGTCCCGACATTATCGAAGCCTCTGTTAATTCCTTATCCTCAAAGAGACCTCACGTATGGGTTAGGCTCCTGACTCTATACTTGTACGCCTAGGGCTTTCAGCTTGTAGCGTAAGTGTTTGTCCATGTTCTTCGTCATCAAGAGTCCGCTTTTCATGCTCTTGTAGACGAAGAGCCAGTAGTCTTTCTGAGACATATCCTTCTGGCCAGACTGTAGTGTGTATAGTTCCAGTTGGTCGAGTAAGTTCATCACGTCCCTATCCCTCAAGTGCTCGGCCTCGCGCTAGAGGAAGCCCTGTTCCTTCATCCACTGGTCGGAGAAGATCTTGCTTAGATAGTTCCGCCCGCTATCGGGAAGAAGAGTGACAATTGTCTCGCCTCTACTCATAGCTTCTGCGACCTTCAGGGCGGCGTGGACTGCTGCTCCCCCAGATCCTCCGACAAGTATTCCTTCTTCCCTCGCGAGTCGTCGGGTGAGACGGAACGCGTCCTTGTCTGAGACCTGGATAACATCGTCGACCACGTTCATATCCATGGTCTTGGGCATGAAATCCTCTCCAATACCTTCTACCCGGTACTGGTGAGGCTCCTCCTTGGCACCGTGAAAGCGGGAATAGAATATTGAACCCTCAGGGTCAACACCAACCACTTTGACCTTCTTTTTCTTCTCTTTCAGGAAACGTCCGATTCCGGTGATCGTACCTCCCGTGCCCATCCCGCAGACGAAAACGTCTAATTTTCCACCAGTCTGACGCCATATTTCCGGCCCCGTTGTTTGGTAGTGGGCCATCGGGTTTGCCATGTTCACATACTGGTTAGGCATGAAAGAGTTCGGTGTCTCCTTGGCAAGTCGCTCTGCCACTTTGATGTAGTGTTCGGGTGAGTTCGGTGAGACGTTAGTGGGAGTCACCACGACGCGGGCACCGTAGGCTCGGAGGAGACTTCGCTTCTCCTCGCTCATCTTGTCGGGCATCGTGAAGATCATCTTGTAGCCCTTGACACATGCGGCCATTGCGAGCCCGGTTCCGGTGTTCCCCGACGTCGGCTCTATGATCGTCCCACCAGGCTTCAGGAGACCCTTCTTCTCAGCCTCCTCTATCATCACCCTTCCAATCCGATCTTTTACACTACCGCCAGGGTTAAGATTCTCCAACTTGGCAAGAATCGTCGGCTTTGTGCCTTCAGCGACCTTGTTTAGTCGAACGAGGGGAGTATTTCCGATAGCATCAAGTATCGAGTTGTGGAGTTCCGTTGGAACAACGCTCCTTTCCGAACCAGATGAACGCTGTCGTGGTTTATCTGAATGATGGGTCCTTCCCTTGGCGAACTAGCTTTAGGAAAATGGATTCCTGTGTCGATCCGGGGCTCTATTCTGGAATATGCCAGTCTGGGTAGGGAATCTATAAATCGCAGGATTCCCCCGCAGGCGGACACTCTGAAGTGATGAAGCATCATGGCTCCTCTACTCGCGTTCGTAGACATCTTCGTTGAGTCAGCCCACATGGACGAAGTAGTCCAGGCTCTAACCAGGCTGGACAATATTGAGGAGCTGTACGAGGTTACCGGCGAATTCGACATTGTGACCCTAGTCTTGGCTGATGATATCGAAGAGTTCAGGGATGTTTTGAAGAACAAGATCATGAAGATCAAGGGCGTCAAGAGCACCGTCAGCTCTATCGTGCTGAAGACCCACAAGGGGGCCAGGTGTTCAGGGGACTTCCTCACTCCCACCCCTCACGCATCGGTGGCCGTTAGCCAGAAAGACTAGTACCGAGCTTATCATGAAGCCGCTGCTCAGCCAATGGGAGCCCGCTAGCCCTGATACAGTCCAGCGACTTACTCACGCTGCTACTGATTCTTTCTACGGCCCTAATTCTTGGACGGCTACTCGCACCCTACATCACTAGAATCTTTACAGGCGCTCCCAGTCGGATAGATAGAATTCTTAGCCCCGTTGAGAATCGGATCTATCGGCTGCTTGGTGTAGATCCGACTCGTGGCATGGGATGGAGGGAGTACTTTCTCTCCGCGCTCATTGTGAATATTTTCCAGATGAGCCTAGCCTTCATCATCTTCATCTTCCAAGATATTCTGCCACTGAACCCTCAAAGATTCTCGGGTCTTAGCCTTGACCTGGCCTTCATGCAGGTCATCAGCTTTGCCACGAACACAAACCTTCAACACTATGATGGGGCAGGAGTGTGCACCAATCCGCCGAACTGTTATCCTCTGTCATCGATGCCTGGACTCTCCGATCTCAGCCAGATGACCGCGGTCCAGTTCCTTCAGTTCACCAGCGCAGCCACTGGCCTCTGCGTCGCAGTAGCAATGGTTCGAGGCTTCATTGCCCGTAGTCAGAGCATGGGAAACTTCTACACAGACTTTGTTCGGTCTCTGACCCGACTTTTCCTTCCGCTCTGTTTTGTCGCGGCCCTCATCTTTGTTGCACTAGGCGTTCCTCAAACCATTGAAGGGTATCAAACCGTCACAACCGTGGAGGGAGCGACCCAGACAATTCTAGTGGGACCCGTCGCCTCGCTTGTCAGCATCATGCAGATCGGCACGAATGGTGGAGGATACTACGGAGCAAACTCCGCCTACCCATTTCAGAACCCGAATCCGGCCTCTGATATTTTCCAGATTATCCTCATGCTAGTCATCCCGACTAGTCTCTGTTTCGTGTTCGGACAGCTCCTTGGAAAAAGACGGGAAGCTCGTCCCATTATCATCGGCGCGTACACTCTCTTCGCGCTTGATCTCTTGCTCGCCTTCATTCCCAGCTACGGTCTCGGCCAAGGCATAGAGGTTCGTTTCGGAGGATTCTTCTCGACGTTCTGGACAGTCGTCACGACGGCGGTCACGACCGGCTCGGTGAACGCGAGCTTAGCAGGGATGCATCCACTGGTCATACTCTCCGCCTTCATCGGCATGCTGATCCAGACTACTCCTGGGGGCAAAGGAGTGGGTTTGATGTACATGGTGATGTATATCGTCATCACCGTCTTCATAGTCGGCCTCATGTCCGGCCGAACACCGGAATATCTCGGCATCAAGATCAATGCCCGCGATGTCAAGCTTGTAATGGTCACGTTCCTAGTTCATCCTGTTATCATTCTCGTTCCGACAGTCCTCGCCTACGCAACTGGCGCCGCATCGGCCATAGGGGTTTCGACAGGCTCAACTGGCTTTTCTAAGATCTTCTACGAATTCACATCCGCCGCAGCGAACAACGGCTCCGACTTTCTAGGCGCAACTGGAAACACGCCATTCTTCAACATATCAACCGCGCTAGTCATGTTCATCGGTCGCTTTGCCCCAATCGGACTCTTACTTGCTCTAGCCGGGTCGATGATCAAACGCAACCGATCCACTGAGATTGGTCTTAGGACAGACAGCATCACCTTCACTATCGTCCTCGTTGGAAGCATACTCCTGCTCGTCGTCCTCACTTTCTTCCCCTTCCTAGCACTTGGACCAATTCTGGAATTCTTCCAGAAACGCGTGAATGGATTCTAAGAGAATGACTTCGAAGATAACCCGCGCAACCGCATCACATCTCCGAAGCAACCTCACGTCAACCAAAACGCTTCTCGATTCTCTGGTCAGACTGAATCCTGCATCCCTGATTGCGAACCCCGTCATGTTCATTGTAGAACTGACGTTCTTCATAGTCGCAGGGATGGCGATCTATCCTCCCGCGTTCTATCATGTTGCCAGTTCGAGTTTGAGAATCTACTACGTCGAAGTTGCCCTGATACTGCTGATCACCGTCTGGTTCAGCACTCTAGCTGATGCGCTGGCTGAGACCCAGGCGAAGAACACTGCGAGCAGTCTGCGAAGTCTAGAATCGGAGGTCCAGAGCAAGAAGATAGTTACGGAGGGAGATGTCAGGAAGATCGTGTCGACTCCCTCGACCGCGCTTCGTAAAGGAGACTTGATCCTCCTCGAGAAGAAGGATGTTGTTCCTATTGATGCGGAGGTGCTTGAGGGGATTGGAATGGTAGACGAGTCCCTGCTCACAGGGGAATCGACACCTGTCAGGAAGGCACCTGGTGACGAGGTGATTGGTGGATCCAATGTGATAAGCGACACTCTTACTGCTCGCGTCACGGTGAACCCGGAGGATACCTACATCAGCGAGATGATCAGGCTCGTAGAATCCTCGAAGAGGCCTCGGACGCCCAACGAAGTGGCCGTGACCATGGTGCTGATTGGTCTAACGGCCATCTTCACAATAATCGTCGTCGCACTTCTAGGCTTATCGATTACTCTCTATCTTGCCGCAGACCTTTCCGTCCTAATCGCACTCTACGTTTGTCTCCTCCCAACAACAATCGGGGCGCTACTACCGTCAATTGGGCTTTCAGGAATTTCTCGGCTCTACCGGAGAAAAATTGTAGCCAAGTCTGGAAGAGCGGTTGAGAGGGCGGGGGATACGGACGTGATTATTCTTGACAAGACCGGGACGATCACGGTCGGTAACAGGCAAGCGATAGAGTTCATTCCCTTTGAGGGTCACACTGAGAAGGAGGTGGGTGAAGCCGCGTTTCTCTCGTCTTGGCATGATGATACACCCGAGGGTCGGAGTCTGATACGGCTCGCTTACGAAGATGGTTTCGTTCCGAGGGAGTTGAATGCATTGGGGGTTTCTGAAGTGTACGAGTTTTCTGCGAGTACTCGAACAAGTGGTGTCAAGATATCTCAGGGTACAGGGTTTATGCTACCGAAAGGGGACAAGTCAGGCCGCGAACGGGGAAGACTGCGGAGAAAGTTTGAGGCTCATCAAGAAGCCGGGTCCATGATCGCAGAGGACGAGACCGAGATAATCAAGGGCGCTCCCGACGCAATCAAGAAGATCGTGCGTTCAATCCCATCGACCTTCGACGCCTTGGTAGATAGAATTTCAAGTCAAGGGGATACGCCGCTGGCTGTAACCAGGAACAGGGAAGCTGTCGGAATGATCCGGCTCAAGGATGTTCTGAAGCCGGGCATCAAAGAGAAGATTCTATCGGTTAAGGTGATGGGGATTCGGCCGGTTATGTTGACGGGTGACCAGCCTCTCACAGCGAAGAGTATTGCTAGTGAGGTGGGGATCGATGAGTATAGGCCGGAGGCGAAGCCCGAAGACAAGTACGACATCGTGATGAAAGAGCAGGCTGAGACCCGAGTCGTAGCGATGATCGGGGATGGGACCAATGATGCGCCTGCTTTGGCGGTAGCTGATGTAGGGCTTGCGATGAATTCTGGAACTCAGGCAGCCAAGGAGGCTGCTAACATGGTGGACCTAGAGTCGAACCCGGCCAAGATCATCGAGGTGGTCATGCTAGGAAAACAGTTGCTAATGACTCGGGGCGCAGTGACTACCTTCAGCATCGCCAATGATGTGGCAAAGTATTTCGCGATAGTTCCGGTAATGTTCGCCGCTACCCTTCCAGAACTGAAGGCTCTGAATATTCTCGGACTCGGACTGAATACTGCGGTTCTCTCAGCGCTCATCTTTAACGCCATCATTATCCCGCTTCTGATCCCTATTGCCATGAGGGGAATCCGATTCAAGCCCACGAGCACAATGTCTCTGTTCATCAAAAACGCGCTCATCTACGGAGCCGGAGGGATCATAGTGCCCTTTATCGGAATCAAGCTCATCGACATAGCATTGTTATCGATAGGAGGGTAGAATCAAGTTGAGTATCAAGAACGAAGTCAACCGAAACTACGGACCCGCACTCAAGCTAGCCATTATCTCAATGCTATTCTGCGGCTTGGTCTTCCCATTGGCGGTAACAGGTTTTGCTCAAGTCCTGCTACCTAATCAAGCAAAGGGTTCTGTAGCCCATCTTGGCGGAAACAATGGAAAGGCAGTAGGCTCGTATCTCATCGCTCAAAACTTCAACCAGCCATACTTCTTCCATTCCCGAAATGTCACGCTGTCGGCCTCTGGTGTAGACCCGGACATCACGCGTGACGATGCTCTCTCACAAATACAACGAATATCAATTGCTACGAATATCACCGAATTTGACCTTTCTAACCTTGTTAATGAGAACATAGAACGGACATCGTGGGTTTTTGGCGACCCGTATGTGAATGTGCTCAGATTGAACTTAGCATTGATCCACAATTTCCAGACGACATATTGCTCCATACCTCCCCTTTCGTACTGTGAGTAGCGAATTACGCGTTCTCGTAATGACGCCGATTTTCGCAGGTGGTCATGCAGCCGTGACAGCGGCTTCGACTGGTGTAGCGATTGAATGGTGGCCTGTGATTCCGTGCACGATGTTTCTGATTCCGACCAACATCAATGCCAAAGCTAGAATGGGGACCAGAATGCCTTGGCCAATCGACATGTCGAGGATAACGTAGACAGACAATATGATCGTTAGGACTCCAATCGCAACAATCAGCAGTCTGAGCCATACTGGTGGGTGCCGAGCGACTCCCACCCCAATTTCGACCGCCCCGACTAGGAGTAGGGCTACGGCGAGAATTCCAATAAGGGTAGCCACGGCAGCTTGCAAGTCGAACAAAGCCGCAATTCCAAGGACGAAGGCGATGACACCTCTGGTGACGTTGAGGCTTCTCAGCGGGGAGGGTAAGACCGTAGCGAAAGCGCCCCACTGATTCTGAAGAGTCCACCTATGATCAAGCCTGTTGCAATTACGATTACCAGGGTCTGTGTCGTGAATTGAGGATCGGCTATTGCGAAGATAGCTAGGGCGATAACTATGATGCCGCCCCAAGACCTCAAGTGCTCGCCATGGGCTGGAGGCTCCTACCTCAATCCTGCTCGAGTGTAGCGCTTGTGGTTGAGGTGATGACTATTTAGTGCCTCTCCCGATTCGGACTCCCGCCTCACAAAGGCGTAATACTGCTCGGCACAGTCAACGTGCATCCATGGTCAAAGGCGTCCTCGGTCTTCACCACGTCACTGCAATATCTAGCGACCCACAGAAGACCCTCGACTTCTACACCAAGATTCTGGGCTTGCGTCTCATCAAGCTGACGGTCAATTATGATGACCCCAGCACGTATCACATCTATTTCGGCGATGAGGTCGGACACCCCGGTACTGTTCTCACATTCTTTCCTTGGCCTGGCCAACCCAAGGGCAGCACAGGCGCTGGCCAGGCCACAAACACTTCTTTCTCAATTCCGCGCGAATCGATACCCTATTGGCAGGACCGACTCAAGTCGCACAGCATTTCCCTAGAAACTCCTCGCAAACGATTCGGTGACACCGTTCTCTCGTTTACAGACAATGATGGACAAGGACTGGAGCTGGTAGGCTCTCAGGAGATCGAACAGAGAACTGGATGGAAACAAGGTCCAGTCCCGAGCGAACATGCAATTAGAGGATTTCATGGCGTTACTCTCACAGAGGAGATCCTAGAGAGGACCGAGACAGTCCTGGTTGATACTCTGGGCTTTCGACTGCTCGGCGAGGAGGAGAACCGTTTCAGGTATGCGGTTGGAAAAGGAGCCGCTGGGACGATCGTGGATATCGTTTCTCGGCCAAACGTACAGCGTGGATTTGTAAGCGTTGGAACAATTCATCATGTTGCTTTTCGAGCGGCAGACGACGAGCACCAGAAGGCTCTGCGTGAGGAAATTCTCAAATCGGACCTAAACGTGACCCCGGTGATTAATCGGAACTACTTCCATTCTATCTACTTCCGAGAGCACGGCGGGGTTCTCTTTGAGGTGGCCACTGACCAGCCTGGATTTACTATCGATGAGCCTCCCGAGCGGTTAGGGACGCAGCTTGCACTCCCACCGCGGCTCGAGCATTCAAGAGCAGAAATAGAAAAGAATCTTCCCCCTGTCAGTCTACCTCGGCGGGTAGTAGCCTAGCGGATCCATCATGTCTCAATCTAGCACTCCTGAGAATCTCCAGAAGAACGTTAGAAAATACATCTTCGAACACTTCGAGGAACACGCGACGGCACCCGTGCTGGAACAAATCATGCGAAAGTTCGGCTTAGACAGAGCATCTGCGTTCAACGCGCTGGTCGACCTCCAGTCTGCTCGACATATCGCGCTTCTACCCGGTACGCAGAGGATCCTGATGGCGTTCCCGTTCTCCAGTATAGTGACACCTTTCAGAGTTAGACTGACAGGGAAGGACAAAGAGTATTTTGCAAATTGCGCCTGGGACGCAGTAGCCATTCATCTAGCGTTAGGAAAGGAGCAGCGGATCTCGTCCTACTGCCACCATTGTTCGGAAGACATCAAGATTCATCTCAAAGATCAAAAGCCGGTCTCTCCACGATCCGACGGCCAGCCCCTAGTCTATCTGGCGCTGCCCGCTTCGAAATGGTGGGAAAACATCTTGCTGACGTGCTCGAACAATATGGTGTTCTTTAGCTCTAAGGACCATCTTGCTGAATGGAAAAGATCAGGATCCGTGACTGGCGGCGAGGCGTTGACGGTTGACCAGACGTTGAGACTTAGTGTCCCGATCTACAAAGAAAAGATGAGTCTTGACTATGCAAGACCCTCAAGGGAACAGACAATTGTCCACTTCCAATCACTCGGACTGACCAGCGACTTCTGGAAGATTTAGCAACGAGACGAGGCGTATTCTGGATCTACCGCGTTATGTCCAAGTCGCCAGTCTGGGTCAGGACCCTGTAGGCGTTCAGAGTGATCCACTTGCTGGGTTTTCCGATCTCTTCAACTGTCACGGGTGCCTTTCGGCCTTTGCCGCTAGGGTAGAAGTAGTCGCTTTCGCGATACCAGTCCCCTTCCAGGTTCCAAGCTCCATCGGGTCTGCGTTTTGACAGCAACAGTTGAACGGCGCTCCTCATCCTCTCATCGTCCCCATAGACAAGTTTGGTCAATACGCGCAGTGCGTGGAGGATGTCGTAGAAGTAGTACATTGGAAAGTGGAGTTTGGCGAAGAATGGATAGGTTTCCTGCCAGTGATGGTTGTCTGACTTGTAGACGTGGTGCATGAGAAGAAACTCGGCCCCGTCATCAACGGACCGTTTCATTTTCCGACTCCATTTCTGTCTTGGAATTTCAGAGTAGGCCCATAATGGCTCGATGGTGGACATGAAGCTACTGTGCTTTACTTTCTTCTCAGGATAGTCGCAGTTCCAGCCACCATCCTCCAGCTGACCCTTCGGCAACCAGTCGATCGCCCTTCGAACCCGCGGGTCATTAGAATAGCCAAACTTGATCAGAGTCCGAATCATATTCCCAGTGAGACACGGCTCGTCCCATCTCTTGCTCTCCTCGATCTTGCTCGGGCAGGCGAAGCGCCGGTCTCTGTCTGGTGAAGGTCGAGAAATCTCTCGCATTCCGAACTAATTCTAGCTTCAGGAGGGGCGTCCATTTCTCCGAGAAGTGCTAGTGGCCAGACCGCTGAAGTCCATTTTGGACGATAGCAGGTCTTTTTGGGGGACCAGACACCTTCGCTGGTCTGGGTGGCGAGTATCTTTTTAACGGGTCGGTAGCTTGGAATCCTATCGCGTGTCGCCAGGACATCTCTTGCATCTTTTGGTCTATGGAGCAGATCGATGAGAACCTGATGCCTGACCGACGGGTCCCTTCGATCAAGCAGCCAGGTAAGAGTAGGATCTTTCATGAAGGGTCACTCGTTGCGGGCGTTTTGAATGTTTTTCTTAGCAGGGAATCTGGACTACGGAATGTCACGACCCCGAGGTAGCCAACGAGATGCCCGGACTGTTTAGCCAGAATCGCGTATCAGCCATAATTACGAAATACGCAACTCAAAGTTCTTGAGAGCATGTCGAGACAGACTCTTTCGAGCCCATTTAGGCATGGGCTTACCTTTATTGCGACGCTCGCTTTCGTCGTCAGCTTCTTCGGTTCTAGACTGTTTGCGACCCTGTTTCCGACTACGGTTGTGATGCAGGGAGGGATCCATCTTCATCATTTCTGGTACGGTCTCGCTCTGATTGCCGTAGCTGGCTGGATGGGCATCGCCTGGAGGAATGAGAGGCTCTACCGGCTCTACGCTGTCCTATACGGACTAGGAGCAGGATTTGTCGGAGACGAAGTCGGTCTGCTCCTGACATTCAACAACTATCAGTCAGAACTCACATACCTGTTCTTCATCACGGCTATTTCTTTTGTAATAATTGCAACACTCTTCCTTCGATACAGGGCTCAGTTGCGGGAAGAGCTTGTCAAATTAAGCCTCGGGGAAAGAGTTGCTATGGTAGGCGTCTACCTTACTGGTTTCTCTGTTTTCTTCTTCTTTCTCTCGTCGGGTGTCAGCCTTGTAGGAATCCCTCTAGCACTGGCAGGTTTGACAATTCTGATCATGACGTACGCGAGGCATAGGAGACCACGATCACCGCCTGATCCACCGTCCTAACAATGGTGCGCGTCCGCTCTTGCTCTCTGAAGTGAGTGACTGGACGTTTTCGAAAAGTCTTAGATTGTTACTGTTGCTTCTACTGTCTTCGCCATTTCGAGAGCTTTCTCTCGCGGGACTTCCATCTGGTGTACGTCTCTGGCGTGGAGTTGGACGTGCTGGACGATCTCGTCGTCTGACTGAGTTCGTACCATGAAGCCGCAGTCGCAGTTTACCTGTTTCGCCATTTTCTCTTCACCGGTCATCCCTCGTAGTTCCTAATAAAATGACTAGCCTAGCGCGAGGGGTCGAGTCGACCGGGTTGCCTGTGCTTGGCCTTCTGGAATCGAGGCGTTTTCTGTGAACTATTTTTTCACTTCTTTCTTGGTCAAGCCCTAGGGTTCTTGGTGAACGTCATCGAGCCTCAGCTTCACACGGATCGGAGCAGATCTTATGCTAATGTTCCCAACCGTCGAATTCCGAGGTTGCACCCGTCAAGATTCGACTATGAACTCAGAAGTACTTATCTGAGACGTAGCCGATAATGAGCAGGTGAAGGCGTCGAGCCTAGCATAGACGAGAATTGAGGCTCCTTCGTCGAATAGACCTTCTGGCGTTACTGGGCGCTGTTGTAGCGTTGTTTCTGGGACCTGCGAGTGGGCCTTGGTGGACTGTCACGGGAGCTACGACGAGTAAGCTTCTGACCGTCCAAGTCTCTCCGTTCTCCTTACAAGCTGATGCTACTGGGCTGTTCCCGAGCACATTCTTTTCCGTTCCTTTAGGAGCATTCACTAGCCTGTTGTTAATCCTGAGCCTGATTGCTCTAGGTGCTTCGAGCTTCCATCCCGGGACTTGGTGGAGCAAGCTGGGCGTTTATTTCAGCCTCTGCTGTATGACTGAGCTCTATCTCAGTTTTCTCTTGATGTATCATGGCGCTCTGACTATGCTGCTTGGAGCGTACGGTATCCTACCGCCATACTTTGGCACAAGCCACCTTCCGGCCAATATTGTGGGTCTCGACCTCAACAGCCACCCCAACCCATTGGTAACCGCGAGCTTTGGCTTCCCTTTCTACCTAGGCTTCGTTAGCATCGGACTCATCACTACAAGTCTAATCGTCAACAATATTCTCGAAAGAAGAAAGACGGGTGAAAGGCGAGGCGTCGGAGCTATATTCACAAATGATTCAGAATCATAGATCTTCCAACATGCTTCTCTGGGGCTCGTGGTTTTCAGAGGAGGTAGCTGTCAAGAGCCGCGACTACACACTACTCATCAATATTGACAAGTTCGACAAGATCATGGGTGAACATTGTTATCCAGACGACAGGTTTGTAGCATCACTATCAGCCCGAGTACGATCCGTCAGCAATCCGTCTGGCACTCGACTGACTAGCTCATCGGAAAATGTGGTGTTAGCCTAGCCAAGCGACGGTAATCAGGATGGACTCGAAAAAGGCAGCAGGTTCCGGAACCTCACTAAGGGGTTGTTGGAGGCGTCATCGGGTCTGAGACAGGCGTAGGGGTTGCTTCGGGCATCGCGCCTCTGCGCACTCTTCGCGTGAGCCAAAGGCTGAAGACGATTATCGCCCCCGCAGCTACTCCGACGATGCTGAGAGTCATCCATGGGGTTGCGATTATCGCCTCCAACATCGATGACATGTCGAGAGTCGATGCTCTGCTCCTCATCCTCTGGTCTAGGCTCAAGCTTGTCGAGGTCAAGTGTAGGGCCAGAGTCACCGTGAGTCGCAAATCTCGCGTCACTTGGACAGTCGTGTAAGTGCAGGGGTAGCTGTAGCAGTAGCCATTGGTCGAAACTTGCGTGCTGCTGACACTGTGCATCGTTATTGTCCCATTTGCGAAACTCCTCACGAGCAAGTCACTCCCCTTGTCATAGCTCCAGAGGAAGCTCAAGTTAAGCGCGGCCTGGGCATTGGGACCGGTCTGTGGAACGAGGGGAGAGTTCGGAACTGTGAGATTCACGCCCTGTGAAAACCGGGAAGTAATGATCCATGCCTGAGCATTCCCGAGACCACCTAGATCTAGAGTCTCGCTACCGGTCACGCTAGCCCATCCGTCCATCACCTGGACTGGACTACCATTAGACAGGGGCCCGTTGACCCACCAGAGCGTATAAGATGGATCGGAAGACGCAGTAGCGGACATTTGTGAGATAATATTCCCAAAGCCAGAGTTGTAGCCGTACGCGCCTGAAGCGGCAGCCGCATACGCGTCTAACAAGTGTTCGATCAAATCCGTAGCCGTGCCCGCAGATTCAACCCTAGTCGCCAGATCGATGGACTGCACAAAAGTCCCGGACTCTGTTACGGGCGTAATGGTGACTCCGGGGAGTTGGGGTACTGAAATTGAGACTCCAAGATTATGGGAGACGAGAAGGTTGGCCGTGCTACTGCTCAACCCTTCCACAGTCCACCCAACGTTACCGTTCAATCCCACTTGGGAAATAGATGGCGTTAGAGTCGTAGCTGATGCTGCCGGACTCACATACGCCGTACCCTTTAGGAAGCGGTAATTTCCGTCGTAGTATTGATAGGTTCCTTGCTGAGCAAACACGTGAGTGAATGTGCTTCCTGGGCTCAGAGGTCCCGAATTGAAGGGGTCGGCGACCAGATTGACCGTATCATTTGAAATGACCGAATGTGTAAGCTGTCCGTTATTCTGCCATACAACGTTGGTTCCAGCGGAAACGCTCAAGGATGGTTGACCAAACCCGCAGCTAAACTTCGCAGGAGTGCAAGTAGCGTTATCATAGATTGCTACAAAGGCCGGGGGCGGAGGGTAGATGCCCAAACAGGCCTCGTTGTAGTAGGTGGTTGGATTGGCTGAGCAACTCTGCGTTGCTGACAGAGACGCGGCTAGATTGTAAGAGGCTGTTGAACCCACTTTTAGAGAAGGCGTTCCATAAACTGGCGCCACCGTTAGGAGTAGCGTGAGAGCGGCCGCTAGCGTTACATAGCGCTTTCTGAACAATTCTAGACCCAACCTATTGCCGATGAACACTGATAAAACAATTGCTCCCAGTTTCTATGAATACCCCTCTGTGAGCAGGCATGATTCCTTGGGAGCCAAGGTCGCGAGGCAGAACTCTGCTATCTCACTGAGGGTCTTTCAAAAACTTCATCAACCCTTCGTTGAGTCGCACCCAAATCTAGGTGTTTCGACTGAAGATTCCCCATCCTGAAAAAGAGTCGATGGATTTCTTCCAATCTCTCGTACCAGAGGACACGCGGGTTACGGTTCGGCCAATGTTCGGGAACATCTCGGCCTTCGTTAACGGAAACATGTTCTTCGGACTATTCGGGAACGACTTGTTCTTACGATTGTCAGATGAGGATCGCAAAGGGCTTCTCAGGAATAAGGGAGCCTCAGTACTTGAGCCGATGAAAGGCAGACCCATGAAGGATTATGTGGTCGTACCAAAGGCATGGCTAGATCGGCCTGAGACTGTCAGTTCCTGGATTACTAAGGCTCTCGAATGGTCTAGCAAGTTGCCGCCAAAGAAGACAAAGAAGTAGAAGCGGTTCTATTGCAGAGCCTGCTAGATGCCCTTCTTCGGAGGTCTTGATGGCTTCTTGATTTCTCGCTTCGGCAGCTGGAGCGTTCGGGGCTTGTAGGGTCTTACCGAACCCCTCTTTCCTTCCGCTAGACCTGCGGGCTCAATGTCTCTCTGTTCCTCAAGCCTCTTCAGGATTCCAGAGACCGCTTCTTCCTTCCGGTCGAAGACCCATGCAACTTCATAGGGATAGGAGGCTCTGCGATCCTTGATCCAGCGGGATCGTATCATTTCCTGTACGAGAAGTTGGAGTCCGCTAGGTCCGATTTTTTTCATTTCCTCGACTACTTGTAGGTTTTTCTTGTAATCTGCTAGGAATGGGTCCTTTGCCTCTAGCACTTCGGATCGACTCATTTAGGTAGCCTCGTGCTAATTATTCTCTTGAATATGATCAGTTTCACCTAGCTCCATGTAATCTGTTACTTACGGGTCTACCTCCTGTTATTATTCACGAGAGTACAGCTGCCTTGCGTTAAGGTCCAGGCTCTTCGGGGGCTCAGTGTCGGGAAGAACAATTCCTTCATGGCGAATGGTCGTGGAAGCAGAAATCGCTAAACTGAGAAAGTTCCAAGAGTTTCTTCGGACTGATGATAAGATGGTATTCCAGGATCTTCTGAACCAGTGCAAGCTCTACTCCTCCTACGCCAGCACCATGACCTCTACAATCAAGGAAGTGCCATTGTTCATTTCTATGCTGTTTGGCCAGCACAAGAGGATAATCGAACTGGAAAAAAAGATACTAATGCTTGAAACACTAGCAACGAGGACTGAGGTAACAGTTGCTGCGCAGGTTCTTCAAAGACCCGTTGAAAACCCGGAAGCTAAGCTAGTTCAGTCGAAGAGATTCCCTTGCTAGGGTCTCTCCCTTTTCCTATGTTCGCTCAACCAGTCAGGGATTATTACCGTTCTAAGCAATTCTTGAATCGAGGCTCCTCTATTCTTGGCCTCTTTCTGAAGAACACGATAAGTCTGAGAGTCGAGCATCTGCATGAACTTCATCTTATTGCTCACTTTTGCCTTCACGCTTAGAGCCGCACCTGTCGCCAAGACCCTCTAAAAACCATGCGCATACACCTGAACATCGCGAAAAATAGGTGTGCGGAATAAAACATCCATCCATCTAAGTAAACTGCGGCAGTATTCTTCCCGGCCTAGCCTTGTAGGCAGGAACCCCCAGGCCGACCGCTATCATCGTGCTCTTTTCCTTCGCGTGAGGTGAGAAGAACTCGGTTACGGCGTCATCATAGAATGTGGAGCCTGAGGCGCCTAGAGTGAGCGCATAGGCTGACAGATAGAGCTTACCGGCAACTATTCCACCTTCAAGCTGAGCCGTGCGATATCCGCGGTTGCCAAGCGCTCCAAGAACTTCTCGAAGTCGAGTCATCAGAAAAAACACTACACTAGCGTCGCCGAAGAGTGGTTGTCCGAGGCATAAATACGCAGACATTTGCCTCAGCTCGCCCCGTTTCAATTCCTCGAGGAATTTCTGTTCCCCTGCGTAGAAGTATGAGCCGGGAGCGAGCCCCTCAACCGCATTCGCTATTAAGTAGGTTTCGATCAAATTCTCGTTTTCTGGAAGATAGTCGCGTGGAATCGGTCCGGTCGAAGTTCTCAATACTGTCGATAGTTGGGAGAGTGTGATGGCAGAGCGCGCGAACCTTCGAGTCGAGCCTCGTTGGAGAATGACCTGTCCAAGCCTCCTAGAGTCTGCGGTAGCTGTCATCGGGGGTAGGAGGGGAACTATCGGGTAGGTCGTTCGTCGCGAATGCGAGGGAGCTAACTGTGCGTTCGTCCATTTGTCAACCTCTTCCCTATCTTGGAGAGAAGAAGTTCGGTGCGCCTCCCAGATACCGACGTATTCCGTCTCTTCCTCTGAGAGAGACTGGACCTTGGGTCGAATAGGGTCGATTCTATTCAGCGAGTGGTCCGTCGACTTTTGTCCTTCTAGACCTACGGGTGAGAGACAGACCGTTGCCTCTTTCTCATCTTGGAGGCCAAGGAGTTCGTTGACGGTTTGATCGACAAAGCCTTGGACTATTCTTGTCGGTGAGCCCATGGACGCTGACAACGCTACAAGATTCGCCGCGATTACTCCGCCGTCCCAGAACCAGTGCCTGTATGATCGGGCCTCGTATTTCCAAGCATTCTTCCAAGCCATTGAGGTGAAGGCAATGGTCGCCGGAGCCAGAGCAATGCTGTCGTAGCTTACCGCGGCCAGTTCAGGTCTGTAATCGCCTTTCCTTATTCGTGAGAGTTGAAAGCCTAGAGGATCAAAATGGTAGACCCCTGCTTCGAGTCCCGCAATATCTCCCGCGACTACATACAGCTCGATTGGATAGAGAGCGCCTGTAGCGGATGCGGCGCGCATATAGTGAAGCTCGCCACCGAACCGATACTTTCTGGTGAGTCCAGCAGAGAAGTAGAGCAGTTCGGCAAGCTCTGTGAGTCCAAGATTCAACGGTTCTGTCTGAAGCGAGCGTCCAGAGATCGCCATCAGCGGTTCCGCTTCGGGTTGAGGAAAATTCTTTGGAAGAGATGTTGAAGTAAGATCCTCGTAAAGCTTGAATTGGGATGGTTTGTTTGCCCAATCGAGATAGTGTCCCGATGTTCGCAAGCTAATCTCGGAATGCTTTGTAGATTCGTGATAGTTCAAGGCGTAAGCGATGTTGTGATTTTGCGAGGATCGAGCAGACGCGGGGGCTGTTTCAGATTTCAAAACGGGCAAGCTCTGTTATAGATCCAGACTCTGGCTAGCTCCGGATGTTTAGACATGAGCAGCTCGGGACAGACCAGGGCCGTCGAAATACGGAATGCATCTGATATCGACTTCATCTTCCCAGATGGCTTCTCATTCTTTGAACCTTATCTTCAATATTTCGTCAAAGAGACGCTCGGGGCCGGCGGTCAGGCTTACGTGTCCAGAAATTCCGAGGGAACTATCTCGGGCATATTCATCTACGACTACTCTGAAAAGACGGGAACAATTTACACGAGATCAAGGAGAGTATTCGACTACTTTTACGAATTAAGACCGTCTGATTTTCTCTTTGCGGAGATGAAGACGGAGCACGAATCTGAAATTTATGATATTTACCATGTGAACCTTCGGAGTATTGCGGTTGATCATAGGTTCAGCCATGAAATCTCGATAGCAGAAGAGGCAGATAGTGACGAGATAGGACAATTCATGGCTTCAACACATCCTGGAATAAATAGGAGGTGGGTCAATGTTGCGTTCGATGCGGGAGAAAGATGCTTCTTCGTCAGGTTGGGCAGGGAAATTGCTGGATTGGGATGGCTTTCAATCGTGAATAATATCGGAAGATTACACTCTCTCCACGTGAAACCTCAATTTCGAAGAATGGGTATAGGGGAGGATATTCTGTTTGCACGACTTCTCTGGCTCACGTCGAAGCGTGCCCGTTCGGCGTTCTCTGAGATTTCTCGGGAGAATTCTCCATCTTCAAGAATCGCAATGAAAGGGCACATGACGGCATCCGGGCAGATTTTTCAATATTTCGGGAAAGACTCAGATGGAAAGACGCATCGGAAGAGCTAGCAAATTTCCCTAGGTTCTTGGAGCTCCGCAGAATGGGCAGGCCTGAACGGTGGAGTCGATCAGTGCTCCACAGTATTTGCACTTTACCTTCACGACTTCTTTGATCACGATCTGCTGTACTGGTGGTTGTTTTGGAGTCAGATCGATTTGAGGTGGGGCGATTGGGACTTGTGAATAAGTATGTTTGGGAAGAGATCTTCTTCTTCTTGAAACGGCAACGATCACAATTATGATGATGGCGATGAATATGATGAAAATGGCTAGTCCAATAATGAGACCAAGATATTGCTGCAAAAACGAAGGGCCTGCGCCTGCGGTTAGCGGATAGCTTGTTGTGGTCACGTAGAGGGTTTCGGTCCAGGTGAAGCTGGCGGTCGAGCTTGTGTCTTGTTCGACATAGTCGTATCCTATGATGTATCCGGTTGACGGGTCGGAGTACGTCGTATAGGTGTACGCGGCGTTGAATAATCCCCCATAGTTCCGTTGATAACCGCCGCTTCCTTGGGCTCGGATCGCCTTCACGTATCTGTTCTGCGAGGCTAGTGAATAGCTGTAGCTTGTGGATGTGACTGTCATCGGCGTATTCAGAACGCGGAAGGTGCCGCTCGGCTGGGTAGAGTTGTCCATGTAAAACCAGACGTATAGAGGCTTGACATATCCCGTCTGGCTGTCATTCCCTTTAACGTACTGGAGACTGGCTGATGACCAAGTGAAATTGCCCGCTTGCTTTCCGTTTTGTGTTGATCCTGAGCTGTTGCTCCAGTTCCACGTATAGGTGTAGTTGGAAGCTACAGTCCCGTTTACAAACACTTGATTCATTCTTTCGATTCCGTTAACAGTCTCGTGCTCGGTGTATCCGTAAGAGGCGCCTGTGCTGTTTGTGAGATTGATCACGTCGTAATAGTTGAAGTAATCTCCTTGATGGGGATTGTATCCTGGGACAGCGTGAGCCGGGAGGACTGTAAGGGCGAGTGAAACGATTATCGTCAGAAAAAGGAGTTTCTTGATCATTAGCCTCCGAAGCCCCCCCCGGAGCCTCCGACGCCGTGCACGTGGGCGGGATGGAATCCTCCGATTCCGCTGAATGTCGAATAGTAGATCGAGTGTACGATGATCAAGGGCGCGTAGTATCCGAAGAAGATGTTTGACGGGGTATGTGTAAACTGTACTGGGGTTTTCAGTATTTTCGCGGTCGGATCAAGCTTCTCCACTAGCTCGTTCTTGATTCCATGAATCATCCTGACTGAGAGGCTTACCAGTTCAGAGCGCTCCAGTCCTATAGCGAATGACCAGAGTTGGGAATAGGCCTTTTCCATAAGGTCAAGGGTCTCATTCGCTTCTAGCGTCGGTATTGAAGTAAGTATCGCGGCCGCCACGAGCGGGTATTCTAGATAGTTCTTGAGCGCAGTTACGATTATGGACAGTTTCCACCTCACATCATCGGGCTGGAGATCGGAGATGGACAGGAAGGCAGAGGCAAGTTCGGTATCCTCTGACGTTTGATATCCCCAGAGGCCGAACATCGATCTGAACGATTGGAATTTGCTAGGAAGCTGGTTTGACGGATCATTCATTACAGATAGTATTGCCGCTGATTCATACGAATGGGTCATTCTGGAAAATTCCAGGAAGCTGTCGGTTGGATATGTGCCATCGTACCTCTTTCCGAACATTACCAGGGCAGCAACTCCGGTCGATAGTTGTTTTGGAACTTTGGCGTGGTGTCTAAGTTCGTGATCTAGAGTCTTCAAGGTCTTTGAGAGGTTCTGAAGATCCAGATTGTCGGGGGAGGACTGAGAGGGATTCGCGCTAAGGGATGTTATGATCTCAGCTGCCATCATCTTGTTGTCGAGCGTGGAGTCGAAATGGTGGAGAACGCCCAGTGCGAGAAGGAATTTTTGGTTGAGTTGGTTTTGGTCGGCTTGGAGCTTTGCCAGCCCTATTGATACATTCCAGAGTTGAGAATAGTCGGCCTCTGGGACTCTGGTCTTGAGATTGGATACTTGAAAGCTGCCTCTTTCTGCTATGGAGTGTAGCTCGCCGAGGGTCTCTATCCTCTCTTCGATGAAGTCCGAGAAATCGCTGCCTGAGACCCGGTAATTTCTGACGTTGAGATCGTTTAATGTGAGTACTCCGAGACCTGTGAGTGACAAATATTCTCCGTCATATGGCACCATCCTATCAATAGTGGATTTTTTCTGAATAAGTTCCTTTATCTTGGAATCCTTTTCAGTTATGTCGGACTGTTCTTTGGCTACAAGGCCCTTTTCGCTTTCTACCCTTGCAATTTCAGCCGCCTTCTCATCTCTCCCCTCGAGATGAAAAAGTATCGAGTGCGTTTTCCTCTCGTCCTTTTCGAGAGTGGCTTGTGCGATTCCTTCTTGCATCCTCTCGCTCTGCAACGCGTCGTTCATCTGAGATAAGTTTGCAACCTCAGCGGCAGCCCGATCGTAGTCTTGCTTCCGCATTACCGAAAAGTAGCCGTTAGTGGAAAGAAAGTCCAGATCGGCTTGCTGAACCTGGATTGTGACCGACTTTCCAGATATTTGTGACATTAGCGTTCTTACATCGTTGCACTTCACAGCGATCACCAGTCAATGATTGGGAATTTTCCGATAATGCTCCGTTCGTCGAGAATGTTCCCGACGACCAGTTCAAGACTCTCTCCGTCGCGCGAAAAGTCGATAACTTCATCATCTTTGAGCGCGTCTCTGAGTAGGTATTCGAACTGCGCTTTCCTCTCCGTCACGTCTCCGAACCTTGCGGCTCGTTCTCGTTCTATCTGTTCATAAGCGTATATGAACTCGTAAAGCGATCGGTAGATCTGGTCGTCTATCTTTTCCAGGACCTTCTCTTTCTCAAGAGTTATCCATTCCAAGCCTTCGAGGTCTACGAAGTAGATGGTTCCGTCTGGCGCGATAACCGCGTCCTTGTCCAGCCAGACATCGTAGAAGTCTAGCCCGCTGAAAGTTCCATCCTCGTTGCTCTTGATTGACCTGGTGAACAGGGTTAGGAATGCGATCCCGCTTCTAACGAAGTTCTTCAGAA
>Ga0209236_1000559_pt1 | contig 21796 bp, 20 predicted proteins | sample GraSoi013_1_40cm_FD_185819 | JGI IMG/M metagenome (GOLD analysis project Ga0209236, IMG submission 185819) | Grasslands soil microbial communities from the Angelo Coastal Reserve, California, USA - Sample 09_27_2013_1_40cm (SPAdes) (version 2) | ecosystem: Environmental > Terrestrial > Soil >... | reverse complement strand
CGTACTAGCCAGAGGCCGATTCCGAAAGGAGAGATATCGCCGAACAACGCGCTAATTTTCGGATTGGCTCTAGTTGCAGCAGGTGTCGGGATTTCCCTGTTCTTACTTTCTCTCTGGGCTAGCTTGTTCATCTTCCTCGGCGCCGCTATCTACGTTGGCTTCTATACCAAGTGGTTGAAACGCCGCACGACTCTCAACATCGTCTTGGGAGGCTCGGCAGGGAGTTGCGCACCCCTAGCGGGTTGGGCTGCTGCCACGGGAAACGTTGGCGTGATTGCTCCCTGGCTGATGGCTCTGTTAGTCTTTGTTTGGACTCCCAGCCACTTCTGGAGCCTCGCCCTTCGAGCCTCAAAAGACTATTCGAAAGCTGGGATTCCCATGCTTCCCGTCGTCGTAGGTGACAAGAAGGCTGCACAGTACATTGCTCTCAACACTTTCCTCCTGGTCCCATCGTCTCTCATCTTCGTACCTCTGGGAACGTTCGGAATAGTCTATCTCGCAATCGCGGGCTTGCTTGGTCTGGGAATGATCATTGTAGACTTGAAGCTGGCTTTCAACCCGACGAAGGCTCAAGCATGGACTGCTTTCAAGTTCTCAAGCCCGTACCTTGCCATCGTCTTTCTCGCGATGGTCCTCGACTTCTGGGTTCCCCTACACTAGAGGGCGAGTCAGGACCCTCGAATCTGTTTCAGGAGATTTTGAACAATCATTCTACCATGTGGATGGTCGTCGTTTGACTGCTCAGGGTGGAACTGGACGCCGTAGACTGGCTTCGACCGGTGTACAATGGCCTCGACCTTGGAGGTAGTCGATTGCGCCAAATGGTGAAAGTCGTCGGGAACCCTGGTCAGTTCTTGCCGATGTGATTCCGCAACGACTAGGTCAGAGGGTAATCCATCGAACAATGGATGCTTCCTGACGATGCTTACTTTTTCGAATCTGCGGAGCATTTGGCCGAGGTCTCGCATTGGGGCGCCGAAGGCTGAACCGATGATCTGGTGTCCGCAGCATATTCCAAGAATTGGGAACTTGGCCTTTCTGACGAGATCCATTTCGGGCTGGAATAGTTCTCGGGTTCTAGGTTTTGAGAGTAGGGCGCTTGACCCAGTGAGAATTACTAAGTCTGGTTCGGATTCGGATCCTACCACTTTGCTGTAAAGGTCTGGTTCCTTGTAATCTATTTTCTCGACCGATTGTCCAGTGCACTTTTCTATGTTCTGAACTGCTCTCTCTGCTTGACTCAGTTCCTTGTAGTTGTTTACAACAATTATTTTCAATGTTTAGAGGGCGGCTAGGAGTTTGTCGATTTCCTCCTCAGTATTGTAGTAGTGTGGTGAGGCTCGCAGGGCCTTGACTCTGCTCGCGACTGTGATGTTGAGCTTCTTCAGCTTCTCATAAGTGGCTCCAGGATCGGGGTCTTCGAAGACCACTATTCCGCTTCGCCGGTCGGATTGTAACGGTGTTAGTATTTTGCGCCCTTTCTTTTTCAAACCCTCGATCAGGTGCTCCGTAACCTTTAGGACTCGATGGGCCCTTTCTGTTTGGTCATGCTTCAACGCGAATTCTAAGGCTGCTTTGGCGCCTACAATTGATATTACTCCCCAGCTTCCACCTTCAAGCATTGTCGCGTCCGGTGCGGGTATGGTCTCTTCGATGTTGAACGGTTTTCCGAATAGGTCTTGGTGGCTTGTGAGTCTTCTTGCGACTGAGTCTTGGACTCCATGCCAGCCGATATAGTTCGGGTCAAGATCCTTCAGCCTGTCGCGCTTGGTGTATACGAAGGCTGCTCCGTGAGGTCCCTGCATCCACTTGTACATCCCACATACTAGCGCGTCGACTCCGTCTTGTCGAGCGTCTATTGGAAAGACGCCTAGCGCATGGAACGAGTCGGCGATGACAAATGCGCCGTGTTCGTGCGCGATCTTTGTTATCTCTCGGATCTTCTCTCGGCAACCGTTGGTCCATGAGACGTAGTCGACGGAGACGATCGAGGTATCGTCGTCGATTGCTTTCTCCCATTGTTCTAGGGGGATTGTGCCGTTATTGTCACGGTGGAGCAGGCGGACATCTTTGGCTCGTCCATGTTTTTTCTGGAGGTGCCAGAGGTAGATGTTGGTTGGAAAGTTGAGTTCACTGATGACGATATTCCCCTCTGGTTTGTAGTTGAGGCTGCTGGCCAGGCCGATGAGCGCACTGGTGACGTTTGGGACTGAGGCTATCTCATCGAGGGGGGCTCCTCCTATCATCTTTCCAAATTGTCGGCGGGATTCGATGATGAGTGGCAGCCATTCTTCCCAGTTTTCGCCGTACTCTCGCCAGTCAGCCATGAACTCGTTAATCGAGTTGAGAACTGGTATAGATGGCGGACCAGTTCCTGCGTTGTCGAAATATGCTCGTCTGGATGTGACAGGTATCTGTTTTCTGACGAGGTCGATATTCAAAGAGACACCGAAGGTGGGGCGAGGCCGAATTGGCCAGCCTGAGTATAAATGCAGTGCTAAGTGGTGTGGAAGTTCTGGACACCTGTTTCGGCGATGCAGTTCTTACACCAGAACTGGTTTCTCTCGGGGCTGTACTGGGCGTGGCTGTCGGTTACTATGTTTCCGCAGTTCCCACAGCGGACGATGAAGACCTTCCGCATCTTGTGATGTGGAAGGTCTTTCTTGTGCCGGTCTACGTCATTGTCGCCGGGTTCCAGTACCATGTTGCAGTTCTCACAGTAGTAGATTGTTTCGAGGATTGCTTTGTCCCGTTCGTCTACCCAGTTTTCAGCCATGGTAGCTGTGGTTTCTCCTTGATGGAAGGGGGTTCGATCGTGCTTGTTTTCGTCGTTCTACTCTAGATACTCTTCCCCTGTTTATATGGAATCCACGGAGAAAAAATCCATTTTCTAGGGCGAAATCGTTCAAATCGCGGCTGTTTAAGCGATTTTTTCGCCAAGAGACGGTCCTCTCCGATCGCGAAGCAAGGTTCACAATATCCGGTCGCAGGTATACTGGGAACCAGAGGTAGAGCAAGTTGGGTCTTCCAGAGAAAATTAAGCAGATAGAGGAGGAGATGAAGAAGACCCAGATCAACAAGAAAACCGAACACCATATTGGCCTCCTCAAGGCCAAGTTGGCCCGGTTGCGAGAGGAGCTTGAGAGTTCCACCTCGAAGGGTGGAGGGGAGGCTTTCGAGATCCGTAAGGGCGGCGACGCAACAGTCGTTCTCATAGGCCTCCCCAGTGTTGGTAAGTCGACTATTCTGAACCGGTTGACGAATGCCAAGTCGAAGGTCGCGGCGTACGCTTTCACAACCCTCACCGTCGTGCCGGGGATTCTGCGTCTCAACGGAGCGGACATCCAGATTCTGGATCTTCCGGGGATTATCAGCGGCGCATCTTCCGGACGGGGAAGGGGGAGGAGAGTTCTCTCGGTTGCAAGGAACGCGGACCTTGTCCTGTTGGTCTTGGACGTGTTTCAACCGGGACAGGTGCAGTTGCTGAAACATGAGCTTCATGCGATGGGTATTCGGATCGACCAGAGGCCCCCTGATGTAGTCATCACGAGAGGCAGTAAGGGAGGCCTAGCTCTGACCACAAGTGTCAAGCTTACGAAACTAACTCCGGCAACCGTCAAGGGAATAGTCGAGGCGTACGGGATTAGTAATGGTGGCATTTTGGTACGAGAAGATGTTACAGATGAACAATTGATTGATGTCTTGACCGGAAACCGGAGGTATGTTCCCTCGTTAGTTGTTCTGAACAAGGTGGACTTGGTAAACGAGCAGTATCTTGCGGCTGCGAAGAAACAGATGGGAAGCGATTTCGTGCCCATATCCGCTGAGAAGGGATTGAACATGGACCTTCTTGCCAAGAGAATCTGGGAAACCCTCGATTTCATCCGTATCTATCTAAAGCGTCCTGATGGTGATGCAGATTTCGAGAAACCCCTGATTCTTCCTGCTGGTTCGACTCTTCGAGACGTCTGTAAGAAGATTCATCCCCGGTTCGTTGAAGGAGCCAAGTATGCCTTTGTCTCTGGGTCCAGTGTAAAATTCACTGGTCAGCGCGTGAGTCTCGACCACATTCCAGTTGACAAGGACGTCGTCACCATCATGCGTTAGGCTGAGCGGAAGACTCAGCGACCAAGACTGAATTCTTCTGAATCGCCTTCACAGCATCTGGGCCATCATCGTGAGATACTACGAAAGATACGTTGTACTCAGAGGACCCTTGCGCGACCATATGGATATTCACTTTTCGTTTCGCGACCGCCGTAAATATTCTATCAGCCACTCCCGGGGTTCCTTTCATTCCTGATCCAACGACAGCAATAATGCAGGCATCCTTCTCTTCGGCGATTTTATCCACATACCCCTGCCCCATCAACGCCAATTGAAGAGCCCTGACGACGCGGTCAACGTCTCTATTCGCAACAACGCAGGATATAGCGGCTTCAGACGAATCCTGAGATATCATCATCACGTTGACATTGTTTGAACCGAGTGTCTGGAACCTGTCTGCATATTTGTTGAGAGGTAGTATGAATACGTCGAAGTCGGCTCCAAGATTGGCGGCGGAACAGCTTGCCTCGACCCTAACTGCTCTCTCAGGGACCATCGATCGAGTTTCCTGACTAAGATTCAGTTCTTCGTTCGATAACACCTGGTCTCGTACTCATGCCTCGATTTCGGCCGACATAGAAAACGACCAGATCGCCCATAATCAGCCCTGATCTCGAATCTAGGATGATCTTCCTAGACTTCCCTAAAATCGTTCGGGAATGGTTCTAGATTTCCCGTCTTTTTGCCTTTTCATCTAGGCCCGGACGGTGCCCTGAATCGCGATAATCGCCCATTATCACTGCCAGATAGGAAATCTTCTCTAGAAAAGGTGCAGGGGGGTATTGTGCAGAGCATCTCGCGACGTAGGAGTGGTAAAGCGAAAGGCGCTGACCCGGGTGGTTTGAGATGGGTTCATTCGTGGTAATCAGTGATAGACCATTTCCGTGACGCATAACTGTGTACTTCTCCGAAAGCCGCTTCGTAGCGGAGTCTGCATTCTCGGCCAAAGCTCGACTCTCCTGAGCATGACCGTTCACAAAACACACCTGAACCTTCTTCCCTCAGAAAGCCTCAGATCATCTTGAAATCCGTCTGCGGAATATCCGCCCGCAGCACCGCTCCCGAACTTCCATCCAATAGCGCGTTGTAGCTTCGGCCCTTGTACTCGTAGGTGCTGAACCAGATCGGCGCATGAATGTAGGTCGGCTTGTCAATCCTGAAATTGGTGTTGAAGGAGGTTATCTGGTCCACCTCCTGTTTAGCCAAGAATCTCTGGTTCGCCTCCACCTCCTCTCTAGCGTACTGCAATGCCTCCTCACTGGTCATCTCGCTGTTGAGGAACTTCGCCCCCGAATCTATCCTCTTAAAATCGAAAGGAATCTTCCCGATATCCGGGACAGTATAGTCCCGTGTTGGAAACTGTGCGCCCTTCCGGCCGAGCACGAGCCAGTCGTAATCCCGGTCTATCACGCCCTTTCTAGGCGAAGGCGGTGAGATACGCTCAAGCATACCCTCGTAGGTGCTTGTCGCATCCACCGGGACCAGCCAGAAGGGAAGATACCGCAATTCCAAGGTCAAAATCTTGCTCTTCTTCGCGAGGTCTCCGGGTTTCATGAATCCTTCTCGCATCCAGTCGCGAAGAGCGTTCTCGATGCTCGCGACGTTATTGTTGTTGAGGATGAGACTGTGTTCTAGCTGGAACGGTTCGTCCGCCCCGACAACCGCAGTGTAACCGCAGTAGCGACAAGTCGAGACGATTTCTCCGGGATTGATGCTTAGAGGTGCACCGCAGTTCTTGCACTTTATCTCGGAGACAATGTCCGACAATGTTTCTTCCTCGATTGTTCTAGGATAGAATTAATGAAGGCCGAATTAAGCTCTCTAACATGAGGAAGAAGAATTGCCAGGACTGGGTGCCCTCAAGCGGACGATGGGTTTCACAATAGTTCTAGTATTCGCCATATTCCTCGGCCTTCTATTCGTCATATCCACGTTCTTCCTCGACCCTGTCACGGGTCTAGTGCTTGGTCTCTTTGGAGCTTTCTTCATCATACTACTCCAATACCTGATCGGTCCAGCAATCGTTCGAGCCACGAGTCACTTGCACTACTTGGCTCCGGGCGAAAATCGTTGGCTTGAAGCGAAAGTAAGCCAGCTCGCCTCAAAGTCAGCTATTCCCATGCCCCGGCTCGCGGTCTCGCCGGACCCGACTCCTAATGCGTTCGTGTTCGGTAGGACCCGCAAAAGCGCCACGCTCGCGGTCCACCAGGGCCTACTCCAACGTCTGGACGAGAATGAGATCGAAGGCGTCATAGGCCACGAGCTAGGTCATGTGAAACATCGCGACTTCATAGTAGTAACAATGATCAGTGCCATTCCTCTAGTCGCGTATATTATCGCCCGATCTGTTCTCTGGGGCGGCATCGCCAGCGGCTACAGCGGTCGCAGCAACAAGAACAACAGTGCCGGAGTCTTGATCATAGTCGCAGTCGCCGCCTACGCTGTATACATTCTCACCACCCTCCTAGCGTTACGATTGACCCGTCTGCGGGAGAGCTATGCAGACGCGTACTCTGCATTTCTTACCCAGCAGCCGAGAGAGCTGGAGAGCGCTCTCACAAAGATCGCCTACGGCCTGTCTCTCGCGCCAGGCGAACCTCACGGAGCTCGAGCCTTCTTCATCGAAGACCCTGCCCAAGCAAAACAGGATGTCGCGGGCATCATGGACCAGAAGTCGAAATACGATCTCGACAAGGATGGCGTCCTGAGCGAACGTGAGCTAGAAGCGGCGATGGAAGCGGAGTCAAAGTCCAACTGGAGGAAAGCGGCTCAGCTCTTCATGACACATCCTCCCACCTACAAGAGGATTCTCATGCTGAGGGAGATCGAGCAGGACATGAACTCAGGAAACTTCCAGCAGAACAACGCGTACGATCACGTCTGACAACCAGCGACCCAGCTGACATCCCTATGATTACAATAGAACTATAAACTGGGAACACCAGCCCGTTTGACAAGAACAAAGATGCCTCGGATTCCATGGGCTCCTCTAAATGGCGGAGTGTTCCTCATAGTTTTCGGTACTATAATGCTTCTCTCTCTGGTTGGTGTTGGCAACCTCAATCCGTTCACCGGCATCCCGCTGGTCTTCTTGGTGTTCGGGATCTGGCTTATTGTTGCAGCCCTTGCGCTGCCTGGCCCTGACGATCGATACGCTCCCCCCAGGTCAATGATCCTTGCATGGGGTGGAATGGTCGCTTTCCTCGGAGCCATATGGTATGTGGGCACTATCGCCCTCACCCTTGTGCCAATCGTCCTCCTCGTCGTCTTGGTGGTAGCCGGTATTGGTGCAGTCGGATATGCTTTGACTCGAGCTGAGGCTAAGAAAGCTCACCCTGCAGTCGCATAGGCCGTGTACGATTCCAAGGCCCGCTATGTCCGCAGCCTCTTCTCCAAGGTTCCCGTAGAATACGACCTGCTACTTGGACTGCTCAGCTTCGGTCAAGACAGAAAATGGCGTGCCTTTGTGGTCGAACAAGCGAAGCCTCTACCTGACAGCGTGGTACTCGATGTAGCTACTGGCACTGGACTCTTAGCGGCGGATTTTGCGAACGTGATCACCTATGAGGGCCTGGTGGTCGGTGTCGATCTGACCCTGTCTATGCTCCAGACGGCAAAGGAAAGGCTGAGACGGAAAGGGCTGGCTGGAAGAACCGACTGGGTTTTAGCCCGTGCTGAGAACCTACCGTTTAGAGACGATTGTTTCAGGTCTGCCTCGATCAGCCTGGCGCTTAGAAACGTGTCCGATGCACGATTGACCTTTAGGGAGATGGCTCGCGTAACAACACATGGCGGTGTAGTGATCTCTCTCGACTTCGCTCGGCCTCCAAACAGGGCATTTCGACTATTTTACTACGACTACCTCCTTGGACTGTTTCCTATCTTCGGAAGAATTGTCTCCCAAGCTTGGGGAAGAACCCTATCATATCTCGGCCGTTCCATACTCAAGTCCCGAACTGGAAATCAGATCGCGACTCTCATGGCCGAGATAGGACTGCCTGACACTAGACCTGTTCCACTAACCCAGGGAATCGTCTATGCAGTCTATGGGAAGAAGCGATAGTGACCAAAATCCAGGCAAGTAGAACTTTGAGTCTTGGGACAGAACTAATTTCTCTATCCTCGCTGTCTTAAAGGTGAGGACTCTGCCTTATTCCGGAAGCTCAACCAGGCTAGGACTGCAAGCGCGACGAACGATGTTGAGGTTGCGTAGAAAATGCTGATTGGGGTTAGAGTGTACAGTAACCCACCCAGATAGGATCCGAATACAAACCCCAGGCTTTCCATCGTCAGATAGAACCCGTACTGTCCTGCTCTCGATGCTCCCTTCCGCACGGTCGAGAGAATGGAGTAGGCAATGAGGCTCGGGGATCTGGCGCTTCCGATGAGGAAGACCATTGGAAACGCGAGCAAGAGGTTTCTCGTCAGAACAATTCCGATAAGACCTGTAGCAGACAGAAGAAGACCCAGAGCCATGGTTCTGCCCTGGCTTCTTGTATCCGCTCTCCTACCTAGTAGGATGGCGAAAATGGCGGCACCTAGGGACTGTAGCGCACCTAGAAGCAGTATGATCGAGGGGCCTATGCTGAGAGCATCTTGGAAGTAGAGGGGGATGAAGGGCGAGACTACGCTCCAGGCGAGCGCTGCTCCGGCTAGATAGAGAAGGAGCGATCCTTCTCGACGTGACCTTGGGAGTTCGAGTCGAGGTGACCTAGCATCACTTTCTAATGGAGGCTGCGGCTTCATGAAGAAGAGGACTATCGTTGAGATCGAGAAGATCACGAATGTAAGTATGAAGATGCTCCTTACAGGGATCCAGTTGAGTAGAACGCTTCCAACGAGAGGTGAAAAGACTATTCCAAGTGGTGCGGATGCCCATGTTATGCCGAAGTTGGACGCAGATTTTGAGTTGTCGGCAGCTCCTACGATGTAGGCGTTGAATGCTGGTATATTGAACGCTGATACTTGAAACAATACTATTCCGGGAATCACGTCAGTCCAGGTTCTCGCGAAATAGTACATGAGCGGAGGTGGTATGCTCATTACCCAGCCTATGATCAACAACGCTTTCAACTCGTATTTGTTCGCGAGTACACCTCCCGGAATCATGCTTACGGCCGCGGCGAGGAACCCGATTGAGAATACGAGACCTACGTCGCTAGGGGAAGCTTGGAGGTCTCTCAGGTAGAGCGGCCAGATGTAGTTGTAGAGTCCCAGCCCGAAGGTCCAGAGGAACAATGAGAGAAAGAGCAGCCGAAGGTCTCTGGGAAGAGCTTGGACCGAGGCTAGCAGATTCAGCCGGCTAACTGGAAACAGGACTCATCTGCCCCTCTTGCTAAGGGGCTCACGGAAAAGTCGCAAAGATCTCCTGTCAGGAGATTACGCCTGTTGCGATCAGAATTCCTGAGATGAAGAAGTAAGAACCGAAGGAGAGGAGGACGATGCCTGCGATGAGATCTAGCAGCCATCTTGGAACCTGCATCAGGTAATCATAGGAGAACGCGCACACGACGATCAGGAGGATTAGGCTGGCTAGTGCGCCTACAAGGGTCCATTGTATGTTGAAGGCTCCGGCGGCTGCGAGGATGAGGCTTGCTTCGAATCCTTCTGTCATTGTGATGCTGAAAACAGGCAGCGAGTTTCGGATCGAGAACGGAATCTGGCCTTCTGTTGTTGTCACACCTTCGCCGTGCTTACGGTCTTTCTCAATGACATCGTGGCTCCATTTTTCCATCTTTGCTCTGAACGACTTGCCTCGGAAATAGTACTTGACGAATCCTCGCAGAAACCGATAGGAGAAGTAGAGTATGACAACGCCAGGTATCAGGTTAATCAGAGCATCGGAGACGGTCTTTAGCGCAAGGAAGGCTTGTTCAACGATTAGAAACGTGACAACCGACCCGAGGCCTCCGAGGGCAACGCCAAGGAAAACATTCCTTCGACCGATCTGCTTTATCGTGGCGAGAGAGAGGATCGCGACCTCGCTGCCCTCTATCAGAATGGCTTTGAAGGCTAGGAGGAACGATGCGATGATTACAACATCTAGCCCAGCCATCTGTTCGTCCATCCGGTTGTTGTGAGGGTGCTTCTCCGCGCCTTCTCGAACTGACGCGCGTTGATATATCTAGCGGTAGCTTGTCCAGTGTTTGATGTTCCGCAAGCGACTTGCTGGCTAAGACTCGGGTCGGCTATTCTTTGGGCTCTGCGGATGCGTTTTTCTCATCACTTTTCTTGAAGTCTAGTGAGAGAGAGTTGACACAGTACCGTAGTCCTGTAGGCGGGGGGCCGTCCTCGAAAACGTGTCCTAAGTGGCCGCCGCATTGCTTGCACAGAATCTCGACCCTTTTCATTAGGAGGCTGCGGTCAGATTTCTCTTCAACACTCTCCTTCTCCGCTGGGGACCAGAAGCTGGGCCAGCCGGTTCCTGAGTCAAACTTCGTGTTGGATGAGAATAGTGGTGCTCCGCATCCGGCGCATCTATACATTCCACTCTCTTTGTTATGGAGATATTTTCCAGTAAAGGGTCGTTCGGTTGCCTTCTTTCTGAGAACTTGGTAGGTTTCTGTATCCAGTTGCTTCTTCCATTCTTCTTCGGATTTTTTCATACCATCTAGAGGGCCACGCGGTAGATAATCCTAATCGCTCCCGGAGAGCATAACGGATCTCGAATTTTGTCCGACGTATGCGAACCTCTCCAGCCTACATTTATCTTGAGAGATGTTACTTGGAGCTAGGTAAGTCGTTTGGCGACTTGTCCGACAAAAGGGTTGGCTAGTTTCTCATCGCCGATGCTTGTCTCAGGACCATGACCGGGGTAGACAATAGTATCATCGCCCAACGAGAACAAACGTTCAGCTATAGAACGCACCAGCGTATCGAAGTCTCCTCCTGGAAGATCGGTTCGCCCGATAGACTGGTTGAACAAGGCATCCCCGGTCAGGACAAAGCCCTGGCCTGCTAGGCTGATGCTTCCCGGAGAGTGTCCTGGAGTGTGAATCACCTTGACCTTCTCTTGTCCAAAAGCTATCGATTCTCCGTTCTTTAGAAACTGATCCACATTAGGCGGTGGAGGGACGCTGAATCCCATGATTTGCGGGAGCCGGCTCTGCATAGACTCGAGCATGGATAGATCGTCCTCGTGGATCAGAAATGGAATCTTTAGCTTGGCCCGAATGGCGTCAACGCCAAGGACATGATCGAAGTGAGTATGGGTCGCAATAATTCGGCTGGGTTTGACAGAGAGGTCGTTGAGGAAGCGGAGAATTCTTTCCGGTTCGTCGCCTGGATCGACGAGCAAGGCTGCTGAGTCCGATTGCAGAATGTAGCAGTTTGTTTGCAAGCGCCCAACCACCATTGTGTGTATCTTGGCCATTCTCAGACTCAGTTGCAAGAGGCTATGGGAGAATATGAACTTGGAGCACGGTGTCAAGAGATCTCTCTTGGGCTGTCTCCTTGCCTAACAGGGGGGCTCTGTATTGTTCCACATGGCTCTGGAATAGAAAGTGAAGCCGGCGAGCTGGTAGTATGCCAGTAACGAACAGAATAGCTTGGGCTAAGGATTTCATCTCATGGGTATCTGGGTCTATCTTCAAGAAGCCAAGAACTTAAATGGGTAGTAGGTTTTGATCCGTAACTATGAAGAAAATACTAACCATTACAGCTCTAGTTGTTACTGCTCTAATGCTTGCAACCCCTCTCGGAGTCGGGACAATCGTCAGCGACTTCAACTATAGTCCAAGCCTGAGCTATGTTCAGCTCGGGCCTCTGACGACGAACCCTGATGGCCTACCTCTATGCAAGAGCGCGTCCCTCGGTAGCATTGTCTGCTACACGCCAAAATTCATCAAGAAAGCTTACGAGTTCCCATCTACTGCTACCCTTGACGGTGCCGGCCAGACAATAGTGATCGTGGACGCTTTCGGAAGCCCCACGGTTGCTAGTGACCTAGCATTGTTTGACGTCGTCTTCGGGATCCCACCTCCGCCATCCTTCACAATATTCTGCGGCAACTCTCCAACCCCGCTCGACCCCAGCACATGCCCGGTGGTTAACATCAATGCGAATCCGGCACACGGAGTATTCGGCTGGACCATAGAGACAAGCCTCGACGTAGAATACGCCCACGCCATGGCTCCAGGAGCCAACATCGTCCTCGACGTAGCATCAACCTCGTCCGGGAACGCCATCAACGACGCTGAAACCGCGGCGATAGCAGCCTACCCAGGCGCTATATTCTCGCAAAGCTTCGGCATTCCAGAGATCTTCCTAACCGGAAACGGAAACCCTGGCCAAGTCAGCCAGGCCCAACAGAACTATGCGAACGGAGTTGCAGTAGGTGACACGTTCTTCGCTTCAGCAGGAGACACAGGCGCAGACTTCGGCTTTGGCACCGCTATGAACAACTTCCCCGCTTCCGACCTGCACAACGTAGGCGTAACCGGAACTCAGGGATTCCCTTACAATGCAACCGGAACACTCATGCCATGCCCCACTTCCACACCGTTCTCATGCACCTCAGGACTATCCTCATACCATGGACCATGCGTTCTAGGCCGAACGATACCACCGAATTGTGTACCCGATGGGTACGGTGGCGAACAGGTCTGGAATGAGCCAAGCTTCGGTTCCGCGACTGGTGGTGCGCCAAGCTTATTGTTTGGAGTTCCATCATACCAGGCTGGCCTCGGGCTATCGGCAAGGGGTCCGGATGTGGACTACAACGCAGCCATCGACGGCGGAGTCCTAGTCGTGTACGGAGGCTTCGGATCTCCAGTCCTCTTCATTGTTGGAGGGACAAGTGCTGGTTCTCCACAATGGGCGGGGATTACCGCCTTGGTAAACCAGGCTCGTGCCAATGCGGGTAAAAGTCCGATCGGAGACTTGAACCCAGCCCTCTACGCGATCTACCACAGTGCACGCTACGCGACAGACTTCCACGACATTACAGTGGGCAACGACCAGCTAGTCGGCTCGTCCGTTGGCTTCTCGGCGGGTACAGGGTACGATGTTGCATCAGGCATCGGCTCCCCCATCGTGGACCAACTTATCGTCGACTTAGCAGCTGCATAGGCAGAAGCTAAAACGCGGGAGGCTGATCCTCCCAACCCTTTTTTTTTCCTCACTTCTTTAAGGTAGTACTCTACAATTGCGTGTCTCTAAGTTCATAGTCGCTTTGCGACAATGTATTTGTGCAACTATTCTTGGAAAAAGCCTCGACTCCCACCCCCACCCGAGGCTGGCGGCGGCCCGGCGGCGATGGGCAAGAAAATCTCAACCCGGTTGTTGCTGGTTGTTGAGGGGCTTCCAGTGTCGGTCACATAGACATTCCCCGAACTGTCCACGGTCAGACCGTTCGGATAGACGAGTTGGCCGTTCCCCGACCCCATGGTCCCAAAGGAAGTGAGAAACGTGCCGTTGCTGGCAAACTCTTGCACACGGTTATTGAAGATATCAGCCACATAGACATCTCCAGTTGAATCCAGCGCTAGGTGTCCTGGTACGTTGAACTGCCCGTTTGCAGAACCGAGAGAACCCCAAGAGCCAATGAATCCTCCCGAACTGTTGAATTTCTCAATGCGATTGTTCGCCGAATCGCTGACATATACGTCGCCCGAAGAGTCGACGACGATGCCCGTTGGATTGTTGAACAGGCCGTTCGTCGTTCCTAGGGACCCCCATTTCATGACGAAGTTTCCTGAACTGTCAAACTTCTGAACCCGGTTGTTTGAGTAATCCGTCACGTAGATGTTGTTTGAACCGTCTGTCGCGACACCGTATGGATTGCTGAATTGTCCGTTGCCAATTCCAAAGGAACCCCAAGCTGTGACGAAGGTACCATTCGGAAGGAATTTTTCGATTCGGTTGTTGGAATAATCGGTAACGTAGACGTTCCCGCTGTGGTCGACGGCAACTCCTAATGGACCGTCGAACTGGCCGTTTGCAATCCCGGTTGTTCCCCAAGCGAGTAAGAACGTTCCTGTCACAGAGAACATTTGAACCCGATTGTTTCCCTCGTCAACAATGTAGATATGACCCGAACCGTCTAGAGCCGCATCATATGGGCCGGAAAACATGCCGAATCTCGGATATGTGAGACTTGAAATGTAGCTTCCTATATTGGCTGAGAATTTCTGCACTCTAAAATTGTTAGAATCACCAATGTACAGGTTCAGCTGGGAATCCAAGGCCACCCCGACTGGGCTGTTGAACTGTCCCGGGGACGCACCGGTGGACCCCCAAGCCAAAATGAGGTTGCCGGTTGCCGTGCTGAACTCCTCAACATCGTTCCGGAGGTTGTCGGTGACGTAGATGTTGGACGCGTTGTCAACTGCCATCATCGCCGGTTCTGCCAGGCTGCCCCCTGAATTCAAGCCTCCCCAAGTCAAGACAAAACTGCCTGCACTCGTGAATTTAGTAACATTGTCCGACTTGAGGGCGCTGTCGCTAACGTACACGAATCCTGACGAATCCACCGCCACCCCATACGGGCTCAGGAATTTGCCGGGGGTCGTACCTAGGCCGCCAAATGAACCTATGTAGGTTCCATTGTTCCTGAAGATCTGGACACGCTGGTTTCCCTGGTCTACTGCGTACACGAACCCGCTGGCGTTGATGCTAAGCCCGAGGGGTGTCTTGAATTGTCCAGTTCCTGATCCAGTCGAGCCCCAAGAAGTGATGAAGCTCCCGGTGGGAGTAAACTTCTGAATGTTGTTATTCACCGAATCAGAAACGTACACGTTTCCCTGAGAGTCCTCTGCGATTCCTTGGGGATTGTTGAAATGTCCGGGCCCGGTCCCTTGGGATCCCCAAGTAGACAAGAACGATCCATCTCTTGCTAGTTTGTATACAGCGTAGTTCTTGGCATCGGCGATGAGCACGTTGCCTGTTGAGTCCACTGCGACTCCGTTGGGGGTTATGGGACCTCCATAAGTGCCCCATTGCCTAGAGTAGACGAAGGTGTTGACTCCGTTGGGGGTTATGGGACCTCCATACGCGCCCCATTGCCTAGAGTAGGCAGAGGAGTTGGCTCCTGCAACTGCAATCTGGCTCTGGCCTCCGGTTATGGCGCCCAAGTCTGTTGCCGCTTGGATGATTGTCAGAATAGTTAGGGAAAGAGACAGCGCGATAAGAATTGTAGCCCAGATATACATCGATTTTTTTTCTGCAACGGCTACCCGAGAGCAACACAAATGATTCTCTCGCATGCGGGAACAATGTCGAGGATGTGAGTAATTACTGCGAGGACGCTGCCGAAGGTCGCTTGGCACTTCCCTCTGTGCGTAGGTTATCGGATGAAGGAGCAACTCTCTTTCCCTTGCGAACTCTCTTGTCTTAGAAAACACTTTCTCGAGTCTTCCCACTTCAACAATACGGAAATATCCGGGGGCAGCCTGCGCTGGCTCAATGTTTCGATTGGGGCTGACACCAGAGCAACCCAAAGAAGGATGAGAGGGGCCATTACTCGAGCGATTCACAGCGAACCCCTCTAATCTAGAAATGTACGATCCGAAAGGGGCGCACGAAATTGTTTGTTAGTTGTTCCAGTAAGGCCTAGTTGCTATGAATTGTAGCTTAGCTTCCAGCAGATCCCGATAGAATTCATCATCGCTCTCGTGCATCTTCGATAGGACCCTGCCAGCTGTCTGTGGCCCGATTCCATAAACAGCCTGGGCGATCACAGCCCTCCTCCCATAAGCAATAACAAGATCCGCAGAACGGCGCGCTCTCGTCAAGGCCTTCTGCTCGTTCTCGTCTAGCGACAGCTTGTCGCGCTTCTTGCGGAGAATACTCGTAGCATAGCCACTGGACCAGAAGAGCGGAGCTAGAAGTTTGGAGCTGCAATTCTGGCAGACTGGATGTTCTGGAAGGCTGGCGATACTAACTCCCGCGGTTAGCTTGCCACACTCGAAGCACAACATGTCGATGGCTCGTCCCTCGATCGAAATGCGCAGCCGAGCCATGTTGTCCGCGGCGACATTCTCCGGGGCGATTAGTTCGGGGATATCCACATGTCGGTAGAGGATGTGATAGGCCAGTGGTGTTGGCTTGTCCTTGGACCTGAAGAATCTTAGGTCTATTGTCCCTTCCTTGATCTGTTTGAAGATTCCTTTCACGCCGTCGAAGTCAGAATGTTCCATCAAAGCCTCCCTGATCGTCTCGTCATAGATGGGAGTCAGTCGAAATCTCAACATCAATTCCTTCATTGCATCTCCATACATGAGTCGTCCGCGGCTTAGTGCTCCGAACCTCTCGGCCACATGTTTCATATGGAGTTGCCATGGGAAGTGGCGATGGAGCACTCCGTGGCATGCTCCACCTAGTACAGGTTCTTCGACCCCGAAGACTTGTTGCAGGAATAGATCTTCAAGATCCAAGTCGGACGTGTCAGCGGTCATTTCGAAGAGAATCCGGTAAGCGTCTGACCACCACACTCGGACGAGGCCTTGGCGGCGAAAGAGTTCCTCGATAACTTCTCCGAGAGTGAAGTTGAGTATGTCTCCTAGATGGGAGTGAATTATGATGTATCGATCAAAGCCCTCAATGAGGATTCGCTGATCAGTTGGAACAGGTGCACCGGTGGCCTTGTGGGCTTCTATCTCCTCAATCAGCCGTCTGAGCCCGTAGGTATCGCAAGGCCAACGCTGGGAGAGGGTCTCAATCGCTGTCGATTCGGCCGAGTTTTCCTTAAGCAACTGATCCACAATGGCCCGGTAGACGCCAACCTTGGTTGCAAGGGCGCGGGGCACAGGGAGTATCTGGCCGTCCCATCCGGGGATGGCGGCTGTGGGATCGATAATGGGAAGAACGTAGACTTTTCCGTCGTCTGTGATCTGTTTGATCTGCCAGACTCGCCCCTTAACAATGAAGTTGAGTCCAATGCGTGCCTTGGTAATCATGAATTCTTCGCCGAGGATGCCGACGCTTTGTTGGCTGGTGAGGTCCACAACCAAGTAGCGCCGTTCGTCGGGGATCATGCTCAGGTTTTCGAAATAGTAGAATCTGGTCCTAGAGGTGCGGTAGAGTGCGTTATCATCTCTCTTGAGGTAACCCATCTTGCGCATGAATTCGACGACCTTGTCAAATGGGGCATCCTCTAGGTCTTGGTATGGGTAGGCTCTTTTGACGATGCTCTTAGCTCGTGAGATCTCAAGGCTTCCGTCCGAGTCCATCAGTACTCCAGCAATCTGATGGGCGAGAACGTCCAATGCTCCAACGTGGATATTGGTATGCTCTAGTCGTCCCTCCTTCGCCAGCTCGATAACTCCAACAGATTCCAAGAGGTCCTCGGTCGAGACGGAAACGAGAACCCCATGTGAGGTTCTCGCGAGGGTGTGACCGGATCGTCCCACTCTTTGCACTAGGCTGCTTACCTGTCTTGGGGACATGTATTGGACGACCAGGTCGACGGATCCAATGTCTATTCCCAACTCCAGAGTGGAAGTGCAGACGAGTCCCTTGATCTCTCCAGCCTTGAACGCTTCTTCGGCTCGAACTCTTTCTTCTCTTGGGAGTGATCCGTGATGGACCATTATTTTTCTGTCCATCATGTTGAATTTGGATCCGAGCAGCTCGGCGTTGACCCGGCTGTTGACGAAGATGAGAGTCGAGTCATGCGCTTCCACCAAATCATCGACTAGAGTAAGTCGTGCCGCTGCCTCAGGTGTAGTATAGAGTCGTCGAGCGAGGTCTCGATCCTCCTCTCCGGGTGGCGGATACTCTACCTTGTACCTTGTCGACTTGTTGAGAGGAATCTGTACTATCTTGACAGGTCGATCGCCTCCGAGGAACAGCGCGATCTCTTCGGGGTTGCCTACTGTAGCTGAGAGTCCTACTCTCTGGAAACCGTTGACGCAGATTTCTCTGAGGCGTTCGAGGCCGACGGTCAACTGAACTCCTCTACGGTCGCCTGCCAGCTCGTGAATCTCATCGACTATAACGGATCTCACATGACGCAGATGCTCCCTCATGCGTTTGCCCGGCAACACTGCTTGGAGGGTTTCAGGTGTTGTGATGAGAAGGTCGGGGGGCCTAACGGCCATCCGTCTCCTATCTTTGGCCGGGGTATCTCCGTGCCGGATCTCGACGGAGAAGCCGAGCCTGTTGGACCAGGTTTGAAGTCGCTTGAGGAGATCTCGGTTTAGCGCTCTCAGAGGTGTGATGTAGACAAGTGAGATGCCTTGTCTGTCACTATTCCGAATCACTCCATCGATTAATGGAAGAAGGGCTGCTTCGGTTTTGCCTGAGCCTGTGGGGGCAATTATGAGGACGTTGTCGCCTTGAGCGATGAGAGGGATGGCCTCAATCTGTGGTGGAGTGGGTGTTGAGATTCCTGTTTCCTGGAGCAGTCCTTTCAGTGGAGGAGAGAGGAGGGCGAAGGTTTCCGGAGCCATGGACGCCAATGGCAGTTGATAGGATTGGAGCGCCTCCAAGATAAACTTCCTAGGCGACCAAAAGTATCGTTCTTCTAGTTCCCTATTTTTTTTCGGTTATTTTCTTCAAAAAATCCTTGTAGTCCCGGGCTTTCATGAGACCGGTCAGCTCTTTCTTCAAATCCTCTGGCCTGATTATTGTGATCCACCCTTCTCCGTACGGGCTCTTGTTGACCAGTTCGGGAGCATCAGAGAGGGCGTTGTTGACCTCAATTACGGTGCCTGAGATGGGCGAGTATACGTCAGCGACGGCTTTTACCGATTCGACAGTGCCGAGGCTTTGCATGCGGGTTAACTTAACGCCTATTTTTGGAAGGTCAACGTATACGATTTCGTGTAACGAGTTCTGAGCGTAGTCTGTTACTCCCACTCTGCATTTGTCTCCTTCAAGCCGGATCCATTCGTGTTCTTTCGTATAGTAGACATCTTCTGGGACTTTATACTCGCCTTTCATCGCAAGACCTTTCCCGTAAATTTATGGAATGATACGATTCGGTATAAAGAGTTCTAAGAACGTTACTTACTGGTTTCGCCGGTTCTCTTCCTTCCCGTTGAAGCGGTGGAACTAGTCTTGGGATCAACAGTCGTTCTTGGTCCTTATCGCTGTATTTGTCCGAGGAGTTTTGAGATCTCTGTCCAGCTTTCGACTCTGAAGACTTGGCGTAATTCGGGGACGGTTCTGTTCCATGGCCGGCTGTAGAGTATTCCCCACATCTTCGGGTTGCGCGAGATAAGAGGCATAAGTTCTGGTGCGTCGTCGATGTACACATCATAGTTGAGAAAGATCTTGTCTTTCCAACCTGGCACTCGTACGAATCGCTCATAGAGTATCTTATGTTCGGCGAGCCAGTTCTTGGCCGCGTTAACACTCTCTTTACTGCGCCCAGTAACCACGTCAATCTCTCCCGAACTGGATATCTTTCGGACTTTTTCCGCCAGTCTTGGTTCTGTTGGTGGTATGCTCTCCCAGTCATCCCATGCTTCATCCAGAAACTGGAAGAACTGTTCCCTGCTGATGCCCAGCTTGCGCCAGGCTGCCCATGTGTCGAGATCGGCAAGGGTGAAGCTTGTGCCTAGGAATTCGTTGGCGCGTTTGCACCATGCTTCCATCGTCTCAGCAAGGACCCCGTCGAGGTCGACCGCGATTCTCAAGCGCTCGTGTTGGGATCTAGACAATTGACAATGTCAAGTTTGGGCGCGAGAGTCTTTAACCTTAGGCGAAGTCCGGTTCAACATGCCGCGAGAGATGACCGTCTTGGAAGGGATCAGCTCTCTTAGGTCGGTCAGGAAATTCAAGCCTGACCCAGTCGCCGAGGACAAGATTCGGATTGTTCTTGAGTCTGCGTCGAAGGCTGCCTCTGGGAGTAATACTCAGCCATGGGAGTTTGTGGTGGTTCGTGATGCGAAGGTGAAAGCTCGTCTCAAGGAGCCTATGTTGAGAACATGGCTTGAACGGCTGGCGGGCAGTCCAGGAATGTCTCCTCGGACGCGGGATGTGTATGACGAGGCTACCGATATGCTTCGGAACACCGAGAAAGTACCTGTCATGATCTATTGCTGCGTCGACTTGAGCAGGGTTGGCAAGAGTGAGGAGGTCCGATATGCGAGTATCTATCCAGCGGTCCAGAACCTTATGCTAGCAGCCCAGGCGCTAGGTCTCGCTACCTGCTTGACTGTTCACGGGTCTACTCCGACCCGTGGAGAGCCCGAGGTCAGGAACATCCTTAGAATCCCAAACGACGTTAAGGTCGCGTGCCTAGTCTATCTTGGCTATCCAGCCATTCGACTTGGCCCTCCCAAGAGGAAGCCCATCGAGAAATTCGTCCACTACGACCGCTGGTAAGTCGTGTAATCAAGAGGGTATTCTGACTTCTAAGCCCGGATTGAACCCTGTTTGGGGATCTGGGATGGCTTCGAGATTTCTTCCAGAAATCGTTCGGGAAAACTGGGATAACTCGCGCAAACTCCCATATCAACTAAGCCCAGGCCGTGCTTTGATCAGCTAGAATCGCTCATTATCGCTGCCGGACAGGAAATCTTCAAGAAAAAAAGGGGGGTGCGTTTCAAGCATCTCGCGACGCACAAGCGCCCCTGCAGGCAGCCACGCAGCCAGTAATCTACCCGCATACTGAGACTTCTACTGTTTGCTGCCTGTCGAAGTCTCTCCGTTCTTGTCATCCTGGCCGAAAATGGAACCGGTATCCGAGAAGATCGAATCTGTTTCCGTTGATGGGGACCCGAAAAGGGAACTGTCTGAGGGCACCTGCCAAGACGGTAATGTTGCATCAGGGCTCACCACAGTGTTCTCAGACTCTGTTTTCGTCGCAGGCTTGGGTTTCTTTCCTTCCTTAACGTACACTACCACAATCTTGTATGATTCGTGGCAGCTCTTGCATCGTCCAGCCTGGATTATTCTCTTGAGCTTGAGAGTATGAGTCTTGCACTCGGGACAATCGATAAAACGGCTTCGTGCAACAGGTTCTTCCTGGTTGACGGTCTTCATCTGCGCGATGGCCTCAACCCGTGAATCTCGAAATAGCTATTCTGTAACCAGTGCCGAAGACTAGTCGTCACCTATTCCCTCTCTGATGTCTAACACAAACTTTTTCCGGTGCTGGTCTATCTGCAGGTCAGCCGTCAAATGGAAAAATGAGAAAAATGGGCAGTCCCGGATTTCGCCCCGCTTGGGTTTTGACACCCTTAAAAGTAACATAGGACAGGAAATCTCGATACTAGGAAAGGTTCGAAGTTGAGCCAGCCGAGCAGCTCGTTTTACGACAGGGCGAAGTCCCAGACCAATCTGCAGGAGAAAATCATGCTCTTAATTCCAGGATTCCATGGATACAAGGAGAGAGAAATACGCCGCGAATCAGATAAGCTTCTCAGAAACCAGATCTACCAGAAACTGTCCAGTGCAGAATCACAAGCGAAAGACACCTACAGGTCCCTTGTCAACCAGGGCATCAACGACACGTGGGACGACACAGATCACTTGATGGCCCGGCTCGATCGGGTTGTCGAACGCATCAACCATTCAGAATACGGATATGCCGGCTTCTTCGATGTTACGAAGGTCAAGGAGCCTGACTTGGACAGAATGATGGACTACGACATGCAACTCCTACAAATGACGGATAGCGTAACAACCGCCGTTCAAGGACTCAAGGACTCCGTGGACAATGGGCGCGTCCAAGAAGCGAAAGGAAAGATTTCCGACGCGTTGAAAGCGGTCGACTCTCTTGAAACCGCCTATAACGGAC
>Ga0209236_1000558_pt1 | contig 21797 bp, 18 predicted proteins | sample GraSoi013_1_40cm_FD_185819 | JGI IMG/M metagenome (GOLD analysis project Ga0209236, IMG submission 185819) | Grasslands soil microbial communities from the Angelo Coastal Reserve, California, USA - Sample 09_27_2013_1_40cm (SPAdes) (version 2) | ecosystem: Environmental > Terrestrial > Soil >... | reverse complement strand
AGCTCGGATGGGTCGTCTGGACGAGGACGACGTGCTCGCCGGAGACAGGGCCGAGCAGACGCACGTAGCGCTCTCCGTCGGGGAATCCACCCGGGTGCTTCTCGAACGCGACGTCCACGAAATCGACGGACAGTTCGCGGGCGATCCCCCGAGCGAGTGGGACAGAGGCAGAGCCGCCGACGACCTTCATGGAGGGCCGGGCGCGTCGTATGGGATGTGGATATATGAATCGTCCGACGTCTCGCGACCGCGATAACCGGCGGCGAGCTTTCTTATACGCTCCGGAAGGCTCCGTCGAACTCGACCGTCATGGAGATCATGCGCTGGGTCGCCGCGTTGCAACGCCGACGACGGACGATGATCCTCGTCGCCCTCGTGACGACCTTCGCGGGCGTTGCCCTCGTCCTCAATCAGCCGGAACGAACATTTCTGGCTTGGGTCGGCATCCCTCTCGTTGCCGTCGGCGTGGCGATGCTCGTTGGGATCGTGTGGCCCGCCGGAACGAGGCTCCCGGAGGCGCCGCCATCCCTGGCCTCCACGTTGATTCGACGCGCGACCTGGAACGGAAGGCTGGTGCGCCTCTTTCCCATGGTGGGTGTGATGATGCTCGCTGCGGACCTGCTGTACAACCTCAAACTGTCCGCGTCGCCCGCTCTCCAGACGGAAGACACGATCGTCATCCTGGCGGCGTCCGTGTTCATCGTCTACGGATTTGTGCCGCCTCGGTTCTCGCGAGAGAGGGATTTCGTCCTCACGTTCGTGGTCGCACTCAACGCGATCCTTGTCGTCCCCTTACTCCTCGCGCGAGCCTGGGAGGCGGACTTCGAACGATCTGTCGATTTGTATTCGTGGGTCGCCCTGGCGCCCCAGACTAGCGCTGTTCTTCAGCTTCTGGGCGTTCAAAATTCTGTTCATCCAGTTGCGGGAGTGACGGCTCCAGGCCTGACCTTTGTACCACAGCACCTCGGAGTCCAAGTGACCGTCGTCATCACAACGGCATGCTCCGGAATCTATTCCTTCGGAATATTTGCGTCCGCGTTTGTCGCGTTCGTGCTTACCGAGTTCGAACGGCCTGCACGGCGGGTGTGGCTACTGATGGGGTTCGGCCTCCTAGCCTCATATGTGGCGAACGTTCTGCGGATGGTCATCATCGTCCTTGTTGGCTACTACACAGACACAGCGGAAACCGATTTACAAAACATGCTAGTAGCGCACTCGTATGCTGGGTGGCTGATTTTTCTCGCTTGGATTGCTCTGTTCTGGGGCGCCCTCATCAAGTCCTTCCCGGGGGCAGCGGGATCGCGAGCAATCCTTGCGGCTGGGACCCTCAAACAACCCGAGCCGATTTGCGGAGTTTGCAAAGGCATCTTGACGCCAGTCACGCCGGCCATTCGCTGCCAATGCGGGGGATACCATCATCGCGAATGCCTCCGAAAAGCCGTTCGCTGCCCGTATTGTGGTCTCTTGCCGCAAGCCGAATCGAGCTCGCCTGTAGGTGGTGTGTAAAAATCTCAATCGCAGGCAGAGGTGCTTCAATCGTATGGTCACACGGCGTCGCCACAAAATGTCCGCCTTCCCGATACATGATGCGAGCCGCCTGCTGCACGAAGCAAAGATGCAAACCGGAAGCGGAGATTGTTCGTGACCGCTAGGTTACTGTTCGTATACCGGGAGCCCGCACCTTTCGTCAAAGCGGATCGGGCCTTGCTCGCCCGTCACTACACCGTAATCGACTTTTCCTGGCAAGGACGCAAGCACCCCGCCCGGGACTTGGCATCGTGGATGCTCAAAAACAGGGACAAGTATGACATCGTGTTCGTGTGGTTCGGAGATAGTCATGCGACTGTGGCAAGCCTCGCGTCTTTGGTTGCAGGGAGGCCAACGATTATTCAGGTCGGCGGTTACGATGTCAGCGATCTCGCTGATTACGGATTCCTCGCGTGGCGTCGCAACCGGGGAATGGCCCGAGTCCATTTCCGGTTGGCAGCACGGATCCTCGCGGTCTCCGACGAACTCGCGGAGGAGATCGCGAGAAGGTTCCCAAGTGCCGAACCTAAAATCCGGGTGCTGCCGACCGGTGTGGATTCAAGTCGATTTCGTCCGCAAGGCCCCCGTCGCCAACAAGTACTCTCCGTTGCCTTCGTCGACAGCTGGCGACGTGCATGGATCAAAGGATGGGATCTCTTGGCAGCCGCCGCTCGGGAGGCCCCTAACATTTCGTTTCTGCTCATAGGCGCGTCTGACTCGGTTCGTGCACGCCTCGCCGGCCCAAAGAATTTGGAGGTTCGGGGCCCCGTAGAACAGGGAGAGCTTATTTCAGCCTACCAAGCCTCGGAAGTATACGCCCAACCGTCGCGGGCAGAGGGGCTCCCCAATGCACTACTCGAAGCGATGGCGTCTGGATGCGTGCCTGTGGTTACGCGAATCGGTGGAATGACGAACCTCGTTGAGGGGACAGGGTTTGTCGTCGAAGCAGAGCCTGCTTCAATAGCACGTGCGATAGCCGACGCCATTAGATCGCCCGAAATCGGCGACCGGGCGCGCGCGCGTGTTGTTGAAAAGTACCCTCTGGCGAATAGAGACCGGCGGCTCTGCGAGCAGGTGGAGCAAGTCCTCAGCCGTCGACTCAGCGACTTGCCCTGACCTGTGACATAGCCACGGGCGAAGTCTGCAAGACGACTTCGCCCCGTGGGTACTCCCTTGAGTTCTTGGGACGACGAACATAACCTAAGAAGAACCCGGCGTGACGAATCAATGCGTACGGAATAACATGGAATTGGAACCCGAGTTCGCGCAACGTCCAGCCTCGGGCCGCTCGAACTGCGGCGAGAAGCATGGCGACAATCCCGTCCACGACGAAAAGGCCCTCTCCTCCTGGCAGGAACGCGCCAAGTAAGCTAATTAGAATGACGGTGGAAACGCCAGCTGCGAGTTCATAGTTGTAGAGAAACCTTGTGTTGAAGTACCGGCGCCGCGTGTCCCTTTGGAGTGCTTTGTCTCTTGGCGAGGCTCGGCTCGCCTGGCCGTCGCCTATGCTCCATGTGAGCACGGAGCGAAAATAGGTGATGTAGTCTAGTTCGCCAACATTCGACCACTCATGGCGTCCCATGTGCATCGGTAGACGGAGAAGGCTGTATCCCGCATTACGCAGGCGCCGAGCTAGGTCCCGATCTTCGGCGCCTTTCAAGAACGGATTAATCCCTCCGGCTTTTTCGAGCAAGTCGCGCCGATACAGGCCGACCGGGACTGCCTCGGGATCGCTTCGTAACGCCTCGAGCGAGGCCTTTTGGTATCGGGACAACACAGAACGCCCGCCGGACCCTTCGATGTCTCTTCCACATATTGCCGCAAGTCGCAAGTCGCCGCGGATGGTGCGGATCGCAGACGGGAGCCAATCATCGAAAAGGCAATAATCCCCGTCGACGAAGAGAATCAACTGTCCATGAGCGTGTCGAAGGCCGACGTATCGTCCCGCACCTGCAGATAAGGGCCAGCCAGGCTTTAGCTGGACGATTGAAATTGGGAATCTTCGAGCAATCTCCACAGTACGATCGGTGGAGGCGGAGTCTACCAAGACAACGTCTGCCTTATCGATGAGACCCTCGTTCTGAGCCCTGCGAATCGACCGGAGACAAGAGGCAAGGCAATCATTGATTCGTACCTCTTCATTGCGAGAAATCACAATCGCGGTGAGGTCTGTCACGGAACGAGAGCCATTTGATTTAGGGGAAGAGTCACCCTCGCTAATCGCCAACCGCCTCCAAGAGAACTGCTTCGACCCGCTCCGAGGTCCGAGCCCAAGAGCACTCAGCCACCGCATACTTACGCCCGCGATCCCCTATCGCGCGTGCTCGATCGGGATTAGCCAGCAAACCAGAGATTGCTTTCCCCAGGGCCATTGAGTCGTTAGGAGAAACGAGGATTCCCGCTGCGGAATCCAGAATGACCTCCCGGACACCCGGCACTTCAGTTGCAATCACGGGCCGCCCGCAAGCCATGTACTCATATAGCTTGAGAGGAGAGCGTCCCACCCGTTCGTTCATCTCTCGGCTGGACGTGACGATGCAGACATCAGCTGCACCGATGTAAAGTGGGACCGTTTCGTGAGGTACCAAGCCTGTGAACTGGACCGAGTCCTGCACGCCCAATTCTGTGGCCAATCTGTTAAGCGCAGAGCGGGCTGATCCATCGCCGATGACGATCACACGAAGAGTCGGAGCGTCGGTGAGCGCGACGGACAATGACCTAAAAAGGTCCTCGATGCCCTGCCAAGGCGCAAGATTTCCGACAAAGAGAATTAAGGGGCTCTCAGGCGGTAGATTGAGCCGCAGACGTGCCATGCGTTTGTCGAGGGGCGCAAATTGTTTGGTGTCCACGCCATTTTGGACTACTTTGAGGCGTGCCGATTGGAGACCGTATGAACACTGGACCTCCGCGGCGAGGGGCGCTGTTACGGCAACCACTCGTGCGGCACGCCTCATCATTCTCGTTCTCGCCCATTGACGGAGAGGCCTCGAAACTGTGGTCACTCGCCTACCCTGAAGTTTGACTTCCTGGTCGCTCCCGTTTATCTCAACGACAAATGGAATCCCGGCGAGGCGGGACACCGCGAAAGCGATTTTCGGTGATGAGCGACGCTCATACACAACCTCGCTTCCGGAACTCAATGCAAGACGAGCGCAGAATCGAAGCTGTTTCCAGTCAGAAGCCGCTGGACGTGTGTGCGAACAAACCCCGTCAAGACCAATAGCAGCCTTGGGGGGCGCCGTCACAAGGTCCACCGTATGTCCCCGCGCGGCGAGAAATCGCGCGAGCTCGCGGGTATGAATCGCGTCCCCCCGCTGCCTGTCCAGGTTTATGTCGAGGGCGAGGAATAGCACTTTCATGTTACGGCCTTGGGCTGCTCTCGAACAACTGAAGGTACGAAGAAACCTCGCGGTCTAGATTAAATTCCGCTGCCCGTTGAACGGCAGCGCCCGCTATCCTCTCACGAATCTCGGGGTGAAGGACGAGCTGCAGTAATGTTGCGACAAGCTTCTCGACGTTCCCCGGTGGGACGAGAAAGCCGTCTTGTGCGTCTCGAACAAGCTCGGGAATCCCACCGACGTCTGAGGCGACTACAGGAAGCCCCGCAGCCATCGCTTCTAGCAATACCATTGGGAAACCCTCTCGGTAGGAAGGAAGAACCATGACGTCAGCCGCTGAGAGATATCGAAGATGATCATCTCGATCTCCGAGATCGATGACGAAGGCCTCAAGGTCCAACTGCCGAATGGAGTCCTGAACGAACGGGATCTCCTCCGGAGACACATCTCCGGTTACAATCAATCGTGTGTCCACGCCTAGGTCTAGGAGCTTGCGGACGGCGATAAGTAGATCGAGATAACCTTTGATTTTCGCTTTGCGCCCCGTGAAAGCGAGTGCGAAGGATACGATGCCAAGTTCTCTGCGTAGTTCGTTACGGTCCCCAAGTTTGGCCCTGAGAAGGGGCCCGTCCACGCCATTCCAGATAACGGATCCTAATCCACTGATTCCGTGCCTCGTATCTTCAGAGACGTATACATTTTCTCCAATCATTGGCTGGAATCGGTTGAAAAATGATTGAGATAGGCCACGAAATCCGCTAGAAGCGGGTGGCCAGAGATGAAAGGTCGAAACCGCGGGGCGTCGGAGGACCCTGGCGACGAGAGATGCTATCGTAGAGACCGGGTGTGCTTGGTGACAGTGAACGACGTCCCAATCTTTGCGTCGTTTCCAAAGGCGAAACGCAACGCGTAGGGCGAGCCTAAGGTTTCGCAGAGGACCCTCTATATCGATGGCCCATGCGGTGACGCCAAGAGGCAGACTTTTGGGTAGAGGACCGGGTACGACCAAGATCGTTTGATGTCCTCGCACACCAAGTTCCCCAGCAAGACTGAGGATCATCGTCGAGATCCCCGAGACTCTAGTCATCCCGTAGGGGCTTACCTCGCAAATCCGCAGGGGGCTACTCGAAGCGTATTCACGGTCCGCATCGGAGATCTTTTCGCTATCTGTCTCGGAGGGCCTTGGATTATTCTGTTCTGCCCAATGGCTGGAACTCTTGGAGTCTTGGAACCGCCCCAGGGACGCTTGCCCAGGAGTGATTAGGCGAGCGACAAAGCCGAGGCCGCTCGACCTCTGTCGCAACCTAAGCGGGCTGGCGCCTCCAAAGATCACCGATGGCACCTCGAAGGAGCGTCCTTTCCAAGGAGCTCATGCAAGCCCAAGACATCGCGGTCGCGACGAGCACGGCTATAACTATCATCGGTAGATTTGACTGCACGCCCCACGACAACGACCCCGCTGCCACAGAAAGTCCGACGAAGGCGAGCATTAATGGGACACAGACTCGCTTCAGGTCAATTACACGCTTCTTCCGGAGAAGTCCGAGCACAACAACGCTATACACGATCGAGTCCAGCAAGCTGACGTAGGCCGCGCCAATGAGGCCGAACGAGCCAACGAACATCAGAGTGCCTGCTACAATTATGAAAGCCTGTAACGCATCGACCATCAGAAGCGTCGAAGTCCGACCACCTCCGAGGAGCGCATTCGCAGCGACCCCATTCACCGCGTCGAGAAATGCGGCTACGACGAGTATGAAGGCAACGACGGATGCCCCAGCGTAGCTCGGGCCGAAAAGAGCTTCGACTACGATTCTGGATCCTAAGCCGACAGCAGCGGCAAGCGGAAAGCCTACCAATGCGGTGAGTCGAAGGAGTGTAGTTAGGTTCTCGCGTGTTCGGCTCTTTGAGGCGGTCGCGTACATCTCGGAAAGAGCCGGCAGCAGCGGAATGCTCATCGCGCCAGACACGAAAGCGATCGAGCGAGAGACTGTCGATGCGACTCGAAACAACCCGGTGTCATCATATCCGAGGTTCAAGGCGAGAACACTACTCTGGTAGAGCCAGGCCACCTTCAGGAGAACGATTGAGCCCAAAAGCGGCAGAGTAAATCGAAACAGACCTCGCGCCGACTCTCGATCGAAAGAGAGTCTCATCTGCACACCTTCCCGTTTGAGGTGCTTCCGGGCCGAGCCAAATAGAATTACTGCGCCAGCTCCGGCGACCACGATCCCGCCAACGGCAGCCCCGATGAGGCCGATGACGGAGAGACTAATGAACATCACAGGGACGGTGAGAGCCTCAATGAGGATCCCGATGACCGACATCACTCGGACTTGCTGCAAACCCTGAAGGATCGCCACTGCGACAGCTGAGAGGACGTTCAAGACGAGAAATCCAGCAGCAATCCGAATCATCGTAGCCAGGATCGGGCTTCCATATACCCCTAATCCAATCGCCTCTCCCAGCGCCACGAGGAAAGCCGATGAAATCGCGCTGGACAAGATGACGACCGTCAGGACAGTGCCTAGGAATCTTTCTAAGTTTTCCGACCCCCTGGTTCGGAGATTCGCGACAAAACGAGTGATTGGAATTCCCAGTTCAATGCCAGCGATCGAAACCCCAATCGCTGCGATTTGAGTGTAAATCGCGAGCACGCCGAGATTTGTCGGCCCCAGGAGACGCGCATAGATAATCGAGGTGATCAGAGCGAAACCCTGACCGACGACGGTAGCGATGAGAGACGTAGCAGTCCCCGCCGCCAGCCGAGAACGTAAGCGCGGTCGGATTGCCGGTCGCCCGTTAGGCGATTGTGCATGTGGTCCTGGTAATAGAGACGACACGACTAGGCCTCGGTCTGTGTCACCGGCCGGTAACGCGCTCCCGACTGGCGGTCAACTACCCTTCCGTCTCTGAAGACGAGGCGAAATGGCGGATTGGCGAGCGCCGGAACTAGAAGGTCGGGGTAGTCCCCGCATATTTCCCTTGAAAACGGTACACAGCCTTGGTACTCTAAGATAGTGAAATTCTTGGCGGCTTCCTCAAGCGTCCGGCCTCCGTACTCCTGGATGCCTCTTTTCGACATATATTCGCGGAGGCCGACGGGGCTCCCTTTGTTCCTCGCATCAAACCAATGACTCCAATAGAGTTTTTGCAGCATGCGCACGTCCGACTTGACCGACCGCATGTGGAAGTAGTAGGGTTGCTCGATCCACAACTTTTCGTAAAACCAAGGGACATGTAGAGACTCCCATCTTTCCTTAACGCCGAATCGAAGCCATGGCGACCATCTGAAAATGATTGGTTCGTAGTGATCCCTCCGGTTTGGGAATTGGTGATGCAAGTCGCCATCCAAGGCAATCCCTGAAAGCGAAATGCTGAAGTATCGATGACGATCGAGCTTTCTGAGTAACTCAGTCAGATTTGCAATCGAGTTTGGGCCGGAAGTCCTCGCGACGAAATCTCCGCTGAAGCGACAAACCCACTGGTACTTTGCCGTGTCCATGAGTGTATTAAGGACTCGGTGGAACGGTTCGTCCCGAAAGCGAATGAGTCGAACCTTCTTCGGAAACCGAGCTGCCATCTCTTCCATAATCTCGAGCGTTGAATCTTCTGACGCGTGGTCAACCGCCAAAACTTCGTCAACGAAATTCAGGACCGACACAATGCTCGTTTCGACCCAATCTTCCTCATTCCTCGCTGTGACGAGTGCGGAGATTCCGTAGGGGCGAAAGCGGGTTGGAGCGGGAATGACGCCAGAGTAGGTGGCATAGGAGGCGATCTTTCGGAGGCGAAGCCTTGCCTCGCCGAGTTCATCTGCCCCGGGCTGGCCTTTCACTGCGAACACCGATGTGGCGAACGGAAGGACAGATCGCAGAACAGCCAACCGACTGTCCAGCGTACCGGCTCTCCGAAAGAGGATCCGCCATTCGAGCGTCGATGCCAGGATCAAACTAATAAAGTGTCCGACCTGGGCATCGCCCTTGAGATAAGAAGACAGAAAGCCCGAAATCGGCGGGCCACCGGCGAGTTGGCTCGGTCAGGAGTTTGTAACCGAGGACTCTGTTACCGGACCGGGGAATCAGAGGCGAAGAGTTAAGCAGGCCAGGTACCGGATGCGGCCAGAAACCCAAAATCTCGCCCCTGAGAGCGCGGGTGGCACTTTACGTCGAAGAAGCCGAGAGTGATTGCAGCGGCCCGACGAAAATCCGAAGTCCGGACCGAACCACCGCTTGCTGAAGCCGCCGAACCAGCCCTAAGAGGATACAAAAGAGTCCTTGCCCTCGGCGCACACCCTGATGACGTCGAGCTAGGGTGCGGGGGGACGTTGGTCCTCGCTTCTAGAGTGCGCGTCGAGGTGAATGCCGTCGTGCTGTCCGACTGTGAGGACGAGGCCCCGAAAGATGCGAAGCAGCTTCGCGCGGATGAATTCATTAGGGCCTGTGAGGTGACGAGCGCGAGGCCGCACGTGTTCTCTATTCCAAACCGCGAATTCCCGGAGCACAGGATGCAAGTCATGGAAATCCTCGAGGAGCTCCAAGCCGAGCTTCGACCGGACCTAGTGTTCTTCCCTTTTCTGGATGATCCCCACCAAGACCACAGCACGCTCGGCAACGCTGCAGTGCGCACGTTCCGGAGCAACGAGACGCTTCTCCAGTACGAAATTTTACGATACGGCAGTCATTCGTTCACCCCAAGTCTGTTTATCGACATTACGACGGCCTTGAATCAGAAGCTCGACGCTCTTCAATGCTACGAGAGCCAGTTCGCGCACAGGGCGTATTTCGATATCGAATCGTTCCGCAGCCTCGCACGAACCCGCGGCGCGCAGTCAGGGGTCCCCTACGCCGAGGGCTTCGTTCTTTACAAGATGTTCTGGTAAAGATTATTGGCAGACATCGGGCCAAGATTGAAGTGGAGATGATTGAAATCCATGCGCTCTTCGTACGCCATGCGGGAAAATTCAAGGAGTGCGCCTCCGCAATTGTCCCAGTCAACAGATGGAACAAGATGCGCGATCCAGAGACGCACAGAATTGACTAGAAGCGGCGTTTCTGGAAGCTCTTTCAGCGGGTCTGTTGAGACCGGTAGCTTATTCTCTCGCGGCATTTCCTGGAGAAGGCAGTTGCGAGGTGGGCTTCTGTCTCAAAGGGTGGAAGGAATGTAGTTTGATCGTCGCGATTCATCAGCCGAACTACCTGCCATATCTGGGCTTCTTTCACAAGATCGCGCTAGCTGACTTGTTCGTTCTTTATGACACCGCCCAGTTCTCAAAGAATGAATTCCAAAACCGGAATCGAATTAAGACACCTCGCGGGCCTCTATGGTTGACGGTACCGGTCCGTAGTCCGGCGTTTCAGGCGATTCGAAACGTGGAAATCTCAGGCAACCGTTGGAAGTCTTTGCACTGGAGAACGATTCAATCCAATTATGCGCGCTCGTCTTTTTTTGGTTCGTATTCGCGCGACCTTCAGAATCTTTACTCAAAGGATTGGAGACAACTTTCCCTCGCAAACGAGGCATTGATCCGGTTCATTGCCGCCGCGTTCGGGCATGCTCCAACAATCAGGCGAGCATCAGAGCTCGGCGCTATCGAGAACTTATCCGCGTCAGCAAAGCTGGCAGAAATCGTGCGTCGGTCAGGAGGTGATGCGTACCTCAGCGGTCGTGGCGCATCTCGTTACCTCGAGCCAGACGAGTTCGGCGAAGTGAAATTACTCGTCCAAGAGTTCCACCATCCAGAATATCCGCAACTCTGGGGACCCTTCGTTCCGGACCTCTCAGCTCTCGACTTTCTCCTAAACGTAGGCGACAAATCAAGAGGCGTCATAGAATCATTGGGGCAGGCCAGGCCGTGGAACAGATAATGCCTGAATCATTGCTGGCTTTTCTGAATGCGCAGGAAGAAAATGTACTTTTTCCAGCTGGGCTTCGAAGGTCGTGAGCTCGTGGTCCACTTTGAGTTGCTTGAGAAATCCATCGAGCAATGTTGAGTCAGATCGACACCCAGCGAGCATCCATTTTGGCACTCGTCGGTCCGGTGGATCCAGAAGCTCCCAAGGGTGGATTAGGAATACGCACACGTCGGATGCCGACGTTGCGATGGCTTCCAAAGTCTGATCGAGCCCGGCGGTGTGAAGGAACCCAAGGCTAATCGGGCCACCTGGACTCATAGGATTTTCCGTGACCGGGAACTCAATCACGCCAGATGTTCCGGGAACGGCAACATTCTGTTGGGAAGGACGGTAGGGATCGCTTGGTGCCGGTCTCGTGTCTAGCAAAGTGAAAGTCCGCAGTTTTCGCACACGTCGACCGGGGAGCACCGATGAGTCGTACCAATATCCGAGCCGCTTCAGGGCTCGAATCGTTGATCCATTCGCCGAGAAGTTGGGTGCCCGGAACCCGCGTGGCCGAATGCCGGTAGAAGTTTGTATCGACTCGGTGGCCCGCTTAATCGATTCGAGCTGCCAGTCGAACGATCGGGCCGACAGATATGAGACACTGTGACTTTCACCGTGGCAGCCTAGACCGTGCCCCTCTCGGACGATTTGGCGGAGGACGTCAGCATACCGCGTCGAAAGATCGGAGGTCGCGAAGAAGTTAGCGGTCACGCCGTGCTTTCGAAACAAATCCAACAGTTTCGGGACAGCCTCTTCAAGGCCTCGGTGGGTCTCCTGCGGGCCGGGGTAGTCGCGTTCTAGGTCGACTGAAACAACGACCTTACGAGGCAGCTTCCCCCCATACAGAGGCACGAATCGTTCCGCGCACTGCCTCGGTCCGTAGAGAGAAGACACATCCCGCAAAGACTGGGAACCGAAACGCGAAGCCAGGGTTTCAGACGCCAGCAGCCGAAGGATTCGGTCGGCTATCTGAGTCGAATCGCCATCAACAAGAAATCCGTTTTCCCCGTCTCGGATGACCTCAGGAATGCCCCCCACGCGCGATGCCACGATAGCCTTGCCAGCCGCCATCGCCTCGAGGAGGGCTAACGGCAAACCTTCCTGGAACGAGATGTGCGCGTAGACATCCGCCACAAGCAAAAGCGGGGTGGGATCGGGAACATCGCCCAAGAATGTCACACCCCCTGGAACTTTCCTCGTTGCGTGCGCCTCCAGACCTGCGCGATACGAGCCATCGCCCGCAATCACCAAGACGCTACCAGGGAATCGACTCCGAATCGTCGTCATCGCTGCGATTAGCTGTCGGATTCCTTCGCACTTGCGCTCATACGTCAGTGGACCGACGAACGCGACAATGGGTCGCCGGTCCAACAACTCGTAGCGAATCTGGAACCCGCGCGTTTGCTCCGGACTGGAGGTGCGAAGGAGAACGCCCGGCGGGGTGACTCGAGTTCGGACGCTGATTCGGTAGGCCTCGCTGGTCCGAGCCAAGAGGTCTTGACTCACGGCCGTGAGCGTGTTAGCCTTCGAGAGTAGGCGCGCGAGGACGAGGCGCCGCGTGACTAACTCTGGATCGAGTTGAGTGTGGATCGTGAAGACGACCCTGACTTCGGAGCGCCGACGCTTGTGCCGCAAGGCGGCGCTCAGGGCGTACCAATGCCCGTGTGCATGAATCGCATCCGGTTCAATTCTGTCGAGTTCTCGAGCGGCTCGAGCGACGAACTCGCGCGATGTTCCTCCTATGATAGTGGCACCGTTCGGTTCTCCTTCCCGCGCGATTATGTAGACCTTGATAGCCCAGTACTTCCGCAGAGCGTCGGTGAGCGAAGACACATAGCTTGTGAGGCCGCCTCGAACGGGAAACCAATACGGGGTTACCATCGCGACTTTCATGTCATTTCCGTCGCTTTTTCGAACCTGCTACAAACCGCGCCTTCGTGCTAACCGCAGGGCTTAGGCACTGTGCCCGTCCCTGGCGGTGAGGCAGGCGCTCCAAGCCACCAGAGTGCCTCCTGCCCGTTGTCGTACACCGTGTACCCTTGCTCATGAACCGATTGGCCGAGGGCCGAGCAGTACGTGTTCCCGAATGCCAAGTACGTCCCTGCCTGGTCCTTCCCTTCCAGGTAGTAGGCTGGCTGATACCTTGTCCTAAGATCCATCGGAATTTGGCCGAAAGGCGAATTCAGAATCGTTACCCAATCCTGTTCAGCCTGAATATTCGGGACACTCCAGAGAGAGTCGCTGTCAATCGTCAGACCCAAGAGTGGAATCCTAGAAATCGCCGAGTCGACCTCGGACCCCTTATAGAAACCATACGCCAAGAGCTCCGGACTCTGGAAGGTCGTCCCAGCCCCGCCCACCGGCAGCAGCCCATTACCCGAAATCGCTCCAACCTGAATGCCCATCAGTCCATCCGTAGCGACGAGGGTTCCGCCGAAGCCGTTGCCTCGAACGTACAGGCCAGTGTCGTAGGTCCGTGTGGAAATCTGGGTCGACTGGCTAAGCTCAATATCCAAGACGAGTCCCGAGAATGCAACAATAACCGCAACTAAAACGACGCCCCCGAGCTTCCCGAGTCGCTTGTGACGTCGCAAGAGGTTCATAATTCCAATGAAACCGAGTCCTCCAAGGATGGCTAAAAACGGCAGAATGTAAAACCCCGTATACACACGTAGGAGCAAGGTTGGAACGAGGCCAATCGAAACTGCCGCTAGAAACGGCTCGGTGATCCGCTTGTTTCTTTGCCTGGTCAAAACGACCAAACCCACCGGCATTAGCACAAGGGCAAAGCCAGAACTCCTGGCTAGGCTCACCATGAGATTCAGGATTTCAATGGATGGTGCCGATCCGGAAGCGATCTCTCCTTGGCTGTATTGTTGCAGGACGTCTGTTGCAATCATCATTCCCGCGATCATCGCAACTACCGCGCCGAGAGCGACATACGGAAACCCTCGACGAACTGACTCGCGAAGGAGTGATTGCGGAAACAACGTGCGGAGAAGTCTCGCGCCTTGGACTAGAACGATTGCGACGATGAAGGCCACGAAGACAACGGCCAGGAGTATGGCCAGCCGGTGCGTGGCGGTCAACAAGAGCGTAGAGACCACCAGCATCCCATAGCTCAGTTTGGACGGCCGCCGGTAACTTACCAGAATCGACCAGGTGAAGATAGGCAGCAGCGACATGAAGAGGGCGCGCGTTGAGGCCGACCAGATAGTAAACACGAGAAAGCGCGGTGCCAATCCATAGAGTAGAGCGACGACTACGGCTAAGGTCTCGCCGTGGCGCACCTCCCGGGCCATCATGAATGCGCTCAAGATGCCGAGGGGGCCAAGCATGAAGGAGATGAGAAGTATGGAGCCTTCGAGATTCATGCCTGTCATCGAGCTGGTCGCGGCGAATAGGAACGGTCCCGCTGAGGGGTAGGAGAGGGGATACCAGCCGAGGTACGACAAAGGATTCAGGATCCACCCAGCGTGGCCGTGATCATAGATGGAACCGGACAGTGCGTGAATGAAGATGGAGTCGACGCCCGTCTCGTGATCTGATGATGGGTATCGTAAGAGCACGTTGAGCAGGATTGTGGCCGCCAATATGAAAAGGGTCGGCCTCCGGCCGAGCTTCATAGAAACGTCACCCAATCATCCAATCGCAACCAAGCAACAACAGAAGCCTTCACGGTTTCACTTCCTCCCGCACGCGACGGTACACATCAAGAATTTGGGGTCCGACGGAGCTCCAAGTGTATTTGGAGGGAACGTGAATTGAGGCACCTTGACGCCGGAGCGGAACCGCAGCGGCCAGCGCCTCCGAGAGGCCCCCGGGGCTGGGAGCGAGAATCCCAAGCCCGTCTCGGCGAATCCAGTCGGCTCCAGATCCCTCGAGAGCCACAACCGGACAGCCCACTGCCACGGCTTCCAGCGCGACTGTCGGGAGACCCTCGAACTCAGATGCGATGACCAAAGCGTCGGCCCGTCGGTAAAGGGCTGACAGCTCCCTTCGATTGAGCTGGCCGACGAATTCGACCGGTAGCCCGTTTGCGAAACGCCGAAGACGCTCTTCCTCGGGGCCAGCGCCAGCAATAACGAGCTTCGCACCCCTTAGAGCGGGATATCCCGTCACAGCGGCTATGATGCGGTCGACCCGCTTCTCGACCGAGAGCCGACCGGCGAACACGAAGACGGGTGGTTGGGCAGGGGAAGGACCGTCGCCTGAACGAACTTCTTCGGCTATGAACGAATCGTCGACCGCGTTTGGAATGATGTGAAGTCGGTCCGCAATGAGCGGGTAACGCTTTGAGTAGACCTCGGCAGTGGCGGAATCTACCGCCACAATTGCTCCAATCCGTCGCAGCGCCTTCCGCTCGAGACGCCGGTATGCCAATTCGAGGAGCTTGCCACGGCGGCGCCTCACGCCCGACCAGGGATCCCCGTGCAGTGTGCAAACGGTTGGGGGTAGCTTGTTTAAGTGAAGGAAAGCCGCGAAATCATCTGGACGCTGAAAATGTATAAGATCGACTCCGGTCAGGTTGGCTAGCGTCGCCCATCGTCGCAAATTGCGATGGAACCGAAACGAGGAAGGCATGTAGTCCAGCCGAGCGGGACGCACCGCGCAACCCTCTGGCGCTTCGTCCACCCGCCCGTTTGTAATCAGCTCGACCCCGAACCGGTTCTCTACAAGGAACCTAGAGAGCCCCAGGACGTACGACCTGGTGCCACCAGGGGTGCCCATACCCATGTTTGCTCCAGTTACAATCGCGATACGGGCTCTCGAACGTTCAAGAGGCACTGGGTCCCTCCAGGGCCTTGTAAATGCTCATCAGCACCGGGCGCATCCGGCTCCACTCGAACCGACTGCAAATCGCGTCAGCTTTGGCGAGTGAGGACTCCATGCTTCCCAGCCCTACCAACGCACTATGGAGTTCCGCAGCGAGGCTGTCAGCGTCTCCCGGCCTGTAGTAGCGAGCGCCGTCAGCGAGCGTTTCAGAGACGAACCGCAAGCGCGGGACAACGAGGGGTTTTCGAAGACGGGCAAACTCCGTAATGCGACTCGGCCAAGCCAGTTCGGTTAGGGGATTGGCCTTCAGAGTCACCACTCCGATCGTCGCGAGCGACATGAGCGACAACGCTTCCTCCCTGGAGACGTTTCCGACGAAGAGTACCCGACTCCCAATTCCGAGTCGATCGGCCAGTTGGCCAAGCTCACGGACATAGGAAGGGTCGCCATCTCCGGCAACTATCACATTTACGGCTGAAACGGCAGGAAGCTGGGCGACGGCTCGGAAGAGAGTTTCGAGATCCCTTTCTGGATTGATGCCACCCGCGTGGACTATCAACGGGCCTTGAGGAACACGAAGCGCTCGAGCGATTTCCTCCGGCTTCGGAATCGGTCCGGCTCCATCGCCCGGATTGTAGACAGCGGTTACATGGTCCGCGTTGAGACCTCGGGCGAGCAGCGCGGCGCGAATTCCGTCGTTTGCAACGATTACGTGATTTGCAAACTCGCAGCTAACGCGCTCCAGGAACGCCGCAAGCCGAACCCACACGCTGCTTGCTGGGATTCGGAACCGGGAGGCCAATATCTCCGGCATAGCCTCATGGAGGTCGAGCAGAACTGCTCCACCCGTCATCCTGACTGGCAATCCGCAGAACGCCTGAAAATCGGGGAGAGAATGAACGTGAACAAGGTCGAAAGGCCGGCGGCTATGAAGGCGGGCAAGGACGATTGTACTCAGCAGGAAGAACATGAGATACTGGTAGGCATATCGGAGCTTACCGCCTCGTCGAACTGAAAGGGGGACTTCGTGAAGGTGCACTCCGCCTACGTGAGCCGGGGAGCGACCGTCGCGAGGACGCAAGGCGATTGCGTGAACAAGATAACCAGCCTCGACCAAACTTTCCGCCTCGCGTCGGACCCGAGGATCCCTCAGATATTCGGTGTAGGCGACCACTGCAAGGCGCGGAACCCGTGTGGATCCCACACCACTCGGCAACTTAGCCCCCACCGCTACACCCCACTCAGCAGGATTGCAACCGCGCCGCTGAGGCCATACAATCCCAGAAGGACCCGGACGAGGTTTCGCTCCGTCATCGGCCGTTTCGATAGTATGAAATTGGCAAGGGTGTAGCGTCCCGCGCCCGGCACAGGTTGAAGCCTACCGTCCGGCAGAATAACGGGGTTATGGCACGCGTCTCGGCGCCGGCCATTCTCGCCACGAAGGCCGTAATAGAAGGTTGCAATCGCCTCGTAGAACGCGGGCGCGATTGCGATGATTCCGTAGAATTCGATGTGGCCCAAGATCGCGCCAGCCCCGATCGCCGCCCCAAGGCCCAGCGTCCCAATGTCCCCGATGAAAACCCGGGCAGGGAAACGATTGAAATAATACAGGCCGAGCGAACAACCCGCTAAGGCAGCGAAAATCATGAGGGCATATTCTGGAGAACCTTGAACCGCGGCTACGGTGAGCAGACTGAATGAAACAATCGAGATCTGTCCACTCTCGAGGCCGTTGTACCCGGCGGACATGTTCATGGCGTTTGAAATGCCGGTAACGCCAATCGGAACCGCGATGAGCCAATAGATCAGGTACCACCATTCGCCGTCGAAGCGTGCGTCTATTCCCAGAGGGAGTCGGATAACGTCAGGACCGAGGTGCACGAGCATGAGAGGCAGCGCTGAGAATGCTATCACGATCGCTTTGTGCCTCCGCTTCAAGCTAGAAATGTCATCGATCAATCCAATCATGGCCGCCATGAAGTAGACACTGATCGCCGCGAGGAACGGAGGTTCAGCGATGTTCCCGAGGAGCTTCTGGAATCCGACAACGAGGCTCAGAGAGACTGAGAACGCAAAAATCGCTGAAATCCCTCCGAGCTCGGCAACCTCAGTCTTCGACGCCTTGTTAACATCGGGGCCTGTCATGCCCCCGGCCCTCATCCGACGAATGAGGCGAGGAGTCAGAAGCAAGGCGAACAGCAACGCCAACGAAAACGCGACGAGGGAAGCGAGCCCGTCCGACAAGTTAGCCGAGGGGATGACACTCTGGTACCCGCTCAACCAACTGGACATCGGCATGTCCTCTTGTCCGCCAGCCTGTGAACTGCGTATTTGAAGGGTAGCGCGTGGTTCTCACCCTCGATAGGAGAAGTATCACTTTTCCCCAGACGATGGCGAGGGTTGATAGGTCGCCTTTCCATTCTGCAAGCAACCAATGGCGACTCAAATCCATCCAAGCGCCGAGGTCTCCGCCGATGCGGTGGTTGGAGAGGGAACGTTCGTTTGGCACTGGGCGCAGATCCGAGAAAGGGCGCGGGTCGGCGCTCGATGTACTATCAGCAAAGATGTGTACATCGACGTAGATGTTGTCGTCGGAGACGATTGCAAGATTGAGAATTTTGCAACGTTGTATCGCGGAGTTAGAGCAGGAAACAAGGTCTTCATTGGACCTCACGCGTGCTTCACGAACGATCTGTACCCGCGTGCAATAAGTCCCGCTTGGCATGTCGTTCAGACGATTGTTGAGGATGGCGCATCGATTGGGGCTAATGCGACGATTGTTTGTGGCATCACTGTAGGAAGAAGCGCCATGATCGCAGCCGGCGCTGTTGTTACCAAGGACGTCCCGCCGCACGGCCTGGTTGCCGGAGTCCCGGCGAAACTCATCGGGTGGGTGTGCGAATGCGGTCGACCGCTCGACCGCAACATGCGCTGCGCCCACGACGGCAAGCGATTCCCCGAGCTGAGGCCGAAGGCCCGGGCTCGTCGTTCGCGGCGTCGCAAGTGAGCAGCGAACCTTCATACTCCGGAGCCGGTTCCGCGCTTCGATGATCCCGATCCCCATCGCCCGTCCGATTCTCGGTGAGGAAGAACTCGCCGGTGTGCGGGAGGTCCTAGCGTCCGGGATGCTCGCGCAGGGTCCAAAGGTCGAGGCATTCGAGAAGGCCTTCGCCAAGGACCTCGGCCGGAAGCATGCGATCTCGGTGACGAACGGGACCGCGGCGCTCCACGTCGCGCTCCTCGCGCACGGCATCGGGCCCGGCCAAGAGGTCGTCATCCCTCCCCTCACGTTCTTCGCGACCGCCTCAACGGTCCTCCTGTGCGGCGCGAAGCCCGTCTTCGTCGACATCGATCGGTCGTCGTACAATATGGATCCCGCGAAGGTCGCGTCCGTGATCACACGCAAGACCGCGGCAATCATGCCCGTCCACCTGTACGGCCAGACGGCCGAGATGGACCCGATCCTCGCCGCAGCCCGGGACCGCGGCATCCCGGTCATCGAGGACGCCGCCCAGGCCGCCGGCGCGGAGTATCACGGCAAGAAGGCCGGCAACCTCGGCGACACCGCCTGCTTCTCGTTCTACGCCACGAAGAACATGACGACCGGCGAAGGCGGCATGATCGTCACGGATGACGACCGAATCGCGGAGAAGGCGCGACTCCTCCGGCACCACGGCCAGCCGGCGAAGTACGAGCACGTCCTCGTCGGCTTCAACTACCGCATGACGGAGATCGCCGCGGCGATGGGCCTCGCGCAGCTCGCCAAGCTGGACGGCTGGGTGAAGCAGCGGCGGGCGAACGCGCGGGCCTTGTCCAAAGGTCTCGAGGGCATCGAGGGCCTCGTCCCGCCGTCCGAGGGCAACTGGATGGTCCATTCGTACTACCAGTACATCGTCCGCCGCGAGGAGCCGTTCCGGCGGTCCCGGGATGAACTCGTCGAGGAGCTAACCGAGGACGGAATCGGCTGCCGGCCATCGTATCCCATGCCGCTGTACAAACAGAAGGCGCTCCGGGACCTGAAGATCCGCGGTCGATGTCCCGTCGCGGAGGACGTGATCCCGGGCCTCTTCGAGCTCCCGGTCCATCCGGGCGTCGGCCCGGCCGAGATCGAGCGGATTGTCGCGGCCGTCGAGGAAGTCGCTCGGACCGATTGACGGTCCGGACGCAAAGAGACAAAGCGCGCGGTCCGATTCTCGGTCTGCGATGGACCTGCAGACGTTCCAGGCGGCGCTCCATGAGGGCGTCCAGAAAGAGCGGGGCCTGCATTGGGCGGAGGCCGCCGACCTCTACACGGACCTCGCCAAGGCCTCGTCCGATCCGGCGATGCGCGCTATCGCCCTCTTGCGCCGGGGCAACGCGCTGATGGAACTCCGCCGCTGGGACGACGCCCGCGCCGCCTTCGATGCGGGCCTGCACGACGCGAAGGAGTCCGGCGATCCCGGCGTCGTCGCGCAGGCGCTCCTGGCAGCCGGCGTGTTCGCGGCGAACCGGGACGACCCGAAACGGGCGGAAGCGTTCCTGCTCGACGCCCTCGATCGGTTTCACCGAAAGGACGACCGCGCACACCTCCAGGGGCGGGGCTGGGCGTTCCTGAATCTCGCGAGCCTCTACGGGAAAACCGGACGCCTCGACCTCGCCTTCGTCACGTTCACGAAGGCACAGGACGTCCTCGGCGCGGCAGTGGATTGGGCGGGCGTCGCGGCCGCGTGGGAGGCACAGGCCCAACTTCGTCGCGCGATCCACGACGAGGACCGCTGGCGGGAAGACCTCGCCGAGGCAATCGTGTTCTACGACCGCGAAGGGATGACGGCGAAAGCGAGCCGCCTTCGCGGGCTCTTGGGGAAGAAAGTCGTCTGAGTGTGGCGGGAGGACGCAGCCCTTCCGAGCAGGTGCACGGGCCTGACCTTGTTAAGATCTCCTCGACGCGCCTGACGACGGCACTCCAACCAACCCTTCAAGTGTCGCGGACGTTTCTCGACGGTGATTCGCATGGCCCTCGCCGCGATCGATTTGCAACAGCTCTGGAAATCGTATGACGGCCAGCCGGCCCTCCAAGGCCTCTCGCTCGACGCGTTTCCGGGCGAGATCCTCGGCCTGATCGGGCCGAACGGCGCGGGCAAGACGACGACGCTGAAGATCCTCGTCGGACTCTTGCGGCCCGATTACGGGATCGTGCGGGTGCGGGGCCACGACGTCCTCGTCGATCCGGTCGGGTACAAGGCGGAACTGGGCTACATGCCGGAGGCCCCGACGCTCCCCGAGTATCTGACACCGACCGAGTTCCTCGGGTACGTCGGCCGCATCCGGAATCTCCCCAAAGAACGGATCGCCACTCGGACGTCCGAACTCCTGAAGGCCCTCGATCTCGTTCCGAAAGCCGACGAGACGATCGCCTCCCTCTCGAAAGGCATGAAGGCCAAAGTCGCGTTCGCGGCCGCCATCATTCACGAGCCCTCGATCCTCGTGCTCGACGAGCCGCTGATCGGGATCGACCCGGCAGGACAGCATCTCCTGAAGGAGCGCCTCCTCGGCATGGCCCAGGCCGGCTCCACGGTGCTCGTCTCGACGCACCAGCTCGACACGGCGGAGCGTCTGTGCCGGCGTGTCGCGATCGTGCACCACGGGCGGAACGTCGCGACAGGAGACCTCGCGGCCCTCCGGACGGCGGCTCACACGGGAGAGGAGGGGAGCCTCGAGGACGTCTTCCTCCGGCTCACCCAGGAGGCCGCCGCGCCGGCCGTCGAGACCCCCCGCCGGCGGGGTTGGTTCCGGAGAGGATAGGCCGTGAATCGGACCCTCACCCTGTTCACGTACAAACTCCGGTTCTTCTTCGGGCCGGCCCTGCGGGGGCGCTTCGGGCCGCTCGCCTACTTCGGGCTGATCCTGATCTTCCTGCCCTCCGGATTCGCGTTCGGCCTCACGCTCGGCAGCGCGGTGCTGGGATCCGACACGGCCACGGCAATCGGCGTCTTGGCGTCGCCCCTCGCGGGCCTCCTATCGTTCGGCCTCTTGTACGCCCTCGGAGCCGGCGTCACCGCCCACGCGTCGGAGTTCGATTTCTTCCTGACCGCGGACGTACGGCCCCGGGAATACCTCGCGGCGGACCTCTTCTTCCAGCTCGTCAGCCTCGTCGGAGCCGGCGGCCTCTCGGCCGGCGTCGCCGCGATCGGCATGGCCGTCACGGCGGGGAGACCGGCGAGCGCGGCCCTGTCGCTGTTCGGCCTCCTCATCGTGTATGCGTTCTTCGTCCTGATGA
>Ga0209236_1000553_pt1 | contig 21850 bp, 5 predicted proteins | sample GraSoi013_1_40cm_FD_185819 | JGI IMG/M metagenome (GOLD analysis project Ga0209236, IMG submission 185819) | Grasslands soil microbial communities from the Angelo Coastal Reserve, California, USA - Sample 09_27_2013_1_40cm (SPAdes) (version 2) | ecosystem: Environmental > Terrestrial > Soil >... | reverse complement strand
GGGCCTGCTCGGACTGCAGGGTCGTCTGCCAGGTCCGTCGCTCCTCCGCCGCTTTCGTCTCCTCGTTTCGAAGGCGAGCCCCCTCCCCCTCGAGTTCGTTTGCGAGGGTTGTGAGGTCCGCCTTCCGGCCATCCAGGTCGCTGCGGATCTTGTCCGCTTTTGCCGCCTCGATTTCCAGAGATTCGTCCTGGGCCGTCAGTTCCGCGAAGCGACGTGCGTTCTCCTCCGCCTGCGCGCGAACGGCGTCCTCCTTCTCTCGAAGGGACTGTTCGCGGGCTTCCAGCTCGATCTCTCGGGAGAGAATCGCTTGGCTCTTTTCGGTGCGCTCGGCCTCGAAGGCCTCATTCTCCTGCGCCAGATGGAGTTGACTCTCACCCAACGTCTTCGCCTGCCCATCGAGGTCGTCGCCACGCCGGCGCGATTCCTCGTCGTACTGGGTTCTGCGTTCCTCGAATTCCTTTCGATCCGACTCGAACGCACCCCGCGCTTCCTGGATGACCACGCGGTCCTCCTTGAGCGTCATTTCCCGCGCGCTCAGGTCCTGCTCCTGAGCATCGAGCGTCTGCGTCCTCGTCGTGAGCCGATCCTCGTGGCCCCTGAGCTCCGTCTCTTTCTGGGCAAGGGCATCCGATCGCTCCGCGAGTCGTACCTCGTCGGGCGCGACGCGAGCCTCCCGCGCCGCGAGTTCCTGTGACAACTGCTCCATCGAGGTCTCCCTCTGTTCTACGGCGCTGACCCGGCTGTCGATGGAGCGCTTGAACTCGAGGAGCTCTCTCTGATCCGCCTCGAACTTCTGACGGCCGCTTGCCAGCTCCGCCTGATCTCGATCGAGGGATTCTTCGCGGCGCCCGGCCTCGTCCAGCCTCCCCTGGACGGTGGTCGTCTCGGCGGCGAGGCGTTCCATCGCGTCTTGTAGGCCGGCCTCCCCCTTGACGAGTGCGTCGTCTCGCTGCCGAAGCGTCTCTTCGAGTGTGGTCGCTGCCTCCTCTCGCGCTTGGACCGCTTCCGACTTCGCGCCGATCTCGGTCGACTGCTGCTGGATTTCCGCGGTGCGTCGGTCGATGGAGGCTCGGAGTTCTTCTGTTTGCTGCGCCCGCTCATCGACCGCCTCGCGGTTTTCCGCCAACTCGTTTTCCCGTCGTCTGAGGTCCTGCTCTTTCGCCTCGAGCGCTTCGGTGTCCGCGGCGATCTTCGTCTGCACGGTCTGTGCCTGCTGGGTCATCGACTCGACCTCGGCGGCTCGCGTTTCGACTTCCGTCCGGCGTGTCTCGAGGCCCTGCATCTGCGTCGCCACGCTGGCCTCTTGGGCCCGCGCCTCTTCGAGGCGTTGTTTGACGGCGTCCTCGAACTTGTCCTGAATCTGAACGAGCATCTCTCGCGCGAACTCGACGTGCTCGAGTGTGACGGGTCCGTAGGCGAGGAGCACGACCCCCAGGGCGTCCCCGCGGACCGTCTGGCCGTGGTACTTCGCGACCTTGATCGGCTTGTCGACCGCGTCCAAGATGCCTGCCTGCACCGCCTGGTCGTAGGTGACCTGGCAAGACGGGTCCAGGGTGAATTCCCTGATCATTCGACCGCTGTCGTCCACGAGGAAGGCCTTTGCGGGCCTCCAGCGCTGTCGTTGCGCGAACATTGCAACACCCAACAGGATTCCAATGGGGAAGATCGCAAGCATGTAGGATGACTGCCACCACGGAGGCGGGATCGGGTTGTGCACCGTCACCTGCATGGCGGGGTCGGACCCGAGCATTGTGAAGACGACCTGACCGGAGCCGTTGACGGTTCCGGTTGCAAACGACGAGCCGTCTTTCGTCACGGTGTACGGGATGCCCGCGGCATTTCCACCGATCGACCACGTGATCGTCTGGGACGATTCGCTGGAGGTGTGGGTCCAGGAGTACGAGGAACCGCGGGACCACTCGCTGAACCCCGCGATGGTGACCAAAGCGGCTGTATCACTGTTCCTGACCGAGAGGTCGGTCGCGTTCACGGATCCGTCCGCAATCGTCCCGTTGACCGTCAGGCTGTTGAATGCGATGCGGTGGCTCGTCATCCTCAGTGCGTTCGAGCTCGTCACGGTCAGGGTGTCCGCGGTCAGGTCGGACCCGAGAGCGACGGTCCCGGCGATGGTCAATGTGGCGAACCGCTGGCCCGCACCCAGGGTAATCGTGCCGCTCCCGCCGGTGAACGTCACCGCAGAGTCGATCGACGCGAGAGTCGCCGCCGAGGAGGTGTCCCATGATCCAGCGATGGAGAGCGTGGAGGTTCCGAGGTTGAGGATCGCAGGACCGCTTGAAGTCAGATTGCCGTCGAAAATGGACGTGGAACTCGTCAGCGTCAGCGCCCCCGACCAGGTGATGCTCGAGGCGAAGGTCGTGCTGATCCCGGGGCTCACGACGATGTCGTGCAGGGTCTGTGTGACGTTGATGGAGCCGCCCGAGATGTTGACGACGACGGTCGAGTTCCCGGCCGCGAATGCGCCGGCGGGTGTGCTCAGCGACCGAACCATCAGGATGCTCGCGTTCGCGGTGAGCGCCCCACCAACGTCCACCATCAGAGCATTCGCGATAATCGGGAGACTCGCGCCCGACGTCGTCAACGTGGTCGTCCCGGGGCCACCTTGTATTGCGACCGTCTGCGCCACGAGGCCGTCCGAGGCCATCGTAAACGTGGTGGTGGAGGAGCCGCTGTCAAACTCAATCGTGCTGAATTCGTTGCCGGCCAAGTTGGCGCCAGCGAACGTCATGATCTGATCCGTCGTCGCGTTGAATGTGACAACGGCAGATCCTGCGGACCAAGATGCCGAGGTCGAGGCGTTCGTCCAATTCCCGGAGATGATCCAGGTTCCCGAGCCAAAGGCGATGTAGGACGAAGCCGAAGAGACGTTCACGTTTCCCGCGATGGAGACGGACCCCAACGTCGATGTGAGGTAGCCACCGGCCAACGTCACGTTCCCGTTCACCGTGAGCGAGTGCGGGCCCTTGGCGAGTCCACCCGAGGAGATGGTGAGGGAGGAGACGGTCAACGGAGATGCCAACGAGATGTTCCCTGCGATGATCAACGACGCGAGCGCTTGAGCGGGCCCGAGCGCAATCGTTCCGGAGGCGGCGGTGAGGGTCACCGTGGACGAGCCGGCAGTGAAAGCCGAGGATGATCCGGAGGTGTCCCATGAGCCCGACGCGGAAATCGAGCCGGTCGTCAGGGAAATGGAATTCGTCCCGGCGTCGTTCATTGTCACCCCGGAGACGACGATCGAAGATGCGGTCCCGATCAGGCTCCCGCCTCCAGAGATCGCGAGGTTGGCGCCCCCGGTGATGTTGTTTCCCGATGTGGTGAGCCTGCCCGTTACGGACAGCGTGCCGCGCACCTCGAGCGCGGTGTTCTGCGTGATCGTCCCGGAGACGACCAAATTGTTGAATCCATTGGTGGCATCGAGGGTCGCGACGCTCGCCGACGTGCCCGACATCCTAACCGTGCTCGTGCCTCGAGCGAACGTCGAACCGGCACCCGACGTATCCCACTGCCCGCTCACGGTCCAAGACCCGCTCGTGAGGGTCAGCGTACCGGACGCTCCGCCGGTCAACGTGACGTCGACCACGGCGACGCTCGCTGCGTTTGCGGTGAGGATTCCCGAGTTGCCGACTGCAAGGGATCCGCCGGTCAAAGAGAGATTCGATGTCGCCAGCGTGGTCGTCGATCCCGCGGAATCCTGGATTAGGAGGAGTCCGCTCCAGCGCACGCCGTTCGCCGCCATCGAGAAGACGATTGTCCCACTGCCCGCTGCGGACTGGAATGTCACATCGTGGAATTCGTCGCCTGCGAGATTCGCAAAAGTCAACGTTCGCGAAGAGGGGGAATCGAAGATCACGACGCCGGTTCCTGCGACCCAGTTCGTCGAGGTGCTGCTGTTAGACCAGGAGCCTGCGAATGTCCAGGTGCCGCTCCCCATCCGGAAGTAGGCCGACGTACTCGTGATTGACGTGTCACCGGAGATCGCGACCAGAGACGCCACGCCGGACCCGTCGAGGACTGCCGAACCCGAGAGAGTGAGCGTCCCGGTGGCCGTCAGGCCGGCATTCGAGGAGGCGCCAATCGAAATGATTCCCGCGGCATGGATAATGTCGCCGCTGAGAGCGAGGTCGAACGATCCGATCGCAATCGTTCCGGTCCACCCGGTCGTGTTGAGCGAAGCCGCGGCCACATTCAGATTAATCGTGGCGGTTCCGCCTCCGGAGTTCGCGTCAAAGAAGACCGGGTTCGAAGAGTTCGGCACGGAGCATCCATTCACCCCGCCCGACGAATCCGCCCAGTGGCCCGTCTGGGACCAGCTACCCATCCCGCCGATCCAATATCGATTGCCCCCGCAAGGCGATGTAAGGCGGACGTCGACGACCGGGTCCGAGCCGAGCATCGTGAAGATGATCTGACCGGAACCGTTCACGAGCCCATTCGTGAAGTTCACGGCGTCCTTCGTCACATTGAATCGTTGCCCGCTCGTGTTCCCTCCGATTGTGAAAGTGATTGTCGAGGTCGCGACCGTGGATGAATGGGTCCACGTGTAGTCCGAGTCAATTGTCCACGCCGTGAAGATGCTGATGGCCGTGAGGCTCGTTCCATCGCTGTTCGTGACGGAGAAGTTCAGGACGGTGATCGGTCCATCGACGATGCTCCCGGTCCCGTTCTCCGCCAATGTGTTGAAGGCGATGGTCTGGCCGGTCTTTGTGAAGACCGCGCCGTTATTCACCGTCAAAGTCGCCGCGGTCACCGACGAGTTGATGGAAACCGTGCCCCCGATTGTGAGATTGTAGAACATCTGGCCTGACGCGAGGCTGATTGTCCGAGAAGTCCCGGTGAAGATCACGGTCGATGTCCCGGAGTTCAGAACCGAGCCTGCGCCGGTGCTGTCCCAAGAACCGCTCACCGTCCATGCGCCGGTCAGGGTGATCGTACCCGAGACCGCTCCGATCATCGTGACGTTGGTGAACGTGGACGTCGAGGTGCCTGCCGCCAGGGCGCCACCATCCGGGACGAAGAGGTTCGAACCGCCCGTAATGTTGAACCCTCCGGTCGTCAGCGTTCCGCTCACCGTCAAGGAATTGGACACATCGATGGCGGTTGACTGCGTGATGGTGCCCGAGACGGTGAGGTTGTAGAACCCGTTCGAAGCGTTGAGGATGGATACCGTCTGCCCGGCCCCGGTCAAGGTGACCGTCGATGTTCCCCTCGCGAATACCGAGCCCGCCCCGCTTGTGTTCCAGTTGCCAGAGACGGCCCATGAACCGGTCGTCAGCGTCAACGTGCCGCTCGCCCCTCCGGTCATCGTCAATCCGGAGACGGACACCGCGGAGGCGTTCGCAGCGAGGACTCCCGCATTGCCGACGGCGATGGCGCCTCCGGTGAGGCCGAGATTGCCCGTAGCGAGCATCGTCGCCCCGCCCCCTCCTTGGACCGTGAGGATTCCGGACCAAGCCAAGGCGTTCGTCGTCATCGTGAATGTGACCGTCGACGCGCCGCTGTTGAAGGTCACGTTGTAGAACTCGGCTGCGTTCCCCGGGAGAGCGGCGAACGTCATCGTCTGCGCCGAGGACGCGTTGAAGGCCACGGTCGCGGTTCCAATCGACCAACTCGCCGACGTGGAATTGTCCGTCCACGAGCCACCCACGATCCAAGTCTCGGAGCCGAAGACGATGTAGGACGCGGCCGCGATCGATACATTGCCGGTGATGCTGACCACACCGGACGTGGAGGTGAGCGCGCCGCCCGACATCGTGAATCCGGCGTTGGCGGTGAGCGCGTTCGTACCCTTGGCGAAGGTGCCGCCCGACAGGGTCAGCAGTCCCGCCGTCGTGAGTTGGCTCTGGAGAGTCCGGGTGCCGCCACTGACGGTGAGCGCACCGAACGAGGCGCTCCCCCCGATTCGAAGGTTCCCCGTCCCTGAGAATGTAACCGTCGAACTCGTCGCCGTGAAGGTCGTGGCCGAGGACGTATCCCAGTTCCCCGAGCTCATCGTGATCGTCGCCGATGCGAACGTGAACGTCGCGGCGCCGCTGGACGTCAGGCTGTTCGTTCCGAATGCCACAGTCCCGGCGTTCGTGAAGGCGAGCGTTCCTGTCCATGTGAGAGATCCGGTGAAGGTCGTCGAGACGGCCGGACTGACCGTGAGATTGCTCACGGTCTGCGTGATGTTGATGGAGCCGCCCGATGCGTTCACGACGACGTTCGAGCCGCCGACCGTGAATGCCCCGAGGTGGGTGTCCATCGACGTGACGGTGATCGTGGACCCGTTAGCCGTGAGGGCTCCTCCCGCGTTCACAACCAACATGACCGCGTTGATCGCGAGGTTTGAGCCACTCGTGTTCAGCGTCGTCGTTCCCGCGCCGCCTGAGATCGTGAGCGTCCCGCCGACGTCCAGGCTGTTCGCGGCCATTGTGAAAGTGACCGTCGAGGCGCCGGAGTTGAAGGTGACGTTCCCGGCAAACTCCAGGGTTGGGTTGCCGAAGGTCATCGTTCGCGAGGCCGACGAGTTGAAGGTGATCGGTGCGGCGAAGCTCCACAAGGCCGATGACGAGGAGTTCGTCCACGACCCAGACGCCGTCCAAGAACCACCGGCCATCGACGTGATGTAGCCCGCGGCGTTGTTGACATTCACGTTCCCGGCCACCGAGACATTCGACGCATTCGCGCGGAGCACCCCGCTCGCCCCGCTGACGGTGAGTCCGCCGCCGATCGTGAGGCCGTAGTTCGCGGCCGTCGTGTCGAGCATACCACTCACGGTGACGAGCCCGGTCGTCGCGAGGGCCCCGGCGGCCGAGACGGTGCCGCTGACGGTGAGAGCGGCGAACCCGTTCGACGCGTTCAGGATCTTGACGGTCGTGCCCACTCCGGTCATCGTCACGGTGCTGGCTCCGCCTGTGAATGTCGAGCCTGCGCCGGATGTGTCCCAGTTACCGGTGACGGTCCATGCGCCGGTGGTCAGCGTCAGCGTACCCGACGCACCACCGGTCATCGCGACGTTCGATGCACTCACCGCGGATGCATTCGCCGTCAGAATGCCCGCATCGCCGATGGTGAGTGCGCCGCCGGTGAGGGTCAGGTCGCTCGTCGCGAGGGTCGTCGCTCCGGCCCCACCCTGGACAGACAAGGTCCCCGACCAGATGAGGCGGTTGGTCGCCATGGTGAACGTGACGGTCGACGCGCCGCTGTTGAACGCGATGTCGTTGAACTCGGCAGCAGCTCCCGGGAGGACGGCGAAGGTCATCGTCTGGGAGGCCAATGAGTTGAACGTGATGGGAGACGCGAAATTCCAAGACGCGGACGTGGACGCGTTCGTCCAGGATCCGGAGACGGTCCACGAACCGGCGCCGCCGGACGTGATGTAGCCGCCCGCATTGTTCACGGAAACATTCCCGGCCACCGAGACGGTCGATCCGTTTGACCGGAGGACTCCCGTGGCACCGCTGACCGTCAGGCCACCGCCGACGGACAGGCCGTAGTTGGTCGCGGTGGTGTCGAAGGTGCCGCTGACCGTGAGGAGGCCGGCGAGGGTGATGGCCGAAGCCGCAGTGACGCTGCCGCTGATCGTGAGTGCGCCGAAGCCGTTGGAGGCGTTCAGGATCTTGACGGTCTTCGCGGCTCCGCTCATCGTGACGGTGCTCGAAGCCGCCGTGAAGACGGCGCCCGCTCCGGACGTGTCCCAGTTCCCTGCGACGGTCCAGGAGCCCGCGGCCGTGATCGTCCCGGAGGTCCCGCCGGTCATCGTCACGTTGGTCACGCTCACGGCGGATGTGCCCGCGGTCAAGGTGGCCCCGTTGTTCACGGTGAGGTTCCCTCCCGGGCCCGTCAAGGCGAGGTTCGCGGTCGAAAGGGTCGCGTTGTTGTTGAGGGTCAACGTGCCTCCCCATCGGAGGCTGTTCGTCGCCATGGTGAACGTCGCGGCGGCCGTCGGGCTGAGCTGCACGTTGTTGAATTCCGAGGCTCCCAGGTTGGCGAAGGTCATCGTGCGAGACGAGCCCGAATTGAAGACAACCGTGCCCGTTCCGGCGGACCACGATCCGCTCGTCGTCGAGTTCGTCCACGAACCGCCAAAGTTCCAAGTCGTCGCGCCGAAGCTGAAGTATCCCGAGGCGGCGATGCTGACATTGCCGGTGATCGTCTTCGTGCCCGCTGCGCCCCCGGTGATTCCACCCGCCATGTTCGCTGCGAGGGTGGCCACGGTCAGCGTGAAGGTGCTGCTCGCCAGGATTGAGCCGGCACTCACCGTCAAGGTTCCGGAGACGTCCACGAGGCCGGTTTGGGTGACCGCTCCCGCCGCCGAGATGACCAGGTTGTTGAAGTTGTTGCTCGCATTCAGAATCGCGATGTTGGCCACACCGCTCATCGTCACCGTGCTCGTGCCCTTCGTGAACACGGAGCCGGCGCCACTCGTGTCCCAGTTGCCGGTGCTCGTGAACGAGCTGGTAGTGAGCGTGATCGTTCCGCTCGTTCCCCCGGTCATCGCCACGCTCGACACGGTGACTGTGGAAGCGTTGGCGGTAAGGATCCCGCCATTGCCGACGCTGAGTGCGCCGCCGGTCAGGCCGAGATTGGCCGTTGCGAGCGCGGTCGTCGAAGAACCGTCCGAGATCGTGAGCGTCCCGCCCCAGATCAGGGCCCTTGTCGCCATGGTGAAGGTCTGGGCGGACGCCGCCGAGGAGGTGAACGAAAGGTTGTTGAACTCGTTGCCCGGAAGATTCGTCCCGGCGAATGTCATCGTCCCGCCGGTCGCGCTCGTGAAGGTGACCGTGCCGGTCCCCGGAGTCCATGAGGCGGACGTCGATGCGTTTGTCCAAGTCCCCGTGACGGTCCAGATTGACGAACCCATCACGACGTAGCCGTTCGCGGCGCTGACGCTCACATTGCCGTTGACCACAAAGGCGGACCCATTCGCCGTCAAACTTCCGAAGGTCGCGACTGCGAGCGATCCTGCGGTGATGCCGAGGTTCGATGTCGTCAGGATGGTCGGTCCCGTTGCCCCGCCGGTCGAGTTGCGGATCGTGAGCGTCGCTCCCATCCTGAGCGCGTTGACCGCCATCGTGTACGTGATACTGGGGGTCACACTGGCATCGAGCGTGAGATTGTTGAACTCGTTCGTCCCGCCGGCCAGTGCAGCGAACGTCAGCGTCCCGCTCGCGGGATCTCGGATCGTCACCGTGCTCGTCCCCGCGGCCCATGAGGCGGAGGTGGAGAGGTTGGTCCACAGTCCGTTGACCGTCCAGCTCGATGCGCCGAGACTGACGATCGTCCCCGCGGTGAGCACGTCGACATCCCCGGTGACGGCGATGGTCGAACTCCGAGCCTGGAACGTCCCCTGAATGGCGAATGGACCGTTGACGGTGAGAGCCCAGTTGGATGCGGTCGTATCGAGCGTACCGGTGAAGCCCGTCATGTCGATGCTCGCGATTGTGGTGGCAGCCGCGAGGGTCGTGGTGCCGGTCGGGGTGGCGTTGAAGATCACGTCGTTCGTGGCAACGGGAGTGCAGCTACACGTGGCCCCGCCGGACGTATTGGACCAGTTCGCACCCGTGGCCCACGTCCCGCCGGCACCGATCCGGTAGCAATTCCCCGATGCCACGCCGCAGTTCGGGGTGGGCAATACGCGGACCGCGGAGATGACCCAGTCGGTAGCGTTGCCGTCCGTCCAGGTGATTGCCGTCCCGGGGAAGGGCATGTCGGCTCCCGCGCCGCAAAAACTGTTGGGCGCGGCGGCGCACTGAGTCGGCGCGATTCCGTAGAGACTCGTCGCGGTGGCTCCCGTGCCGGTGACCGCCGTCGGTGCCGTGGTCCCTCGAATCCCCAGGACCGCGAAAGCCAGTTCGCCGGCGGATGCCGGGGAGATCGAGATGCTCGGATTCGCGGTCGTCCCGCTGGCCGTGGTTCCTCCTGCAGTCGGGGTCGTGGCCCAGACTCCCCCCAAGAGGACCGTTGCACACACCTGTTTCGCGGTGCCACTCACGAGCGTGGCCGTCATGGTCTGAGTGCCGCCTGGAATCACGCCTTGGTAGAACCACATCTCCGTGCGCACGATTCCGGTGCCGCTCGTAGCAGTCCCGGGGATCAGGCTCAGGCTCGCCGAGCCGTAGGTGACGCTTGTGTATGCGGTGGGTCCGCGATTGCTGAGCATCACCAGTACCGCGTTGTCCCCCGCCGCGGCCGTTTGAGATGTCGTACAGGTTCCGGCGGCAGGGTCGACGACCGTGACCGTCGTCGAATCCACCGACAGTGCATCGGCCTTCGCGTTCATCGTGAAGAGATCAAAGAACCAACCAATCCCCTCCTGGACTGACTCTCGGATTCCGACTCCGACCTCGTGCCAGTCGACCGGGGGGAACCACATTCGGAGGACGTGATCAATGGCAGTGCCCCACGTTTCCGGCGCTTGACTTGGATGAACGAAAACATTGAGATTTGGAGATGCGAAGGATACGGGCACGAGTCGCTCCGTCGGATACGGGGACTGCGCCGGGAGTACGAAGGTGACAGTCGTGTAAGGCTGCAGATCATTCCCATGGAAGAGGAGCTGTTGCAATTCGGGCGTCAGTGCACGGCCGGGAATCGTGAGGCGACCGTCCGGCGTTCTAAACTGGGCGAGCGGGTCGGGCACGAAATGGCTTTCGATCACGAGGGCGGTGGTTGCCAGGATCACGAACGCGAGCAGGAACGCGGCTCCCGCCCTCACGAGAACACCGGGCCGTGGAGGACGACTAACTGGCCGCAAGGAGCAGCGTTGCCGCTCATCGACGCGCCGGAAGGACCGGGAGCTCCGGTTGGGGCGTTTCGTTCGACGTCGAGGAAGGAACCTGACAGTTCTGCGCATGAGACGTTCAAAGTCGTCACAACTCTGGCGAGCGTCTGGGTGGCTTTACAGCGGGTTCCGTTGGGACCTATTTAAGCGCCGTTTGGTGGTTATCTGACCTGATTCCCTTTGAGAAGTAGACTCGTCACTCGACCGTCACGCGCCCGGAGAGCCGGGCCTCCATCGCCTCCAGCTCCGCCGCGCGCCTTCGGAGCTTCTCCTCGCGGTCGAGGAGTTCCAGAGCCTTCTGCTGGATGATCTTCACGCGCCGCTCGATGTCCTTCTTCGCTTCGTCCGGTTCGGCGCGGACTTCCGGGGCTTGTGGCTTCGCCTGGGCCAGGAGGGTCCGCTGCCGGTCCAAATCCTGCTCGCGGGTTGCGAGATCCTGCTCCCGACGCCCGAATTCACGGTCCCGTTCGTCGACCCGCGCTTCTCGATCCCGGACTCGCTCCTCGCGATCGAGGAGCTCGATCGCCCTCCGTTGAAGGAACTTGCGTTCCCGGGCGAGCTCGGCCTTCTCGCCCTCCATCGCCTTCCGAACTTCCTCGGAGACTTCGCCCGGAGGGCGATGAGACGCGACGAGGCGCTCTTTCGCCATCGAAGTGAAACGCTGGCTCAGATCGGCCACGCGACTCTCGATCTCACGGCGGGTCTTGTCTTCCTCGACGGCCCGGGCTCCGGCCTCGGCCCGTTCTTTCTCGAGGACGGCGACCGATTCCTTCGCCTCCTTCTCGAGTTGCGCGATCCGCGTCGAAGCCTCTTGGTACCGTGTCTCGAGATCGGTCTTCGCCGCGACGAGCGCCTTCCGCTCCTGCTCAAACGCTTGTCGCGCGTCGGAACTGGCTTTCGACTCCGCTTTCTTCGAATCTTCGTTGGAGCTCGCCGCGAGTTGTTCCGCGATTTCGAGGGTCTTCGCGGATCGGGAGGCCCCTTTGGAGACCGCGTCCTGCAGTTGGGTCGAATAGTCTGCGAGGGCCGCAAGCCTCGCCTTCTGGCGGTCGAGTTCCTCCTGGCGCCCGCTCAGGTTCGCCGCGTCCGCTTTGAGCTTGGCTTCCAATTCCGCGAGGGATTTTTCCTTCGCCTGGAAACGTGCGTCGCGTTCCGCGAGCCCTTTGTCGAGATCCGGCTTCGGCTCGGCGGCGCGGGCCGGCGCGGGACGGCTCGCGGCGGCCGCGAGATGCGAGTCCGCCGCGGTAAGGAGGAGGGCGGTCCAGTTGACATCCTCCGGTGCGAGTTGTCCGCGAGACAGCAGGACGAACACGAACTTGCCACTCTGAAACGCCGTGAAAACGTATTCGCCCACGAACAGCGAGTCGCGGTCCCCGATCCCCTCGTCGGGCAGGACCTTCAAGAAGTCGTTGTAGTCGATCGGGCAATCCGAATCGAGAATGTACTCGCCTGCCATTTCCCCGCGCTCGTCGAGGACGTAAATTTTCTTGAGCTGAGCCCGAGCGACCTTCTTCAGCGGAGCGGCCATGAGGATTCCGGAGACGACCGGGCCGAGGCCTCGCACTACGAGACCGGAAAGCAGAGCTTCGATCGCCCCTTGCATACGCTGGCCGCCTTGGTCGCGAGGGCATCTCCTCGCGGTCGTGTACGGAGGAATCGAGCGGCCCGCGCCTTATTTAAGAAACGGGCCTTGGTTATCGGTCGTGAGAAGGGCCGCCGTCGCTCGGGGAACCTCAGCGCCTGCCGGGGCTTCCTCCGTTGCGTGTCGGCTCAGACCAAGGAGCGGGCCCGTTCCAAGTTGTCGACACCGAGCGCGACTTGGGCATGCCCGCCCACGGTGCCGAGATGAATCGCGCTGACCACATCGACTCCGGCGTCGCCGAGTTTTCGGGCGAGCGCCGCGAGGGCCCCGGGCTTGTCGTCGAGTCGCACGACGAGGACGGTCCGCATCGAGCATGTGTAGCCGCTTTTCATGATCGCCTCCCTCGCTTGCATCGGCTGATTCACAATCAGGCTCACATACGATCGCCCGCCCGCGGATTCAGCGCCGATCGCGTCGATGTTGATTCCCGCCTCTCCGAGAATCGCGGCGAGTTTCGCGAGCTCCCCGGGCCGGTCCGGGACCTCCATGTCGATTTGGATCATGTCCCCTCGGGAAGGACATGGCAGTGCGAGGCTACAAGCGTTGCGCGCCGTCGTGTGGCGGCGGATGGCTTATGGGATGCGGAGTTCTCATCCGTCCGACTTCGATGCGATACACACTCGCGTATGTCGGGATTCAAGTCCGCGACATGGAGCGTTCCATCTCATTCTACCGCGATGTCTTAGGGATGCAGGTCGTCCGGCGTCAGCACGTCCCGGAAACGGGCGGCGAATGGGCGGAGCTGCGTAGCGACGGGTCGAAGCAGATGCTCGAGCTGAACTGGTACCCGGACGGTTCCAAGTTCTTCGCGGGACCCTATCGCAACGGGGACGAGCTGGACCACATCGCGTTCGAGTGCGAGGATGTCGAGCGGGCGTACCGGGAGCTGCGGGCGAAAGGGGCCCGGGCCGGGCACCCACCCTTCGCCGAGGGGAGTAGTTGGCTCGCATACGTCGAAGACCCGGACGGGATCTGGATCGAGTTGACCGGCCCCAATCCCGGCCAATAGGCTCGCAGCACTGTCCGACTAGGTGGGGACCGCAGGAGGCGCGAGGACGATTCGGGCGTCGACCGCGCGGTAGCCCTTGCCTTCCAGGAGGACCAACAACGGATTGAGGTCGATCTCCTGGACCTGGTCGGAATCCGAGACGAGCTGGGCGAGACGGAGGAGGGCGTCTTGTAGCGCTTTCACATCGCGTGCCGACTCGCCGCGGACGCCTTTCAGGAGCGGATAGGTCCGGATCGATTCGATCATTCGCATCGCGTCGCGATCCGTGAGCGGAGGCAGTCCGAACGCGACATCTTTCAGGTACTCGACGTAGATCCCACCGAGCCCGAAGACGAGGCATGGTCCGTAGACCTTGTCCCGGGTCATGCCCAGGATCACCTCCATGCCGCCCTTCACGAACTCTTGGACCAAGAATCCCTCCAAGACGAATCCTCGCTCGCGCAAGCGAGCCGCGAGGCGCGACGCGCCGTCCAGGAGGGTCTCTTTCCCCCGCACGTCGAGCAGGACCGCTTGCATTTCGGACTTGTGAACCAGCGTCGGGCCGACTGCTTTCAGGACGACCGGATAGCCGACATCGGCTGCCACTCCGGGAAGCTCGTCGATGGAGTGGACAAACCGAGTCTTTGCCGCGCGGATTCCGTATGCTTCGAGGAGGCGGTTCGCCTCATCGCCGCGCAACAAAAGTCGTTTCTCGGCTCGGGCCTGCGTCAACACGGATTCGGCCTCGCCGCGATCGACGGGGAATGTTCGAAGTTCCCCCTCCTCGCGTTCCCGGTATCGGGCATAGCGGTGCATCGCGGCGAGGGCCCGCGCCGCGCTCTCCGGGTACGAATACGAAGGCACGCGATGGGTCACGAGCTCGACGAAACCCGCGCTGTCTTCGGCTCGCCCCAGGAAGTTGCATAGGACCGGCTTCTGGTATTTCTGGGCCGTCTGCCAAATTGCGCGGGCGACATCGACCTCGTCCACCCGGACGGGCGGCACGTAGATCGCGATGGCGGCGTCGACGCCTCCGTCTGCGAGGACGGCGTCCATGGCGCGTCGATAGTCTTCGAGGCTCCCTTGCGGGGTCAGGTCGATCGGGTTGTGAAGCGACGCCTCAGGGGGAGCCCAGCTCTTCATGTAAGCCTGGGTCGCCGGCTCAAGCTCCGCGAGCCGGAGTCCCTGGGCGACCAGCTCGTCGACGCACATGATCGCGGGACCTCCGGCGTCCGAGACGACCGCGACGCGGTCTCCGTGCGGGATCGGTTGCAAGGCGAAGGCCATCGCCAGGTCGAAGAGCTCCTCGATTGAGTTCGCTCGCAGGACGCCGGTCTGCGAGAACACGGCCTCTGCGGCGAGGTCCGAGCCGCCGAGGGAACCCGTGTGGGACACGGCCGCCCGGCTTCCGGCCTCTGAGCGGCCCGACTTCACCGCGATGACGGGCTTGTCTTTCGTCGTCTCGCGCGCGATCCGGACGAAGTTCCTCGGGTTACCGAAGTTCTCGATGTACGCGAGGATCAGTTTCGTGTCCGGGTCCCCGTGCCACACCCGAAGGAGATCGTTGAGGCTCACCTGGGCCTTGTTCCCCAGCGAGCAGAACTTCGCGAAGCCGACGCCCAAGGATTTCGCGTGGTCCAAGATGGCGATGCCGAGGGCGCCGCTCTGCGTCGCCAGCGAGATCCCGCCAGGGAGCGGCGGCGTCGGGGCGAACGTCGCATCCATGCGGATGTCGGGGTGGGTGTTGATCACGCCCATGCAGTTCGGCCCGATCATCGTCATGTCATACGCGTCGCACATCGCGAGGAGTCGCGCCTCTCGGGCGATTCCCGCCTCGCCGATTTCACGGAAGCCGGCCGTGATCACGACGAGCCCTTTCACTCCCTTCTTCCCGCAGTCCTCGACGGCTTCGAGTGCGACCTCTGCGGGTACCGTGATGACCGCGAGATCCACTCGGTCGGGAATCTCGAGGACGCTCGGGTACGCGCGGATCCCATGGACGCTCGTCGCCTTCGGATTCACCGGGTAGACCGTCCCCTGGTACTCGTTCACAATGAGGTTGTGGAGGATTTCGTACCCGATTTTTCCACGATGACGAGATGCGCCGACGATTGCGATGGACGACGGCGAGAAGATCGCGTCGAGTCCGCTGCGGGGCATCGAGGCGCCAACCCTCGGCGCGGCTTGAAGGTTCTCGCCTCGTCCGATTCGCGGTTGTTATCCGGTTCCCAAGTCGCTATCACGCGGGATAACGGCGCCATTTGAGTAATATATCGACCGGGGGAACGGGGGCGCGACTGGGCCGGGGAATTCCCTTGCCCGGGAGAAGCCGACTCGAATGCACGCCCACCCCCCGCGGTTCTCGATGAGGAGCGTTGCGGTGGTCCTCGTCCTCCTCGGGTCCGTGGGTGCGGTCCTGCTCGTCACGGCTCCGACCGCGAGCGCCACGGTGTATTTCCGAGGGATCATCAGCGTTCCGACGACCTGGGGAGGCGGCGCGGAGACAAACTACGTGGCGACGGGTCCCGTCACGATTCGTCCCTCGGGGAGCCTCACAGTCATGCCAGGGACGACGGTGAAGTTCGACTCGGGCGTCCACCTGTTCGTGGAAGGTCGGCTCACGGCCGACGGGACCTCGGCCAAAGCAATCACATTCACCGCGAACAACACCGCGTTTCCTTGGGGCGGGATCCAGTTCAATGCGAGCTCGTCCGGATCCGTCTCTCGGTCGATATTCGACCGGGTCGATCGGGCTGTCACAGCGACCGATAGTTCCCCGGGCGTGACGAGCAACACGATCCTCCAGGCGGGGGTTGGTTTCGGCTTCGTCCGATCGTCCAGCTTCGTGTCGAGCAACACGATCCTGAGGGCCACGAACGTGGGCGTGTACGCCAACTCCTCGAATGTGCAGATTGCGGGCAACTCGATCAATGGCACCGCGATCGGAATCCAAATCGAGCAACCCAGCTTTCCGACGGTTTCGAGTAATACGATCACGAACGTGAGCAGCGGCTTCGCGACGGGCATTCTCGTGACGGCGGGAGCGAGCGCTTCGATCAGCGGAAACACGATCCGAGGCGTCCGTGGATCCAACGGGGCACCCGGAGCGGTGCCGGGAGCACCGGGCCGCGACGGAGCGATCGGCGCGGGAATCTACGTCTCCGGAGCGCCCTCGGCTTCGATTACCGCGAACACGGTTGATGTCATCAGCGGAGGACGCGGGGGAGACGGCCAAGCCAACACCGGAGGCGCCGGCGGTCGGGGCGGCAACGGCGGCCCTGCCGCGGGGATTGTCGTCGTGGCCACGCCCGACGCCACGATCCAATGGAACACGATCACGTCCGTCACGGGCGGATCCGGAGGCGCGGGCGGCGGGAGTGCCACGACCACCGCCGGGGGCCGAGGCGGCGACGCCGGGACGGCCGTCGCCATCGAAGTGGCGAGTTCGACGGGCACTAATTGGTTGTCCACGAATACAGTCGACAGCGTCGTCGGCGGCAACGGCGGACCGGGCGGAAACGGCGGGACGACGAACGGCAACGGCGGAGTCGGCGGCGACGCGGACGGAGTCTTCCTGATCAGCGCGATGAACGCGGACGCGAGCGGCAACTCCGTTCAGACCGTTCGAGGCGGCATCGGCGGGAACGGCGCGGCCGCCGGCGGCGGATCCGGGAACGGCGCCACCGGCGGATCTGCGAACGGCATCGCGGTCTTCTACGTCCCCGGCTCGGCGACGGTCCACGCCAACACCTTCACGACGTTGACGGGTGGAGACGGCGGGCGGGGCGTCCGCGGCGGCTACGGCGGCAACGCGACCGGGGTCGTCTTCTTCGGGAACAACGATGGTTCGTTCAACAGCACGCAGGCCAGCTTCAATCAACTCGATACCGTCACCGGCGGGGCCGGCGGAATCGGCACGCGGTTCGGCGGTAACGGGGGCGCCGCGGCGGGGATCGCGGGGGTGTTCGTTTCGCCTAGCTTCTCCTCGAACTGGGTCACCACGATGCAAGGCGGCCGGGGCGGGGACGCGCTCGACCTCACGGACGGGGGCCGGGGTGGAGACGCACTCGGGATCGTATCGGGACTGGTGGTGAAGGGCCTCTCACTGGAAGACACGATTTCCGGGGTGACGAAGGGCGGAGCGGGCGGCGGTGCGCCCATCCAGCCATCCTATGCGAACGGGTATTACCTCATCGGCAACAAGACCTTCACGACCCGTTTCACCGTGGACAACGCGACCCTCTCTTCGATCGGGACATACGAGTTCTACGTGGATAACTACACCGAGGCCATCGCGGTCAACAGCCCATTCACGAAGCTCGCGGTGATGGCCGCGGGCAACCTCACGGTACGGAATTATCTCGAAGTCGACGCGCTCTGGCCGAACGGATTCACCCCGGTCGCAAGCGCCCACATCACGGTCATGGATGGGAGCTCGCGGATTTGGGATCGCCTGGCCCCGTCCGGAGTCCAACCTTGGATCCTCGTCACGGACCGGATCTACATCGACTCCCCGCTCCCGAACGACAACGTGACGCAGGTCAGCGTGACGTACCCGCCCTATTCGTTCGCAAGCGATCCGCGGTCCGTCAACATGGGGACGAGCCACACGGAATCGTTCGTGATGGTGGACAAGGACGCCCCGACATCTGCGGCCGGTGCCTTGCCGACGTACGAGAACGTCCTCACGTTCTGGGTCTGGTACACCGCTTCGGACGGAAACGGGACCGGAGTGGGCAACATCACCCTGTGGTATCGGACCGGCGGGAGTGCCGTCTGGGTCCAATACGCGGTCCAGCCCGCGGGGAATTTCGGTCAATTCACGTTTACGGCCTCATCCAATGGGGTGTACGAATTCGCCACAACGGCGGACGACCTTGCGGGCAACAAAGAGGTCCGTCCCTCGGCGAATGACACCTGGACCACGGTCGACACGATCCGGCCGGGGTCTCATGCGAACGGCCTGAGCCAATACCAGAACCGGAGCACGTTCACCGTGTCCTGGGGGCCCGACGTGGGCGTGACGGATATCGTGTCCTACACGCTCCAATACAACGCCGGCGCCGCTTGGACGAACTGGCTCGTGGACACGACGACGACCACGGGGACGTTTTCGGCGGGCGGGCAAGGCATCTACGCGTTCCGCGCGATCGCCAAAGACGCCGCGGGCAACGTCGAGGTTCCTCCGGCGACAAACGACACGTGGACGATGGTCGACACGATCGCTCCAGCGTCTCACACGTTGCCCCTGCCGAGGTACGAAGCCTCACTGGGTTTCACGGTGTACTGGGGACCCCAATTCGACTCGCTCGACATCGCGAGCTACCGCATTCAGTCGCGAGACAACGGTGGAGTCTGGACGGATTCTGGGACCTTCCCAGTCGGCACGACTTCGGCCGTGTTCACGGGCCAGGACGGTCATACGTACGAGTTCCGTTCGATGGCGACGGACCGCGCGGGGAACGCCGAAACGCCACCCCTGCCGCCGAACGTCAACGATTCGTGGACCATCGTGGACGTGACGCTACCGGACTCCTCGATGACCCAATTGCCCGCCTACGAGAACGCGCTCCAGTTCGCGATCGCGTGGGGCCCCGTCGTCGGCACCACGGACATTTCGGCGTATCTCGTGCAGTGGAAAGACGGCGCGAATCCATGGACGGACCTCGTCGGTTACACGAACACGACGGCGACCGGCGCCTCGTTCCTCGGTCAGGGCGCTCATGTGTATGCCTTCCGCACCATCGCACGGGATCGGGCCGGGAACGTCGAGCCGATTCCGCCGGGCAACGACACGTGGACGATTGTCGACGTGTTGCCGCCGTCCATCACGGACTCCCGGCCCGTCGGTGCGAACACGAACCTCACGCCCCGGATTGTGATCACCTTCAGCGAGCCCATGAACCGAGCCTCCGTGGAGCAGGCATTCTCGATCACGCCGGCGATCGATGGCAGCTTCGTGTGGAGTTCGGACTTCCGCACGGTGTCATTCGTTCCAACGCGAGAGCTTCAGTCCGGTGCAACGTACGCGGTCGTGATCGATTCCTCGGCGCGCGATCTCGCCGGGAACACGATGGTGGGGTCGAAGACGTTCCAATTCTCGACGGCCCCCGGATTCCTCGCGGAGTTCTGGTGGGTCCTCGTCCTCGTCGGCGCCGCGGCCGCCGCGGCGATGTTCGTGATCCTGCGGCGTCGACAGGCGGGGGCGTCGAAGCCGGTTTCCCCTGCGACGACGGCGAGCAAGCCCAGCGACGCGATCGTCGAAGACGTGTTCCTCCTCAATCACAAAGACGGACTCCTGATCAAGCACGAGACCCGCCGGCTGAGGCCCGACGTGGACACGGACATCTTGAGCGGCATGCTCACGGCGGTGCAGGCGTTCGTGAAAGACGCCTTGCGCGGCGATGACTACGCCGACCTGAACGAGATGACGGTCGGCCACATGCACATCTTGATCGGCCGGGGCAAGTGGCTCGTCCTCGCGGCGAGAATCGAAGGGGACGGCACGCAGAGTTGGACCAGCCAGATCGAGCGGTGCATCAAGGACATGGAAGACCATCACTGGGACCAGATCGAGGACTGGGACGGGGACATGGGCCTCGCCCGGGTCCTGACGCCGTACATCAAGAAGTTGATCCAGGGCGGCTATACCTAGCGCAGGCCGCAGCGACGACACGCACCGCAATGCGGCCCGACACTCGGTCCATCGTTCGCTACAACAAATCGTCTCGCGAATCGCGGATGCGCCGCGTGTTTTGCGCGACGCGCATGCGTGTGCACACGGCGTTGATGGGATTGTCCCATCTTCAGTACCGATAACAAAAGCTTTAATTCCGGATGCCACTTTCTAACAAGGGATGGGACGAGGCGGCAGCTTGTTCCACAGACTCGCGTCCCCAGAGCAGATGCTGTCGCGTCCCGACCGAATCGCGCGCGCAAGCCCGCGGTGATCCAAAGATGGCGAGTGATGAGGGCGACGGAAAGGTGTCGAAGTCGGCGGAGGAAGTCCGAGACGAGTTCGAGGAGAAGATGGATCGCCTTCGTCGGCAGTACGAGCGTGACCTGCACTCCTTCCGCTACGAGATCGAGGAACGGGAGTACCGCCTGAAGGCGTACGAGGACAAGTTCAACAAGATCAAGCAACCGCCGCTCCTCTACGCGTACGTCGTCCGCAAGGAAGGGCCCGACCTCGACGGGAACCAGGTGGTCGTGGCGCGCGCGACGGAACTCCTGAAAGTCTCGACCGGCCTGGTCGACAAGTCTCAGCTCGGCGTCGGCCAATACGTCTGGGTGCATCCGCAGACCTACGCGATCGTGGAAGGCAGCGCGGTCCGCAACCAGGGCGTGATCGCGAAGGTCGTCGACATGATGGACGGCAAGCTCGTGATCTCCGTGGAAGGGGACATGGAGAAGCGCCTGATCGATTGCGACAAGAACGTCTTCAAGAAACTCAAGCCCGGATTCCAGATCGGCGTCTTGCCTCCGACGATGGAGGTCCTCGAGATCCTCCCGAACCTCGAGGTCAAGTCGCTCCTGCTCGGCGAGAAACCGAACGTGACCTACGGGGAGATTGGCGGACTCATGGAGGCGATCGAGCGGATCAAGGACGTCGTCGTCCTGCCGTATCAGGAGGCGAAGCTGTTCGCGCAGATCTCCCTCGAGGCGCCACGCGGGATCCTGCTGTACGGTCCTCCGGGTTGCGGGAAGACTCTGCTCGTGAAGGCGATCGCGACGGAGAACGACATGACCTTCTTCAACGTCAGCATCGCGGACGTCCTCTCGAAGTGGGTCGGGGAGAGCGAGCGCATCATCAAGGAGATCTTCCGACAGGCGCACGAGAAGAAGCCGAGCATCGTCTTCTTCGACGAGATCGAGGCCCTGTTCACCGTCCGCGGGATGATGGACACCTCCGGCGTCCACAAGAACATCATCGCGCAGATCCTGAGCGAGATGGACGGACTCGTCGAGCTGCACGACGTCTTCGTGATCGGCGCGACGAACCGCGCGGACCTCGTGGACCCCGCCCTGTTGCGACCCGGCCGGTTCGACGAGATCATCGAGATCCCGCGTCCGGACCGCAAGGCGGCGGAGGAGATCCTCCGGATCTACCTGAACGAGGACTTGCCGACCGCGGAGAGCCTCGACGAGACATATGGAGGGCACAAGGAGGCGGTCGACGCGCTCCGCCGCTTCGTCCTCGACGAACTCTATGGAGAGAACAAGTGGGTCAAGGTCAAGCTCGACGCCGAGGCGAAAGAGGCGATCAAGACCGTGAAGCGGAAGGACATCCTCTCCGGCGCCATCATTGAGGCCATCGTGACGACCGCGAAGAAGAACTTCGTGAAGCGGGTCATCCAGCTCAAGAAGACGGAGCGGAAGAAGGAAGGCCTCACGATGAAGGACCTCGAGATGGCGATCGACGAGGAGAGCAAGGAGCACG
>Ga0209236_1000551_pt1 | contig 21892 bp, 15 predicted proteins | sample GraSoi013_1_40cm_FD_185819 | JGI IMG/M metagenome (GOLD analysis project Ga0209236, IMG submission 185819) | Grasslands soil microbial communities from the Angelo Coastal Reserve, California, USA - Sample 09_27_2013_1_40cm (SPAdes) (version 2) | ecosystem: Environmental > Terrestrial > Soil >... | reverse complement strand
CCATGGGCATGCTGCGGGCCGCGAAGAACTTGGTCGCGTGGGGCCAGGTTAACCCGGAGGTGTTGGAGGGCCTGTTGCGGAAGAGAGCGGAGAGAGAGGGAAACAAGGAATTCGACGATGAGTTCGCTAAGGTATTCTTCAGGAAAGAGAATATTGCGGAGCTTGCGAGGTCAGTCGTCGCTGGAGAGATCGGGGTAAAGGATCTGTGGCTTGCAGGCGTGAAACCAAGATTCAGACTTCATCCTCCAAGAGGCGGCTTCAAACGAAGCACCAGGCGAGCAGCGACTGATGGAGGAGAGTTGGGATATAGGGGCGAAGACATCAACCGCCTCGTCAAACGAATGATCTAACCCAGTTCTGTTGTAGCGCAAGCTCCAATACGGTCCGGAAATCGCCGCCGCAATTTCAGATGCCAAACGATACGTAGGGTCGCCTCGCATGTAGGACTAGTGACTGAATAGGTATCCTATTGCCGGATAATGGAGAACAAGAAAAGGGGAGACGGGTCAGTATCATCGCCTAAGTTACCAACTGACTGGGTATGAGTATTCTCGAAGATACCATCGGAGGACCTGAACAATCATGGTAGGATCTGCGTGAACGGCGCGTACGGTCAGGCGCAATGGCGTCTTGGTGTTTCCTGGCCTAGATACGGCAATCCTTCACGATTGTTCGCGTGGCAAAGGTTACTGGTAGAGTGGTTTTCTGGATCGATACGATGGTAACTTTGACACCCTCGCCGGGAACATACAGCGGACCATAGTATACGCAGCCGTGTCCCGATATTGTTACTGTTGATTCGACGAACAGGCTCAGAAGAGTGCGGCTGACAAGGGGACTGATTATTACGCCCGGGTCAAGTGGAGGTCCAGCGAACACCGCTAGTACCGTAGTGTTTGAGAAGTCGATTCGTGGAAGAGACACATACGCGCAGGCGTCGGGGCAGAAGCTAGCACTCCACACTCGAGCCCATGTCGTCGCATCGTTAATCACAAGATTCAGAGGTGTTTGCTGGAAAGTGGTCCATCCATCGATGACTCCTTTGACTGGAACACTTGACTCAAATGACAAGGCTTGTCCAACTCCGAACGTCGTGACCGTTAGAACTGTTAGTATTGCAACAGCGACCCCGGCCCTTCTCAAATAAACCCGACCCCTTCGCGAACGCTGTTAGGCCTTCCCGTGTATGTTAAGATAGCGTCGAGGGCTTAGTTCCAGAGTTCAGAAGGGAGCGTTCAACCACCAGACGCTCAGATAACCCCGCACTCTGCGCTCTGCTCAAACGTAAAATTGCCATGGTAATTTCCCAACAAAACTCCAATATACTTCCCGGAATATTCTCGATTGGTCTACTATGGCTCACAGTAGAGATTCCACCAGAAAGAAACGTACTCGGCGGTCGGGATGGTGGTTTGACATCTTCGAAGAAATGGACCGGATGGACCGCTTGATGGACGAGATGATGCGGAAAGCCGTAGAGATGCCGAAGGCGAGTGAGGGACCACAACCCTTCGTATACGGATTCTCAATGTCTGTTGGAGAGGACGGCAAACCTGTAATCAGGGAGTTCGGCAACGTCGAACCGACCTCTCGAGGGCCATTAGTGAAGGAAGAAAGAGAACCACTCGTGGATGTTTTACAAGAGGGTAACGAAGTGGTTGTTGTAACGGAGCTCCCAGGAGTAGAGAAGGAGCACATCAAGCTCGAATCAACTGACAGAGCGTTGAAAATAGCTGTCGAATCGGCTAAGAGACGTTACTTCAAAGAGCTCGAACTGCCACACTTGGTTGACCCGCGAACCGCCAAAGCCACATACAAGAACGGGGTCTTGGAAGTGCGATTCACAAAAAGTGATGAGAAGAGACCAACACGACCTATTCAAGTTGAGTAGGCCGTCACAAGCCTAGAATCCTCCTACCATCTGCCCCTCCGTTACGAGACTTCGAGACCATACCCCATCTTTCTGAACGAGGGTTTGTTCCCTACTAAATACTTAGGGCGGGTCCACCAGGCAAGGCGCAATTCTGGTTTGAATGAGATGGCGAAAGCCGCTATAATCTCAGCGCACCGCGAGCTGTTCTTTGTTTCTAAGGTCTTTCGCCAACCATAAGAACCCCATGATTCGCTGGTTCTCGGCAGATGTTTTGTGATAGAACCGTGGATGATCATCACATCCATCTCGTTGACTTTCAGCATTCCTGTTCTGTTGTCCTCTTACTATACCGTAATCCTATTCGTCAGCTCGCTCCGATATCCAAGAATCCTGGGCAACATCGATCCTCTCAGAGAGAATTTACCTCTTGTTTCAGTTCTAATCGCCGCATATAACGAGAAGTTCGTGATCGGACGAACCCTTGACGCAATCAAGGATTTGGACTATCCAACGGGAAAGCTTCAGGTTATTGTTGCCGACGACTCCGCAGATGACACGAAGAGCGTAATAGATGAAAAATTAAAGGAGCTGAATTCATCGGGCATCGTCACTCTAGTATCAAGGCGAAACAACAGGGAGGGATTCAAGAGCGGCGCACTGAACCACGCTGCTCCCCTCTTGAGAGGCGAGTACATCCTGCTTCTGGACGCGGATTCGACGGTTACACCTGGATCATTGTCCCGAGGACTCGCGGCTTTTCGATTAGATCTCAGAATAGCTTTCGTTTCGTTCCGAGTGGGCCATTACAACCGTGAACAAAACCTGATCACAAGGCTGTTTGCGCTATCTCAGGACCAAGGAGATACCATAACGAAGATGGGATCGTACACTTTGGACGCTCCTTACTCATTTCAAGGGGGCTTTACGCTGATGTCGCTAGCCATTCTCAGAGAGGTTGGGTTTTGGACAAACGACTCAATAGTGGACGACGCGGACCTCTCGTGCAGAATATACTCCGCTGGATGGCGTGGCGTCTATCTAAGTGAAGTGAAGGTCTTTGGCGAAGACCCCTCGAGCCTTGAGGTTTGGAAGAAGCAAGCAGCAAGAGTAGCGCAGGGATGGACCAAGTGTGCCCGATCAAACTGGCGAAAAATCATAGGATCTCGCAAACTTTCCCCTTGGAGGAGGGTCGCTTTGCTACTCTTCCTGCTGGGACCTTTCTCAGCACTCAGCTGGCTCGTAGTTACGTTCGTCTCTGCAATGGGACTTATCCTTGGGTTCAGCGCGCCTGCAAACTCGATATTCACTAGCCCAGTCTACGTAATCATAGTAACATTGCCCCTGGTCTCCTTCTTCCTTTCAGGGGCTTACGCGCTAAATGTCCAGAAGATAATGACCGCGAAAAACCTACTTCTTCTACCTCTTATTTCCTACACGACGTCGTGCATGACGACAGCCATCTGCATCGGCTTCTTGCAAGGAATCAGAGGAAGACCGGGTTTCTTTTTCCGAACGCCCAAAAGTGGGGTCGAAAGTAATGAAACAAGTAGGCAGTACTTCCGCGATGTCCGACATGACAGAATCGCCATTGCAGAAGCAGTTTTGGCCATTCTCGCGATCGGCATTGGTTTGATAGTGCTGACGGAAGGCGTGTGGGTGCTCTTTCTCTCGTTGGCCGGATTCGGAGTCCTCACGCTAAAATCGATGAACCTTTCTAGGATTGTGGGAGCTGGTTCTCATCAGAAGGGATAGTGACTACCGGCCCTAGAGGTTGGCCGTGGGGAAGCCGAAACAGGTATGCCAACTCGCATTCGAGCCGGTTCCGGTCCGTGATGTTGGAAACGAATGCTGTCAGTTGATTGCAGGAACCTGGCTCCGACCCCTGACCCTAGTCACTGCGACACTCAATAATCACCGACAGAACTGTTCCGTCTTATTTAGACGACCAGTCGTAAGACCTCGATATATCGGGTTCCAACCAACCAAATAATAGGGCCCAAGCCCCCGCGACATATCGGGCTGCTGGGTGGTCTAGGGTGAGGGTTTCAATAGTTATTCCTGCACTTAATGAAGAGGACAGCATTGGTAAGGTCTTGGACCAGATTCCATTTGACCAACTTCCCGAAACCGAAGTAATAGTTGTTGATAACGGGTCGCATGACGGCACCGCTAAAGTAGCTGCGAAGAAAGGCGCGCGGGTAATCTTTGAGCCCCACAAAGGGTATGGAGTCGCTACTCGAAAGGGCTTGTCGGAAGCAAAGGGAGATATCGTCGTCACAATGGACGCTGATGGTGGCCACTGGCCCGGTGATCTTCCCAACATAGTGCGACCAGTGGATGTTGGATCCTACTCGGCCGCGCTTGGGGTGCGAATCCATAGCTATCCGCATGGGATGAGAATAAGGCGATTTCTAGGAAACGTACTGCTTGCCAGGTTCTTCAATACGCTGTATAGAGAACGCCTGAGCGATGTACAGTGTGGATTCAGAGCGATTCATCGCAATGCACTTGCAATGCTGAAGTTGACCGAAGATGGAATGCAGTTCACAACAGAACTACTCATTGAGCTTAAGGAGAAACGTATCTCAATCCTTCCAGTTCAGGTGGAACAGATGGCGACGAAACGTAGTCATCTGAAGGAAGTCCAAGACTTCGCTAAACACGTTACTTTAATGCTGAGACGTTTTCCAGGTGTCCGATCAGCCCGGAGCTTGGAAGCGCCTTAGTCAAGATGGAGTCTGCCAGTCCCCGGATATCCATCATAGTAACCTGCTTCAACGCCGCCGACACAATTGGTGAGTGCATTCGATCCGTAACCTCTCAAGAATACCCGAACACCGAAGTGATTCTCGTGGATGCTGGATCAACTGATGGAACGACGTCCCAGGCGTTAAGAGTAGCTGGCAACCAGGCCAATTTTAAACTCATAATAGACGAGTCCGCTTCAACACCCGCGAGAGGACGAAACGTGGGTGCGAGGGCTGCTAGCGGCGATTTTCTCGCTTTCACAGACTCTGACTGTATCGCGGAACCAAACTGGATAAGTGCTCTCGCCAGTCCCGAAAACTGGAAACAAGATGTTGGTGCAGTCGGAGGAAAGACGGTCTTTACCGACATTCCTCATGAGAGAGGCATGCTAACTGCCTTACATGGGGCACTAGGGACGAGACTGGGGAGTGCAGGGTCCGTTGAGTTCTTCGGTGGTAATCATCCAACAAGTGCCAAAAGCCTGCCCTCCTGTAATGCCATGTACTCCTCAAAGGTTTTCAAACTCTCCGGAGGATTCGATGAATCACTTAGATACTGCGAAGATTCCTGTGTGAACGCTCGCATCCGTCGTAGGGGATTGAGACTTGCCTATACCCCTAAAGCGGTCATACATCACGAGCACCGAAACTCAGTAGGCCAATTCGTGCGATGGATGTTTGACTATGGAACGGGACGCGGGGTTGCCATGAAACGAGACCGTGGAGCTGTCACCTTCCCCACTATCTTACTGGTGCTTGTACCCCTGCTCATCCTTAGCCTTGCATTCTGGAGGGTGTTCCCTTTGGATATATTGCTAATATCAACGTTAGCGATTTACTTCGGTATTGATATTGTTGCTGCGCTTACGAAGACGAGGAGACCACAGGAAGACACGCTTCTTTATGCCGCATCATACCCCGTCATCCATTTTTCTTACATTGCCGGGCTTGCAAGGGGACTTGTTCGGAGGAGGCCGGGACCCCAAGTGCGCTCGTCTTCTGTCTCACACGTCTGAAGAAGAACTTGGTAGACGGGCACTTTGAAACGATATCTCCCAATTTGCGCTTTTACGTCAATCGCAGCAATAGTTGGACTTTGGATTCTATTCTACATTAGATACTCTATGGATGGGTTGCCGCTAGGCTGGGATACCCCATATTACGTCTGGAGAATCCACTCGGCAGCCGCTTCGGGGGCGGTATCCCTTGTGTTTGGCCTACGCTATTACAATTTCCTCTATCCCACAATTGGAAGCTGGGTCTCGATCGCAGGACTCGATGCGTTTTGGGTCGAAGCCATAATGCCTCTTTCGCTATGGATAGTCGGGACGCTGATAATTGTAGCCATAGTACGGAGTGAGATGCATGACACTCGAGCTTCAATGATCGCATTGGCAGCAGGTTCTACATGGTTCGGATTCTTTCGGCTAAGTGCAGACCTCCACGCGAACATGCTAGGTTTGGTCCTAATGTTATGCGGTACGTGGGTATTCCTTCAATCACAAACAGAGGTCAGGCCACAGCTACTCGCCTTGAAGATATCGGGACTTGGAGGGATCATTCTCCTCTCAACCCTTGCACATGTTGAAACAGCGATTTTTATCTCGGTCACATTGGTTCTGGCTCTCATTCTCAGCCTGTGGCGAAGGCTAATCAGTATCCGCAAATTCGCAATAATTCTAGCCACTATCTGCTTGAGCGTTCTACCAGGGGCGATCATCTTTTGGCTTCAGCAACAATGGGTTGCAAGCCCTCTTCAGGGGAGGCTTCCTTCTATCACAACAATGGCGCTGGCCGCTTGGCTACTCTACTTAGGACCAGTTGGTCTTGCTGTTCTTGTTGCGGTGTCCACGGTGTTATTTCTTAGGCTAATGCGCATATCTTCTCCCCTAATCGCTCTGACCATCTCATGGCTATGGCTCTCTCTCGCGATTGGTCTCGCTCAATATGCAAATCCATCAATCACTCCGTTCTCCGAACGGGCAATCATCCTTATGCCTACACCGTTTTTGGCTGCAATCACCATACCGAGGCTGAGTGCCATCACAAGATCTCGGTTGGGAGCCCTGAAGAAGCTGACCAGCCAACTGAAAGGAATTGCTTTGATCTCTATGATCACGATAGGAGGGAGCACTCTTTACTATGCTGATATCGGGCACCAATTCTACAACACTTCCATTTCAGATTCTGCTTCCGCTTCACTGAGATACCTTCAATCGTCTGGAGCGATCGATGTCAGAAAGTCGATCTTTATCGTCAGCGACCCTCCCGGCCAAGCTGGGATTGGTGAGCACAACAGCTTCTGGGTGGGCGCATTCCTGGGCGATCACTACACTTACTTGGGAAGGCTCGACTTTCTAATGGCAGGCCTTGAAACTCCATTCGCGGATGATCAGTCAGCGCAAGTCTCAAGAATCTTCTTCGAAGGCCTTCCAATCAATCAGGTGCCCAACTTGACGATAGTATACATAGAGGATTTCAATTCTCCGGCTCCATTGCCCAACTTCTTCCTAACGTTCCTACAGCCACTTGGCAAGAATGTGTATGAGGTCAACAGGGCGGCCTGGAATTCCAGCCTGATAATAATCCCCGCTTATTCTAGCCTCTTTTCATCGAACGGAGCCTGGTATTGGACTGCTCGTAATTGGACCCGATCAGGGAGCAGTCTCGAATTGAACTCGACTCGTCCCAATCAAGTCGCCACTGCATCGGTAGATTTTGCAGCTCCTCAAAACGCGACTTACAGGGTGGTACTCAGAATCTGGGATGGAACTCCATCCAATCCAATATCGATATTGATAGATGGAAAAAATTCCACCCAACTAACGTACCGGGGCACTTCCACCGCGGTGAACGCGACGGTCTTCACAGGCAGCCTAGCTATGGGCGTGCATACGCTCACCCTTGTCGTTGAAAATCAGCCATCACTCCCCCAATACGTGAGTCTGGACTATATCTCAATCGAGCAGTGACTCTCCATTTATGCCGGTTTCCGTCAGATTCGCTTGGAGAGAATAGTGCGAATCGGACTGGTTTCAAACTTTCGGGGAGGCTTGAAGCAGTTTGCCAGCACGCTTTGTGAAGGATTGCAGACGAATGGATTCGAGGTAGACCTTCTTTGTCCTGTAAGTCTCGGAATGCAAGGTGTTCGCCGGGCCGTTGCTGGCCCTCCGGTCTATCAAGGGATCTCAGCTATCGCTCGCTTGCTGTCGGCGAGATATGACTTGATTCATTGCAATATCGCAAGCCTTGGGCTACTCCCTGTAATTAGAAGAGAAACATGTCGAATTCCCATCATTGAGACTTTCCATGGGTTTCCTCAATGGTGGCTTGAGCCCAAGATGATAGACAAGGTCGCTTACACGGCAGAATTTGGGGCGGTTCAGCTCGTCGCCAAACTCGCGACTTCGAAGATTTCAGTTTCGAATTTCGTGCGCTCCGCCCTTCAAGAGATCTTGGGTATTGAGTCCTCAGTGATACATAACGGGATTACTCATTGCTCCGTCTCAAAGCCTACCCGAGAAGAGTCAAGGAGAATGCTCAAGATTGAAGATGACACCATTGCGGTGCTTTTCGTAAGCCGTCTGCATCCTGCAAAAGATCCGATTACCCTCTTGAGGGCCTTGGAGATCCTAGTTAGGGGAGGCAGGAGGATGAAGCTTCTAGTCGTCGGGGATGGGCCTCTTTCCAAGTCGTTTCAAAGAGAAGTCTACAGGCTTAGCCTTGAGCGACAAGTGACCAGCTGGAGATATCTGCCATCCCTACACCACGTCTATTCTGCTGCCGACATCTTCTGTTTTCCCTCGATAAACGAAGCGTTTGGCATCGTTCTACTAGAGGCCATGGACCACTCTTTGCCTCTCCTCGTCTCCGATTCCGGAGCAGCTCATGAAGTTGCGGGCTCCAGCGGAATCACTTTTCGGACAGGGGACGAGGTCGATCTATCTAACAAGTTGATTCAACTTGCCGAAGACCCAGAATTGAGAAAAAAACTCGGACGGGAAGGTCCTATAAGAGTTGACCAGCATTTCAGACTTGATTCGATGGTGAAAGACTACGTTCGGGTCTACGAAGAAATTTTGTCTTCTCGAAGAGGACGCGCATGAGCTAAGTCGAACAATGGGGGTAGTTGTTTGTCAGCCTCAGTCAACTTGCTATATCTGAAGGCCCGACAACCAGGGTTCAAACTTCACTCATATTATACGGACTTCCAGTCTTATCCGATGCCAGGGTGGCGAGTGCTTGTCGCAAAAGGCGGCAACAAACGCGGACCTGGCATCCTGAGACAGTTTCATGTCGCGGTTCAAAGGTCTTCTACTTTCTGGAATCTCTCGAACCTGATTGCACCGGTTCTGGAAAAGCTGGCGTTCCAATACACTGGTCGTGCGGACCAGCTGGAGCAATGTGCCGACATCATATACTGTGCGAACCATGTACAAACTAGATCGAAGAGGTGGGTTGCAGACTGCGAACACGTCGCAGCGCTAACTGGATACTACAACCCGGGCATAGAGTCGCACTGGCTCAGTAGCCGGCTTCGTGAACCTTCTTGTAAGGGACTATTTTGCTGGTCCAACAAAGCCTTGGAGAACTCTCAGAAGGTTCTTGGAAAAGGCTTTCCCGTTAACAAGTCTCACGTCGTTTACCCTGCTACATCGTGGGCTGCCGATCCTGGGCAACCGCGTGGGCCTGACGATTTTGTCAGAATCTGCCATATGACTACTCACAGAAGCTCCTACCTCGAAAATTTGGCCAACTTCTACGTGAAGGGTACCAGAGACGTTTTGTTATTACTGAAGCTTCTATCGCGAGCCTCGCCCAAGTTGGCGAGAAGGATAACCGTCGCGATCAGGGCATGGTGTCCACCTTCATATGTGGCCAAGCTAAGAGCCCTAGGCATCAAGATAGAGATGATTGATCGCCCCCTGGCTCGAGCCGACGCACTTGCCTACTTGGCTAGTTCGGATCTTGCTCTTCTGCCTTGCCACTCGACCCCGACAATGGCTTTCATCGAAGCAATGTCCAGGAATGTTCCGGTCATTGCAAATGACGTATGGGCTAACTCCGAATACCTATTTGACGGGAAGACGGGGTTCTTGGTCGCACCACCGAAGCATATGCGATACTCCGACGGTTGTTTGACTCCGCTGTGGTACAGACCGGGGTTTACCCAATCTCTCAAAAACTCAATTGACGCCGAATATCTCGCGAGACATCTTCGCGTCCTGTCATACATACTTGAAGACGAGAACCTCCTCCGTTCGCTAAGAACGAAGACAGCGGAGTTTTTTGTGAATAGCCCGTTCGATATAAGCCGACGAAACGCGCGGCTAGCCTTACTGCTGGACGAGGCCTTGAACTAGTACTTTCAGAAGATCTTCTCGAAACCACGCACAGAGAATGCGAACCATTGATAGAGTGACAATCAACTAACTCCAACTGCGATGCCCATTCGACAACCTGTTCCTTCAAGGCTGAAACCGAGGAGGCTCTCGGCTTCTCGAAGCGCATTCCGAAAGAAGACGCGGAACTCAGAAGCTAGCCTTGTCAAATGTTGCCTGTCCTTAATTACGTGCGCGCGCATCACTCGATCGAACCGGAGATGTCTCCCCGACTCTCTATTCCGACAGCATTCTCCCTGTTGGGTAGAAGACTTACGGAGATAGCAACTTGTGAATTGTTGCTCTTCGCGAATTTCCCGACCTGGGCCCCCGTGCTACCTTTGTATCTCCTGTCCTATGTTGTGGACAACTCGTCCCCCTTATTTCGACCTATAGGCTCTGTCGTCCGTAGCATCCGAAGTGCGATTTATCGTTCTTTCGGAATCAGAATTCTGGCCACTCGTCCGTTTGGGAGTCTTCGATTTTATTGCGACCTTGACGGAGTCTATCATATTGCAACCGAGTTCCTGAAGGGGGAAACGTTGGACCTTATCTCGCCACGAGATAGGGTCTTCTTGGATATTGGTGCGCATTATGGGTTGGTCTCCGCAAGGATGGCCTCCTTGCTCCCACGCTCACTGCAAGTAATTGCTATCGAGGCTCATCCCGCAAATTACCGCACACTAGAGCGGAACATCGCTCTTAACCAGCTTACCAATGTTAGGGCATTCAACTTCGCCATAGCAAATTTCACCGGGACAACTGAGATGCAGGCTCACGATGGGATATCGACTCACTACAAGTTGACAGACAGGGATGTTGACGCAAACTCGCAGCGTAAAGTTCAATGTTACGAGTTGCCAGATGTTCTTGCGAGGCTCGGAATAGATCATGTCGACTTGGTCAAGCTCGATATCGAGGGTCTAGAGTTCAAGGTGCTGCAGACATGTTTTCCCGCACTCACCGGCAAGGTGGGAAAGATGGATATCGAAGTGCATCATCTCATTGACGTTGCACCTACGCGAAACCTCCTGATTTCAAACGGCTTCGTCGTTCATGTCAAACGCTGGGGAATACTGTCCGAGTCCTATAGGGTTATTGCAGAGAAAAATAACTCATCAGTAGTAGATCCCACAGACATCCCAATCGACTTGGCTGCGTGACCCCCCTGGACTGGACCCCCACCAGAACAGACCGCCACCAAAGTCCTTGACCGGGTTTCTCCCTTCGGTCATTCCTTGATCGACGAGACTCGTGGTTCGCGAAACGCATACACGAAATGCCCCCGCCAGAAAGCGTCGCTTTCTGACACTTGGAAGCCCGCAGCCCTCAGATAGGCGATGAGGCTCACCTTCGAATACGGCGGTCGCTCGTGAATTTCCAACGCAATTACTCTGACCTTTGCCAAGACCGTAGCCGGGCAATGAAGGAACAGGTCATATTCGCAACCCTCACAATCAACTTTCAAGAAATCTATTTTCTCTTCCCCCGCCTCTATGATTGATCCAAGGGTTTGCCGGTCAGCGGCCGTCTGAAAGACACGAACGGAGTGTCTCCTGTTAAGCTCCATGTTTTCCCGCAAGTAACTGTAATATCCAGAATCCTTTTCGAAGGCGTAGACACGAGTTCCGCTCTTCCTCGACGCCAGAAGGGCAAAGTCGCCTACACTAGCTCCAATGTCCACAACAACAGTAGGCGACCCATCAAAACGATAAGCATTCAACAGAAGGGTCCCGGCAATGGCTTCGAAAATATACCCTCTAGGGGCCTGCAAGACTTCGTGATTTCGAAATCGGATTGTGACTGCTGGGACATTGCTACGAGACAAGTAGTAACGCAATACGATTGGCCAATTTTCAATCTCTCGCACGAGCGGTCGAAAGGCGAGAAAGAGTATCCATATGAAATTCGAGAGATAGTCCCTTCGCCCAAGGGATGCTGTTGACGTATTAGCAGATGTCGGACGGGCATACTTCCACGAAGACGCGGGGGGTTTCTGCCGACGGTGCATGAAGGACCTTCAGGGGTGGAGGGAAGAGTTGGCTAATTCAAGCTACCCCTTGGACAGGAACGCGAATTGCTTGCGTCGTAGCTCTCAAAGGCTCTCGCAATCGTCGTTCACCCCTCCAAAGATCGTGTTGCTCCGGATCGATTTGAATCCCGTGAGGCTTCTTATTGAAAAAGAAACGCAGCTCCACTTCCTTCCAAAATATCTGGTGCTAGGCACTGATTTCGAGTAATACGAATCGTCCATTGTCAAATTGAACCGTGCACTGGCTATAGTCGAGATATGAAACTGAAAGCTGATCGAAAAGAGTGAACACGTCTTTGTTGGCTGATGTCAACTCCCGGTCCATGAACACAAAACGAACGCCGCTCATTCTAAGCCAGCTCAACAAGGCGGTCACATTGCTCAGACGTAGATTAAGGAAACTCTCCAAGATCCAAGGTTGCGCCATCTCTATGACCACCGCGTCTCTGTAGAATTCGAAGTTGGGGTGGACAAGTTCCACCGTCAAAACCACTGATTTCTCTTGGATCAAAGGGATGACTTGTTGCTGGAGAAGGGTAACATCGCTGCTGTAAATCTGCGAGGTGTATTTCGGAGATAGAACGTTGTATGTCAGTACCGGAACACAGAAAGCTATGATTAGGATGCCTACTAGTTGGCGGGTGCTAATTGACTTGTGAGCACGAATTTTCGAAGTCAAACCATAAAACCTCAAGGTCAATCTTGAAGGGATAAATCGATATAGTGATCGTCTCCGTGCGATGTAGAACGTCGTTGCGACAACGACAGTAGCCCAGAACAGCCCGATGTCAAGTGGGTTGGCTAGCGCTCTGTGCTCGTAGTCCAGATTCGGAAATGTTGTAAGTGCCTTGCCTATGAGTGCCACAAGAGATAGAAAGAGGCCTATCGCAAGGGCGTTTCGACGAGTTAGAGTGCTGAGTCCAGTTGCGAGGAACACCACTATTAGCGGGGCTAGAAAGAGTCCAAATCTGGAGTAGTTTTTGTTTATGGTTTCTACTAACACCATTAGTGGTAGGGTGGTGAGGAAAAGAGTCGCTGCCGGTTTACCTCGGCTCTGTAACAACCCGTAGACAGTGAAGAGCAATCCCCAGCCAAAGAACACGTCGGAAAAGAAAATTGAGAAAAGTGTGCCCGGTATGTCTGGAGGGGTTGTGTAGAACCAGTAGTTTCTTTGCATGTAGGCAACTACCGGACTACTTAGGGTGATGTTCTCAAGGGACTGGAACCCATAATTCCATAGATCAACAATTCTCTGCATAAGAAGGGAGGCGCCAGCGGCGAGCAACGCTAGTAACGTTGGGTAGAATCGATCCGAGGCATCTCCTGGCATAGTAGCCCCTCTCCTGATGCCCGCGATCACAACTACGACTAGCCCCATGAAAGCGATTGACGACTCAAGGTCCATTTTTTGAACTGACACAAACCCTAGGCTTAGATCCTGCAAAGAAAAAGCAAGCACCAGTGGGAGGGCTAGGCCGGCAACAACAAAAACGGTAAGCCGCGGTTTTCGAAGCGCGAAGTAGCCAAGTACAAGTGGCACTATTAGCAGGAGAGCGAAATCATACAGCAGTAGAATGGCGAAAGTTGAGAGCGCGAGGGCCGCCGTTTCGAGAACACGTCTCGCTCCAGTAAGGAGAAAGTAGCAATAATAAAGAGCAATTGTCGACATGAACAGGTTTCCCAAATAAAACATGTCGAACTTCAAGAGAATGCCGAAGTAGACAGAAAAGATGTAGAGTGATGCAGCAACTAGCGGTACGTCGTCTCTGCTGGTCAATCTCTTCGTGACCGCTATCACTCCGAAGAGGGTGCCCAGAACGAAAGGTATCGGCAGTAGGAGATAGCTCTGCACGGAGCCGCCAAGGATGTCAGCGTGCGCATAGACCGCGTAATATGCGAAGTTCCGAGAGAGAGAGAATCGATAAAAACTGTTAACATATGATCCTGGGTTTTGGTTCAAGTACCTGCCCAAGGGCACATAGTACCCGTAAGCGTCTCCCTGTGCGATGAATGGCAAGCTCACTGCTGAAGACACTGCTAGCACAACACTGAACAAAACCAATAGCGCAAACGTCCAGCCTTCACGAGACAATGTTCTCCGCTGTTTGGCGAAATCATAGACGAACCAGGTTGTTCCACCGGTCGCCGCTGTGACTAGAACGGCGGAGGTCGTTTCCAATGGGGCGATGCTTCTAAAACCAGTGTAGGCGGCCCACAACACGGTGATCGTGATGCTAGCACTGAGCATGTGTGAGAAGAGCAGTTGGGGGAAGAAGCTCTGATTCTTGAGATATTTGCGGACCAAAGGGTAACCTAAGAAGAGAAATTCCCCAGCAAAGACGAAGCTCGCGGCTGTTCTTCCAGCGAACTCGATGAGAATTTCGTTCAACGAGGGCCAGACTCTTTATAGGAACAAAGACCTTGGTTGCAAACAACGACTCGTCGAGGCGTATGAATGCCGCGAGGGACCATACACTGGTTGAAACTACCTTCTAGTCTACAGCGAGCTCCCCCGTTAGTGTCCCAAGAGCCTTCGCGCTCTCAGCCTCGTTTCCCATATTCTCCATGAACGGCCCAATGTTTGACCTGAGCCACGACCTGTACTCCAATGAGTCCCGAAGCATTAGAACATTCTTGGCGATGTTCTCGGGCCCAGTCGATGTTCCCACGGCCACACCGGCGGAACATAGCCAACTTGCCGCAGCCGCGTCGCTGTTAATGATGACCGGAGTATGGTTAGCCAAGTACAGTAGTATCCGGTTCGGAATCACATAATTCGATGTGTTCGATGAACCACTAGGAAATATGGCTACGCCTGCGTAGGCTCCAGCAATAATCTGGTTGATCCGTTCTTTGTCACCGTCATTGACCATGTCAAACCCTCCAAGATATTCGCAGACGCCTTTGTCAAAAACATCTCTGAATTCCTGCTGTAGACTTGCGAGATAATCGATTCGGGCCCTCCCAAGTATCTTGAGCTTCATCGTGTTGTTCTGTTTTAGCAAAGCGCTAATTGCGCTCAGGATGAGAGGCAACCCGCATCCCGGTTTCACTTCCCCGCAATACACGATGTAGGGGTCCGCTGTTCGAGGCAGATCCGGATAGGAACCCAGTCTTGATATGGGAGGCCTGACAACTATTTCCTTTCTATTCAGAAACATGTGGGTGCGGTTTGCGGCCGCTCTGACCTCCTCAGTTATGTTCCAAACATAATTAGAAGTGCGTGACAGTATCCGATCTATAGATCTGAAATACGCATTGACGATTAGCGAGTCGTAAAAGTGACGGGGTCGACCGGTGAACCAGTCAACTCGGTAGTAGGCAAAGGAGTCCAGCAACCCTAGCTTCTTCAAGAATAGAGTAATTAGCCCACCTCCCCAGCCGATTCCTAACGCTGAGACCCGAGTATTGCTCTTGCCCAGAAGTCTTCTGGCCTTAATGGCGAATGAAAACATCAGCCAAGTGTTTAGTACGAACAAGGGGACTCTACTCACAAACCACTCGGGCTTGTTACGAATTCTCAGTGGAAGCTTCACCGATGAGATTTTCCTGACTTGGCCTCCTGTGATGAAGAACAATTCGAAAAGGGATCCTTCAAACTGACCCACCGAAGTCCACCTCACCACCGCAACATCCGTGAAGCGGCTAGCAGCGATACCCATGTCGAAGGCGTATGTCTCTGAGCCCGTTACGATAAGTAGGTTGCTGGGCATCACGTAAGCATTACACCGGTAGACCATGCGGCGGGCTCTATTTCGGACATATTTTCGAATCCCAACGACTCACGCTGAATGGACCGAAGCTAAAATGCTTTGTTGGTTCCTTCCTTGCTTTTGGAATGAGGTCTCGGCTCGGGGTTACAAGGACACCCATTAGTATTTGTTGTTCTACTCGCTGCAGACACATCAGGTTCACGTGCAGACACATTCAGCAAGTGGGCGTCTTCTGCTCCTGAGGAGCGAAAGTGCAAGAATCATGGACTGTTGCGCTTTCGGGGCGGTGCAAGGTATCGATCGGCGTTCAACTACTAGTGCCATTCGGCGTTTCGAATGCTATCTAAGTGGTGACACCCGACAATGGCAGATCAACTCGATTCACTTAACCTATGTGGAGGAGCGAAGAAAGGATCGATACCGTCGTTTAAAATGCTCGATTTATCGAGTCAAAAGTCATATAGGAATGGATCCGCCTTTGTGCCGGCAGCTTGCTTTGACAGTGGGTTCGAAAGCAATTGTTACGGGCGGCGCGGGTTTCGTTGGTTCCAATTACTCTCGCCATCTCTTGCAGGCAGGATCGAAAGTGGTGGTGTATGACGATTTTTCGAGGGGTCCGGGATGCCTTCAGAATCTAGAGTGGCTTCGATCGGATCCCAATTCCAATAATCTTAGCGTCGTCAAAGGCAATGTGCATGATCCTGATTCTCTTGTTGCAGCAGCCCGAGGGTGCAATCTGATTGTCCACACCGCAGCTCAGGTCTCGGTGCCTGAGTCCGTTTCGAAGCCTAGATTGGACTTCGAGTCCAATGCTCTCGGAACTTTCAATGTTCTGGAGGCCGCTCGTAGGTCTGACACTGACCCTACGCTTCTGTACACCTCTAGCAACAAGGTGTATGGTATCCCAGAAGCTCCGTTGCAGGAAAAAGCGCTGCGTTACGTCTTCGAAGGCCTTACGGAAGGTGTGGATGAAACGTTTCCTGTAAAAGGGGAGGAGCCGTATGGAGTGAGCAAGGCGGCCGGAGACTTGTACCTCCACGCATACTCGGAACAGTACGCGATCAAATCTGTCTCCTTCAGATGCAGTTGCATGTTCGGACCCCACCAGTATGGGAAAGAAGAGCAGGGCTGGGTCGCGTGGTTTTGCATAGCTGCGGCTCTGGGGAAACCACTAAGCATCTATGGAGACGGCAAACAAGTCCGCGACCTATTGTATATCGACGATGTGGTACGTGCTTTCGACCTTGCCACAAAAAACATTGACAGAGTCAAGGGCGAGGCAATAAACCTTGGAGGAGGGAAGGAAAACGTGGCTTCTCTCCTCGAGACAATAGCATATCTTGAATCCCTCACAGATAGGAAGATGCATCTGACCTTCAAGGATTGGAGGCCCGGAGACAACAAGTGTTACTACACGAACTGCGCCAAGGCAAAGGAGCTGATGAGCTGGACACCCACTGTTCCTTGGAAAGAGGGAGTGAGTAAGACTTTGGACTGGGTCAAGGGCAACGTACACGCGGTTTCCGCGGTCATATGAGACACAGGGGTACTATTGAGGGCGAGTTCTCTAGAACGACTAGTTCGAAGTTCTGTCGCTAAACCATTTGGCCGTTCTGACCCGCCTTGCGTGAGTCGCATGGTTGGTCGCCATTCGAGAACGTTCCCGGGCCTGGGATGTGGGTTTCGTGATAAGGCATGATCCGGTGTTCGTTTCACGATAGGAGCTAGGACTGTTTTCTGGGTTCAGGATTGGATGGATGTTCGTCTCGTTCTTTCAGCGGGGGCTTCTGTGTCTGTACATGGCTTTGAAGTGGGGCTATTGGTTTTAGTTTGGCTAAAGTGGTCTCTGGCAATTCAGCCACCTTACCATGGGTCGAGGGCTGTGTGGGCCGTTTTGGTGTCTTCCGTTGTTGAGCCCTCTTTTTGACTGGGACCTCCGGTTCCTGGAAGGTCCGGATTCGTTTCATTCCGAGGTAGAGGTAGGTGGCGATTGATGCGGACGAGATCCCGAAAGCTACGCTGAGAGCTGGTACCAATATTGGGGAAAGACTGTTAGCATATGTTTGGAAGTAGATGTCGTTTAGGTACGTTAGGTAAAGCCAGACGGATAGGGACGTAATTATGGCTAGCTCTCCTATAATGATGAGCCAAGCTTTCTTCGGGAAGTTCCACCAGTTCAGGCAGTCTATTTTTGAGACCTCCAGGATAGTCTCATGAGAATCCGTCGTGATCTGGGATTAAGGCGAGGTGTTACTCGGCAGAGGAGACCCTTACGGCTGAGGCACCCGAGCTAGGGGACTTGAGGCTGAGCCCGGTTTCTCGCGGTCGGCTATGATGGCCCTAACCCCTTGAACGACACCTAAACCAAGAATCCCAATCAAGACTGCATGGCCCAAGGTTATCAGCGTCAGGGCTTTTCTTGAAAAAGCGAAGGCTGCGAGAGAAACGTTGTTGTCGCCCGCAAACAGAAGGGTCAACGTAACGATCGAAACCATGGGAATCACCAGATACACAGATTCTCGTTGGGACTCCGTCACAAGCTTGTAGTCTCCGTTGAGATACGATAGGGCTAGAACGAGTCCTAAGGCGCCAACTTCGAGAATTGTGTCCGCCGGACTCGGTAGTCCTAGGCTTATTCCGAGTTGGAAACTTGATAGGGGGTAAAGAGGGGGAATCGTTCCAACTATCGAGTCCGCTACGAGGTGGGAGAGAATCCCCGCTGAGAATGCGAGTCCGAGACCCTTGAATCTAATGACGAGAACTGCGCAGATAGGTAGCAGAATAATCAACGAGTGAGTGTAGGTATGATGCTGAATCAAAGGTTTGAAGTAGATGTCAAAGTCAGGAAGAACTCCCGCCAAAAGAGCCATGTAAGCAGGGAGGTTGACCTTGACTTGTCTCCCGGTGAGCTTGGAGAAGAGATAGCTCCAGCAGCTGTGTCCGAGGAGAAACACGATTCACTCTGCTCCGTTGCCGCAAGCCACTTGCCAGCGCACGCTCAGTAAGGGATACTAATGGTTAGTGTCGGAACCATTCTGTCGATCGGGCTCTGACCGGGGTTTCCAAAATTCTCGTCTAGATGCTGGGTAAATGAACTTCTCGCGCGAATTCCCGCGTCTCTACCTGTGTGGGTCTTTGCGTGCTCCGTGTAACACCACAATAAAATAGTGGCCGGCAGGGTTTGCCACTCGGCTATGGGAGCTTGCCAACGCTCAAGCGAGAACTGAAAATGGGTGTTCTGCTTTTCCACATAACTCTTAAAGGGTCATTTTGCGAATCGAAGTCAGTCTTGTGTCGCATGTACTTCTAGGGTCTGATAGATGATTATTCCAGTCCGTCGCATTTCTCATGTCCTTAGGACACGTGCAGGCCGGTTCCTGGGTCTAAACCAGGACCTATCCACCCAGGCCGGAAGGGGGACGAGGATCGGACTGCTCGTCTCGGGGGCCTTCCTTGTATCCGTTGGGCTGTTGATCGTTCTCATCTCCAGTCTCTTCGTCGTTCTCGCGATTCCCTTGTTCCTGTTCGGAGCGTTCAACTTCTTAAACTCAAGAAGGAGACAGCTGTCGCTTAGCCGGTCAAACCTTCTCTCGCTTTCAGGACACCTCTGCGCCACTGTTGTACTCTATTTGCTGTTTACAAGAGTCCTCTGGGTCACGTACATCACCGACAGCATCGTCGGTTCCTACATGGGAGTCTTGAAAGTTCTGGCGTTTCAGAACCCGTACGGCTACTCCATCAAGCCCTTCCTCGACCAGTTCAGCTTTTCACCGTCCTTTTACACACCTAGAGTCGACGGCTCGTTCGAGTTTCACCTCAACTACCCTGCCTTGAATTTCCTCTCGCTCCTTCCCCTTTACGCCGTGGGACTGCACGACCTGCGTGATGGAGTCTTCGTCTTTCACATCGTATCAATCCTCGTGATCTTCGGGCTTGTTCCCTCCCGCCAGAAAGCACTCAGCCTCGCTCCCTTCGTATTCTTTCCCGCATTCGTCGCATCAAGCTGGACCGACAGCGTTTGGGCGTTCTTCCTCCTTGCGGGCACCGTCCTTTGGTATCGAAACCGGAACATCGGCCTCTTGATGGTTGGGCTGGCCGGCGCAACCAAACAAATCGCCCTCGTCGCAGCCCCATTTCTCATCATTCGCCTTTGGCAAGAGTCCCCCGGCTCAAAGCTGAGAAATACTCTTGTTGGCACCGCCGCGATAGTGACCGGGTTTATCGGCCCCAACATCCCCTTTATCCTCTCCTCACCGTCTCAGTGGTGGGCGGCGACAATCGCCCCCTACCTCCCCGGCGGCGCAGTGGAGATCCCTGGGGGAATCGGGCTCTCCGGGATTCTCCTACGCGTGGGGATATCGCCTCCGCCTCTCTTCTTCGTCGCCCTAATGGGACTGGTTGGCATCGGCTCGCTATATCTCTACGCAACGCGATACTCGAAATCAAGATACTATGTCTGGATCTTCCCCGTCATGATCTTATTCTTCTATTACCGATCGTTTCCGAATTACGTCTTCTATTGGTCGCTTCCACTGGCCCTAGAATTTTTCAGAAACAGGCCCGCTGTATCGTTCTGGCACTTTTCGCCGTTCACCGGCATTGCCTTGCGCCCGACAATAGCTGTCGGTTTGCACTCGCTGCGCGTGAGGCTAAGAGTTCCTCTCCTTGCAAGCTTGCTACTTACGACGATATTCGTCGGTGCCTATGGAGTCTACGTTTCCAGCCCACCGCCCCCCAGGGTCGATGTCCAGATAAACTCGGTAACAGATCCCGACGGAATAGGCGCTGCAACACTTCTGAACCTAACACTTGACAACCAGACCCCCCAACCCATTACCCCATCATTCTTCGTCTACTGGTCATATCTCCCATATCTCTGGTCGTCGAACTCGACCAAGACACTTGGACCTATGTCCAGTGCCTCCTACATCGCAACTGCTACTGACGGCGTGGGAGCGGTCCCGCGATCGACCAGCTTCCGGGTCTACGTATTCGATGCAACCACTGGAAGCCTTGTAGGCCAGTCTCGTTCTCTCACCCCAAATATTCCCCTTCCAGCTCTTGCAAACCACCACTTCAGATGGTGGACTCTGGATGTTGGCGCGGGAACCAAGGTACCATTCGGTTGGAAGCTGACCAAGATCAACGTCAACCAGCTCACCTCAGTAATTCAAGGACTGGACCAGAACCAGACAACAGGGATGAGCCTACAGCTCAACTATTCTACCCCGGCGATCAACCTTGAAAGAATAATGATCTCCCAGAAGATTCTCCTCAACGCTACCACCGTGAACCTCTCCCTGTTCGACCCCGTAGCGACAAGCACCGGCACGGGGGCTGTCCTCGGGATAACGGTGACAGATGGCGCCCACGAACTGTCCTACATCTTCTCCAATACCACCGCGAAACCGACGTTCTCGGCCTCAGGATACAACGCCACAACAATAGTTCCCATCGCAGCTTCCGCCTGGACAGCTGTTTCCATTGATGCAAACCAGGCCTGGCAGGCTCAAGGCTGGGCAGTTCCTAACCAGGTGACCTTCACGATCTTTCTACAGGCCAGCACTATGGGTCTCTACTCGGCAAACATCCGAGACGTGACACCTCCCGCCCCTGCCAAGTAAGTTTGCGGATGTCGCTGCAACTCGGGTCCTTGCTTAGACCCCCGTGACGACGTGGTTAGAGGAAGATCGTGATTACTGCACAGTCAAACTAATCGAAAGAGAGTGGGAGACTGTCCCGCTAGTCGCCAGGACAAGTGTCGTGTAGGCTCTCCTGGGGGTTAGACCAGATGTTGACACGGAGAGTAGCGAATTTGCGTTCCCACCAGAAGTTAGCGAAACCTTAGCCGGATTCAGTGTCGCGGCCGGTTCGATTTCTTTGTCACGGGGTCTTTAGGAGTTCTGCTACGCGCGTTCCAGTCCGTAAGGAACGCCCACTGGATTTTCCGGACGGTCGGGAAGAAAGGACAAACAGAGGATCTCGCGAAAACGGTCCGGCCACCAACATAATGATCTCGTTTATCCTTTCGATGAATGGGCAAGGATCCGATTATCCAATCCGGTCAAATTCTTGAGAATCAAGACTATGATCGAGAATTCGACCATAAACCCCCGAGATTGAATTGTATATCCCGAGGAATCATG